>Ga0364866_10923_pt1 | contig 13088 bp, 9 predicted proteins | sample ExccelAu500001D3_3_FD_206913 | JGI IMG/M metagenome (GOLD analysis project Ga0364866, IMG submission 206913) | Enriched cells from Trout Bog Lake Hypolimnion, Wisconsin, USA - BchlTB.Aug13.5000.01.D3 | ecosystem: Environmental > Aquatic > Freshwater > Lake > Hypolimnion/Profundal zone | place: USA... | reverse complement strand
GCCGATACGGTGACGACATCGTGGACTTCAAGAGTCTGGTAGACGGTGGCCAGCGCGTGAAAGCCATCGGGCCGGGGCGCTCCGATATAGAGGCCGAGGTTGATTTTGGCGTGCGAACGAACGGCGGTGGGCATACTGGTCCATTCTAGCCGTCCGCCGGCTTCGCCGGCCCGTGGGTATTCAAATGCCAGGGCAATGGCATGAACGATGCTCTTCGGCTCTAGGCGCTTTGAAAGGGCACAGTTCCACAAGCCGCGGTAATACTCGATATCAGCCATATTTTGTAACCAGGGCACGGCCTCGGCCTTGCCGATAAAGCCAATAGAATCAGTAGGGCTTTAGCCACGGCGTGTTGCTCAGTAGCCTCATTCGCGACGATTCCGGCCCTTTTCCGCGGCCTGTTTAGCCGCGAAGGTCGAACATTTCACCCCAAAATTCACTTTTCGCCGTCCGGCCACTTTGACGTAGTCGCTTTCGCCCGTCCGGCCACTTCCAGGTAGCCGATTTCGCGTCAGTCGCCGGCCAAACTGCGCGACTATCCCCAGGTAGTCGAAGGACCGCCCGGAAACGGCCAGTTCCATGGCCGTGGCGGGTCACGGCTTCGCCGGAACAAGGACCTCCCAGAGGCCGTATTGCAATCATCGGGATAACCGCTGAGCCAATGCGGGCGTCCAAATGACAGAGGTGGGCCGCGCCCGGCCGGGACTCCGGGAGCGCGGGGAAGGAGATTCATGCTCCTTGTCGCCGGTACGATGCGCGCGTGGGCCGCTTTGCCCCTGGGACTGGCCCTCACGCTCTGCGCCCAGGATCTGAGCCACTCCGCGCCCATGATCGAGCGCTACGGCAAGCCCTACGTGATGATCACCATCGCCGGCAGGGGGCCATACCGCTTTGTCATCGACACCGGGACCGGCGCGGACGCCTTTATCAGTCCCGAGTTGGCCGACCAGTTGCAATTGCCCACCGCGGCCCAGGCGGTAGTCAACGACCCCAGCGGGATGGGCGGCCAGCGCGTGCCCATGGTCCTGCTGCCGTCCATTCAACTGGCCGGGGTGGAGTTCCCCTCCGTGATGGCCATTCGGCACGAGGTGACCGGCGAGGCTGGCTCCTGCCAGGGGCTGCTCGGCTTCACCCTCTTCCGCGACTATCTGCTCACCCTCGACTTCCCCAACCGCCAGGTGCGCCTGACCGTGGGCGCCCTGGCCCCGGACGGGGAGAAGACGGTGCTGCCCTTCCGTATGCCGGACGGCGTGCCAATCGCCTACCTGCGGGTAAACGGTCAGCGGCTGGAGGCGCAATTCGACTCCGGCGGCGGCGGCCTCACCCTCCCGGAGAGGCTGGCGGCGCATCTCAAATGGGACATTGCGCCCGTGGTCTTTGCCAATGGCCACACCATGGCCACGCGCTTCGACATCAAGGCCGCCAAGCTGGCCTCGGACGTGAAGGTAGGCAAGTACACCTTTACCCATCCGGTGGTGGAGATCCACCCCGCCTTTCCGCTGGTCAACTTCGGATCGCCGCCGATGCAGAGCTTTACCATCACTTTCGATCAGAAGAATCTGCTGGTGCGGCTGAGCGCCGACCGCGACCACTTTACGCTGACCGCTCCCCCAAGCCCCACGCGCCTGACCAACCAGCCGCAGACAGTGCCTTTGCCCGGCAATCTGGTGCCGGTGGGCTGAGGGCCGGGGTCAAACGGACCGCTCTGCGCGAGAGCGCAAGGCAAGCCCCGCGGCCACCAGGGCCAGCGCCACCGCGCCATAGAAGTAATGCGCCGGGGCAACCACGCGCAACACCACGCACTCCACCGCCAGCCAACCGAAGAGAACGGCGCCCTGAGCAGCAACCCACCAGCCGTAATCCCGTCCGCGCCGCAGTGTGAGGGCCAGGACAACCAGGCTCAAGAGGCCATTCATGACCAGCAGGACCAGGCCCGGAATCAGGAAGGAATGGAACGGCGAATGGATGAGGCTACTCTGCGGAATCCGCCATGGCTGGCCGTGCGGGTCCAGCAGCATGGGGACCGCGCCGGCGATCGAACTGATTCCAAGAAATGCCAGCAAAACGATTGCGGAGATTCGTGCGAATTTCATTTCTGCGCCTCGAAAAGGCTGTTGGGCAGCTTGCCGAAATCTTACGCCTTGGCCTTGGGGGCTTTGCCTCCGATCTTTGAGGAGCGGCGCAGTTCCTTCCAGTCCTTTTCGGTCTGGTCGGCGTAGGCTGCGCCAAATTTGGCCAGAGCGTCGGCAAAGCCGTCGCCGGAGCCCAGGTAGCCGGCCAGGATGAGCGGGTCGCCGGAGCGGGCATGGCCGCGCGCCAACAGCTCGCCGCAGACCTCGGCGTAGGCCGCCAGCCCGCCGCCGGAGAGGTCCTCGAGCTCGATGGAACCCTTGTGGTCGTTGAGTTGGCGGACCAGGTAGTCGCGGCCGGCAATGTGGGTCCAGCCCAGGAAAGGGTCCGACTGCAACTGCATGGCGCGCTGGCCCTCGGCTGTGCGCTGGCCGTTGTGATGGGGCGGGTGGGCGTCGGGCAGGTAGGGCGCGTAGCCGGAGAGCGGCTCCTCCTTGATTTGGAGGAAGAGCGGGTCGGCGGGGCCGTTGCCTTCAAAGTAAACACAGTAGTCGCGCAGGCCCACCGACCCGGTGCCGACCACCTTGAAGGCCACGTCGACCGGGCGATAGAGGGAGAGAAGGTGTTGCCGCTGCGGCTCGAGCATCTGGCGGTAGGCGGTGAGCGAGGCCAGCACGGCCTTGGCCTGTGCGCCTGTAACGCGGGTGAGCGTGGGCTTGAGCTGGCGGAACTGGCGGGGCGCGCCGGGCTTGTCGCTGGAGGGCTCGGTGAGCTGCTCGAGGGTGTGCAGAGGAATGGCGCGCTCGGCCTTCAACAGGGCGGCGTGGACCGGCTCGACCTGGCCGAGGCGGTGGACCTGGAATCGGCCCACTTCGAGGCTGGGCATCTGGGCAAAGGCGTTCATCTGCGCGGAGTAGCGAGCGACGAAGCGCTCCACGGCCTGGCGGGACGAAGCTTCCTTGTGCCCCGAGCCGCGCCCGCACAGCACCAGCGAGGCGGCCATGCGCTTCAGGTCCCACTCGAAGGGCCCGCGAATGGTCTCGTCGAAGTCGTTGATGTCGAAGACCAGGCGGCCGTCGGGAGCGGCGAAGGCGCCCAGGTTGCGCACGTGGGCGTCGCCGCAGAGCTGGGTGACGATGCCGGTGGAGGGCAGCACGGCCAGGTCGGCGGCCATCACCGGGACCGCGCCGCGAAAGTAGCCGAAGGGCGACGCGGCCATCAGTTGGTACTTGAGCTTGATGAGCGAGGGGACGCGGCCCCGCATGGACCGGGCCAGCAGGTCGAGCGCCGGAGTCTTGCGCGCTTTGGGGTTGAGTTCGTAATGCTGCTGGCGGCCAACCTGCTTGCGCCGCGCCTGGCCGAGGTTGCGCCGTTCTTCAGGAGTTGCCCATTGCATGAACGGCAACATACACCCTAAGCGCACGGGGCGCAAGAGGATACCGGCTATGCGTGGACCAGCTTTGGGGTTGGCCGGGTTTGCAGTCTAAGGAACAAAACTAGTGAGTCTCCAACTTCCGCCCCTTAGGTGCAAAGACAATTGCGCGCCGAAGACTTCCCCGGCCACCTGACTAGGGAAGCTCCAGCTTTTGATCTTGGTTGACGTAGGCATTGATCACCGTTCCAACAGGCAAGCTTGCGTCGGGGCCATACCAGAGGGCCGACTCCCAAGTGAGTGCCCCGCCCTTGCCTCCGCTGACCCCGGCTCCGCCCCGCAGCAGGATTTTCGCGCCAGATACAGATTCCACGTAATCGAATTGCAAGACAAGTCTTCCCGACTTTCCCAGGAGTCCGTTCTTTGATATCGACTCAATGTGACCGATGGCATTGGTGCCCGTTCTCACGATAACCTTGGACCCAACCACGAGATCCTGGCGTACTTTGAAATGAACCGTCTGCTTGGGTTGGAGCTTTGTCCCTTGCAAATCGTCCATTAAGACAAGGTGGATTGGCGTTCCGTCAGCCAACAGAACGGCATTTGCATTCTCATCCTCCCTCGTCTGAGAGCAAGCATAAGCAGGCAATAGGACGATCAAAGCCGCTGCAATAGCCAGCGCAAAACGGGTTGTGAAACCGACTCTTACAGATTTCATGGCCGCCGATCACTGCACTGTGAAATCAAAGCCCTGTCCATAGACCCCATGAGGAAAATCTGCGGACCCAACAGAGTACAAGATGTATTCACCCTTCTTCAATTCCTTCACGGGCGAGACCCTAAAGCGCCGGCCACCCAGTGGAGTTGCGGAAGTGCGAACGATCCTATCAGCCCGAATTCCAACCTTTTCCCCAACGGTTCCGCCTACGGAGCCAATCTCGATTTCCCGCCGGTCACCCTTGTCGTCCATCTCGACAACGATGTAGTTGTCGATATTCTCATTGGCTGGCAGTTCAATTTCGATCACTGCTTTTCGGGAGGCTATTAATGATGCGTGCTGGCCTTGGAGATATGCCTTGTTCTTAACTGACATGATCCCAAGGGAAATAGTATGCCCGAGCCGGCCCCCGACCTTCTGTTCGCCAATTGTGCGAACTTGGACCGGATTTCCATCAATTGCGACTTTGGCGCTCGTCAATTGAGTTGATTGAATCATGGCTGCCACAACGGAGTCGGAAACTCCGGCTTTCTTGAGGGCAGCTAAATCATCATCCGTCAGGTCGAACTTTGTTGCGCTCGCCTTTATCCGCGCAATAATCACGTCATCTCCCAGGCCCTTGTGGGTCATTTCAATGATGCGGGCGTTGTCCACATCACTCTCAAGGGTTGACTGCGAATAGGCGAACTGGGTCCCCAAGAGCACAATCGAGCCAATGGCGCAAAGAGCCAGCATACGGAAAACAGACACACCGCGTAGAATAACAACACCAATCTTCATGCGCTCCCCTTTTGGTCAACCATTTTATCACACGCTATGGCGTCGCTGCAGTTGATGAATTTCGTTCCATCCCTCAGGGGAGCTTCAAGATGAAAAGATTGGGAAGGCGGCAGCCCTTCTCGGTGGAGGGGCTTCGCCTTGGCCTGATCCATCCTTCAATATTTGCCCACAAAGGAAATACTTGAACAACGGATGGGAAAGGAAGGTGGCGAGTCATGTTCGCGGCTTATCAAAGGCCTGGGCACGCCTTGAGTGTCAGTTGTGCCCAGACTCCAATGGTCGTTAGTTCCTGCCGAAGTCGAAGACCCGGCTGTTCGTGGTAGCCGCCCCGCCATAGGGGGTCACGACCGCGCCCGATCCCGCGGCGGAGATAAACCCATATTCTCCAGGCTGCAGCGCTCCATTCAGCATGACTTTGTAAACCCCTGGCCGCAGCTTGGTATAGGTGAAACTGGTCACGGCCTTGTCGTCGGTGCCGCCGGACCCGCCGAATGCATTCATTGACCCAACAAGCGTCTCCCGGCTCTCGCCTTTTACGTCGAACTTGAGCAATGTGTATTCATTTGGCGTGCTGGTGCCGCCAAAAGGCGTGGAGGAATGGCTCAACCCGGCTCCCTGCTCTTCAAAATAGAAGTAGAACACCGGCTGGGGGTCAGAGACTCTTGCGTTTGCGTGAGCTCCGCGAAGCACGGCCTTCATCTTGATCTTGGCAATGCCATACGTCATTGCCGAAGCAAGGAATCCGCCGCTCTTGCCTTGCGAGTAAACCGACGGCTCAAGCATGGTCATCTTCGATCCTGCCGGCGCGCTGTCGCTGTAAATATAGATACCCGCTTCGTGCGAGGCCGTCGGGTCATCGGGATTTGTGCCGACCGGCGCTGTGGCTGAGGCAGGACCCGCCGGCGCGACGCCGGAGGACTTCATCACGATCGCCGCAACGACCTTGTCGCTGACGCCGGCGGACTTGAGGGCAATCAGGCCATCGGCGGACGTAGTATACGTTCCCGGCGAGGCGTTGACCGTGGAAACGATCAGGTCGTCCGACAGGCCGGCCTTGACCAGCTTGATTACTGAGTCGTTGTTGAGTGTTTGCTGAGCTACGAGAAGTGGGCAGAATGCCAGGAATGAAAGCACGAGAGAAATCTTACGCATACGGCGTCTCCTTTATCCTTCCGAACGGGTGAAATGGCCTTGGAATTAGCAAGAGAATCATCCACCCAAAGGCTGGAATTTGCAAGTGGTCCGAAGGTTGAGATTTCCCACGGCCAGGGATAGGAGCCTGAAATGCACGCGCCGCCGCGGCTGGCTCGAGGGGACCGCCGCCCCCTCCATGAGTCAGTTCGCCTGGATCGCGGGACCGTATCCTAGTGCTTCTTGCCGTTGTCGGCGGTGGTGCCTATCCTCATCTTGCTGAACTGCTTGTCGAGGGCCTTGCCGAAGGCCTTTTCCGAGTCCTTCACAAACTTGTCGGCATTCACGATTCTGGCAAAGGCGAGGATCTCCCCGGTCTTGGCATCGGCCATGGTCAGGATGAGGGTCGCCATGGAATCCTTGGGGCCCGCCAGCAGAATCCCAAAAGCCTGCTTTCCTCCGGTGAGCACCTGGCCGGTGCCCTCAACAAAGACCAGGACGTCCGCCTTGGCGGTGCATGGAAGCAGGGCAACATCGTCGCCCAGCGTGAAACGGGCCTTGCCAATGTCCTTGGGCTTCTTGTCAATCTGCGCGGAGATGCCGTCGTATTTCTGCTGCAACTGGAGCAGGACCTGGACTCCGGCGGTCTTCAGGTGTGACTCGACGATGCTTTGCAGCTGGGTGCTCCACTCATCCGATTCCTTCGACATTCCCTCCTTGCCCTTCATGCCCAACTTGGAGAGCTTTCCCTCCGCGGGCATCATGCAGGCGCTGCGGATGTGAAAATCGCCCGAAGTTACCTTGGGGCTCTCGTAGGACCACGACGCGGAGGCAGAGGCGTTGACGGACAACAAGAGCGATCCCATGACGGCGAGGCAAATGTGCGGAAGATACTTCATCGGGTTCTCCTTTTCATCATTATTCGGAAGGTTCTTGGGACTGTTTGTATGCGGCGATTTCCGCGATCATTTAGCCTGCGGGGACTGAGGCGTTACCAGTTTTTCGACAGCTGCCAGCCGGCGCTCGATCCGGATGCGGTCGATGCTAGTGCCGGAGACGAGCTCGATGTAGCGGCGGTATTCGTTGGCGGCCTCGGTGTACTTAGCCTGCTGCTCGTAAAGGAAGCCTAGGCTGCGGTGCGCCTCGGCGCATGTGGGTTGACTCTGCGCCACTTCCTGATAGAGCGTTTCCGCCATCTCCAGATTCTGATGAAGAAGGGCCTCGCCTTCGGGCTTCTGCGCGAGCAGCTTTTGCTCTTCCTGCTCGGTCATTTTGAAGTGTTCCTTGCGCTGCTCGGCCTGGCCGTGGCGGCTAAGTTCGGCTTCGGTTGGAACCCTGGTCTTGGCGCCCAGCGCGCGGTAGGCATCACCCAGCAGGACCTTGTATTTAGGCTCTTCCGGGAACATCGTGGTCAACCTTGTCGCTCGTGCTATGGCTGTCCGGGCCCTGCGGTTATTCGTGTCCGTCTCAATGTTGTAAGCGATGGCCGGGGCGACCTTCTCGAGATATTCCTTCTCCGAGACCGACCTCGGCTCATTGAGCGCGTGCGCCGTGGAAAATGCGAGGGCTGTCGCGCGGCGGTCGGTAAGTTTTGGATGGTCGTGATAGAAACCCAGAACAGGCTCGAATTCGAGCTTTGCATCTTCGTCCATCAACTCGAAGGAGCGCGCCATCGCGTGAGGGTCGTAGTTAGCCGACACCATGGAGGTCAGGCCGCCGTTGTCGGCTTGCCGCTCCATATCCTGCGAGTAGCCGTAGATGGTAGCCACAAGAATCTCGGAACTTAGCGCCGCGCCAACCCTGATTGCGGCACAAAAGATTTGAGCGCCTTCGGTCATGTATAGACCGCCACCGGGAACCGGGACCGCGGCAGCGACGCCTTCTATGATGTTGATTGCCAGTACTTTCTTACGCGCGCTGCGATTCTCGAGATAACTGTGCCGGTTGAAGACGTGAGTAACTTCGTGGCCCAGCACCGCGGCTAACTGGGCCTCGTTTTCCAACAAGGACAGGAGCCCCGTGGTCACATAAACCGAGCCGTTCGGCAGGGCAAACGCATTGACCATGGGATCGCGGGCCACGCGGAACCGGAACTCGACATTCTCCGGCGCCGGACGCGCGCCAATCGCCCGCTTGCCGATCGAGTCAAGGTAGGCATCCAGATCGGGATTGTGAAGGACCAGGCCCTTCTTTTCCATCTGGCGATCGAACTCGTTGACTTCGTCGAGGACCTGGTTGTCGACTTTCGTGAATTGAAAGGCGGCGGCGGGATTGTCCTGTGCATGAAGGTTCGGCGTCATGCAGGCCGATAGAAGCAGCAATACGAGCGCGAAGAAGCTTCTGCGCATAAAGTGTCTCCTGAAATTACTGAACGGATGAACTGGCCCCAGAATTTGCATCAAAATCATCCACCCAAAGAGCAGATTTTGCAAGTGTTTCGAGGGCTTCACGATTTGCAATTCTGGCGCTGAACTGCCTCGCCCCGGACATCGCGTGGGAGTTTCCGTGCATCGAATTGGCTGGGAGAATTCAGATTATTTGAGTTTCTTCAGCCTGCGGGCAGGCGTACATTGGAAGGGCCTGATGGAACAGTCGCCGGCTGACTGGGAAAGGCGGAGACAGCGCAGGCTGCGAAAGGGGCACTTCTTCAAGCAGGAAGCCCGAAGAAGATGCCTCGGGGGCTAAAGTCCGCATTGATTCTGCAGGATTTAAATGTACGGGCTGAAACCCGTACCCTTCAAACAGACCGCTGCCGCTGGCCGAAGCGGCAGACATCGCGGAGAAGAGCGCGGCCGTCCCGCTGGTAGCCGCCGAGGACCCCAGCTTCTCTCCGCACCGTTCCGCATGGGGCGGATGGCGCCTTTGCCTGCCCTCAGCTCATGGATTCCGGGGCGTGAAGACGAAGCACTGCTGACCCTTTTGCGGAATGTTCCCTTGAGCGAGAGCGCGATTTCGCTTTCCCAAACCTGCAAGACAAGGTTTCTCGGGAGATTTCCAAAATGCAAGTCCGCAATTTTTCAAGACTAGCGAACATGGCCGTTGTGCTGGCCTGTTTGTCAGGAGTCACTGCGTTGATGGCCGGCTCGTGGCGAGTCTCGGCTCAAACTTCCACCGCTCAGGGCGTTCCGGTTCCGGCGCAGGCCGGGACCCTGGTGCGCCTGGCCGGGCACACGCCGCCCCAGGTGCTGGACGGCACAGCGACCCGGGTGGGGCATTACAACCCGCAAAACATGCTGCGCCTGGCCCTGGCGCTGCGGTCCCCGCATCAGGCCGAAGAGGAGGCGCTGATTCGCGATCTGAGGGATCCCGCCTCTCCGCATTTCCGCCGGTTTCTGTCGCCGGAGGAGTGCATCGCCCGCTTCTCGCCTTCCGCCCAGGATGAGCAGAGGGTAGTGGACTGGGCCAAGAGCCAGGGGCTGACAGTGACCAACCGCTATCCCAACCGGCTGCTGGTGGATCTGGAGGGGCCGGCGGGAACCATCGAGCGCGTCTTCGCGGTGACGATCAACCAGTACAGGGTGGGCGGCGATCTGGAGTATTCCAACGACGGCGATCCCGCTTTGCCGTCGAGCCTGACCGGGACCGTGGCGACGGTGATGGGGCTGAACAACATTCAGCGCATGCACGGCTCCATGCGGAATGCGCGTGAGCCGGTCCTGCCCGACTATGCCCCCGGCCCCGTGGCATCGCCGATGGGCGAAAGCCACGGGCCTGACAACGAGGCCAACCCCGCCGCCCTGGGGCCGGTGAAGCCCGAGGTTTCCAACGGTGGTTTTATCGACCCCGCGGATATTTTCAGCTCTCAGATGTACGACTACAAGGCCCTGGCCGCCGTCGATCACTGCTGCAATCCCCACAGCGACAGCACCGGCTCGCCGGCCGTGTCATCGATCGCGCTGGCCACCTGGGGACCGGTCAATTACGACGACGCCACGGCGTTTTTCAACAAGTACGGGCTGAACTGGAACCTGACCGCCCAAGGGGTCAACAACCCACCGGATTGCACCGGCCAACCCTTGACCTGCTACACCGACGAGACCACCCTGGACACCGAGTGGTCCACGGCGACATCGAACTATCCGCCCAGCTACCTGGCCACGGCCCATGTGTATATCTATGTGGACGGCACGTGGAGCCAGAATGGCAATGCCGACATGTACAACCTGATGCTCACCCAGAACAAGGCGCGGGTGATGTCCACCAGTTGGAGTTGCACGGAGAACTACGGCTGTTCGAGCGACGACATCGGCGTCTGGCACGGCATCTTCAACAAGATGGTCCTGCAGGGGTGGACGCTAATCGCCGCCTCGGGCGACCGGGGCGCCTCCGACGACTGCGATTGGGACAAGAATGCGCAGACCTACAAGTACACACCGCACACCTCCGTTGCTTACCCGGCCAGCGACCCGCTGGTAATAGGCGTGGGCGGCACCGCAATTCAGGGCTACCTCGGCAGCGGCAACTCATTCATGTGGTCCGGCGAACCGGCCTGGCAGGGCGGAACGGGTTGGGGCTCCTGCGGCGGTAACTGGGGCGGCAGCGGCGGCGGCGTGAGCGCCATCTTCTCGCAGCCCAGCTACCAGAGCGGTCTGGGCGGCACCATGCGCCTGGTCCCGGACATCAGCCTGAACTCCGGCGGAATAGGCCAGAACTACTACTATGCCGGCAAACTGAGCGCTGTCTGGGGCACCAGTATTGCCGCTCCGGAGATAGCCGGCTTCTTTGCCCGCGAGAACTCCTATCTCAACTACATCGGTAACATCTGCGGCACCGACCATGCCTCCGCCTGCACGCCCATCGGCGATCCGCACTGGGAACTCTACTACCAGGGCATGAACAACTATGCCGCCCACAACCCCTATTACGACATCACTTCGGGCTGCAACTCCAACGACGCTACCAGCCATTACGGGCTGAACTACTTCTGCGCCGGCACAGGCTGGGACAAGGTGACCGGTTGGGGCGCGGCCAACATGCTGCAACTGGCCTGGGCGCTGAACTGGGGGCGGCTCAACAACTACGCCAACGGCATACCCAATGTGACCTTTACCGGGCCGGCGACGAACAAGTGGTACAACACCAACCAGACCGTCAACTGGACGATCAACGACTTCAGCGGCGGCACGGGCACCCACAAAGTAGGCATCGCCGGCTTTACTCAGGGTTGGGATTCAGTTCCCGCCGATCCGGCCGCGGAGGCTCATCCCGGCTCCGGAAATTCCTTCTACGACGGCCCGCAGTTCCCCGGCGCCACCAAGGGATGGCTCTCGCTCTCCGGCGCCAACGGCTCCGGACAGGGCTGCCATTCGGTACACGTCCACGGCTGGAACAACGAGGGCTGGACCACCGCGGGCCAGACCGGCTTCCCGGAGGTCTACGGCCCACTCTGCTACGACACCGTGGCGCCCACCATCGCCATCGCCAGCAACCCCCAGTTCCCTGCCAGCGGCTGGCTCAACGTGCCGGTGAACATCACGATCTCCGCGACCGATCCGGGCGGCAGCAACGCCTCGGGCGTGGCGCAGATTTACACCGGGTGGGCTGCTGGTCCCACATCAGGCTGCAAACCGGGCAGCACGGCAAACTGCCAAACGTATGGCGGCTCGTTCACCATCAGTTCACCGGGAACGCAAACCCTCAACGCGTTCTCTCTGGACAAGGCCGGCAACTTCAGCAACGAGACCAGCCTGACCATCCGCATCGACACCACCGCGCCCGCAACCACCGCCTCCTACAGACCAAAGCCGGGCAGTTCCGGCTGGGTCACCACGGCGGCGACCGTCACTCTGAGCGCAACCGACAACCTCTCGGGAGTGGCCAGGACCGTCTACTGGCTCGACGGCGCCAGTTGCACGAACGTCCCCATGAGAGACAGGCCAACGTGCCATACCTACTCGGCGCCCTTCTCCATCGCCACCACCGGCAAGCACACGGTGTATTTCCAGAGCGAGGACAACGCGGGCAACCTGGAGCTCGTGAAGACGCTGGCGGTCAATGTCGACGTCACCGCGCCGGTGACCATTGCCTCCCCGGTGCCCATCGCTAACGGCAACGGCTGGAACAATGCAGCGGTGACCGTAACTCTGACGGCTACCGACGCAGGGTCGGGCGTCGCCGAGACCCTCTACTGGCTGGACGCGGCCGATTGCGTCAGGGTGCCGGTTGTGGGCAAAGTCACCTGCCAAACCTACACAGCGCCGTTCCCCATTACCGCCGCCGGCAAGCACACGGTGTACTTCAATAGCCAGGACAAGGCCGGCAACGCCGAAACCGCCAAGATGCTCGCCGTAAACATCGACGAGACCGCGCCTGTGACCAAGATGACCCTGAGCGGCTCATCGGTTTCTAGCGGCGTCTACACCTCGGCCGTGCAGGTAACTTTGGCGGCTACCGACGATCTGAGCGGCGTGCGGACGACCTACTATTCGCTGGATGGTGGAGCGAGTTCGGCGTACACCGCTCCGTTTTCCGTGTCGGCGCTGGGGAGCCACACCGTGAAGTACACCAGCGTGGACCAGGCAGGCAACGCGGAAACACCAAAGACCAGCAACTTCGTGGTCGAATCGCCCACCACCACCACCTTCACCGCCTCGCCCAATCCGGTCATGAACGGGCAGGCAGTCACCCTGACGGCCACGGTCGCGGCAACCTTGTCGGGCACGCCCTACGGCACGGTTTCTTTCTTCGACAACAAAAATCTGCTCACTACCGGGACTCTGTCGGGAGGAGTCGCCACCGCCCATGTTTCCTTTGGAGTCCTCGGCAACCACTCGCTGCTTGCTGTTTATAGCGGCGTGCCCAACTACTTCCTCACCGGCAACTCGAACATGGTTACCGAAGCGGTGAATGCCAGCACCACCACGACGCTAACATCCTCCGCGAACCCCGCGATCTACGGCCAGCCCATCACCTTCACCGCCACGGTGAAGCCGTCTGTCTCCGGAGTGCCGACCGGCAAAGTGGTATTCATGGACGGCACAATGCCGATCGGGCCGGTGACTGTGACATCCAGCGGCG
>Ga0364866_10812_pt1 | contig 13170 bp, 10 predicted proteins | sample ExccelAu500001D3_3_FD_206913 | JGI IMG/M metagenome (GOLD analysis project Ga0364866, IMG submission 206913) | Enriched cells from Trout Bog Lake Hypolimnion, Wisconsin, USA - BchlTB.Aug13.5000.01.D3 | ecosystem: Environmental > Aquatic > Freshwater > Lake > Hypolimnion/Profundal zone | place... | reverse complement strand
GCGACACGCTCTACGGGACAACAACCGAAGGCGGCTCGAATAATTACGGCACTCTCTTTTCCATGAGTACCTGGGTTTCTCACCCAAACCCGGTCTTGCGGCGCCGGCGAGTTCGGCCGTAGCACCTGCTTCCCCGGATTCAACGACGCCCTCCGCACCTTCGGCCTCCACGGCCCCCGTCGCCAGCGAGATTGTCTCCCTTGCGGAACTTGAAAAGCACCACATTTTCGCCGCGCTGGAGAAGACCGGCCAGAACCGGACTCATGCCGCGAAGCTATTGGGAATCAGCATCCGCACTCTCCGCAACAAGCTCAATGACTACGGCGTGCAGACCAAGGAAGACGCAACCGCCCCCGCGGGCGACGAAAGTTGACAGATGCCCCGCAGGCGCTTCCCGGCTATTCACGGTGCAATTGAATTCAGTTCGAATTAAGCCGGAAGAATTGTTGCGTGCCGGCGATGGCGTTGGTAACGATGTATTGGCCGTCCACGACGGTTGGCCGGGGTGAAACGGCGCTCCAAACCGTCGGCGGTGTGAGGTTGGTGGTGGATTCCAAATTGTATCCGGACGCATTGGCAGGCCATGTCAATATAACATTCGCGCCGGACAAGGATATATCCAGCGGCGGACCTTGTGCCAGCGTCAGGCTGAATACCGTGCCGGAACCGTTTTCGCCGCCTTGGGATGCTGTGCCATAAAGCACGTTGCCAAACAATACCAGGCCCGCCTGCGGATCGGAGCCGTCAATCCCACCGGTAAAGCTATAGAGTGTGTTGAAGCCGGTGCCATCTGTATTGAGGCCGAAAACCGTTCCATAATCGAACGAGCCCCCAACCTGGGTCGTGCCATAGAGTGTGTTGCCTGAAAGAACGAGGCCCCCCGCAGGGTCCGCGCCATCATCCCCATCCGCAAATGAGTAAAGCGTAGTGAATCCCGAACCGTTGGTGTTGACCGCGAACACTGTCCCATAGCCATTTGTGCCGCCTTCCGATGTCGTTCCGTACAGCGTGTTGCCGGATAAAATCAAGCCCGCCTCTGGAAAGGCGCCGTCAGTGTTGGTCTGATCAAACAGAGTGGTGAAAGTGTGCAGGTTAGTAATGCCCGCGCTGTTTAGGGCGAATACGGTGCCATTCGCGCTGTCGCCGGCTCGCTCGGCTGTCCCGTACAATGTGCCGCCGGCTAAAATCAAGCCATCAAACGGAGACGACGAGCCGGGCGAACCCATAAAGCGAGACAGATTCGTGAAACCGCTGCCGTTGGTGCTGGTGGCGAAAACTGTCGCACCGTTTTGCGCCGTCCCATAGAGCGTGCTGCCGGAGAGGAGCAAAGGGCCTTGCGGTGACCCACCGTTGGTTGCGGTGAAATTATGGAGGACTGAGAAATCCGCGCCGTCTGTACTCATGGAAAAGAGAGTGCCGTAATTATTCGAGCCGCCTTCGGTTGTTGTCCCGTAGAGCGTGTCGCCCGACACTACCAATCCTCCCTCGGGAAAACCGCCGTCAAGCCCACCTCCGAAGTCGTATAAAGTGGTGAAATCGGAGCCGTCCGTCACTACGGAAAACACGGTGCCATTGCCGTTCGCGCCGCTCCCGGCCGCCGTCCCATAAAGTGTGTTGCCGGATAAAACCAAAGGAGCAACCGGCAAGACACCGTCGGAGTTCTGGAAATTGTAAATGACAGAGTAGCCAGAGCCATTGACGTTGATGTGATACACGAGTCCGCCTTGGGTCGTTCCGTAAAGAGCGGTGCCGGACAGAATCATGCCGCCGGGGTTGGCCCCGGCGCCGTTGAAACTGTAGAGCGGAGTGAAATCCACGGTTTGGGTATTAAGCGCGAAGATCAGCCCCCAACCGTTCGTACCGCCGGCAGTTTGTGTGCCGTAGAGTGTGTTGCCGGACAAGATCAAGCTCGCCTGGGAACCGTACACCGCTCCGCCAGGTGCGAAAGTGAAGAGCGTGGAGAAATCAGTCCCGTCGGTATTGACGGAATACACCGTGCCGTTGGCGTTTGTGCCGCCTTTGTAGGTCGTCCCGTAGAGAGTGTCACCGGCCAATATCAAACCAGCGGACGGCTTGGCGCCGTCGCCATTGGTGAAATAGGGTGAAAAGCGGTTTGTGAATTCGGGGGATGGGTAGCCGAAAGTATGGAGGTTTACGAATCCCTTGCCGCCTGTGTTGACGGCAAAGACTGTCCCTGTTGAGTTGGTGCCGCCTCCCGAAGTTGTCCCGTAGAGCGTGTTGCCGGACAAAACCAATTCTCCAATTGGGTAGGCACCGTCGCTGTTGGTGTACATCGGGTTAGCCGAGAGCGTCGAGAAAATGTTGCTTCCGGGACTGAAACTGTGGAGGGTGCGAAATTCGGTGCCATCGCTATTGAGGGCGAACACGATACCATTACTGCCAAGGCCGCCAAATTCCGTTGTTCCATAGAGCGTATTCTCGGCCAAGATCAGCCCCGCGCTGGGTTTGCCCCCGTCACTGCCTCCGGTAAAAGAATACAGATTTGTGAAATCGCTGCCGTCGGTGTTAATACTGAACACGGTCCCTTCTCCATTCGTGCCGCCACCGCTTGCCGTCCCGTACAGAGTGTTGCTGGACAATGTCAGGCCAGCTAACGGATATGCCCCGTCGCTATTGATGCCGTTGTCAAAGGTCGAAAAGAATTGCAGCGGAGTGAAAGTGTACAGAATGGTTAGATTGCCATTGGTATCGACTTTGAAAATTGTTCCATAGGCATTCGTGCCGCCACCCGTGTACGTGGTTCCATACAACGCGCCGTCGATGCCTTGCGCGGGCGGCCCGTTGACATTGTAACTTCCGTGCCAGCTAAATTGATGCAGGACTGAAAAGGTCACGTTTTGCGCAGGAAGCCGAATTGCCGCGATGCACACCAACAATGCAAGAGTTTTTGGAATTTTCACGGGATAAAGTTCATGTGGTTTCAAGGCATAAACTGGACTAGATATTGCAGTCTGCCGACGCATTTCCAAGTCTGTTTTGATAGCTCCGCCCACCCGTGGCCCGCCATGAGTCGCAAAATGGCAAAATAAAACTCGACAACCGGGGTTGGCGAGGTTTATGTTGGCAAAAAGAGTTTACGTATGTTTAAGAAGTCTTGTGCATTTTTATCGCTGGCCGCCGTCGCATTTGTCATCGTTGGCTGCGCCGGTCCCGAGGAAAAACTGGGTCGCGGCCTTAACAATCTGGGCGAATTCGGCCGACTGGGCGAATTGCGCCGCTCTTTCGAGCAGTCCGCCATTTTCGGCGCGCCAGCCGATGGCCCGACAACGGGCGTCATTCATGGTATCGACAGGAGTTTTGAGCGAACATTTGCGGGAGCGTACGAAGTGTTAACTTTCCCGATTCCGAATCATTCGCCCGGCAATTACGGACCGGTTTTCTTCCCGTCGGACCCGGTGTATCCGGATAGCTACAAGCCGAACTGGCTTGCGGACACGACCCTTGCGCCGGACACATCACTGGAATTTAGCGGCGGCGACCTTGCTCCGTTCATTCCCGGCAGCCGATTCCGCATCTTCGATAACTAAGTGTTCGATCGGGGAGCGGGGCGTATAGAGACGGCGGATTCGCGCCAGATTCATGCTTTCCAAGGCATCATGCTGCAAAGTCAACCTCCTCCTCAACATCCTGGGAAGGCGGCCCGATGGATATCACGAATTGGAAACCGTCATGCACCCGGTCGATTTGTGCGACCATCTCGAGTTTGAGCGTGGCGGAACGGGAATCCGCCTCAGTTGCAGCGACCCCCGGCTGCCAGTCAATTCAAGGAATCTCGTTTATCGCGCGGCAGCCCTTTTTTTTCAAAACGCCGGGGTGGACGAAGGAATTCGAATAGATTTGCATAAAGTGACGTTGCTCGCTCTCAACGAGCTTTTTGGATTTCCACTGGAACCGGCAAAACTCGCGGAATTGGCCGCCTCGCTCGGTTCGGATATTCCGTTCTTTTTGCAAAACAAGCCGGCCTTGGCGACGGGACGGGGCGAGGCGATTAGACCTTTGGACTTTTTTCCGGCGCTGCGGGGAACGTATTTGGTGCTGGTGCATCCCGGCTTTGGCATTTCAACTCCCTGGGCCTACCAACAACTGGCGAAGTTTCCGTTGGCAGCGGGGGGCGAGAGCGGGCGGGCGCAGCGATTGGTTTCCGTGCTCCAAACCGACGCACAAGGTGCAGGCCGGGAGTTCTATAACTCATTGGAGGGACCGGCTTTACGAAAGTATCCGTTGCTGGAATTGTTCCAGGAGAGCTTTCGCGAAAACGGAGCGCTGGGTACGTTGATGTCCGGCAGCGGTTCGAGCACATTTGCTTTGGCACGATCAAAAGATGCGGCGGAGAACCTGTTGGAGAGGTTCAAAGGCAAATTTGGCGCAAAGCTTTGGACGGCAATTGTTAAGACCGATCCGAATTGAGCGATATCCGGGGCAAAAGGCTTTGGAATCGGGCGTTGATTTTGGCGCATTTTTCTCGATTTTATTCAGTTGACATTTTGCGGTCGAAATGTAATCTCAACAGCATACATATGTATGTTACCAGGAATTTTATGAGAAAAATCCAAATCAGTGTGGCGTGCGCTGTGGCGCTCGCCTTTGTCGGGGTCGCAACTCTGAAATCCGCTGAAGAAGGCAGCGTGCAGGGCAAGGCGATCGTGAAGGCGGTTCATGGAAACGTCCAGTACCAGTCCCAGTCCGGCGGCGGATGGTCCGAACTGCGGGTGAACACCGTTTTGGACGCTGGCGCGCAGATTCGCACCGGTCCTGATTCCACTGCTGATATCAGCGTGAATGGCACGTCCTCGGCTATGCGTGTTGAGGCGGATACGACCGTTGCAATTTCCACCATGACGCGCACGGATTCAAGCCGGGACGCGGATTCCGAAACATTGTTGGATTTGCAGGACGGCGCCATTCTCGGCAACGTCAAGAAAATTTCGGCTAATTCCCGATATGAAATCAAGACGCCGCACGGCGTGGCCGGAATTCGTGGAACGGACTACCACATCCTTTCTAAGCTGGAACCGGATGGCCGTCATCGGGTGACCTTCACGAGCATCAGCGGGCAAGTGATTGCCTCGGCTGTGGTGGACCAAGGTGGCCCTTCCGTTGTTAAGGTCCTGCGTGACGGCGAGTCGTGGACTCCCGGTTACGGCGATGTTGTTCAAATTCCGCTGTATCAACTTCAGCTTTTCCAAGGCGAAATCTCATCGTTGGAAGGGGCAGTCTCGCCGGGTGGCGGGCCATCGGCTCCTGCGCCGCTCCTGAGCAGTCCGTTCGCCTCTGGCGCGGCGGGTCTCGAGAGTCCCCATTGATCAGCATGGGCTCGGTTGCCGGCTGACAAGAGATTGACGCCGCAGCCGGTTTGAATTTGCACCCGGAGTAACTTGTGTTGCTCCGGGTTTTTTGTTTAAGCTCGGCCCGTGCGCCTGAATTTCCTCAAATCGCCGACGTTTTTTATAGCCGCGCCGGTGATTATTGGGGTTTGCCTGCTGCAGATGTTCCCGTTTTCAGGCTTCGAGCGCCTGGAATGGATGACCTACGATTGGCGCGTCCGCCTTGCGCACGAGTATCCGGTCGGAAATGTCAATGACGCCACAAATCTCGGATTGGTGGAGATCAGCGATAACACCATCGCCGCTGTCAATAATGGCAGCGTTGGGTTCAAGTACGGTTTGTATTGGCCGAGGGAAGTCTATGCGCGCGCTGTGCATGAATTGTCGAGCCAGGGTGCCAAGGCAGTCGCTTTCGATGTTCTTTTTCCGGAATTGCGCGGCGGCGATCCACTGGTCAGTTTGCCTGACGGCACGACCATCAGCTCCGATAGATACTTTGCGCGTCAAATAAAGGAATCGGGCGATGTTATACTTGGTGCGGACCAGGACCTGTTGCCGGCCCGAATGTTTCGGACCAACGCCTGGCGCGTGGCCAACATTTCCGTGCAACGCGATGGCGATGGTGTGCTCCGGCGCGCGCGCGCTTATCAGGACTATCGCCTTTGGCACCCGTTCATCGAACAAATCGCCTACGAGTGGGGGCTGAATCTTTCGAAGACCATCATCGAAACCAACCAGATCACATTTGCCCGCCAGATAAAAGGGGAGACAATTGTCTTTCCGTTGGACGAATCTGGCGAAATTGCCACGACGAACCTGACCCACCATCCGCCGCCCGGTGTTCCCGACAAGTTTGCGCCATTCACTCCGTATCGCGCCTGGAGCATGGGGATCGTTTTGGCCGCGCGCGAACTGGGGTTAGACCTGGAACACCCTGAGTTCAAACCCGGGAGTGTCATACTCCACGGCACTGGAGGTCTGACGCGAACGATACCAGTCAATGCCGACGGCTACTCGTATATTGATTGGTCGCTGGCGCTCAATGATCCGCGGTTGGCGCAAGGATCGCTTGAGGAATTGCTGAGGTGGAATATCGACCGCAGCAAGGGCATGGAAGTCACTAATTATTGGACGAACAAGTTGCTGGTCATCGGTTCAACGGCCACCGGGAGCGAACTTGCGGATGTTGGCGCAACTGCGTTGCAAAGTTCAACCTTCAATGTCACCGAGTATTTGAATGTGGCGAATTCGGTCATTACGGGGCGTTTTATTCAACAGACGCCGCTGCCCGTGAACCTGCTGCTGATTGTGTTGGCCGGTGGCAGTTCGGCGTGGATCACATGGGTGGTGAGGCGGCCGGGGACAGGTCCATTGCTGATGTTGGGGTTTGCCGTTGCATACGTGACAGTGGCGGTGGATCTGTTTTTCCGGTATCGACTTTGGGCGCCGATCATCCTGCCAATGGGCTGCGCTGGAACAATAGCGATGTGGGTTCTGACTCACCGTGTGAGAGTGGAGCAAATGGAAAGAAAACGCGTCAAACAGCTTTTTTCGCGGCTGGTTTCGCCCGACGTCGTCAACGAAGTCCTTGCGGCGTCAACACTAACCCTTGGCGGTGTGCGGCGCGAGATCACCGTCTATTTTGCCGATATTCGCGGGTTCACGGAACTGACCGATATCACCCAGGCCCACGCGACGGAGCACATTGAGCGAAACAAGTTAAGCCCCGTCGAGGCAGAGGCTTATTACGATGCGCAGGCGCGCGAAACGCTGGGCACGATCAGTCTTTATCTCGGCACCATCGCGGACATTGTCAAACATAGAAAAGGGCTGCTGGACAAATATATCGGGGATTGCGTGATGGCGTTCTGGGGCGCGCCTCTGGGCAATCCGCAGCACGCGGCGGACGCGGTGCGCGCGGCGATTGATGCCCAGCAGGCGCTGGCAGAATTGAACGCGGCGCGGGCGGCGCAGAACAGACGGCTGGAGGAGGAAAACCTCTCACGCCAGCGCCTTGGCCTTGTGCCTCACCCATTATTGCCCCTGCTCTCTATGGGCACCGGAATCAACACGGGGCTTGCGACAGTCGGGTACATGGGATCGGAAACCCACCTGCTCAACTACACGGCTTTTGGACGGGAAGTTAATCTTGCGAGCCGCCTTGAGGGCGTTTCGGGGCATGGGCGCATCATTATCGGCGAAGCAACCTACGATGCACTAAAACGAGACGACCCAAAATTAGCCGCGCTTTGCCTGGAATGGCCGCCGCGGACGGTTAAAGGGTTTCGGAAACCTGTCAGAATCTACGAAGTTTTATGGCGTGTGGAAGGAGGACTGCCACCGCCTCCGGAAGAGAATACCGAAGTGCGGGTCATTAAACCGACGCCACCCACGGGCGCGGTTACTACCTGAGGCGCAAACGCCTGCGTCGCGCGTCCCATCCGAGTGCCGCCAATTCCATACGGTCCGACCGCGCTCCGGCGGCGGAACGGCGTCTTGTCACGCCATTGGTCTCACCATCTTGTTTGGCGACAATTCGCAGGTCTGTAGCGGATTCCTCTTCCACCTCAACTCGTTCTCTTTCGGAGTAACTCATAACGTCCACCTTCTCGCTATCAACATAGCATGGCCGGTGCCATTTTTCCTGGCGGAATTGTAGAATGGTTGCAAGACTCTATAGTTCAAGTTGTTGTGAATGAAATGCGGAAAACGCCAGAATCCGCCAATGCGTGCGAAGTGCAAAGAAATGCGTGAAATTTTACAATAATGTGCTGTCCATCTGTTCCGCGATGGATTCGAGGTCCGAGGGGCACTTGGCGGCATCGACGACTTTTGCGCAAGCCGCCACTTGATCCTGCGTGAAGACGTCGAGGAGAGAAATCTTGAGCGGCCCCTTCGGACCTTGCAGAGTAATGTGGTCCCACTGGGCCGAAATCACGGCTGCGGAGAACTTTTGGATGCAGCGACCGCGAATGTAAGCGCGTGTGGTGCGCGGCGGTTCGGAAATCGCACGGCGCACCGCCGCATCGTCAGGAACTCCCTGAATCGAGCCCGCCTGCTCAAGCGCGTAATAAAGACCTCGCTCACGATCGAGCCGGTGGTACTCCAAGTCGAGGCTCTGCAGCCAAGGGCTGTCCGGGCTGACGTTCTGGGAGGCTTGGAATTCGCGGACCAACGCCAGTTTGGCGACCCAATCCAGGCGATCCCGGCACCGCATTGGTTCGGTTTCCAGGTCCCGCAGGACAATGTCCCAATCGGCGGCCAAGGCCGCCTTCGAGGGATCGCTTAAATCGCACAATTCCATCACGGCCTGCCAGTATTCGCGCTGCAAGGCCAGGGCGTTGGAGCATTTCTTATCCTGGAGGGTGACTTCCCAGTGAAACTTTGGATCGCGCGAAATGGAAACCAGGGCGTGGAGCGGATCAAGGAGCAGCGGATACGGTCGCTTGGGATTGCGAGCCAAGGCTTCCAACACCAGCGCCGTAGCCCCGATCTTGAGGCGTGTGGTAAACGGCGACATGTTGGCATCTCCGAGGATGACGTGGAACCGCCGGAAAAGATTTGGATTGGCATGCGGCTCATCGCGAGTATTGACAATCGGCCGCCGCTGCATCGTATCGACACTCTGCAACTCGCTGAAGAAATCGCTTCGCTGTGAAATTTGAAAGCCCGGCGAGATAAAGCGGTCCTCTTCCTCGATGGCGAATTTTCCCGCCCCGGCAATGACCTGGCGCGAAACGAGAAACGCCTGGATTCCGCGGGCCAGCTTCTCCCACGGCAAGGAGCGGGGGAGCAGATAATTTTCATGGCAACCGTAACTGTGGCCGCGAAAGTCGGTGTTGTTCTTGTAAAGACAAACGTCTGAACCGCGCTCCTCGGAGAGCTTTTGCGCGCATCGCATCAGGATGCGTTCGCCCGCGCGGTCGTGGGCGATCAATTCCTCCACCGTGCTGCATTCGGGCGTGCAATACTCCGGATGGGCGTGATCGTTGTAAAAGCGTGCGCCGTTGCCCAGGACCAGATCGCTCTTGATCTCGACGAAACTCAGTTCACGCCCGGCATCCTGCGCGAAGTAGTTGGCTTCGTCGGAATCCTGGCGAAGTTCCTCGACGTGAAAGCCGCGCATGTCGGCGTGAGGGTCTTCGCAATTGTAATCCCAGCGCATGAGGACGCCGGACTTGGTGGCGCTGCGCACCAGGGCCATCGACTCCGCAACGACGTCAAGGTTTTCCTCTTTATCTCGGGAGATGCCGATTTCCGTTTCAGTGCCAAACTGGATGATCATGTCTTGGGGGGCGCGCACGCGATATCAAACCATGCCGGAACCGAGCATATCCCTTTTTCGCGGGCGGATGGGGGCGAGCTTGATCACGTTTTCGGGATCGAAATCGGTGAGCTTGAGCCAGTCCTCCGTGATGTCCGTTGGAGGGAATAAATCATTCTCTGAATACTCCTGCTGCAAAGCCTGGAAAAGGTCGGCGCGGCTCAACTGCGTCTCCATCTTAGTGTCGATGGAGCGTTTGATCGCCAGGCTCTTGGCCCGTTCGACAATCGCCGCGATGATTGCGCCGCTGGCCAGATCGCCGCGGTAGAGGAAGTCCCTCTTGCCGCTACGATAAACAATCTCCAAAAACTGGTTCTCGACCGTTTTGGCGTAATGCGCTTCGGTAATCGCCTGTGCCATGACATCTTTCGGTTCGCTCAGCGGGAGGGAATCTTTGAGATAAATCTCGTAAATCCGCCTCGCGCCCTCCTGAGTTGGACGGTTGACTTTGATTTTTCGATCAATTCTTCCCGGCCGCAAAATGGCGGGGTCAATTAAATCGGCCCGATTGGATGCCAGGATGACCACCACGTTTTGCAGCGGCTCCAAGCCATCCATCTCCGAGCAGAACATCGGCACCAGCGTGCTTAAGATCGTGCTGTAACGCCCGCCGCGTCGGGTGCCCAGGATCGATTCCGCCTCGTCGATGAACAGGAATGCGAGTGACCCTTCCGCCGCGCGTTCGCGGCATTGGGCGAACAGGTCTCGCACCTGCCGCTCGGATTCGCCCACCCACATGTTGAGGATTTCCGGACCTTTGACATGCAAAAAGAACTCCGGATGATCCACTCCTGTGTCGGCGCGGATTTGCTCACGCAGGTTATGGGCCGTCGCCTTGCCCAGCAGCGTTTTGCCGCATCCAGGCGGCCCGTGCAAAAGGAACCCCTTGGGCACCGTGTGATCAAACCGTTTGAACAATTCGCGATGCAGAAATGGCATCTCGATTGTGTCACGAATCGCCTGGACGGCTTCGTTCTGCCCACCGATGGCGCTCCACGGCAGCGGCGTCACCGTTTCCAAGGCGCGTTCGATGCGTTTTCCTATGCCGATGACTTCCAGTGCGACCCGCTGATTGGCATCCAGGCGCACCTCCATTCCCGGCTTGAGTTTCTCCTTGGATAGCAGGGCTGACCGCAATAGCACCGAACAAATCAGACCTGATTCCTGGCCGATGCGCAGGCGGCCACCGGAAAGCAATTCATCGATGCGGACAATTGGGCCGTTGCGGTCGAAACCCAATCCCTGGACGATGGCAAAAGCCTCATTAAGCAGGACGCGCTGGCCGACCTGCAGACTCGGAATTGGAATCTGCGGATCGACACGGCAGACATAATCGGTCCCACTCACGCAAACGTGCGCCTTGTCCGGCTCCACGAGCATGAGCAAAGTTCCGATGCGAAAAGCCGGCGAGCGGAGTTTCTCGACAATTGCATCCAGCTTTTCAATGGTTTGCCGGGCCTGATCATTGACCTCCTCCACCTCAATCACGCGATCCCGCAAATAAACCATATCCATGATGGCGCTGTGGCGCGGGGGAAGTTTTGCGACGATCATATCGACCAGTTGCAGAGTCGAGAGCGCGTCGAGCTGTTCGCTCGGGAGCATTTGATGCTCCGATGGCGGCGAACCTGGGCCGTCGCCGGGGGTGGATGATTTTGCTGGGGGATTACTAGCCGACGGCTTCTTCTTGGACTCTGCCATGGCAAGAAACCTATTCCCGCGCGAATATTTTGCAACCAGAAGAAGGCATAAAAAAACTTTTCCCGGCAAACTGCAACGACGTGTGATATATTAAACGCTCGCGCCTGCCGGAAGCGAAAACGGACTTTCAATACTGTAGCCGTAGCGCTAGCATAAACTCTGTGAATACAATTCAGCCGGGCCTTTTAGACGATGCGGTTGAACGATTGAAAACCGAATTTCAGCCGGAGCAAATCTGGCTGTTCGGCTCGCACGCGTGGGGCACACCTACGGAGGACAGTGATGTCGATTTGATGGTCATCGTGGCTTCCAGCGACGAACGCCCAACCCGCCGGATGCAGCGCGCTCAACGATGTCTGCGCGGAATCGGATTCGCTAAGGACGTGCTGGTCAACACACGCGCTGAATTTGACCGTTACCGCCATTTAACCGCGTCTCTCTCGCACAAGATTTTTGAACAGGGGCGAAAACTCTATGGATAAAGCGGCGGCGGACCTGTGCCGCGCGTGGCTGCTCAAGGCGCACAGCGACCTACACACGGCCCAACAAATCGGCGGCCTGCCGGACGGGCATCTCGACGCCGATATTTATCACTGCCAACAGGCCGCCGAGAAGACTTTGAAAGGATTTCTGATCTTTCACGGAAGGCCATTCGAGAAAGTCCACGACCTTGGCAAAATCGTCGAGCAGGCCATTCGTGTCAATTCTATGTTTCATCGATACGAGGACGCCGCCGATGTTTTGACGCCCTATTCCGTAGCTTACCGTTACCCTGACGAACAAGGATTTCTCGAACCATCCCGCGAAGAATTCGACGAAGCCGTTGAACATGCCAAGAGCATTTACGATTTTGTGTTGAGTCTGCTTCCGGTGGGTGCTCGTCCGTAAGTTGGCCTCGCGCTTTCAACCAACTCATCAGTAGGTGAGAAATTTCCAGACTTGGACGCGGTCGGAGAAGCGAACCAGGAAGCGGTTTTGCTGGAACGACAATTCGTCCGGCGCTTCTACGCGGTAAAAATCCCACAACTCCTTGCCGTCCAGAGGGTCCAGTCGGTGGACGTGAAAATAAGTCGGTCCCTCGGGGCGCGGCGCGTTCAGGGCTTCCGCCAACCCGTTGGCCATCGCGATGCCGCCCCGATCGACGCTGGAAGTGTAGAGGTACTTGCCGCTAAGATAACATTCCTGCCCAATATTCAGCGCATGCCAGAATATTTTGCCCGACGCGGCATCGATCTTCAGGAGATCGGAGTGGGCTTTCTGGAAGTTTATTTGTTCGGAGTATTGGATGTCTTCGGGCGCGCCGGTCGTGGAATCCACGTAAATTGAACCGGCCCCGTCCGCCAGAATTTTGCTGATGCCGATGCTGGTGGCGCGCCATCGGACATCCCCGGCGGGGAGCGAAAAGGCGGTCAGCACGCCGGCATCAAAAAAATACAGGACGCCGTTGTCTTCCAACGCCGGGGCGGAATGGTGGTCCCACTTCTCCGGTCCGAACCGATCGCTGATTGGGTAGCTAAGTTTGGCCTCGAAAAGCTTTTTGTTCTGCTTGTCAAAAACGGCCAGCCACGAACCGGCCACCAGCAGGTCCACCGTGTTGAGCGGGAAAAACGCCGGAACACCGGTGACTTCGCCCGTCCACTCGACAGGCTTGGCGTCGGTCCAGCGGCGAAGCTTGACCTCGTAGCGGCTCTCGTCGATACCTTTGACTCCGCCGGTTTGACTGCGCTTGATGTCGTTGAAGACCTCCTCCTCAACGTCCCCGACGCTGCTGGAGGCGGTGGTGTTGCCATTGAGGTGAGA
>Ga0364866_10918_pt1 | contig 13319 bp, 10 predicted proteins | sample ExccelAu500001D3_3_FD_206913 | JGI IMG/M metagenome (GOLD analysis project Ga0364866, IMG submission 206913) | Enriched cells from Trout Bog Lake Hypolimnion, Wisconsin, USA - BchlTB.Aug13.5000.01.D3 | ecosystem: Environmental > Aquatic > Freshwater > Lake > Hypolimnion/Profundal zone | place... | reverse complement strand
ATCTGGTTTGAGAAATTCGAGATTACAGCCTGGTGGGACAAGAAAGTGATGGAGCTGTCGAAAGGGATGCAGCAAAAAGTTCAGTTTATCTGCACGGTCCTTCACAAACCAAGATTACTCATTTTTGATGAGCCATTCAGCGGATTTGACCCCATAAACGCCGATATCGTAACCCAGGAAATCCTCCGGATGAAAAAGGATGGCGCCACCATCATCTTTTCAACCCACAATATGGAATCGGTTGAACAACTTTGCGATCATATTGCATTGATTGATAAGTCCAAAAAGATTCTCGACGGACCAACCAAACATATCCGTGAAAAATATAAATCGAATATTTACGACATCTCCTATCGGGGCGAGTTCGACAGCTCCAGCAATAATATTGCACTCAAGTACAATATCCTGAGCCATCAGCAAAACGGAAACGGGAATAAACTGAGTATCCAGTACCCCGAAGGGAGCACTTCGGGTGAACTCATCAGGGATCTCGTCGAACAGGTAGAGATCATATCGTTCAACGAAGTCATTCCAAGTATGAATGAGGTATTCATTAAAGTCGTCAAACAAAACTCCTAAAACAATCACCCCATGCATAAGATATTATTGATTATTCAGCGTGAATATACTACCCGCGTTCAGAAAAAATCGTTCATAATCCTGACCTTGCTGATGCCCGTCATTATGTCGGCAATAATGTTTCTTCCCGGATATTTAATCTCCATGGATGACGAGCAGGTCCGCACCGTTGCTGTTTATGACGGCTCTTCCGTTTTTTTGGGAAGGATGGAAAACTCACAATACACAAAATACAAGTTTATCCCCAAAGAGGAGTATCAGGCTACAAAACAAGACATTAAGAATTCTGCATATTATGCGTTGCTGGTTATTGAACCCAACTTCCTGACCACCAAGACAGTTCAGGTAATCTCCGGAAGCAACATTCCATGGGATCTGAAATCGCAGATCCAGGATAAAATTCAGGGGGTTATCGAAAAGGATAAAATGGCCGAAGTGGTCCGGCAGACAGCTATTCCGGACCTGGAGCAAAAGATCGCGGCAACAAAAACGCACATAAACATCGATACCATCAAGGTTGGTTTGGGTGGAGAGGCCAAAAAAAGCTCGACCGAGATTGGAATGGTGCTTGGCTATATCTTCGGATTTATGATTTACCTCTTCATCTTTATCTACGGCACCATGGTGATGAAGGGGGTTATGGAAGAGAAACAAAGCCGTATCGTGGAGGTCATTATTTCAAGTGTCAGGCCGTTCCAGCTGATGATGGGCAAGATAGTGGGGATTGCCTTTGTAGGATTGACTCAATTCGCTTTGTGGGTGATCCTGGGAGTCGCGATCTTTTCCGCATCCAAAAGTTTCTATCCGGGAGCTTCCCATGTTCAGCAAATTCAGAATGTGATGGCCCAGAATCAGGATGCAGCCCAACAGGTTGCCGCACCGCAAATGGATAAGATTCAGGAAATCTTCTCGATGGTTGATACCATCAATTTTCCACTTCTGATTGGCTGTTTTATTTTCTTTTTTATTGGCGGATACCTGCTTTACAGTTCTATGTTTGCGGCTGTTGGCTCAGCCATTGATGCACAGGAAGATGCCCAGCAATTTATGCTCCCGATCACCATGCCGATTATTCTCTCCATCATTATGATGATGAGTGCTATCAAAAATCCTGAAGGTCCGATTGCTTTCTGGTTCAGTATCATTCCGTTTACATCGCCTATCGTGATGATGGCCCGGATACCATTCGGTGTACCTGTCTGGCAATTAGCCTTATCCATGGTCCTGCTGGTTGTCACTTTTGTGGGAATGGTGTGGATGACCGGAAAGATATATCGTACCGGAATCCTGATGTACGGAAAAAAACCATCCTGGAAAGAGATTGGGAAATGGCTGACATATAAATCGTAGCCGAAAGCTCTACCAGGCAGAAAGAAGTAAGTTGAAATATATTGAAATAAAAAGGCAGGTTCCTCATTACGGAACCTGCCTTTTTAAATAGTTGTATAATCTTCCCTCTGGAACTATATCCGGATTTACTCATCATTTAAAATCTGCCATTTCCCCCTTTCTTACCTATATATTGGCACACCATTCACCGGCGGTAACTACTAAAGCCTGTCGCGGGTAGATCTTTGTGGTCAGAACCCGGTGAACCTCCTCGTCACGGTCAGCGCAGCAATCCACGATCACTGTCAGTACATAATCCTTGTCTGCGGCTTCCCGTAAGGTCGACAGCACGACTCCGCTGGTCGAAATTCCCGCAAGAACAAGGTGTTTGATATCCAGTGACCTGAGCACCACTTCAAGATCACTGCCAGTGAAAGCACTCACCCGTTTCTTGGTAATGATCATCTCCCCGGGCATTGGTGTAAAAGGAGGAGGGATGCGAAAGCTCTCCTCTGAATCAAAATACATTGCAGGATTTTCCTTCATCGTCCAAAAAGATTTGTTATTCCGGCTGATCTCAGGAAATCCCTTTCTGAAACCCACAACCACAAAGATGACCAGGATACCCCTGCTTCGGGCATTTTCAATTACCCGTTGCAGATTATGAATCACGGGCGAACCACCCGGAAGGATTTTTACGGTAGCCTCCTGGATATCCATGACCAGGAGTGCCGTATTTTTATAACGTTTTAGTTGTTCCATCGTTTTAAAGAAATTAAAGGGTAAAGTTCACCCAATATTTTAATCATACAACAACCCTGATCCATAAAATCGCTTCAATTCTTTCCGCTATCTTTGTGGCTTGAGAAATTGGCAGATCCTTGCTACAACCTCATGAACCACAATTATTTCAACGGTTTATACCAGAATAGGGATGATTTTACTTTTAATTATAACTTTTATTGCAGGATATATTCTTATCGCCCTTGAACATGCTGTTAAGATCAACAAATCCTCGATAGCTTTAATAACAGGGGTTCTCTGCTGGTCGGTTTACAGCTTATTTTCACCCGATAAATCCATGGTGAACCAGCAACTCCGTGAACATCTGGGGGAAATTTCAGGGATATTGTTTTTCCTTTTGGGTGCCATGACCATCGTTGAATTGATCGACTCCCACGACGGTTTTGAAATCATTACCTCAAGGATAACACAAACGAATAAAAGGAAGCTTCTTTGGATTGTAGCTTTCATCACCTTTTTTCTGTCCGCGGTTCTGGATAATCTGACGACAACCATTGTGGTTATTGCTCTCCTTAGAAAACTGGTTAAAAACCCTAAGGAGAGATTGTTTTTTGCTGGAATGGTCGTGGTTGCTGCAAATGCCGGAGGTGCCTGGACACCTATCGGAGATGTAACCACCACCATGCTTTGGCTTGGCGGACAGATTACAACAGCTCATATCATGCTTAAGCTATTTCTCCCCAGTTTGGTTAGCCTGATCGTTCCCCTTTTGGTGTTATCCATTTATTTTAAAGGAGCAGTAAACAGGCCGGATTTTTTAAAGGCTAAAGACAATCAACATCTCCCTGTAAAACATCAGTTTGTCGTTTTCTTTTCAGGAATTCTGATTTTGATGCTGGTTCCGGTATTCAAAACAGTTACCCATTTACCTCCATACATGGGTATTTTAGCTGGTTTAGGCATTTTGTGGATTGTGACTGAAGTTATTCACGGAAAGAAAGACGAATCGGCTAAAAACTCCTTCTCGGTGGTTCAGGCATTGCGAAAAATTGACTTACCGAGTATTTTATTCTTTTTCGGGATTCTTATAAGTATCGCGGCACTGCAATCCTCCGGATTATTGACTGAACTTGCCTTATGGCTATCCAAATCCATTGGAAATGTGAATGTTGTAGTACTTTCAATGGGTGTTCTTTCATCCATAGTGGATAATGTACCTTTGGTTGCAGCAGCACAGGGGATGTACAGTTTATCGCAATTCCCGCAGGACTCCTATTTCTGGGAATTCCTGGCCTATTGCGTGGGAACGGGAGGAAGTATTTTAATCATCGGGTCTGCGGCCGGGGTTGCGGCAATGGGCATGGAGAGGATAAATTTCTTTTGGTATCTGAAGAGATTCAGTTTGCTATCGCTCCTCGGCTATTTTTCAGGTGCCGTGGTATATCTTTTACAGCAGCTATTATAAGGGACAGAAACTTCGATCGTTATTGCTATGCACTCACTGACAGTAATCCTGGAAAGTTTGTAAATGATTTCAACCGGACATTTATTCCGGATTAGCCTCGATTCACCTGAAATACCGGATTAGGTAAAAAAAGAATAATTCTTTTTAGAAAAAGCGATTTAGATAGACTGAAAATCATATTTTTATAATCATTATTAACGAATAAAAAACTACCCAAAATGACGAACTTATCACGCAGATCCTTCATGAAAATGGCCTCAACGGCAGCGGCCGGAGCAGTAATTATACCCAATTTCCTTAGCTGCTCACCCAACAGCCGCTTGAATTTTGCGGTAATCGGGGTAGGTGGCCGGGGTGAAGCGAGCTGGACACAGGTTCCTCAGGAGAGCATAGTTGCCATGTGCGATGTGGATGACAGGCAGTCAGCAAAGGGATTTAAAGCTTGTCCAAAGGCAAAACAATATAAAGACTTTAGGGTAATGTTCGACGAAATGGGCAAAGATATAGATGCCGTGATCATCGCCACACCTGATCATACCCATTTCGCGGCGGCAATGGCAGCTATGGAATTGGGCAAACATGTCTTTGTAGAGAAACCTTTGGCACATAATATATGGCAGTTGCGAACCTTGAAAAAAGCAGCCAAACACTATGGTATAGTTTCTCAGATGGGAAACCAGGGGCATACTACCAATGGAATAAGGTTAGTCAAAGAATGGTATGAAGCAGGAGTTCTTGGTCAGGTAAGAGAGGTGATTGCATGGCAAGGCAAATTGGACTTTAAAAATGATGGCTATTTTACCAAACCGGAAAGTTTTCCTCCGGTAGCACAGGAGATACCCAAAGGTTTGGATTGGAATTTATGGCAGGGACCGGCGGCTGAGCGCCCCTTCAACAATATTTATGCACCTGGGACCTGGAGGGGATTTTATGACCTGGGAGATGGGAAATTGGGAGACTGGGCGTGTCATACACTTGACGCACCATTTTGGGCACTCGACCTTGGAATGCCACATACCGTAGAGGGGTTTATACCAAACCCAATGCCCGATCACAGTTTCGTATCAGAAGAATCACTCGTGACCTGGCAATTTGCAGCCCGCGGAGATAAAGCTCCCGTTACAATGAAATGGTATGAGGGGATAGAAAAGCCAGCCATCAGACCTGAATGGGGTGTGGATAAAATTCCGGATGGCGGGATGATCATGATTGGGGATAAAAAAACACTGATTACTGGTGGGCGCCCGAACGATGCCAGATTACTAGTTCCGGAAGAGGAGATGAAGGAATTTCTGAAGCATGCACCGGCCCAGATAATCCCCAGGATTGGAGAGGAGCAGCCAGTCCAGGAGTGGATTGCCGCAATTAAAAATCATTCACTCCCCGGTTCTAACTTCGATTATTCTGCAAGTTTAACAGAAATGATCCAGACAGGTATTTTGGCTCAGCGATTTGGTGGAACCATCCATTATGACCCTAAAAATATGAAGGCTATTGGTCGTCCGGAACTGGATGCGCATATCAAAGAGCCGGTACGAGAAGGATGGGCATTTGGAAATAATCTTATGGTATAAATCAAGGATAATAATCCTCTTTCTTATCTTTGACCAAAACACAATAATAAATCTGCGATGGGGCGCTATGCCGTAATTGACATTGGGACAAATACATGTAATCTACTCATAGTAAACAGGTTAAGTACAGGAACCTGGGATACGCTCTATGACCGGAAATTACCCGTAAAACTCGGGCGCGGCGGAATTCATCAGAACAGGCTTCTTCCTGATGCCATAGAACGGGGTTTAACGGCCCTTCAAACTCATGCGCTCACAATTCAGGCTCATGGAGTTAACGCAGTTAAAGTTGTTGGAACCTCTGCCCTGCGCGGAGCAGTCAATAAGGCTGAATTTCTCGAAACGGTAAAGGGAAAACTGGGATGGGAGATCAAAATCATTGATGGTGAACTTGAAGCTGCCCTGATATTTCGGGGTGTACGATTGTCTCTGCCTGACCGTATGGGAATATACCTGATCATGGACATCGGAGGCGGCAGTACCGAATTTATCCTGGCAAATGAGGCCGAGATCATCTGGAAGAGAAGCTTTAATATTGGAATTGCCCGCGCGATTGAGACAATTCACATGTCAGACCCCGTTACTTCATCCGAAATACTGGTTTTTGAACAATGGTTTGATCAGCATCTTCACGAGTTGTGGAGCATTTGCCGGCAACATCTGCCTCAAACACTGGTAGGGTGTTCAGGGGCATTTGACACGTTTATGGATATTTACGAGAACGAAGAACCTGATCTGAAAATCAGAAGAGTATCCGACTTTCCGCTTGAGGCGTACAAGGAGATTCACAAACTGCTTATTCTTTCAGATCTAGAAACAAGGAGTAAAATGAAAGGGATGGATAAAATGCGCGTCGAGATGATTGTGATTGCCTCGGTTTTTACTAATTTCATCCTCCGGAAACTGAAGATCCCAAAATTGCTGCACACCCACAACGCGCTGAAAGAAGGGGTGATGGATCTGTTCATTTCAAACGGCATATAAACTATCAATATGGTCAGAATTTTAGTCATTGATGACGAGCGGAGCATCCGCAATACGCTTAAGGATATTCTTGGATTTGAAGGGTACGCTGTTGATGTGGCTGAAAATGGATCTTCGGGACTGGAACTGGTCAAAAATACAGAGTATGACATCATCCTTTGTGATATCAAAATGCCCGAAATGGACGGAATCGAAGTCCTTGAGAAGATAATGGAAATTAAACCCAATACAACTGTTGTGATGATCTCCGGACACGGAAACATCGACACAGCCGTTGAAGCTATAAAAAAAGGAGCTTTTGATTTTATCGTTAAACCTTTGGATTTAAACCGGTTGCTGATTACTATCCGCAATGCAGGTGATAAATCGCTGCTCGTTAAGGAGACCATGGTATTAAAGCAAAAGATCTATAAACAATATGAGATAATCGGCGAATCGGCCCAAATTAAGAAAGTGCTTGAGATGACTGATCGTGTAGCCCCGACCGACGCAAAAGTCCTGATCACAGGTCCAAATGGGACTGGAAAAGAACTTGTAGCCAGACGCCTACATCAATTATCGGCCCGGTCGGAAGCCCCGTTTATTGAAGTCAACTGTGCAGCAATCCCCTCTGAGTTAATAGAAAGTGAATTATTCGGGCACGAGAAAGGAGCTTTTACTTCAGCAATCAGGCAGCGGAAAGGGAAATTTGAACAGGCCGACGGAGGCACACTATTTCTGGATGAGATTGGCGATATGAGTTTATCCGCCCAGTCAAAAGTGTTACGGGCTTTACAGGAGAATATCATCACACGGGTTGGAAGCGATAGCCCTATCAAGGTGAATGTCCGTGTTATTGCGGCAACCAATAAAGAGCTATCCGAAGAGATCAAAAATGGTAATTTCCGTGAAGATTTGTATCACCGCTTAAGTGTGATTCTGGTCAACGTTCCGTCTCTGGAGAGCAGAAAAGAAGACATCCCGTTATTGGCGGACTATTTTATTGAACAGATCTGCGGTGAATATGGTCAACCGCCAAAAGAGATTGAACCTGAAGCCATTGAAGAGTTGCAAAACCGGAAATGGACCGGTAATATCCGCGAATTCCGGAATGTGATTGAACGATTAATTATACTGTGCAATAAAACCATAACCCGGGAGGAGGTGAGGCTTTACGCCCCGGCAGAAAACCTTATTACCGAATAATATCAGTCAGAATTTACCCGGTTGGAGATGTAATTTGTACCCCGATTATTCCTGTTCGGAAGCCAGACATAAAATTACGCGTTTTATAATCCCCAAATAACCGACGGTCGCCTGTTTTTCATCCGGGTAAAAGATGAAATCCGGATAACCAGGAAGCCCAATAAACAAGACTGAAATTTAAATAACCAGTTAACTTCCTATAAATATGTAATATAACTTCAGCCATGTTATGAACAATTGTTGATAATTAAAGTTAGTTTATAGTTGGAAGATTGTTGATACAAAAACTTTAAAATAGTTGCATTTAGGGTACTTTGTGTTGTATATTTGAATCATCAGATCAGCGATAACAGGTTACTTTGAAGTAGTGGAGAAGGAGGCAGACTCTTAGCTGAGTAAAGAACCGGATCATTCAGACCTTCGGGTTTGCGCAATGGAAAAGTCAGAGGTTGGGCGAAAGGAGAAATCCGATCGAACAATCAACCGGAAGTAACGCTAGCCGTTCATTGGAAGGTTGAGTTTAAGACCGGGAGAAAAAAGGGGCGCAAGTTTCTTACACTATTCCGGGGAACTGGAAAGCTGAAAAGCCGGTACATTCCGTACAGTTGAAGAACTGATCGAAAGAAAAGAACCATTCTGTATGCTGACAGACACTCCGTCCGGGAAGGTTAACCGCAAGGAAAACCGAAGGGACAGCCGGAGGATGACGCCCTAAACAGCCGAATCCGAAAGCGATGGGTTGCAAAATTAATCAGGATCCTGCGCAAGCAGACCAACGATGAAAAGGCAGCCAGCCATGATAACCGTAGTCTGACGCCACTGACGAAGCAATTCACCAGCGACGAAATGGGAACAACTTGCAAGAGTGGTTCCCATTTGTGTTTTTATGCCCCCTGCACCTTCCGTATCACCGCCCTCCAAGGGATCCAAGCCATTGAAGGGTATTCAGAATTAACTTGTTTTGAACCGGATTATCAAAAGTGTGGGAGAGCTCCCTGTTGGTTTTCCCTTCATAATCCAGATCGTTATGACCCATGTTAAAGTAAACCATCCGGTATTTTTTATTGGTCCAGGCTACGGGATAATCGCCTTCATGCCAGATTTCCCAGCTCTTGGGTCCGGTTCCAAGCGGAAAACTTACTGGATCAATGGATAAAAGTACCGTAATATCCTGATTTTTGCGCAAATCATTTTGCCAGCTATACCACTCATTTGGTGAAGATTTAAACTTATCCGGCAAATTACCGGTTACCGGATGTCCGACCTGTTCAACCTGCAATATCGCGGAGGTGGGTCGCCAGGTATTTCCTTTATATTGTCCGCTCCCCAAAAATTCGTTGTGGTACCAGTCCCAGTTCTGGGGATAATCGGAGGGGGTGAGTGCAAACCCTGCAAAATGGAATCCAATCCACGCTCCTCCCCGCTTCATGTAATTTTCAAAAGCCATCCTCTGGTCAGCCTTATCCGGCCGCGTATCCAAAAACACAACAATATTGTAACTGGCCAGAAAATTCTGATTCATGTTATCCCAGTTACTGGTCGAATCGTAGGAAAACCGGTATTTTTTAGCCGATTCCGCCAGCCATTTATTCGCTTCATGAACAAAACTAATGTGGGCCAGATCATTACGCCCGGTATAAAACCCGATCACCCTGAATTTAGGGTTCTGTTCCTGGGCAAAGAGACCAATTGAAATCAAAATCAACCCAAAGATCACCAGTGATCTCAGAGTTTTAACCCGTGTAAAGCGACCCATCCCTGAAATAGTATAAGTATGAAAATTAATCAAATTGCTATTGACCGGCACTAATCACGATTTGTCCTTATAAAAATCATCCCGGTGCAGGACAGATAATTCATAGAGAAAATCCCCGATTTTCGCAGTAACAATTTTAAAAAAAGTCTCCCCCTTTTCCGCAGTTGCGAGTGCCGGATTTCCGATTCCGGTATCCCCGGTAACTTTGGTCCACTGCCGCTCAGCCCAGGCCCATCCTTCATTCAGCGCCTGAATAGTAAATACCCGTGCTTTGCCGTCACCAGCTTCAGATAACGGCAAAACCAGTTCAGGTGCAAGAAAGAGCATAAAACTTGTTTCCACCTCTCCCGCATGTTCTCCCATATCCTCAAAATACTGTTCTGCCCCCGGAATCTTAAACCAGTTACACTGGCAAATAAACATTTCAGGAAAGATCAGATTCAATTCCCGGATAATCTGTCGGAAATCATTTCCCCCATGGGCATTCAGAATTACAAGTTTATGGATACCCTGCCGGTTAAGAACAGTGATCAGATCCTTCAGAATCATCATCTGGGTACTCGGATTCAGGTTCATATCCAGTTTCACATCCGGTTGCCCTGTATTAACTCCGAACGGAATTCCCGGCAGAACAATCACCTTGCCCCCGCGGGCCGTGGCAACTCGGGCAGACTCGGCCGCGATTTTTTCGGCGAGAATATTATCCGTACTATACGGAAGATGCAGATTATGAGCTTCCGTTGCTCCCCAAGGCAATACAGCTACCTGAAAATCAACCTCTTTTGTAGTCTGCCTCCTTCTCCACTACTTCAAAGTAACCTGTTATCGCTGATCTGATGAATTTAAAAACATAAAATTAATAAAAGTCAGCAATTATAGAACTCATTGGATTTTTTCATTCGTTATATTACCTTTGAAAAATCAACATGAATGGTAACTATCAACATCCCGAAATATGATCATTCCGATTTACCAGGTGGATGCCTTTACTGACAGGATCTTCAGTGGAAATCCTGCTGCGGTTTGTCCGTTGGACTACTGGCCTGCGGATGAACTTTTACAACAAATAGCTGCAGAAAACAACCTGTCGGAAACGGCATTCTTTAAAAAGAGAGATGATTTATTTGAAATCAGGTGGTTTACGCCGGTTTCTGAAGTTGAATTATGCGGACATGCCACACTTGCTGCAGCTCATGTGCTCTTTAATCATCTTCATTTCAAAGGTGATCACCTTATTTTTGAATCTGCCTTCAGCGGAAAACTCGAAGTTAGCCGTACCAAGGATCTGCTCACACTGAATTTTCCCGCCGATCGGGTGGAGCCTGCCTTACCCCCTGATCATCTTTTCGAATCGTTGGGACGCAGACCACTCGAAATATGGAAAGGCAAATCAGACTATTTGTTATACTATCAGTCGCAGGAGGACATCGAGGAGATCACTCCCGATTTCGGAAAGCTTCAGGCTGTCGAAGCCCGTGGCATCATCATCACAGCGCCAGGTTATGAATACGATTTCGTTTCGCGGTTTTTTGCCCCTAAAGTGGGAATTAATGAAGATCCCGTAACGGGTTCAGCTCACACGACATTAGTCCCTTACTGGGCCCACCGGCTGAACAAACTTAAATTTGAGTCCCGACAATTGTCCACGAGAGGCGGCAATCTGGAATGTCAGCTGATGGGTAAGCGCGTGCTGATCTCCGGTCGTGCCTGCACCTACCTGACCGGTTCAATTAACCTGGCCCCCTCTCTCCTTTAAATCCCCAAAAACGAATGATTCTCAAAATTTAATACAATTCCAATCAATCACTAAAAAAAACCATTTAAAATGAAAATTAACGGATTACGCTATTCTATCCTGTTTATTCTGCTGATGATTTCATGGGCAGGGATCTCGCAGGTAACACTTCCACCTTTCTTTAATTGCAATATGGTTCTTCAGCAGGGGATTCCGATTCCTGTTTGGGGCTGGGCTTCCCCGGGGGAAAAGGTAACCGTAACACTTGATAAGAATGTGGTAAGTACCCGTACCGGGAAAAACGGGAAATGGCGTGTTAACCTTCCCAAAATGAATCCAGGCGGACCTTACATGATGCTTGTAAAAGGTAAAGATCTCCTCACTTTCGGAAATGTAATGATTGGAGAGGTCTGGGTTTGCTCAGGACAATCAAATATGGAATTTAAGGTTTCTTCCACAAAAAATGCAACTACTGAGATTGCCAACGCCAACAACAAGAATATCAGATTCTTTACAGTAAAAAAAAGGATGGCAAAGGATCCTCAGGAAAACCTGGAAGAGGGTGAATGGAGTGAATGTTCACCCCAATCGGTTGCAGACTTCTCGGCAGTGGGTTATTTCTTCGGACGGAACCTTTACGAGCAACTTAAAGTTCCGATTGGTCTGATTCATACCTCATGGGGTGGAACGGTAGCCGAAACATGGATGAGCCCCGAGGCAATTGCGGCAGATCCTGACTTTTCCGAAATGCTCGGAAAACTCAAAAATGTGGATATGAAAGCCGGAAAAGTTGGACCAAACAGCTTTCCCACCCTGCTTTATAATGGCATGCTTAACCCAATCATCCCATTCGGAATAAGAGGGGCAATCTGGTATCAGGGAGAATCAAACGCTTCCAGGGCACAGCAATATAAACGGGTATTCCCAAATATGATTAAAGACTGGCGCACCAAATGGGGTGAAGGGAACTTCCCCTTCCTGTTTGTGCAGCTGGCAAATTTCAAAAAACCGGTCAGCGAACCCGGGGAAAGTGAATGGGCCGAATTGAGGGAAGCACAAACCCAGACTCTTCAACTCGAAAATACCGGAATGGCCACAATTATTGATGCAGGTGATGCCGCTGACATTCACCCTACCGACAAGCAAACTGTCGGATATCGTCTCTCGTTGGCTGCACGAAAGGTAGCTTATGGCGAGAACCTGGTTTATACAGGACCAACCTACCAGGGGATGAAAATTGAAAAAAACAGGATCTTCCTGACTTTTGACCATACCGGAAAAGGACTTCAGGCAAATAATAAATATGGCTATGTAAACGGTTTTACCATGGCCACAAAAGATGGAGCATTTAAATGGGCAAAAGCTACCATTTTAAACACCAATACCGTGATGTTGACCAGTGAAGAAGTGGAAAATCCTGCCGAGGTACGGTATGGCTGGGCAGACAATCCGGATGATCTAAATCTTTATAATTCAGAAGGTTTACCGGCAAATCCATTCAGGACGGATGCCAGACCCGGAAAAACAAAATAAATCGGGCATAACAAAGGCGGTCAAAATTGATCGCCTTTGTTGCTATTCTTTGTCCGGCAGCTAGTCTGGCTATGGACTATAAAACTACTCAACGATTGTTCCGTGTTATAGGCTATTCCAGAAGCATGGGCCACAACCTGCCGGATAACATCGCACTTTCCCAAATTTTAAAAGGCTTCCCAGAAAGAGACAGCCCGTATTCTTCGACAGCCTGCGCGTAACTAACACCCTTTTTGAACAACCAATACAAATGACTTTCAAATAATTGTGCTGTCGTAATCTTTTTATTCATGATTATTGCCAGATCAAAAAGATCCTTTTTAATAATCGTTTCCGAGACAGGAAGGTGTTTATCTTTATGCAAAACCGGTTCATGGTCCTGCAATTTACTCAAAACCCTATAAAATAACCGGTAATTCTCATACTGAATTTTAT
>Ga0364866_10917_pt1 | contig 13361 bp, 11 predicted proteins | sample ExccelAu500001D3_3_FD_206913 | JGI IMG/M metagenome (GOLD analysis project Ga0364866, IMG submission 206913) | Enriched cells from Trout Bog Lake Hypolimnion, Wisconsin, USA - BchlTB.Aug13.5000.01.D3 | ecosystem: Environmental > Aquatic > Freshwater > Lake > Hypolimnion/Profundal zone | place... | reverse complement strand
GCATTAGTGCTGCTGGTTGTCAGGGTATAATAATACTGCGTGCCCAGATTGTTATTAATGGGATACGGGGTGAGACTGGCACCTTCAAAGCCATCCGCGTAGGGCGTCATGGGGTTGCCCAGCGGAATCGTCACGTTGGCCGCCGGCGGCGACTGCTCCACATCCACAATTTCAAAACCCAGATATTGGTTGGCATTGGCCCCGGGAATGGGCGCCCCGAGCAATTCCACAAAGACCGTGCCCACCGCGTTATAGGCGTGGATTTGGGGCGGACTGGAGGCTGCTTCAAACCAAAGCGTCCGAAATTCCTGCAAAGTGTTGGTCGGGTTGGTTTGCGGCACCTCGTTGGGATCCAGATACGGGGTTGCCACATTGGTCGGAAAGCCGGAGTTATAAACCACATGCACGGCGAATACACGCCCGTTGGCCACCGAGACGAGATAACCGAGATTTCGAAAGGAACCTTCCGTCCAGTACATCTTCTGGGGCGGCTTGACAGGGATGCCGGACACAATATAAGTGGTGGTGTAAAGCAAATAGATAAACGCCCCGTTCGTGTAAAAACTGGGATAGGCGGCACCGCCGGGATTGACGTAATTCAACTGACTGACGTCGGTGTAGGAAGCGGTGGTAATCCAGGTGATTGGCACCTGGCCCGGCTGGGTGGCAAAGACCGCGCCGGCATTGGGGCTGTAATAATAGGGGTCATTGGCATGATTGCTGGCGGACCAGGGAATAGTCTGCCAATAAGCGGAAGCGTTATTGGTTAGCAAATTGCCATTTTCGTCGGTAGGCGGCGTGGGGATGATGCTGCCAAAGTCATAGGAAACCGGGGAACTGACGTAAGGCGCGCCAATTTGAACATTGCGGAATACCAGGGCGGGCAGGCCGTTCGACAACCCAATGGGCAGGCCCATGGCTTGCGCCACCGAGCCGGAGAAAGGGTGGTTTCCGTTAAGCAAATTGCCCTGACCAGCCAGCTTCTTCCAATCCATCGGCGCGGACAGACCGCCAAAAGACACCAGTGAATCAAACTGGTTGGTGGTCACCGGAGTGTTTATGCCCAAAGACGAGTTAAGCGGTGACAATTTGCCGTTGGAGCCTGGGGGGACGCCCACGGTGGTGGATATGGGTACCCCGGTTATGGATTGCAAGTTGTAGGGGGTGGCGCTTTGGCTGAATTCCAACGCCGTGAACTGGTCGGCCAGCAACCGCCCGGCGCCGGCCAGGGCCAGCAGACCGCAGAACAGGCGAAGCGTGTGTTTCATAACGTTTTAAATCAACGGCCGATAATATCCTGCATTTGGCGCGAACGCCCCGGTCTCATCAATCCGAGCACATGCGTTTTCGCGGCCGGCCAGTTTGGGATTTTCAAAACGGCAACTCCTCCACGGTAACATTAAAACCGTCGTTAAAATCAGTGATGAGGTTGGCGCTCGTACTGGTTAAAGTAAGGGTATGAGTTCCGCTGAAAGTGCTCGCACTGGGGATGATGAATGTTTTGGGCACCAAAGCCAAGTGCACTGCAGCTTGGTTGATAAAAAGAAACATACTGCCCAAGCTCACCCCGTCCACCGTGACCCCAATCGAAATGGAGCCGGTGGAGCTGCCGCGCCCTCCGGAGAAAGCAGTAATCACCAAGGTGCCGCCACTAGAGTTAAAAGTGCCACTGACAGGCAATGGGCCGACGGCATTGATGACCCGTGTTACGTTCCATTTCGGGGAAGAGATTCCGCCGCTCAACGCGAGGCCGCCCGCGATATTGGCCGAGCCGTCGGTATTTATCGTCAGAGAACCCTTGGTGCCCAGCCGGAGCGGCTTCTGAGTGGTTCCGTCCGTGCCAACGCTATCAATGTAGCCGCCCGAAGTTTCAGGAATAATGCGAACCACGCCATTGACCGAGTTGGCGGCCAACTGGTCGCTTTCGCCGATCCACAACTGGCGATTTCCATTTAAATTCACGCCCAGCAGCAAGGAGACACCGTCCGGCACTGGATTATTATTGTGGCCCGAAAAATCAGCGCCGGACAGGCGGAAAGCCTCATTACCGACGCTCCCACTGCCAATTTGGAGCTGGGCCCCCGGACTCGTGGTGCCAATCCCGACATTGCCATTATTGCCGATGTACATGTCTGTGCTATTGCCATTGGCGTCTTGGAAATAAATCGCCCCATTGTTGTAAGTGCGCAGGGCGATGTTGCCACCGTCACCGTACAAGCCGGTCGCGATGCCCTGGCCAATTTGCAACCCGGGGGAAAACTGGCCGATACCCGCCACATCCAACGGGTAGGCGGGATTGGAGGTGCCAATGCCGATATTGCCGTTGGGAGCCACAGTGACTTCCTTGGTGTTGTTGGCATTGACGAGGCTGGCGGCGCTGTTGGCATTCAGGGAATTAACGGCGTTGGCCGACAGAAACGCATACGGCGAAGTCAGCAGTTGCAACCGGGGCGCAATGGTGATGTTTCCGCCACCGGCCCCAATTCCCAATACCGTAATTTCCACGAAACGGCTGGTGCCAGTAGCCCCAGTAAACAAACCGGAGAGCTGATTCGTATGCGGTTCGTTGGCATATTGGCTCCCCTGCCCCAATAGCACGCTGAAGTAGCCGTTATTCACCGTTACCGTTTGCTGCTCGGCATAGAGATTGTCCGCACCGTTGGTGGTCCCGCCGGTCTGGATATCCCATATGCGGAAGACCATGTTGTAATTTTTTGGCCCCGTGTTGGTGGATCCTAGCGGATTCCCGTTGGCATCCGTCACATAACCCTGATAGGACATGAGCTGGGGTGGATTGTACGTGCCGGCGTGACCAAGGGTGGCCGGGAGCCCGAACGCCAGTAGAAACAGCAGGAGCAGATGGCGCAAGGGGTTGAGGCGGGCGGACGGGTTTATTTTCATGGCGTTGGTTTAAGAGTTGGGAGTTAAAAGGATCGCACAATTGATGGCGTTCATTGGGTGGTCAGGGTGGCTATGGGGCTGATGCGCTTGAGGGTAAAAGTGCCGGCAGAATTGAAGGTGCGCGTCGCCCCGCCCAAGCCGGTCAGCGTGACAGTTTCCTGGTAGGTCCCGGCCAGGCTGGTGTTGCCGGCCGTAAGACTGAGGAAATCACTGGTGTTCGGCGCGACCGTCAGGGTGATTTGGCGGTTGATGTCAAAGGACTGGCTGCCCACCGGCAATTCCTTCGGCGGACTCTTGGCGAGATCCAAGTTGTTGTGGTCGGGATGATACGTGTGCAGGAAGGGGTTGGCGGCCTGGTCGCCATAATCCTCATAGAAGTTGGCGGTCAGCGTCCCACCCAAGTCCAGTTGTCCGCTGAAGGGGATGGGATTATTGGCCGCCGTCCATGGCATATGCACCGCGGAAATGCGACGGGCCGTGCTCAAATGCGAGGCATCCAACACGCTTTCGGTGGTGGCCACCACGAGGTTGGTGTTCTGGCGCAGCCCGTAATAGACACGCTGCAGGAGGGAAGAATTGGTGCCGTCGTTGAAAATGATCAACCGGAGCGGATAGGGAACGGGCACCGCGCCCAGACTGGTGTTGACGGCGGCAACCACATAATTGCTATAACCGTTAACGAGTGGGTTGGTGGTGACAAGATAGATGGCATTGGTGGAAATGACCAGGCTCGTGACCGCAAAGTTGGTGGTCTGGTCACTGCCGGCGGTGCCGCTGGCGGCTGACAACTCGTTCGTGGTGCTGCCGAGGTAGTTCGTGGCCCCGGGAAACAGGCCAAAGTTGTTGCTGATGACCGAGTAATTGGTGTTGTAAAACAGGTTTAACTGATTATCCACAAAGTAATTATTGATCAATGGGTTAAGCACAATTTCATTGGGCCCGTTGGTGATGATGACCAAGGCGGTGTTGGTGGGCGCATAATTAGTGGTGGCGGAAACGCTGATTAAGACATTCGTAACCGCATAGTTGGTGGCTACCACGAAATTGGTGGCGGTGGTCAGGGTTAGCAAATTGTTGGCAACCACATTATAAGCCAGATTGGTGGTCACCCAATAATTGGTCGAGGACTGGGAGGCATACGTAAAGTTGGTGACCGGGGACTGGAACGGGCCATTGGTCACAAACTGGTTGGTGATCCACAGGTAATTAATCACCAGGTTCGAAACCACCACCGGGGTGCTGTTACTGCTCACGGCGGCAATCTGGTTGGTGCCAGCCAGCCAGGTGGTCGTGGTCGAAATTGCCGAAGTCAGATTTGTGGTGTTGGCGCTTTGCCAGACCACATTGCTGCCCGCGAGATAAAAGTTGGTTACCGTGGAGGTGATCACGAGATTGGTGAGCGCGTAGGTATTGACCACCAGGTTCGAGATCACCACATAGCCATTGGTGGTGGTAACATACTCATTGGTGCTATAAGAGTTCACCACCAGGTTCGTAATATTGTAATAGTTAATGGTCAGATTGGTGGTGAGGGAATGGTTAATCACCAGATTGGTGGTGACGAAGGGAATGCCGTTGGTGGTGTAAACATAGTTGGTGACAGCACTGGCCATGAGCGAGCCATCCGCATTCGTGACATAGGTTTTGAGGTAGTTGGCCACTTGGGAGACATTGGCATTGCCCACCCATAAACCGGCATTGTTGGCAGATTGGGCCGAAACCGGCACATCCACCTCCGAAAATCCGAGCGAATCGGTGAATTGCACGATGCCGGCATAAAGCGAACCGGGTGAGGAATTGGTGAGCGCAAAACGATTAATGCCGAGCGTCACCGCGATATCCGATCCCGGCTGGCCGCTGGGCGGGAGGGTCCAACTGAATGCGTTGGTCATCCCGGCGGAATTGTCGGTGCCAAGCGCGGTAAACCCATAGGTCAGATTGGAAGTGTTCAGCGCGCCTTCCACCAGCAAGGGGGGCGGGCCGACAATCGGAGTCTGGCCATAGGGCGGGGTTTCCGAGGGCAGCAACCGCGCCGACACCGTAAGCGCGTTGGAAGTGACGTTGAGCAGATGCAGCGTAATTTGCCCCGCCGAACTGCCAAATTCCAGCCCGATGGGATTGGGCAGACTGAGCGTGAAGGGTCCAAAATAGGTGTTATTAATGTTGGTGTCGGCCACCCAAAACGCCTCACCGCGGGTCACGGGCGTGGTGAACAGGGAAAAAACCTGGCCGGGGTTCTGGGCAGAGAACGGTCCCCCCACATATTGGTAAAGTTGAACGCCACTGGCCAGCAACGGGGCCTGGGCTAAAAATTTTTGAAAGGTGGGCGGGTTGGCATAAGGGGTATCAAAGCCGATGAAATTCAAGCCTGTATTATCCCAGACATAACTGGGTGGCACCGGTTGTCCCTGCACCGTCCAGGTGAAATTGGTGGTGGCGGAGGAATGAATGAGATAACCGGCGTTGGGAGTCAGCGAAGAGAGTGTGCTTACCGAGCCGGAACTGGGCCGGTAATAGGTTAGCCATTGGCTGTCCCCCACTAGGGGCGAGGCGGGAGAACTGATGTATTGCGCCGGATTGACCGCGGTTTTCCATTGCCAGATTTGGTCAATAGGACAGCCGGGAACAAAACCGACGAGGCTATCCAGCGTCTGGCTGGAGGCATCGACATAGAAGTAAACGGCCGTCCAACCCGGTTTGATGACATTGGTTTGAGTGAGCCATTGGGCCGGGCTGGAAAAGCCAGTTGCGACCAGCCACAGCCCCACCAGCCAAACCCGCACCCCACCCCAAATTGAATGCGCCTTCGGGGTAGATCCCCGATCGCCTGGGACATATGTGAGCTCCATAAATTTCGGGAATTCTTGAATTTTATTCAACGCGACAAGGCAATTGACCTCCGGCCGGGCGCGTTTGCCGCCGACAAAATGATATGATAACTGGCAACCATTGAACGCAGTTTTCTTCGCCGCGAAAATCCCTTTAGGTATTAATTATATAGACGATTATTTTGCCAAATGTCAACCCAAAATTGGCGCCAATATCGTAATTGTTTCACGGGCACCCCATTCAAAATCTAATTCTTGGGTAAAAAATTCGCTTCGATCATTGATATCAATAATTGGGTGAAATAATCGCCCGGCTGTGCTATGTATTTGAGCGGGCAAGGATCAATCGGATCGTAAAACCAAATGGACCGAAACAAAAACTTGGCATGTCGAACGCGTTACCATCGGAATATCAAAGAATTCGGCAGCATCTGCAGGGAATTCGGAACCCCCTGTTAAACCTCCATAAAGCATTGGTGGACTCGGAACGGGTGTCCTACGAACAAACCGTCGGGCAAATTCTCTCCCCCAACCATTTTTTGCAACTGCTGGCAGGCGATCCCTGGTTTGTATGGCTGCATCCGCTGTCCGAACTGATCGTGGCGATTGACGAGGCTTTGGATGCGAAAACCCAACCGGAGCAGGGCATGCTGCAGGCGCTGGTTCAACGATCCTATGATCTGCTCGTGCCTTCGGAATCAACCGGTGAAACGGCCAATCACGGTTTTGCCATGCATTACTTTGAAGCGTTGCAGCGCGATCCCGATGTGGTGGTCGCACATGCTGAGGTGGCCAAACTCCGCCGCTCCCGCCCGTCCCCGGGTTGAAGGGTTGCGGTTTCGATGGGGAATTCTATTATCATCACCCGTCGAATGTGGATAAATTGACCATTTTAATTCGTGCCGTTCACGGCTGGTACCGATAAAATGTCCTCCCATGGCTGTGCATCTCATTGCAATCACCGGCGGCAGCGGGTCGGGCAAGACCTGGCTGGCCAATAAATTGAAGCAAAGACTGGGACGGCGGGCCGGAAAGTTGTCGTTGGATGATTTTTACCGGGATCTCTCTGCACTGCCGCCCCGGACTCGCAGTCAGGTGAACTTTGACCATCCCGATGCCATTGACTGGGATTTATTTCGGGACTGTCTCAAAGACATCCTGCGTGGTAAGCCAGCATCCATCCCGCGTTATGATTTTGCCACGCACACCCGCCACCCCCGCCCCCGACGGTGGCAGCCGCGTCCAATCGTGGTGATTGACGGACTATGGTTGCTGAGTCGCCCTGACATCCGCCGGCTCTATTCCAAGACCGTGTTTGTCGAATGCGCGGAAGAACTTCGGCTGTCCCGGCGCCTGGCGCGCGACCAAGCTGAGCGAGGCCGGAGCCGGGCCTCGGTGCTGCGCCAATGGCGGACTCATGTAAAACCCATGCATGAGGCGCATGTGGGTCCCCAAGTCAAACTGGCGAAACTAATTGTCACTCCCGAATCAGCAAACCAGGCACTCGTCAAACTCTTGCAATGGGTCGAGGAATCCGGCAGCAAAACGCCCCGGGCCGGAATGCAGCGCGGGGCGGGTATGATAAAATAAAAAGGTCGATTACTTTTCCTGGCCGGTAAGCCCGCCTTTTTGCAGGGCGTCGAAAACGTCCTTGTCATTAAAATCGCCGGTGACATCAAAGGAAGCGGCTCCTTTGGCGGCCGTATTGCCGGTCACCCCGGGCACGCCGGCGAGAATGGTGTTCACGGCCTTGACACATTTTCCGCAGCACAGGTGGACGCCGGAAATGGTAAGAGTTTGCACTTTCTGGTTCTTTGCGCCGGTGCTGGCATTGACTTTGATGGCCGGGTCACTGCTAGTGCCAAAGTAACCGGCACTTGTAAGGGCATCCACGCCTTTTTGCAGGGTGGCGGTGTCGGCAGCGGTAAGGACGACAGTGCCGGCGTCCTGATCTGATTTAGCGGACAGGCCGGATACATCGGCCACGGCTTTATCGACGCCTTTCACGCAGGAGCCACAGCAAAGGTGGACATTGGAGAGGGTGACATCGGCTGCGCGCGCCGTGATGCCAAGGGCCAGCCCCAAGGCCAGAGTGGTGAACAATTTTTTCATAAGTTGGTAATGTGTTGAAATTAGACCGACTTTATTTAAACCTGTTTTGATAAAATTTCAACTAAGAAGTTTAGGGGTTCGCCAGTGATACGTTTTCCTTTCTGAATCAGCGGCTGGGTTCCTGCACTGCTGGCCCCGCCCAGGCGCGGCTGGAACATCTGCCGGTGGAGTTGGCCCCGGCTGAACAGTTGACGGCAGGCGAATTTGAGGCCTTTTGAGGATGGCAACCGGTTTTCCAATGGTTGATGACGCTGGTGCCCGGGAAGAACCCGGCAGGCCCAAAGCCAACCGGGGAAATTTGCCGCGCGAACCAACCACCCGGAAAGGGAAACGGGCCGGTTTTTGAATCTGGAATACCGGCCGGCTGGAAATAAAGCCGCCTTATCGACTTGCCGGGGAATTATTTGGATTGGAGGTCCAATCGATTCGTCGTGCGCAGCATGACTTCGTTGCGGCGCAGGAAGGCCGGGGTCCACGGGGGATCAAAATATGCGTATATCGGAGAAGACAAAACGGGCAGGGACTGGGCGGTCATCCATGATTCCAGCCGGGCCAGCTGGTTGGTTTCCTGGCGATGGTTGCGGCCGCCGCTGTAGCGCATCACGGCAAACCAGCCCGCTGGCAGTTCCCGGATGGTCAGGCTGGCGTCCGTCGGCTTGGGCACTTCGCCGAGCACGAGCTTGGCCGGCAGGACAAAGGCCATGGTACCGTTCGTGCCACTGCCGGCCATCAAAACCGGAGTGGTCATGGCGATCTTCTGGCTGGCGGCATTGCCCCCGCTGATGAATTGAAACAGCCGTCCAAACGCGTTATCAGCGCCTTGGTCCGGACTTTTCATGGGTGTTTCCACCACCGTGATGGCCGGATAATCGCGCAGTTCAAATTTGCCATCCGCCCGGACTACTTTATAAGGAGCAGTCTCATAACCAGCGCGGGAAACGAGACAGCCCCCCGCGATGGGTACCAGCGCGACCAGAAACAGGACCAGCCAGAGGGACATATTTTTGCAGAGGTGACGCACGAGGTTATATTGTAAATTACCGTCCGTTTGGATCGGTGGTTGGCGCGGGAGGGGCGGGCGCAATCGGCACCGCCGGAGGTGAATTGGTGGCGGCCGTGTCAGCGGCGGCCAGTTCATCCGGCAGGATGGTGATGGCGATTCGACGGTTGCGCGCGCGGCCCTCGGGTGTGGCATTGTCAGCCACGGGCCGGTATTCGCCATAACCGACCGCCCCCAACCGCCGCGGGTCCACACCGGCTTGCTCCGTAAGGAAACGCACGGCGGCGAGAGCGCGGGCGGTGGAAAGTTCCCAGTTGGTGGCGAACCGGCTGCGGGCGGCACCACGGATGGGCACGTTGTCGGTGTGCCCGATCACGTGAATCTTGAGTTCGGGATGCAAAGCCAGGAATGCGGCGATTTTCTGCAACACCGCCTGGCCATCCGGCCTTAGCTCGGCCTCCCCGGAATCAAAGAGTACCCGGTCGAGGATGTTGACGGTAAGTTTGCCCTGAAGCTTGGAGATAGTAACGTCCTTGGATTCCAGATCGTTGCGCATTTCGCTCTCGAGCCCCTTTGCGGATTGCAAGACCTGATCTTTCTCCTTTTCCAATTCGGCGACACTTGCCTGCAGGTCGGCCATTTGTTTTTCCAAGTCGGCCTTGTCAGCCTGGTCAGTGGCGAGGGTGCTGGATTTTTCCGCGAGTTGGGCGCGCAGCGCTGCCAGGTCGCGTTCTTGCTGGCGGGCCTGGGACCAAAGACAGGCGGCCAGCACGGCAATGATCAGGATGCAGGCACCCGGCCAGACATACCGGGACATTTTAAAAGGTTCGCCCGCCTTGGTGGCATAATCGGTAAATGGTTGTTTGCTTTCGCTCATTTTCGCCAGAGCCCATTGTAGTCATTGGCGCTCATGGATTAAAGAGCTAATGCGTCTCGCGAGCGGACCTGGGACCATCAGGGACCTCCGTTCACAGTGGCCAGTTCGTAAGATCTAGTCGCCGGGTAGTGGTTCCGGTCTGAAAGCACATCCGGGCGAATAGCGGGTAAAAGCTTGTTCCACTGCGCACGGCTGCAATGCCCCTCCTGACCTCCGCCTGTTACGGAGCCTGGGTGGCGAGGCTGATCTTGGTGATGTCAAGCTGGCGGAGGACATCCAACACACTGACCATAATCTGATAATTTACGTCATCGGAACCTTTGACGGACACCTTTACATCCGGGTCCTCGGATTTCAATTGTTGCAAATCGGCTTTGAGTTCCAGAATGGTTACGTTCTGTCCATTGAGGGACGCCTGGCCCGAGGCATCCACGGCAATGTTATTGATTTTGGGTTTGTCTTTGGTCTTGGGGGGTTTGCCGGACGGCAGATTCATCTCCAAGTTATTCATCATCTGCGGCGTGGTGATGATGAAAATGACCAGCAACACGAACACCAAGTCGAGCAGCGGCGTGATGTTCAACTCGTTGAGGGTGCTGTGGGTGGAGCGGGAGGTTTTTCTCATTGCAGTCCGGGTTCGGCTTCCGTCGCCACGTCAAAGCGAATTGTGACGTGCGGGGGAAAATTGGTGGGTGGCCGGGCGCTGATTTTGGTCACGGCGGCAAGTGCCGCCTTTACGGTTTGGTCCCACTTGGAATTGCCGGAACCTTTTAGCCACTGAACTCCGGATAAGCTGCCGTCGCGAGCCACGCTGACATCAGCTTCAGCGACATAGTTTTCATCGGCCATGTCCTCGGGTCGGTCCCACTTCGAATAGAACGCATACTCTATCCGGCTCTTGTAAACTTGGATGGGATCGCCACTTTCCACGTCCCGGCCACCGCCCGGATCAAAACCTGCGATTTCGGTGGCTGGGGGGGCAACGATCGGAGCAGCTTGGGGCGGGGGGCTGGTTTTTGGCGGTTCGACGGCTTTGGGAACGTCCACCACCTTGGGGGGTTCCACTCTCGGAGGCTCCACCTTGGGCGGCTCAGGCTTCTTCTCCGGCGGCTTTTCCTTGATGAGGGTGACGCTGATTTTCTCGAGCTTTTTGCCCAGCAATCCCTCCCGTGCGGCGAAATAAAAGAGCACTAGCACCAAAATGGCGTGAAAGATGAACGAAATCATCAAGTTCACCTTGGACGAATTCTTGACCTTGCGCGGCTGAGTATGCGGGATCATGTCATTTCATGGGATCCGTGGCCAGGTCCACTTTCGGAATATTCGCCTGCTGGCAGACATCCAGAATCGCACGGATTTGCTTGTATTTTGTATGCCCATCCCCGCGAATAATAATATTCAAGTCCGGATCGTCGGTCCGCAAACTAATCAGGGTTTGCAATAAATCGTCAGTATTGGCGACTTGGGCCTTGTTCAAATAAAGTGTGCCATCAGCTTGCACGGAGATGTAATTGGCCTTGCGCGGCGGATCCTTGAGCTGCTTGTACGCGGTGGGGAGCTTGAGGTCCATGTCTTTCACCGGCGGAATGGTGGTGATGATGAAAATCACCAGCAGCACAAAGGCCAAATCCAGCAACGGAGTAATGTTTAACTCCGTCACCGAATGATGGACTGAATGGGAACACTTCTTCATCGATTCAGCGCGCTCGTAATACGGTTGGCCAGCACTTCATTGGCATTCCGAATTTCTTCCGACAGCGGGCGGTGGTCAACATATACATGTTCGATATGATTGGCAAACCGGCTGGCAAATAGGTCCAATTCCTGGGTGATGGCGCGGATGCTGGTCACCATGAAGTTATAAGCGAACATTGCCGGAATGGCCACCAACAGACCGGTGACAGTGGCGACCAGGGCGGCGGCAACGCCTGGAGCCATAGTGGTAAGGCTGGCGGAATTCGCCTCGGCAATGCCGGCGAAGGTGGACATAACACCCCATACCGTGCCTAGCAAACCAATGAATGGACCACCGGCCACGGCCGTGGATAAAACAATCATGCCCTTTTCCAGGGACATGGCCTGAACCCCGGCCGCCTCCTCCAAAATCACTTGAATGGCTTCGTAAGAAGACCGGCTCACTTTGGTGGTCGTGGTTTTCGCAAGCATGTCGGTATTCGTATGCTCCGCGCCTTCCACAAATTTCACCGCCTGCACCTGCACCGGATTGTTTTTCAATTGGTAGGCGAGCTCATCCGCCCCGCGAATGTACAACTGGTAGGCCGGGGCACCTTCAAATTCCTCGCCTTTGCGCTGAATGTCCAGGGGATCACGGGTGGAGGAGTAGGCCGTCATAAATTTTTTGGAAGCCCGGCGAGCGATCCACAACTGGCGAAATTTCGAGAGAATAATGGTCCAACTGAACAAGGAAAGCAGCAGCAGGACAATCACCGTTATCTGGCCTTCGGTGGTCGCGTTCTTGATGGCAAACACGGCGGCATTGGAAGCCAGCATTGGTTGAATAAGGATATGCGTCATGATTTTAAGAGTTAAAAATGTTTTAAAAATGCCAAATCGTTAAATTATTTTATTTGAGATTAGCTGAACCGGATAAAAGTGGCGAGCATTAAACAACGACAGTTTCAGTAGTGATTGTAAGCGGGAGTGCATTGCCATGGTCGATTGCCAGGCCGGAACATCCCAGTCTGAGTTGTCCAATTGAGAGGCAAAACAACAGGACAACCGCCAGCCGTGCCACCAGTCGCGAGGCTGATTGCCGCGAATGACGGGGGCGGGTTTGAACATTTTTCTTGAGGTTTTGCCGGCGCCATTCGCTGGGAGTCATGCCAAAACGCTTCTTAAACATGGCGTTAAACAGCCCCACATGGCGGTATCCGCTCTCATAAGCGACATTGATAATTTTGGCGTTGGAATTGCCCAAGAGTTGCCGGGCGCGTTCCAACCGCATCTCAATTTGCCGGGACCGCAGCGACCCGCCAAATTGTTCACGAAAGAGGCGGCTGAAATGGCGTTCGCTGCAATGGAGTTGAGCGGCCAGATCGGTGAGTGAATGCGTGGCCAGTTCGGCTTGCGGAATTTGACCAATCAAATGGCGAAATCGCCCGCTCAACTTGTCGCCAGTTTCTCCCACCACCGGCATGGCCGCCACCAGGCTGGCATAAGCTTCCGCCCAGAGTTGCAAACAGGCACACCGGGCCGCCAGTTGTTCAGGATCAAGTTGCGCGGTGGCGGTGAATTTTTGACCGACAGAATCTTTGGCGGAGAAGGCCATTACCGGCAGGTCGGGATTTTGCCGGGCAATTTCAAATTGATGACTCTCGGCCAGGGTCAGAACTCCTGTAAGCATGGGAAGACTCACGGTGAAATATTGAACTTTTAACGGGCCCAATTGACTGGCCCGTAAAGCCCCATTGACACTCTCGTTGATAAAAAGTACGTCACCCGCCCCCAGCGAACGAACCGGAGCACCATTTTGCAGCCAGTAGCCCTGCCCCACAGCCACGCGGAGCCCAAGCCAGCCATTCGCACGCGGCTGCCATTCAGAGGAGGGATTCAATTCCTTCTCTTGCAAAATAAGATGTCGCTGGGCGGTCACGCGGCGCACAGATTGACGCCACTTTGTTAC
>Ga0364866_10916_pt1 | contig 13383 bp, 10 predicted proteins | sample ExccelAu500001D3_3_FD_206913 | JGI IMG/M metagenome (GOLD analysis project Ga0364866, IMG submission 206913) | Enriched cells from Trout Bog Lake Hypolimnion, Wisconsin, USA - BchlTB.Aug13.5000.01.D3 | ecosystem: Environmental > Aquatic > Freshwater > Lake > Hypolimnion/Profundal zone | place... | reverse complement strand
CCCGCGCAGTTCTGGTCCGGCTTGTGGGCTTTATTCGTTTTCGGGCCGCTTATAGGCCTTTTGCAGGTACATGCGGGCCTCGTTGACCGCGCCCTGGGTGTTGTCGTTGGTCTGCACCGCCAGGCGGTATTCGTTCACGGCACGGTCGCGCTGGCCGGTGATGTCGAAGATCTTGCCGAGCTGGATGTGGCTCCAGACCTCGGTCCAGCGGGGCTCGCCATCGCCGCGCAGAGAGTCGCGGTAGGCGTTGACGCTAGCCTGGTAGTTGCGCTGGGCAAACAGCAGCTCGCCGATGCGGTAGCTGGCCAGCGAACTCTGCGAGTTGGCGTCGAGCGCCTTCTGGTACTCGGCCAGCGCGCCGGGCAGGTCGCCCTGAGCCACCAGTTGCTGGCCCTTGAGGATGGCAATGCGCACCTGCAGGTCGGGTGTGGACTTGAGCACCCAGTTCTGCGGGTCGATGGCGATGCGCCGGGGGCGGCCAAAGGTGTCGGCGATGAACTGCGTGTTGGTGCCCACCACCTCGACCTTCTGGGTTTCGGTCTTGCCGTCGGTTTCGACACGCAGCTCGACCGGCATGCGGAAGAGGTCCAGGTCCTGGCTGATCTCGCCGATGGTACGGAAGCCCTTGTTGTTGCCCAGCCGGTAGACAGCGTACTTGTTGGTGAACTGGGGCGCGCCGGTGCCGTCGGCCCACTGCGCAAAGAAGGCGGTCAACTGCTGCTGGCTCTGCGCCTCGGCCACTTTCACAAAGTCGCTGGTGCGCATGGAACTGTCGGCGTACTGGCTGAGCGCGCCCTTGAGGGTGGCCAGGAAGGCCTTGTCCCCCACCTCCCAGCGCAACATATGGAAGATCATGGCGCCCTTTTCGAGCGTCATGGACTGGAACTCCGGCGAGAAGGGGCTGAGGCGTCCGGCGCTCGACAAAGGAATCGTGTCGTAGGCCAGCGCGCCGGCGGCCACGTCTTGCAGCGCCGTCTTCATCGCGCTCTTGCCGCTGTCGTCTTCCAGATACATCAGCTCCCCGTAGCGGGCCATGCCGTTGGTGAGCCAGGCGTCGTTGAGGGTGCGCGGGCTCACCTCGGAGCCCCACCACTGGTGGGCGATGGTGTTGGCCAGCAGGCGAACTCCGGACTTGTCGCCCACCCTGGAGCCGAGGATGGCGGCCAGTTCGGGCGCCCAGGCGGCAGGCAGCGTGTCGTCGGGCAGCTCGACCACGTTCAAATGGGGGGTCTCGGGCGCGCCGAAGCTGTCGGTAAAGAAGTCGTATTCCTTGGCCGCGGTCTGAGCCAGCTCGTTGGCCGACTGCTGGTGGCTCACAGTGAGGTAAACCTTCACGTTGCCGGGGCCGGCCGAGACCGGGCCCACATAGCGGCCGGCAATCACCGTGCCGGGGAAGCCGGGCTTGTCCCAGTTGAAGTCGTACTGGTCGCCGGGCTTGCCGCTGGCCAGCTTGACCGCCTTTGCCCCGCCCTGCCCGCCGCTGGCGAAGACTCTCATCCCTTGCGGCACGCGGATGTGCATCTCGGCGGTGAAGCGGTTGGTGAGGTAGCCGGTCATGGGAAACCAGCGCGCCGGGTAGAGCAGATACGAGATGGGTTCCTGGATGGCGGCCAGCTTCAGGCCCTCGACGGGGCCGTCCTCGTTGCCGTTGATGGTGCCTTCGTACTCAAAGGTCCAGCGCGACACCTGTCCTTTGGTAAAGGGCGCGGCCGGGCTCACGCGAATGGTGCCGTCGGCGGAGCGCTCGCCGTTCAGCAGCTTGCCGTTCTCGTCGGAGATTTTCGTCACCTTCAGCGCGGGATGAAAACCGAAGCTGACCAGTTCGGTGTTTTCCGGCGCGGTGAGCGTGACCTGGGCCTTGGCGGCCAGATGGTGGGTGGCCGGGTCGAGCTCGGCGTCGATCACGTAGCCTGTAACGGCCAGCGCCGGCCGCTCTGACCGCTGTGCTGCCAGCGGTGCCGCCACAATCAACGCGCAGGCCAAGCCCGCCAGCCATAGAATCCTCATCTTCATTCGCATCGTCGACCTTCTCGCGGAACTTGTTTCTTTTCCATTACCGGCTTCTGTGATTTCTCTTGGACAGCTTTGCGAGACTGCTTCAACTCTGAAAGACCTGCGCGCTCCCGACGCTCAATTCCACTTCTTCCTCACATCCACCACAATCGTCTCCGCAAGCCTGTCCTGGGCGCACATTCGGTTCCGATCCCAGAAGATCTGAATCACACCCAATCCGCCCTCCAGCACCGCCGCTCCATAGCCAAGCGCGCGCTCGAAGGATTGCCAAAGGCCCATTCGTTCACTCGTCAGCGACACGGCCCGGGTCCGCGCGATCCACTTGCCTGGAGTCCGGCCATTGCCGAAGTAGTTAAACATCCCCCAGTAAACAAGCATGGCAATCACATTGCCAAACTCATGAAAATCCCACACAACATGAATGGTGGCCTCGCGAAGCACCAGCAACCGCCACGCAAACTCCAGCGGTCCCCAAATGATCACGGCAAACAGCAGGTCGATATAAAACCCCACGAATCTCTGCCATGGCTCTGCCAGCGGCATCCCCTTGAGCGCCTCGGCCCTGGCCGTATCGTGCGCATGAAATCGGCGCGCCGGCTTTCCCTTGCCCCCACTCTCTTTCTCGTTCATGGATGCCATCATATCCGAGAGAAATACTCGCTCGGTTGCCCACGCTCGCTGCATCCCGGCTTTTGCGGTGAGGGCGGGAAAACTCGAATCTCATTTCGTCTTCCGCAACGCTACCAGGGTAATCGCAGCCACGCGGTCAATCGCCCCACTGTCCCCTTTGCCCCGTCGCGTATTCAGGAGTCCGCGAATCCGCGCCAGCTCCTGCATCATGGACTGGCGGGGAGGCCCGTCGGGTAGCAGCCGCCCGAGCTCGGCAACAATATTTGCGGCGGTGAACTCGCTTTGAATCAGCTCCGGCACCACCCGCGCGCCGGCAATCAGGTTGGCCATGGCCACATGGGGCAAGGTGACCAGCCGTTTGGCGATCGCGTAAGTGATGGCGGAAACGCGGTAGACGACGACAAAGGGGTTGCCAATAAGCGCTGCCTCCACCGTGGCCGTGCCGCTGGCCACCACCGAGGCGCGAGCGTGGAAGAGCGAACCGCGAGCGTCGTTGACCAGGCGGATGTCGAGCCCGCCGGCGTGCTTCTCGACCAGTTCCAGAACCCCGGCCCGCTGGGCGGCGTTGAGCGTGGGCGCCAGGGGCAGCAGGTACTCGAATTCGAGGGGTCCGAGCCCCTCGGGGGCCTCCAGGCCCCAGGCGGCCTCAATCATCTCGGGCAGGTTGTCGCGAATCTCCCGGGCGCGGCTGCCCGGCAGCAGCCCAATCCAGGTCTTGGCGGGGTCCAGGCGGTTCTCGGCGGCAAACTGGGCGCGGCTGACGGCGGGCTGGGGCAGCTCCGCCAGAGGATGCCCGACGAACTCGGCCTCCACGCCGCGCTCCCGGTAGAACGGCTCCTCAAAGGGAAAGATGACCAGCATCTTGTCGACGTATTTCCGCACCAGCTCGATGCGCTTCTTCTTCCAGGCCCACAACTGGGGGCTGACAAAGAAGATAACGGGGATGCCCAACCGGTGCAGCTCCTCCGCCAGCCGGAAGTGGATCTCGGGGAAGTCGATGAGCACGGCGACATCGGGGCGGCGCCCGCGGATGGACTGCTTGAGGCGGCGGAACTCGCGGTAGATGCGGGGCAGATGGTGGAGCACCTCGGTAAGCCCCATCACTGCCATGTCTTCCGACCGGACCACGCAATCCAGCCCGGCCTCGGCCATGCGCTGGCCTCCCATGCCAAAGAAGGCCGCGGTCTGGCCGGCGTCGGCCATGCGCTGCCGCAGAGCCTCAACCAGCAGGGCGCCGTAGTGCTCGCCGCTGGCCTCGCCGGCCGAAATGAAGATCGTGGGGGGCATCTGTGTTTTGCTCTGCGCTGGTGAACATCATAGCGGCTCGGGCGGCGCGGGGAGACACGCGGGCCATGCGCGCGGTTGCTGCCTCCTGTTGCCGTTTTCTTCCAAACAAAACTTCAATACGGAACAGAAGGCGGGGTCATTGCGTAGGATGGATGCATGAGTTTCAGGGGCATTGGGTTGGTGGTGTGCCTTGCGGCGCTCGCGTTGCAGGTGTCTGTTGCTCTCGGCGCCAAGCCGAAGCCAAGTCCGGCCGCGCCAGCCAGCGATACCAGGGTCCCGTTGATCGCTGAGGGACTGAAGCTCTCCGATTTTGCCGGAATGGTCCCGCGCCCCGATCTCAAGGACAAGCTGCTCAAGATCAGCAGCTTCGTGCAGAATAGCCCGCGCGACGGCGAGGCGGCCACGGAAGAAACCGAGGTGTGGCTGGGGCGTACCAAGACCGCCATGTACTTTGTTTTCATCTGCCACGACCGCCATCCGGAGCAGGTTCGCGGGCACCTGGCGCGGCGCGAGAACATCATGAACGACGATACCGTCTCGGTGCTGCTCGACCCGTTTCAGGACCGGCGCAAGGGGGTCCTGTTCTTTGTGAACCCGGCCGGGGTGCAGGCCGACGCGGCATGGGCCGAGAACGGCAACGTGGATTTCAGCTACGACCAGGTGTGGGACTCGGAGGGGCGGGTGACGCCGGGGGGCTGGATGGCGCTGATGGCCATTCCGTTTCGCAGCCTGCGCTTTCGGCCGGGGGCCTCGGACTGGGGCGTGGTGTTTGGGCGCAGCCTGCCGCGCAACAGCGAACAGGACTTCTGGCCGCGCGTGGCGGCGAATGTCTCTGGCGTGCTGAGCCAGGAAGCGACGCTGCAGGCCATCGAGGGCGGGACCGGCTCGCACAACGTGCAGCTCAACCCGTACGTGCTGGCGCAGAACGAGCGCAACCTGGAGACGCTGGACCCGCTGAACCCGTTCTTCAGCTCGCGGCACTTCGAGGGCACGGCGGGCGGCGAAGTGAAGGCCATTCTGCGAGACAGCATCGTGTTGGACGGGACCTTCAATCCGGACTTCAGCGATGTGGAGTCGGACGAGCCGCAGTTCACGGTGAACCAGCGTTACCAGGTGTACTTTCCGGAGCTGCGGCCGTTCTTTCTGGAGAATGCCAATTACTTCGCGACGCCCATCAACCTGGTCTACACGCGTAACATCGTTCACCCGGAATACGGCGTGCGCGCGACCGGGAAGCTAGGCAAGACCAATGTAGGGCTGTTTGCAATCGACGATCGGGCGCCGGGGGAGACAGTGGCGGCGGGCGATCCCTTGTATAACAAGCACGCGTTGTTTGCGGTAGGGCGGGTCTCGCGGGACTTTGGCAAAGGATCGAGCGTCGGCGCTATTTATACCGACGAGGAGTTTGGCCAGGGATGGAATCGCGTGGGGGGCGTTGACTTCACGGCGCGGATGAACGACAAGTGGACGGCGATGGGCCAATGGGTGGAAAGCTCGACCCAGGGAACTACGGACAGCGGAACGCCGCCGGCTTATTCCGCGGGCCCGGCAGCCAAGCTGGAGGTAACACGGTCCGGGCACTCGTTCAACCTCGATACGATTCTCAGGGACTATAGCACTGGCTTCATTACGCAATTGGGCTTCATTCAGTCTTCCAATCTCCGCAACAACTCGACCCACGCGACTTATCAGTGGTTTCCGAAGAACAAACAGATTCAGAGCTTTGGGTTGGAGACAAATCAGAACATCGCCTTTGACCAGTTGGGGAACCGCGTGTACCGTTACTCCGGGTTCGACCCATTCCTTCTCCTGCCGCATAATACCGTCATAGTTCCGGTCGCGGGATCCAACTCCGACACGCTTGGCCCGCGAAACTACTCGCTGCTGACCCGCAACAGAAATTTCGCGGAGAACTTTGGCGGGTTCATTCTGCGTTCCTCCCCGGCCAATCAGCTGACCTTCAGCGCCCAGGCGTTTCACGGCGGTTATGTGAACTATAATCCGCCGGACGGGCAGGCGCCTTTTCTGTTACACCAGGACAGCATTCAGGCGATGATTACCCTGCAGCCAGTGCGCCAGCTAACCGCGGATAACACCTATCTGCTGGATCGCGATCACTCGGCCGCGGACAAGGCGCTGGTGTATGAAAGTCAGACCTTTCGCACCAAGGTCAACTATCAGTTCACGCGCGCCCTGTCGGCCCGCGTGATTGTGGAATACGACTCGACGCTCGCCAATCCCAAGGAGACTTCGCTGCCGCGGACCAAGCAAGTTGGCACCGAGGCCCTCTTTACCTGGCTGCCTCATCCGGGAACGGCGGTCTATGTCGGCTATAACAACGACTTACAGAATCTCGACCGCTCGCTGTGCAACCGGCTGCCCAACGGAACCTGCGACCCGAACAATACCACGCCGCCGCGGGCCGCCGCGTTCTTGAACGACGGGCGCCAGATATTCATCAAGGCTTCTTATCTGTTCCGGTTCTAACTGCCAGGCTGAGATCGGCAGCTTCCCAGGCCTCGGAGTTGAGAACTGGGAAGCCGGCGAATTAGAGCATCTTGGGAAATGATGTAGACTTAACTTGGCGAGACTCTGCGGCGAATGATGATATGGGGAAACCCTATGGAGATGACCTGCGCCGTAAGTTTCTTTTTGCCTACGACCAAGGCGAGGGTACGCTGGAGGATTTGGCGGGGCGTTTTTCGGTGAGTCTTGGTTGGGCCAAGAAGATCTCCGCACAACGCAACCACACCGGTCAGGCCGAGCGGATTCCCTACCATCCAGGGCGGAAGCCCGCCGTCGGTATCGCGATGCATCCGCAGGTGAAGGCTTGGTTTTTGGCACAACCCGATCTGACCTTGGCCGAGGTGCAGGAGAAGTTGAAGCAGGAAGCCAGTATTCCCCTCTGCCAGCCTCAGATTTCGCGCCTTTTGCAAAAGCTGGACCTGCGTCTTAAAAAAAGTCGCTCCACGCCGCCGAGCGCGATACCGAAGCGAACCGCAAGCAGCGCCAGGAGTTTGTAGAGCGCGTGGCGGCCATCCCGGCGGAACGCCTGGTTTTTCTGGACGAAAGCGGAGTGACCACTTCGATGACAAGACTCTATGCGCGTAGCGAGGGTGGCGGGCGCATCTACGAAGCTACTGCCGACAGTCGCTGGAAGATCATGACCATCATTGGCGCCATGAGCCTGCGCGGCATGATCGCCACCATGACGATTGAGGAAGCAACGGACGGAGATATATTCCGGGCCTATGTTCAGGAAGTGCTGTGCGCGGCACTGAAGCCAGGCGATGTGGTGGTGATGGACAACCTGAGTTCGCACAAGGTCTCAGGGGTGCGGCAGATGATTGAAAAGGTGGGGGCGGAGGTGCTCTACTTGCCGCCCTACTCGCCCGATCTGAATCCTATCGAAAAGGCGTGGTCGAAACTCAAGCAACTGCTCCGCTCGGCAAAGGCCAGAACAAAAGAGGCACTGGAAAAAGCTATCGCCGAAGCTCTCCAACTTATCAGTCCGGAGAACGCCGCTGCATGGTTCAAACACTGCTCCGTCGGTCTATAGCATTTCACACAATGCTCTAATGCGCAAGTAAGTTGCCAACATCCTTTGGACAAGTTACACCCAGGCAGGGGCCGGGGCAATCGCATGAAAGAAGCCCCTCGGGCGAGTCCGAAGAGTTCGGCTCGGTGTCGGCCGAAGGCCCAGCAGCGGCGGGTTTCGATGCGCCCATGGCCCTTTTCGGCGCTTTCAACAAATCAATGCTCTGTGTCGGCGGCCGAATGAGCGCGGATGCAGCTCCAGAAGCCCACGATTGACTCGGCCGGTTTGGGCTGATTGTCCTTGACGGCAAAAACGTAGTCAGCCCCTCGGCTCTGGATCGCCTCGGCAATGGCGGCTTGCTTGCCGATCGCCTCGAATTACATCTCCATGCGAGCCGCGCGCGCTCACCTTCCCCGCGCCCCTTGAGATTCTCCGCAAGGCTGGCGGCGAACTGCCCGATTCCTGGAAGGCGCTCCAGGCCGCCGGGCGCGAGCCCTACCCGCCGGAGCCTACTCGTAGTAAGTAGCCGTTGTGGTGTCGGTCTCCCAGATGGTGCAGTCCTTCACGCGCACCCGGCCCTGGGTCATCGCGGCCAACTGCTCGCGCGTCTGGTCGTAGAAGTACTTGGCGATGTTCTCGGCCGAGGGGTTGAGGACCGCGAAGGGCTCCAGGTCGTTGAGCATCTGGTGGTCGATGCGATCGATCACCGGGCGGAGCACGTGCTTCAGCATCTTGAAGTCCAGCAGCAGGCCGGTCGCGTCCAGCTCGGCGCCCGCCAGGGTCACGCGCACCTTGTAGTTGTGGCCGTGCGGGTTCTCGCACTTGCCCTGGTAGTTGCGGAGGTAGTGCCCGGAGGAGAAACCTGCCTCCACGGTGACTTCATACATCGGTGTCTGCTCGATTCTGTGCGGGGCGAGCCCCTGCTCTCTATTTTAGGCCTTGGAGGCCGGTTCAGCGGCCTGGTCCGCCGCGGCGCTTCCGCCGTTCGGCGAGCCGCGCCTCTTCGCTACGCCGGTCCACCTGCTCAAAGAGGTGGCTCATCACGGCGGCCAGTGCCGCGGCGAGGCCGGCCAGCAGCAGAAACAGCGCCACCGTGCGCCACAGCGAGGCGTTGGCCGGCAGGCCGGGCTGGAAGCTCGAAGGCACGAGCGACATGGCGCCCGAGAGCAGCGCGAAGAAGCCCAGCGTGGCGGCGAGAATGTAGAAGTTGCGCGACATGGTTGAGCGGCAGGCAATTGCGCATCTGCCTGGCTCGATTCTACGCGGGATGCGGCGCTTGCTCCTCTTGAGATGCTTCATGAACTTGTCGGAAGAGCGGCCAAACGCGGTCGGCGGTTGGATGCCGCCGGCGATGTCCAGCAAGTGCGCCTCCCGGTTCCCATCAGCGAGCCACCGGTGGCGCCCCTAGCGGTTGGGAAAGAAATCCGAGACCGGAGCACCCGACCGCCAATCGAGCGATAAATGGGCCACACGAGCTTTGTAACAAGGGCACGGCTTCAGCCGGACCGCAAGTGGCTGATAATAAATGTCTGGCTTTAGCCCCTGCCGGTTGCCACTCCGGGGCTTCACCTTTTATCTGGCCTTTTTCCGCAGCCCGTTTAGCCCCTGCGTTCTGCGGCGCATTGAGCGCCATTCCCAGGGGCTAAAGCCCTCGCTCTCTGACAGGGCATCTTTGCGGCCCGACTAGAGTCGTGCCCTTGTTACAAAGACGGCTAGTTGGGGTTCAACGTCTCCCAGGCCCGAAAGACTTGAGATGGGCCACCCGCCAGTTGTTCCTGGGCTTTCTGATGCCGGTGCTCTTCTTCTGCATCCTGTTCAACGGACTGATCGAGTGGCTGTAGCAGGGTGCGGAACCTGTGGGCTGGGCACAGGCGCTATCCTTCCGTTTCCTTGGCAAAGAACGCCTCAACGTCCGTGATCGTCTGCGTCATGCGATAGGGCGGCAGGCTGGCGAGGAAGGTCTGGCCGTAGCGCTGGCGGGTGATTCTGGGGTCCAGGAGCACTAACACGCCGCGGTCTTCGAGCGACCGAATCAGCCGGCCGAACCCCTGCTTGAGAGTCAGTACCGCCGAGGGCACCTGGTAGTCGAAGAAGGGCTTGCCGCCGGCTTCTTCAATGGCCTTCATGCGGGCCTGGACGACGGGGTCGTTGGGGACGGCGAAGGGCAGCCGGTCAATGATGACGCAGCTCAACGCCTCGCCCTGCACGTCCACGCCCTGCCAGAAACTCGAAGTCCCGAAGAGCACGGCGTTGGGGGTGTTGCGGAACTCCTCCAGCAGGGCTTTCCGCGGCGCCGTGCCGTGCAGCAGGATAGGGAAGTCGAGGACCGGGAGCAGGCGCTCGTAGAGGGCGCGCATCTGGGCGTAGCTGGTGAAGAGGCAGAAGGCGCGGCCGCGGGTGATTTCAAGCACGCGCCGGATGCAGCGGGCGGCGGCTTCGGGGAACTCGGGGTCGCGGGGGTCGGGCATCTCCGGCGGCAGGTAGAGCAGGGCCTGCTCGCCGTAGCGGAAGTGCGAGGGCACGACCAGTTCGCGGGCTTCGCTGAGGCCGAGCCGCTTGCGGATGTGCTCGAAGCCGCCCTGGACGGTGAGGGTTGCCGAGGTGAGCACGGCCGTGGGGATCTGGTCGAAGACCAGCTCGAAGAGCAGCTCGGAGACGTCGATGGGCGTGGCCTGGAGGAAGGTGGTGCGCGACTGCGGCCTGAACGCGCCGGGCCGGCCTCCCGAGGCCTTGTCGCCGGCTCCCGACACGCGGCGCTCCATCCAATAGACCATGTTGCTGGCGCTGGATTCGAGCAGGAATTCGAACTCCGAGCGCAGCCGGGCGACGCGCTTGCGCAGGCCGGGGGCTTCGTCGATCTCCTTCAGGTCCTCCATCTCGGCTTCCATGCGCTGCAGCGTGGCGCGCACGGCGTGGTAGAGGTCGCCCTGGGTTTCCAGGAAGTCCTCGCGGCCGGTGAAGGGCTGCCGGCCGTCGCCGGCCATGGGTAGCCCGGCAAAGAACATGCGGGCCCGGTCGCGAAGCTGCTGGGTCTGGGCGGGGAGGCTCTCGGCCCCTTGTTTGCCGCGCAGCAGGGCGTCGGTGTCGCGGGCCAGCTCCTCAAAGCGGATGTTGGAGACGGAAAGTCCAAAGTAGCTGGAGGCGACCTCTTCCAGCTCGTGCGCCTCATCGAAGATGACGGCGGCGGCTTCCGGCAGGATGCCGGCGTCGGGGGCTCCGGTGGCCTCGCGCTTCACTGCCAGGTCGGCGAAGAAGAGGTGGTGGTTGACGATGATGATGTCGGATTCGAGGGCCTTGCGGCGCATCTCGGTGATAAAGCAGCGGCGGTAGTCCGGGCAAGTTGACCCCAGGCAGGCCTCGGACCGCGCGTCGAGCTTGCCCCACAGCGCGCTGGACTCTGGCATCCCCGAGAGCTCTGCCCGGTCGCCGGTCTCGGTCTCCTTCTCCCACTCGGCTATCTGCCGGTACTGGTCGATCTCTTCCAGTCCGGACAGAATCGGCTGGTTCTGGAGGGCGGCGAGCTTGTGGCGGCAGAGGTAGTTGGCGCGGCCCTTCATGTAGCAGACGTGGAGCTCCCCAAGCAGGGTTTCGAGGAAGGGAATGTCGCGGAAGTAAAGCTGGTCCTGCAGGGCCTTGGTCCCGGTGGAGACGATAACCCGCTGGCCGGTGCGCAGGGCGGGGAGCAGGTACGCAAGAGTCTTGCCGGTGCCGGTGCCGGCCTCGACGATGAGGTGGCGCCGCTCCTGCAGGGCGCGCTCCACGGCTCGCGACATTTCGAGCTGGCCGGGGCGGTACTCGTAGGGCAGCGGGGAGCGCGCCAGGATGCCGCCCGGCGAAAAGAACTCGTGCAGGGAGGGCAGGGCGCGGGTTGGGCTGTCGTTGGCGGGCATGGGCCGGGGCTCACTCCATCATAGGCGGCTGGGCGCCGGGTTGGTTGGGCCCCTGCTGCGTCGGCAAAGTTCCTTGCCAGGAAAGAAATCGGGCTACCTCCTTCGCAAGACGCCAGCCATGACGGAGAATGGAGGCAGGGCCCTGGGTTGCCGTTCGCCGGGATCGGCGCGGACAGGAGGCTTCAAGAAGATGGGGAGTGGGGCAGTCGCCGTGCGTCCACTGGCGCGAACCTCAATCCGAAGGATGCTGGCCTACGCGCTTTTCGGCGTTGTGGGGATCCATGCGCTTTTGTTGCTGGGCCTGACCCCTCAACCCGTTGCCGTATCGCGGCTGGCCACTGCCGTCGTCCCGCTGCTGGCGGCGCTGTGCATTGCCTGGCGGGCGCAGCGGCTCCCGGAACGGGAGCAGGCGGCCTGGCGCTGGATGGGCGCGGCGCTCACGCTGTGGGCCGCGGGCCAGGTGGTGGAGACCCTGCTGGGCCAGTCCACCTCCGCATCGAACCTGGCCGTGGATGCCTCGGACTTTCTTTACGTCACGGCGGCTTTTCCATTGCTGCTGGCCGTATCCAGCACTCGCGAAACCGAATCGGTGCGCGCCGTCTTCTACCTGGAGAGCGCCCAGGTCGCCGTGGCTTTTGTCCTGGCCTACGTGCGCCTATACCGGATGGCCATGCCCGCCGAGCAGGCAGCAACGGTGATGGCCTACATCTACGCCGGGGAATGCGCGCTCCTCGCCTTCTTTGCGGTGATGCGCCTGGTGACTTGGTCCACGCTGGAGGAGCGCCGGCGCATCCGCCTGCTCTGCGCCGTGCTGTGGATCTACCTGCCCATCGAGCTGGCCATGGACTACGCCACCAAGCACTGGAACCTGCAGGCAGGTACCATGCTTGACCTGGCCTGGAGCGTCCCCTTTCTTTTTGCCGGATGGCAGGCGCTGATGCTGCCCAGGACCGAGAGGCAGTCAGCGCCGCGCCGGCGCCTGAGCCGCGCGCGCCTGCTGGTTGAAAGCCTCTGCCCGGGGCTCATCACGGTGGGCGTCTTCCTGCTGGCGGCCTCGACCGTCAGCCAGCACCCGATTCTCGCGCTGAGCGCGATGCTGCTGCTTCTCCTTATCCAGGGACTGCACGCCGGCCTGGTGCAGCTGAATTACCTGAACGGCCAGAACCTGCTGATGAAGCGGGAGGAGGAGCTGGAGGAAGCCAACGGAGCGCTGGAGCGGCTTTCCATGCAGGACTCGCTGACCGGCATAGCCAACCGCCGCTGCTTCGACGCCACCATCAAGGACGCATGGAAGCGCGCCGTGCGGCGTCAGGAGTCCCTGGCGGTGTTGATGATCGACGTGGACCTCTTCAAAGCTATCAATGATCGTCATGGGCACGCTTACGGCGATGAATGCCTGGTGTCGATTGCTCGTCTTCTGGCGCGGCACGCGGGCCGCCCGGACGATCTGCTGGCCCGGTATGGCGGCGAGGAGTTCATCCTGCTATTGCCAGAGACCAGTCTGAGCGGCGCCATGGCTGTGGCCGAGCGGCTGCGGTACGCGGTGTTTTCGACGGAAGTGGCCAACGAAGCCTCTCCCTTCGACCAGCGGCTCACGGTCAGCGTGGGCATCGGCGCCTGCTCCCCGCAGGTGGGCAAGGAGCCTTCGCATCTGATTGAGGCGGCCGACCAGGCGCTCTACGAGGCCAAGAGGCTGGGCCGGAACCGCATCTGCGCGCGAGCTCTGTAAGCTGGAACCAGACAGGCCAACCCATGAACGAAACCCCTGAGCCACCCGCCCGCCCATCCAGCGCACTTCCCAACGCTCTCGCCTTGGCGGGAGCTGCTCTGTTCTGCGTCGGCCTGCTCGCCGGCCTTGCGCACGCGCCCGCCGCCGCTGCCGTCTCCCTCCGCTGGCTCGCCCTTGGCCTCTTGCTTCCCATCGCCTTCCGCCGCCGCTCGCTGCTGGTCTGGACCTTCCTCGCCATGCTGGCCGGCGCGGAACTGGGCGTGGACGCGCCCCATTTCGCCGCCCAGACCCACTTC
>Ga0364866_10913_pt1 | contig 13405 bp, 9 predicted proteins | sample ExccelAu500001D3_3_FD_206913 | JGI IMG/M metagenome (GOLD analysis project Ga0364866, IMG submission 206913) | Enriched cells from Trout Bog Lake Hypolimnion, Wisconsin, USA - BchlTB.Aug13.5000.01.D3 | ecosystem: Environmental > Aquatic > Freshwater > Lake > Hypolimnion/Profundal zone | place: USA... | reverse complement strand
ATTCTTTTCGATTAATTTAAAAGGGTGCAAAGAGGGCGATTTTACGATGGTCTTTGGCTATCCCGGAACCACACAGCGAAATCTCCCCTCGCAGGGAATCCGTCTGATCATGAATCAAAGCGATCCGGCAAGAGTAGCGGTGAGGACGGCAAAATTGGATATTTGGGCAGAACAGATGAAAACCGATCCTAAAATAAGGATCCAATATGCCAATAAATATGTTTCGGCTGCAAACGCCTGGAAAAAATGGCAGGGTGAAGTTAAAGGGCTGAAACGGCTGGATGCGATCAGTCTTAAGAAGACCGGGGAGGCTGAATTTCAAAAATGGATAGCTGCAGATCCTGTTCGGAACCAGAATTACGGGTCAATTGAGTCGGATTTCGAAAAGCTTTATCATGAACTCCTTCCCTATCAGACTACCTATGACTATTTCTCGGAATGTATAAAGTATGGATCAGACATCTTCACCCTTTCCGCAAGGATGGAATCGGTTGAATCTGCAACTGACCCGGAAATCATGGCCAGGGAGTTGAAGAAATTAAAAGAATACCTAACAGGATATTACAAGGATTACGACATGAAAACGGACCAGATGGTCTGGTCGGAACTTTTGAAAATCTATGTTAATAATGTCGACCGGAAATTTATGCCGGAAGAACTGGTAAATCTGATTCCTGAAATTGGGACCAATAAATTTATCAAAAAGTATTACCTGAACTCGATATTGACAGATAGCGTTAAGATCAATCAATTAGTCAGTAATTTTGATCAGAAAGCTATCAGCCGGCTCCGGAAGGATCCCGTATATTCGCTTTTTAAAGCAATCAGTCAACATTATCGGGCAACTACTGAACCTACCTACAAATCGTTAACTACTTCTATTGTGGCTGTTCAGAAAAAATATACTGCGGCTCTGTTGGAAATGAATGCCGGGAAAAGGATCATGGCAGATGCCAACCTTACGTTACGTATTGCCTATGGCAGGGTGGAAGGTTACGAACCTGCCGATGGCGCGGTATTTAACTGTATCTCAACATTAAAGGGGATACTGGAAAAAGAGAATTCCGGGATACCCGATTATAAGGTCCCGGAAAAGCTGCGTAACCTTTATAAAACTAAAGATTTCGGCCCATATGTGAATGAGTCGGGCGAAGTTCCGGTTGGCTTTTGTGCTTCAAATCATACCACAGGCGGAAACTCAGGAAGTCCGGTCTTAAATGCGCAGGGTGAAATGATTGGCATTAATTTCGACCGTTGCTGGGAAGGGACGATGAGTGACCTGGTTTATGATCCGGAACATTGCCGCAATATCGCGTTGGATGTGAGGTATGCCCTTTTTATTATCGACAAATTTGCCGGAGCCGGATATTTATTGAAGGAGATGAAAATCGTGAATTAAATGTTATTCCAGGATTCATGACCATGGATGATCTTCCATACTGAGTCTTCCTTTTTAAAGATAAATGAAACTGCGTGGTTACAACGAACTACCTGGTCATTCTTAAGATTGAGCCTGAAAACAGATTTTTGATCCAAAAGAACCAGGTTCTCATTCAAAACAGTCACCCTGACGGTTGGCTGCTGTAATTCCGTGCTTTTACGAGCACTGAACCAAACCTTTACACTATCACTGTATTCTCCCCTGGACAGAAAAGGTTTCCCTTCAGAATACATGGCAATAAATTCATTGGTGCTTAAATAGGCAGCAAAACCTGCAGCATCAGCCTTTTCGACACACGACCCGATTTTCTTCCATTGTTCCAGGATTTGTTTTTCGATTGCGTTTTTTTGTAATTCGGTAAGTTGGGAATTTGACGGTGTGCATGAGTTAAAAACGATACCAGTCATCAGGATGATGATAAACAAAAGCTTTTTCATAATGTAATGGATTAATGATTTTACATCAGTAAATTTAAGGTAAACTATGTAATAATCAAAATTTTAAGCCTTCAAAGATTTTGGACAGCATTAATTCTCATTTTATGTGATTCCGGGCCTGACTTGAAGTCGGACTCGGAATTGGCAATTTAATGGATAGTGGTTGGAAGTAGTTGAAAATCATTGATTATGAGTACAACTAGGATAGTTTCCATTTTAAATGAAAACTATTATTCGTTTTAAATGAAAACTACTGGTTTTGATTTTTCCCTACCCTTAATGATCCCGCTCGCAGTCTCTCCATCCCTCAGTTTCTCCGTCCCTCCCTCATTCATTCCTACCCCAGCTCCACAATGGTGATCCCTGAACCTCCAAACTGAACATGTTCATCGCGGCAGTTTTTGACAGCCGGTTCCGACCTCAGATAGTTCTGAATCAGCTCGCGCAAAATACCATTCCCTTTTCCGTGCAATATACGTAGTTCATTCACATCAACCATAATTGCCTCATCCACAAACTCCCTGATTTTCTGCAAGGCTTCCTCAGCGCGCAGGCCACGGACATCAATATTTGGTTTAAAAACAAGTTTTCGTTCACCAATCTCCTGATTAATGCGGCCTATCGTATTATTTTCCACTCTTGTCCGTTTAACCTCGGTGTGAGAAACAGGCTCCAATTTGCTGCGGTTCACTACCGAGCGGAGATTTCCTAATGCAACGGTAATCTTATTGGATTTAATTTCGAGAACTTCGCCAATGGTATCCTGTCCCGCTAACCGAACCCATCCGCCGACTGCAATTTCTGCAGGTGCTTTTCGGGGAACGACCACCTCCTTTTTCTTCTCTTCCACTTTAGGGGGTTGCTCGCTGCGCAGAACCTTTTGCCGTTTTAATTTCTCCATTTTCTGAAGTATCCGGTCATCCTCCTCTCCTTTCCGGGAAATCTCAGCCTTAAACTCTTCAAGCTTCTGACGGGCTTCCTGAGTGCGTTCCTTTTCGGCATCAGCCTCCTTGATATCCCGGATCGTCCGCTCAATAATGCGGTTGGCTCCCGAAACGATCTCTTCCGCTTCGCGCTTTGCCCGATCAAGGATCTCCTTGCGTAGCTTTTTTGTCTCGGCAACACCTGTTTCATAATTAAGGGATAACTCTTCGAGTCTTTTTTCCTCCTGCCTGATCTTCTGCCGTTTGCTCTCCCAGTATCGTTTATCCCGGACAATATCCCGAAGGTGTTTGTCAAAATCGATGTGGTCTACCCCGATTTTATTCGTGGCGTCCTGGAGGATCTCTTCCGGCAGGCCAATCTTTCGGGCAATCTCAAAGGCAAAGGAACTGCCGGGCTCCCCGCTTTGGAGCTGAAAGAGAGGCTCCATTTTATGCGAATCGTACATCATGGCACCATTGGCGATACCAGGTGCGGAAGAAGCAAAATGTTTCAGATTGGTATAATGGGTGGTAATTACTCCAAACGTACCTAATTCATTGATTTTGTTCAGAATCGATTCAGCAATTGCTCCTCCAAGCATGGGTTCGGTACCAGTTCCGAATTCATCGATCAGCACCAGGGAAGCGGGAGAACAATTCCTTACAAAAAACTTCATATTGTAAAGATGGGAACTGTATGTGCTTAAGTCGTTATCCAATGATTGGTCATCCCCGATATCCATGAAAATGGCGCTAAATAATCCGGTCCGGCTATCCACCTGAACCGGGATGGGAATCCCGCATTGTACCATATATTGTAAAAGGCCAACCGTTTTGAGGCAGACCGATTTCCCACCGGCATTTGGCCCTGAAATGAGTAAGATACGATCAGTTTGATCCAACCGGATATCGAGAGGAACGATTTTGCGCTGTTCACGCGCCAGGTTAATCTCAAGCAACGGGTGGCGCGCAGAAATCCAGTCGATTTCAATCTCACGAGTCAGCACCGGTTTCACCGATTTGCTTTCAACGGACCAGATTGCCTTAGCCCTGATAAAATCGAGGATGGCCATGACCTGGTAGGAGTAGGCGATATCGTCGGCATAAGGGCGTATATCGTCGGTAAAACGGGTCAGTATTTTCACAATCTCCCGACGTTCCGCTGACTCCAGTTCCCTGATCCGGTTATTGGTTTCGACGATCTCTTCGGGCTCAATATAAGATGTCTTTCCTGTAGCCGATTCGTCATGAATGATACCCTTAATTTTTCGCTTATTGGCCGCTGCTACAGGTATTACTGCACGACCATCACGCATTGAAGCTGAAATATCTTTTTCCACCAAACCTTCGGCCTGCATTTTTCGCAAAATGGAACTCATTATTTTGGAGACACTCGATTGCAGCGAAAAAATATCCCTGCGGATTTGCGACAGTTCGGGTGAAGCATTATCCTTAATTTGCCCGTGTTTATTTAAGATCTGATCGATCCGCTCATAGATAAACGGGAAAACCTGGACATTTCGTACTGCATCTTTTAACCGTACAAAAGTTCCCTCTTCGGTATTCCTGAAAAAGGCTACAATTGCACGAACGGTTTCAAGAGAGCGGCGCAGATCAAAGATTTCAAAAACATCCAAAAAAGTACCGGCAACCTTTGACCGCTGCAAGGCAGGTCGCATATCGATAAAATAACCGTTGGGGAAATTCATCCCATCCGAGATAATCTTCACAAATTCAATCACCTCATCCAGCTGTCGTTCAACCTCCTCCCTGGTATGGGAAAAATGGCATTCGTCAACCTGCTCCTTCCCCAATGTACTCAGACAACGACTCTGAAGAATCTCCCGCACTTTATCAAAACCAATCTTACTTTCAAAATTTGAAGGATAAATATCCATACCTGCTTTTAGATTACGCCACAAAAATAACCAAGAAAATCGGGATGTAAATCCGGAATAAGGTGAATCGCTTTTCAATGAAACAGATTCTCTCACATTTGTCCGGATCCGTACACCTGAATGCCCAAAAATCGCACAAATAAGTCAGGCTATTCTCAACCTATTAATTTCGTATTTAAATGTATATCAATTTCTTAATTACTTTGGCACAATATATGAAAGAGCCATTGTGTAAATAGTAAAGTAAAATTAAAAACACAATGCCATGAAAACATTATCTTATCATACAGAAAAAGAGATCAGGATTGGAATTACGATCGTCGTCTTTATTATGGCTGTTTTTGCAACTATCAAGGTCCGGGAACTTCAGTTAAGCGAAAAGAACTACGCCGAAGGGATGAGTGCCGATCGGATCGAACTAAGCCCAAATAACTTTTCCACCATGCCCGTCGCCGATGCAAAATTGATTGAAGAGCCAATGCAGGCTTCTGAAACCATCACGACCACCAATACCTCAGTCAACGACCATGAACTTGCCCTTCAAATGAAAACTATGGTGAATAAAGGGGAATTCTGGAGCGATGAAATTGTTGAAAACGATCAGGAGCTGGCTCTGCAGATGACTACATGGCTGAAGAACGGGACTTACTATAATTCGGATGATGCAGGAGAGCTTCCTGCCACCAAATATGCAAATCAGGCAAGCCCTGCCAACAAAGGTACAATGGATACCGAAACTATGGATAAGGAACTTGCTTCACAAATGAAAACCTGGATAAACAAAGGGGATTATTGGAGTGTAGCAAATAATTAGGTTATAATTAATAACCTTAAAAAGAATATCATGGCCCGGTTATCCGGGCCTTTTTTATAGCTTCCAATTGATGCTTTTCCGGCAGTCATTCCCAGATCTGCCGTTAATACCTTCTCACGGTTATGAAATATTAAGGAACTTTTCTTCGCTGTCCATTTCCGTACACAGGACACCCCAAAAACCGGACATATTTACAGGCTCCGATGAATTCATGTATTAACTTATTTGTCTGATATATAAATTATTAATAATATTGGCACGGTTAATGTTGCGTACTTATCAACAAACAAAGTTTAAGATTTAAAAATAAAAAAGATGAAAACATTAACTTACAAAATAGCAAAAGTGATTAGATCAATGATTGGATCATTAATCATACTGGTAGCCCTGTGCAGCGTTTCAAAAGGAGCGGTTTCAGGAAAAGAATTCCTTCAGAATAACAATGAGTTAGCAATTCAGGTAAAATCTTGGCTAGGCAACAGCACTTACTGGAGTGCCGCTGAAAACCTGCAGTCTGAAGAACTCAACACAGCTGTGGCCGACAGTAATGCAAACATTATGAATCAGGCAGATAACCAGGAGCTTTCAAATGAATTGCAATCCCTGATCAATACCAGTTCTTACTGGAATGATGAAACCGGTACCAGTGAAGCGGAACTCGCCCGCCAAATAAAATCATGGATGAGCAATAATTCATACTGGAGCAATGACACAGAATCGACTGAACCCGATCTTGCAATCCGGATGAAATCCTGGATCAGCAATGGTACCTTTTGGAGCGAAGAAATTGTGAATGAAGAACCTGACCTTGCCCTTCAAATCAAATCGTGGATTAATAACGGCTCGTTCTGGAAAGATTCAAGTGATCTGTCTGAATTCAGGACGGAGCTGGCAAGCAATTAACGACCCTTTCTGAAAATCGTTTAGTAATCAACATACCAAATCAGAAGAAATTCTGGTGGACCAAACCCGGTGAAGCCGGGTTTTTATTTTGGAATCAGAATGTTCCGTATAAGGCGTATTCGTCGGTATTGCAAAAAACCTGACTGTAAATATTAAATCCGGGACGGTTGGTTTCAATTTTGCGGTTTAGCTGGAGTACCGGATGGCCTGATCCTACTTTAAAGAAACCCTTCAGCCGTTCATCGGCCACGATAGCAAGCAGTTTCTGTTCCCCTCCCCTAACCTCGATGTGGTAATATTTGCGCAAAATATCAAACAAAGACTTATTCTCAAAATTGCGTGAGGTGAACCGTGAGAGGTTGATATTCGGGATCATGGTGATATCATAAAATACGGGGTTACCATTTACCAGGCGGAGCCGTTCCATATAAATGCAGCCCGACTCAATCTCGGGCTGACTTAGCGGGAAGGTAAAGGCTTCGGTCCAATTGCGGATCTCAGGCTTTAAAATAATTGTTGTTTTCAGGTTGTCCTGCCCGATGGCCGAGGTTGTACCTGTCATCGAGAGAATTCCCACCCCCTTGGGGACCCCTTTGACAATACTCCCTTTTCCCTGGTGTCTTACAATATAACCTTCGTTGACCAAGCGGTCAAGCGCCTTTCGAATTGTTGGCCGGGTTACCTTATGAACAGTGCACAATTCATTTTCAGAAGGGAGCAAATCACCCTCCCGGAATACACCATCCGTAATATGCGACCTTAAGATCTCATATACTTTTCGATGCTGTGGAATTGACGTCTCCTGCTCCCTGATCACTTTATTGAATTGAATGTTAAACAACTGCAAAATTAATAAAAAATTCAATAAAACAAATATTTGTATTTACATGATGAAAAATTTAACTCTTATATATCTTTCTAATTATTAATTCATTATGCGATATAAAATCATTCATTAAAAATAAATACTTAAATTACTTGTAAATACAAGTTCAATAAAATATCTTTGCAAAAAATATCTCAAACTATGGCTTTTGTTGTTATCATGCCTAAACAGGGGCAATCTGTTGAAAGTTGTATAATTACCGAATGGAATAAGAAAAAAGGGGATCAGGTAAAAAAAGGAGACCTTCTCTTTGCCTATGAAACCGATAAAGCCTCTTTTGAGGAAGAAGCTGCCGTTGAAGGAACTCTACTGGAGCTTTTTTATGAAACCGGCGATGAAGTTCCTGTCCTGACCAATGTCTGTGTGATTGGCGCTCCCGGAGAACCTGTAGATGCTTTCCGGCCCGGTGGAGCAGTAACAGAAATAATAGAAACTATAGAAACTAATGGAACTATAGAAACTAATGGAACTATAGAAACTAATGGAACTTCCCCAGTCACTCAGTCTGTGGGATCCGGCGCCATCTCCCCACGGGCAAAAAATCTGGCCGAAAAAGAGGGTGTCCAACTTGACGGAATAACCGGAAGCGGACCTGGTGGTCGAATCATCGAGCAGGATGTGAAAGCTGTTATTAACAGTCATCCCAAAACAACACCCCTTGCCCGGAAGATCGCCGGTGAAGAACAGCTGCAACCTGCCTCTCAGGGGTCGGGTCTTGGAGGTTCAGTCAAAGCCAAAGATCTTACGGCTATTAATCCAATATACTCCAACGATTTCGAAATCAAGAAATTATCCAATATGCGGAAGTTGATTGCCAAAGCGATGCACCAGTCGTTGCAGAACTCGGCACAGTTGACTCACCATTTGGGTGCCGATGCGCGCAGAATGCTTGAATTGCGCAGAAAAGTTAAAAAAGCGAATGATAATGGTTATCCTGTGAACATTACCCTCAATGATATGGTTTGTTTTGCAGTGGTTAAAGCGCTACGGAAATTTCCGCAGGCTAATGCCCATTTTCTTGGCGATAGTGTGAAATATTTCAACAAAATACACCTTGGGATAGCGGTCGATACCGATCGCGGTCTTATGGTTCCGGCAATACGGAATGCTGACGACCTGTCGATTCAGGGACTTTCGAACCAGATGCGCGAAATTGCCGCCTCTTGTCGCAAAGGGGCGATCAATCCTGAATTGCTCTCTTCTGAAGCTGCCTCGTTTACCGTGTCAAACCTCGGAAATTATGGCGTTGAACTATTTACCCCGGTGATCAACCTTCCTCAGGTGGGAATACTCGGAGTTAACACCATTGTGCCCCGTCCAAAGGATTTAGGTGACGGAGCTTACGGATTTGTACCCTATATCGGACTCAGTCTGACCTATGATCACCAGGCACTCGACGGAGGTGAGGCTACAAGGTTCCTGAAACAAATCGCGACGGAAATTGAAAACCTTGAATTTGAACTTTAATAAATAGGAGAAACAAAAATGAGTACAACATTCGATTTAGCAATAATTGGCGGGGGACCTGCCGGGTATGTAGCAGCTGAAAGAGCTGGTAAAAAAGGACTTAAGGTCGTTTTAATTGAAAAGGGTGAACTGGGCGGCGTCTGCCTCAATGAGGGATGTATCCCGACTAAAACCTTGTTATACAGCGCAAAAATTTATGACAATGCGGTTGCAAGCAGTAAATATGGCGTTGAAACCAAGGAGGTGACCTTTGACTTTTCAAAAATGATGGCCCGTAAACAAAAAGTGGTCAAAAAGTTGGTCGGCGGCGTTGGAATAAAGATGAAAGAGCATCATGTTGAGGTGATCAAGGATACAGCCTATATCAAAGGACGTTCAGCCGAAGGAATCGCCATCAAAGTCGGAGGGCAGGAAGTTGTGGCCACCAATCTGTTAATTTGCACCGGATCTGAAGCGTTTTTGCCACCTATTCCCGGTTTGGGGGCTCCCGGGGATCTGATTCTTACCAACCGTGAAATCCTTGAACTGAAAGAAAGACCTGAATCGCTGGTTATTATTGGCGGTGGGGTTATCGGACTCGAATTTGCCAGTTTCTATAACAGCCTGGGCACCAAGGTTACCATCATCGAGATGCTCGACGAAATCCTAACGGGGATGGATCGCGAAATGAGCGAAATGCTTCGCAAAGAATATACCAAAAAAGGGATCACCTTTAATATCTCGGCCAAAGTCACGGAAGTCAAAGGAAACGAAGTATTCTTTGAAAAGGGTGGAAAAACCACCTCTGTGACCGGTGAGAAAATCCTGGTAAGCGTTGGACGTAAACCAAATACTGCCGGTTTTGGCCTTGAAAATATAGGAGTTGAACTAAACCGTGGCGGCATCAAGGTTGACGAAAAAATGCGTACCAACGTTCCTAATGTTTTTGCAGCGGGCGATGTAACCGGATTCTCATTGTTAGCGCATACCGCAAGCCGCGAAGGTGAGGTTGTGGTCAACAACCTTACCGGACGGAATGATCAGATGCGTTATAATGCTATTCCAGGTGTGGTCTATACAAATCCAGAATTCTCAGGCGTTGGATTGACCGAAGAGAGCGCCAAAGCTCAGAATATCGAATACAAGGTTGCCAAATTACCGCTGGCTTTTGCCGGTCGTTTTATTGCCGAAAATGAAGGCGGCATTGGTCTTTGTAAAGTGCTTATCGGTGCAAAATATGGTGAGGTCCTTGGAGTTCATATCCTTGGTAATCCTTCCGGAGAAATTATTTATGGGGCCTCAATGGCTATCGAAATGGAGATGACCATCAAAGAGATGGAAGAGGTTATCTTCCCTCATCCTACCATTTCGGAAATATTTAAAGAGACAATTTTCTCATTTTAAATAAGAAGACCAGAAATCTTCTCAACATCAATTAAAAAGTCTTATGCCTAAAGTTCAGTTTATTGACCCAAGTGTGGCCAGACAAGCCGGAGAAATCACCTTCAATCCGATTCCGGTAAATCAGTATGCAAAAACAGTTGCCGAAGAGAAGGCAAATTTTTCCAATGATGATTTTCTGCGCATCTACCACGACATGGTGGTGATCCGTGAATTCGAAACGATGTTGAACCTGATAAAGACAACCGGGGAATACAGCGGAGTACCTTACGATCATCCCGGTCCGGCTCATCTCTCAGCAGGGCAGGAAGCTGCAGCAGTTGGAATGGCTTATACACTGACTGTTGACGATTTCATTTTCGGTTCGCACCGGAGCCATGGCGAAATTTTAGCCAAGGGATTAAGTGCAATTCAAAAACTGAATGACGCTGACCTGATGCGGATTATGGAGACATTTTTCAACGGGACGGTACTCAATGTGGTCAAAAAAGACTTTAAGGGAACGACAAAACAGCTGGGGCGCAGATTCCTGATCTATGGAACACTGGCTGAAATTTTTGCACGCGAAACCGGCTTTAACAAAGGGCTGGGCGGAAGTATGCACGCATTCTTCACCCCTTTCGGAGTTTATCCAAATAACGCCATTGTAGGAGGAAGCGGTGACATCTCGGTAGGTGCAGCTTTATACAAGAAAATCAACCGTAAGCCGGGAATGGTAGTCGCAAATATCGGAGATGCGTCGATGGCCTGCGGACCAGTCTGGGAAGGGCTCTCCTTTGCCTCGATGGATCAGTTCAATGAACTTTGGGAAGGCGATATGAAAGGTGGCCTGCCGGTAATTTTCAATGTCATGAACAATCAGTACGGCATGGGTGGTCAAACCTGTGGCGAGACCATGGGTTACGGAAAAGTTGCCCGGATTGGCGCAGGGGTAAATCCTGAGCAGATGCATGCCGAAAGGGTTGACGGTTATAACCCATTGGCTGTAATTGATGCATACCGTCGTAAACGGCAGCTCATCGAAGAGAAAAAAGGACCAATCCTCCTTGAAATTTTAACCTATCGTTACAGCGGTCACTCTCCGTCAGACGCTTCATCCTACCGTTCAAAGGAGGAGATCGAAGCATGGCAGGCACAGGACAGCATTGCATCTTTTGGCAAAAGCCTGGTTGATGCAAAGATCACCGATCAAAAAACACTCGATTCAGTTTGGACTGACATCAAACAAATAATGGTGGAGTTGCTCAAACTCTCAATCAATGATGAGGTTTCACCACGCATGGATATCCATAAACGTCCCGAGCAGATTGGCGAAATGATCTTCTCGAACCAGTCGGCTGACAAAATGGAGGACCGGACACCAGAGGTTAATCACCCGATGGCGGAGAACCCAAGGGTAATCCAGATTTCAAAAAAAGAGCGTTTTGCCTTTGACACCGATGGAAAGCCATTCTCCAAGATGAAACAATATCAGCTGCGTGATGGAATTTTCGACGCCATAGTTGACCGGTTCTATAAAGATCCAACCCTGGTAGCCTATGGCGAAGAGAACCGCGACTGGGGCGGAGCATTTGCCGTTTACCGCGGATTAACCGAAGCACTTCCCTATCACCGGTTATTTAATTCCCCGATATCAGAAGCTTCCATTGTCGGAACAGCAATTGGATATGCGATGTGTGGCGGTCGGGTAATTCCGGAAATCATGTACTGCGACTTCCTCGGACGCTGCGGAGATGAAGTCTTCAACCAGCTTCCCAAATGGCAGGCAATGAGCGGGAATGTGCTCAAAATGCCGGTTGTTCTAAGGGTTTCAGTGGGTTCCAAATATGGAGCCCAGCATTCACAGGACTGGACCTCACTGGTGGCCCATATTCCGGGACTTAAGGTAGTCTTCCCGGTGACTCCATATGATGCAAAAGGTCTTATGAACAGCGCTTTACAGGGAACTGATCCTGTTGTATTCTTTGAAAGCCAACGTGTTTACGATATCGGGGAACAATTTCATAAAGGGGGAGTTCCCGAGGGTTATTATGAAATTCCATTTGGAGAACCCGATGTGAAACGTGAAGGAAAGGACGTGACGATCCTTACAATCGGAGCTACACTCTATCGTGCTCTTGAGGCAGCAAAGATTCTGGAACAAAAATACGGAATGTCAGCCGAAGTGATCGATGCCCGTTCGCTGGTACCGTTCAATTACGAAAAGGTTGTGGCTTCCGTTAAGAAAACCGGACGGATCATTGTTTCAGGCGATGCCACTTCACGAGGTTCATTCCTCAATGAGCTTGCCCGTAATATCACCGAACTTGCATTCGACTATCTTGATGCACCGCCGGTTGTGGTTGGCTCAAGAAACTGGATCACTCCGGCTTATGAACTGGAGGAAGCTTTCTTCCCACAGCCGGAATGGTTTATCGACGCGATTCATGAAAAGATTGTTCCATTAAAAGGTCATATTTCAGGACAAAATTTCAGTGACCTGGAGCAGATTCGCCGGGCAAAACTTGGCGTTTAATTCCTGGAAAAACTGAAATAAAATTATAGTTCGCCACAAAGACTCCAAGACTCGAAGTTACACTAAGATTATCCTGTTTAATCAGGCATTGGTGAAACTTAGTGTCTTGGTGCCTTAGTGGCAAAAAAACCTTAGAGTCTTCTGATTCTCTTTTTTGACAAACTTAAATAAGGCAATATGGATTTCTGGAAAATTTTCCCTGAAAAGGAGGAGTTGTTAAAATGGTTCGGGGAGCATGGAGATGGACAGGTCCGTCTGGTAAATGCCCATTTACATACACCCTATTCATTCAGTGCCTTCACCGATATTTCACAGGCATTGGATATGGCGGTAAACGAAAATATTAAGGTTACAGGAATCAATGATTTTTATACAACAAATGGTTATGAAGAGTGGGCCAAAGGTTGTGCTGAACGAAAAATATTCCCCCTTTTTAATATTGAATACATCAGTTTGAATAGTTCAGACCAGGCTGCAGGGATCAAGGTTAATGACCCCAACAACCCAGGTCGCACTTACCTGAGCGGAAAAGGATTGTCTTTCCCTGCAATCCTGAGTGGGCCATATAGCTTTAGGCTTCAATCTGTTCTGATAGAATCGAATCGTCAGGTTCAACAGATGTGCGGCAAACTCAATGAATTACTTATCATAATCAAGGCCGGATTTCAACTGGATTATGACATGATCAGATCAGACATGACCAAAGGGATGGTCCGTGAACGCCACCTGGCAAAAGCGTTA
>Ga0364866_10912_pt1 | contig 13430 bp, 17 predicted proteins | sample ExccelAu500001D3_3_FD_206913 | JGI IMG/M metagenome (GOLD analysis project Ga0364866, IMG submission 206913) | Enriched cells from Trout Bog Lake Hypolimnion, Wisconsin, USA - BchlTB.Aug13.5000.01.D3 | ecosystem: Environmental > Aquatic > Freshwater > Lake > Hypolimnion/Profundal zone | place... | reverse complement strand
CCGGTCTGGAAACTTTTCAGGAGGATTATTTGAGCCGACCTTTCCCATATGATTTTATGCCCACGACAAGCGTCGGCTGGTTTTGAGTTTTCTGCCTGCTGCCGGGCTTTGCAAGCCATTTTCTCAATCCGCCCTAGTCAATTATTGCTGATAATGCCGCTTACGTTGCCATCTGGCCTGTAGCACATCATTTTGACGTGGATAATCTTGTCAGGTTCCCTGCGGTTCGGTAAATGTTCGTGATGAAGACGCAGTATATCATCACGCTGGGTTCTCGTTCAAATGTCTCAAACGCCAAACCCGGTTGGCGGGCTGGTAGATTTGACGAAACAGACTACGCAAATATCAATACCATTGTTCGCAACAGTGGCTTCCCTGGCAGTACAGTCACGAGGTGCAAAGGATTTTGGAACGGACAAGAAGAGGATTCCGTGCAAATAGTGATTCTCGCCGATGACAGAAAGAAGGTTGACGGCTGCGCTCACGAGTTGCGTGGTAGCTTCCAACAACAAGCGGTGATGCTATCCGTCGCTGGCACTGGGGAAATCTTAACGAAGAAAAAGTGAACAAACTACCAGTATTCGGTTCCAAGTCTGAATTGGCTAAATAATTTTATGGAGCAAGAATTCATTGACGCGTTTGGTGGACTGACGCACACATTTCAGTTAAATTCCTCTGACGCTGGTTCTCTCCTAGTCCAGTCGGGAAAACTTCGTGGGGATGGCATTCTTAAGGGGCGTGATTACCCATTTGTAGGACTGCGGATTTTCAAAACCGTTTCGGGTAGCAAAAATGAAATCTACAAGTTCGCCCCTGAAGAGGGCAACTTCGACTCACTTCGCACCCGCATTGATATTTTGGAAGAGGTTGCTGAATCGGGTGAGCTGGTGGTTTCTGCCGAACTGGTTGCTAGGATGGAAGGACTAAAACTATGAACGGAGAGCTTCACAATTACTGCATTTCCTGTCGCCACTGCCTGAAAGTCCAGCGAAGCAAACATCAGATAGATGCTTTCTGCACCCGCAAGGAAAACCTAAAAATGCTGGGGGTTCCGTCGCTGATTAAAGCTGGCCGCTTCCCTGTAGCTCACCAGTTCTCCTGTAGGTTTCACCTGATGCGTAAGGACAAGATAAAGGCTGTTATAGTTGAACGCCAGACTAAGGCTGAACGGCGTCGAAAACTGTCAATAGCGCAAATGAAGCGCAGGCATCGGGAGAGAGCTGAGAAAGCTAGAAAGGGTTTATGAAACTCCCAACATCTGAAAAAGGAATAAAGAATCATATCTTCGTAAGCTGGGGCATTCCTGAATATTTAACACCATCTCGCTACACTGAAGCTAGGCAAGCTGCTAAAGGCCACGGCGCTGATGCAAACGATAGGCGAGAGTTAGCTGTCGCATATATCCGCGATTGCGTGCTGGATAATCTGAATGATAAGCTTAAAGAGATCCCAGAAGATGTTCGCTGGCGTTGGCAAGAGTGTGCTGAGGATGTAGCCGATGAAATGATTAAGCTGAAGTGGAAAAGTTTATTTTGTTAAATGAAAACTAGAGGGAGTTACCGGCTTAAGGAGCACAAGTCTTTACTATCTCAGGCTACCAAAAGGAAGCTGGCTAGAGCTAGAAAGCGGCAGGCGGAGCGTGAGGAAGCAATCAATATAATTCAGTCGCTTCGCATTCAAGTTCCTAAAATAAAACTCGCCACCCTCCGCGACATTGCCATAAAAAAGATGAAGGAGAACTTCCGCGCAATCAACGCCGAAGGCGAGCCGGACTTATCTGAAGATAATATCAAAGATGCCATGGTGCACCATCTAGCTCACTTAAGCTGGCCAGAATTACCGCCTACGTTGAAAATAGACCCTTATGGCACAGTATTCGGGCCTTTGAACGCCCGCATTTACGCCCTTATCGCGGAAAAATATCCAAGTCTGAAGTTGTTCTGCGTAGAAAGTTAGCCATAGCAAATATACAAATGCAGTAGGAACCCGTTAGAGATTTCTAGCAGGTTTTTTATTTTACTAGCTACACCCCCTGCGGTCTTATACTAAGGGGGTGAAGATAACTGTAGAGACACTTATACGAGAGCGCCTAACCACTTTAGGCGTCACAACCATTCCTGCATCGGCACTAGACATCATTACCGCCGATGTTTTGCACGGGCTAGATAGGGTTTTAAGGCGGCACGTCTCACGGGCAACCATACCACGGGCAATAGCGGCTTCTCTCGCAAAGGGTCGTAAGGGACAAAGTCCTTTACCCAGCGATAGCTGTGAGGCGAAGAATGAGCCGAACAGCGTAGCTGGCTCCATATCGCTATATTCTAAAGGGGGTGTCGCATGAAGCCGACAATCCAAGTAAAGCTTGGACGGTCACGCCTGCCGCTGTCCCTAGCTGACTCGCTCAAGAAACTGCCGCCCGGTTTGCGTGGTAGGACGGTCGGTTTCATTCTGCAAGCTCACTGTCAGGGTGTGGACTTGCCAGCGCTGGTTAAAGCATCCGATGAACTTCGGCGGTTGGGAATTCTGCTAAATCTTTCCTTAAAAAAGCAGACCGTTGACATTCCAGCGTTGCGGCAAGCCGTCGAAAAACTGAAGGAACTCTACCTACAATGAAACCACACTTTGCCATAGTCAACATCAGGACAAATTCAAATCCTATTGAGGCGATACGGTATTTTAAGAATCCGAAAAAGGTAACGGCTACTTACGATGGGCTAGAGTTGGGCACTGCCGATGGCAAGACTGCGGCTGAATTGGCAGAACTGCTGCTGGCCGGGCATCATGATCTACGCGCGCCTCGGTGCTGTCGCACGGCGGTTTTATCGGTCAAGACACCGAAGGGCGCAACCCGCGCGGAACTTGAGGACATAGACCAGCGGCTTTTGCGTTGTGCTAAGGACTTTCAAAGGTTTTTCAAGATTGCTTCCATGCTGGGCTTTTGTCACGGCAATACAATGACTAGGCACATGCACTGCATTTGGCCGAATTCGACGGGTCGGCGAACTCTTAACATCTCGCCAAAGATTCTGCGTGATTTACAGGGCTTAAAGTGGACTGTTGAATTTCTTAGCGGTCGCGGCAAGGGCAGGCGCAAGGGGCTGTCTTTCAATCCTAAGGCTCCAAGATTGGCTATCCGCACATTGGCGCTGGCCTTGTTTGATGGCAAAGGAAAGTTCAATGAAACTCGCTGGCTCAAGATGGTAAAAAGTGGAGCTATCAGTGATTTTCGCCAGCGCAATGACGGCAGTATTATTTCGTTTGTATTCCAGAATCGCCGCATTCGGCACTCTACGCTCAACAATTTCCGAAAGGGACTAGATATGACAACCATAATAAATCCGGCTGGGGGACTGCCTGACGCCCTAACGGAATTACTCCACGCCTCAGGCTACACCTCCGCTGATGTCCAAGAAGTGCTTGCTGACATCAGGGAAGCACAAGGCCACGTTTCTGCCGCCAGCAAAACTGTGGAAATTAACACGCCGACAATGCCTACAATGGAGGTCGTATGACTTTTGGCTTTGAAATTCCAAAACCTAAGCTAGAGATTAACGGCATCTACGGCACGCCTAAAACCGTAGCCAAGCAGGACACTAGGCTTTGGCAATGCCAGCAGGAAATCTTGGGGCAACATCGCTACAACCTGCATGGCAGGGTTGCTAGTTTCAAAGAAGGTAACGCTTCAGCAAGTGAACTAAAGGGATTCCTACGCAACCTAACGTGTAAAATGCACGTCGGCTACTGGTCAGCACTGATTGAAATGTATGATGACTTAAAAAAGCTGCCGCCCGCTATTTTGACCGGCTTTTTTGTGTTGGGCGGGTGGCAAAATGAAGGTGACAATTCGGAACCTGACGGGGTGCCTGAAGACTTGATAACCCAGTTGCGGGATTACTACGCGTGCTGCGTGGCTGAGTCCCTGCGTTGTAGAGTGGAAGCGGCAACTGACAAGGTTGGTGCCCAGATTAGACTGTCAGATCACCTGCGACAATCTCCAGCGTTCTACTTGGAAGACATGGAAGCTACGGACTTAAAAGCGGTGATTGGTAAGCGACAGCGAGAGCTTACCATCAACATCGAAACATCCTTGCTGTTCTTAAAGAAGCGCGTTTTCCTTTTTGGCAGTTGGGCTGACCTGACTGAATTTATGCGGTCTTACCGCATTGTCCAAAGCCACTTCAGATATGACGTAGGGCAGTATTATTGGGGATGGTATCCGGCGAAGAACTAGGCGATACAACCCCGCGCTCAAGCCAGAGCGCGGGGCGTTTAGTTGACACTGCTACCGGTGTCCAGTATGGTCTCTTTCCGTGAAAACACTAGATGAACTGACGGCGGCGGAGCATCGCAAGATTGCTTCACTGAAAGAGCAAATCGAAGCCATTCTCAATGGCAAAACTACACCCCCTGCCAAAGCGCCAGTAGTGGCGGCGACCGGCACGCCCAAGAAGAAAAAGAAGATGAGCAAAGCCGCACGCGCTGCCATTAGCGTGGCGAAAAAAGCTTGGTGGGCGAAAAATAAGGGCAAGAAAGCCGTTAAAGGCAAATAACGCCAGGTGCTTGCTAGGCACCCGGCTTGTGCTTTATTCCTCCGGTTTTTGACCGATGATGTAGTCTGCTGCCCGCTGTGCTTGGCTGGCGGCTTTGACTATTAACTTGCTGTCTGCCTTTAGCGCCTGCAACCAACCGGCAAGGTAGGCAGCGTTAGCCTCAAGCTGGCGCTCAATGCCAGCATAGCCGCATAGAAACGCACTTCCCATTTCAGCAACTAACTCCTCGGCACTGTAGGCTTCAGATCCAAAACTCGCGCTGGTCAAACGGTCAAGGCGTGACTTGTGGCCGGTTGAATGGGTTAATTCGTGGAATAAAGTGCCATAATAGTCAGCCTGACTATTGAACCTCGCCATATCGGGCAATCCTATAGAGTCCTGCGCTGGGTCGTAAAAAGCCGCTGCCATACCGTGTTTAATGGTCGGGGCTGTCGGCATATTGGCAACAATCGAAGCCGCTGGGATGGCTTCCTGCTCAACCGTGGGCACTTCCTGCAAGCCTTCGACTTGCGCCGTGTTAAATAGCCAATAAAACCGCATCATGGGGACTTTCACCACGTCGCCGGTTTTCTGGTCGTCAATTTCAAGTTGTTTGTAGAATACCACCGGGCAAGACTTTTCGCCTTTCTTAACGTGAGCGCCCGCCTCGGTCGCCTGTTTGTATGTCATCCAGAAGGGGCTTTCATATTGGCAAGCATGAAGTAGGAAAGTATTGATTCCGCGATATGGCTTCTTGCTGACTAGGTTTCTAGGTAGTCCACGCGATACTTTCCAAGGCTTAGACCAAGGAGTTACGCCCTGTTCAAGTAGTCCGCAAATGCGTTCGGTGATAGATTCGTAGATATTCATAATCTTAGTTTCCTTTGTAGGTGGTCGGTGCGATGGTAAGATTCTTCATTTTCCAGATGTTAATTGTGTCCTGCGCTTGTTCCCGCGTCTGGCCGTGAACCGTTCCGATGATTTCCCCGTCCAGTAGAACATCCCATGTCTTAGCTTCTTGAGGTATAGCGATCCGGTTCTGGAGCTTGGTATTAGTAGTCGTAGTCTTCATGTGCTTTTTTTTGAGGTATGGCGCTCTCGGACTTATCGCTTTTCACTATTAACGCCGAAACTCCAGCTATCCCTGTGGAAGTGCGCTTCAGAAGGTGCCACAAAGGGCTAGCTGGTTTTGAGTTGAGGCAGTGAAAGCGATAAGTCTGCGAGCGCAAATGGCACTGAAGTTCTACCTCGTTTTCCATCTTATCGAGCGTAGCAAGCCATTCAGCTTCCCGCAGTCTTGGGAAATCCTCGACGGTTTAGCGGAAGCTTTTCAGGGGAGTCAGGGGAAAACGCTGTAGCGATCCGGCGATGATTTCAACAAGTCTGCGCCCGTCCCCAGCGAAAGTCTGGACTGGTTCGTGGCCTTTTACGAAGCTGGACAGTCTTGAGCGCCGTCAGTCACTTGTCATCATTCACGATTCCCCTTAGCTAGATTGCAGGGTTCACATAGCGGCTGAAGGTTCTCGCGTTTGGACGTGCCGCCTTTGGAGAATGGCTTGATGTGGTCAATGTGGTGCCTGGCCTCTCGCAAGTCTGCACCGCAGAGCGCACACCGATACCGGAATTGTTTCAATAGTGCCGCCCTGTCGCTGGGACGAATGGAGCGGGTGTATTCGCTAACACGCTCTGGATCACGAATGCCTGGGTGAGTGAATCCGATGCGCCCGCGCTTGGCGACTACCGCCCGGCGCTCCCCCGGCGCAAGCCTAGTTGAAAACTGGTCAATTATCGGCATCAAAACCGGATGGATGGCGGATATGAGGCTGACGTAACGCGGCAATAGCAGGTCGGGCAAGGTGGCTAGATTGCGTGGATAATCGAAGCTCCATTTGATGTCTATGGCTCGGTCAAGCCGATTGAACGTAAAGCCCTTCGGAGTGAGTGCCGGTAATTTCTTGTCGAGCGTGGTCACGATGGCCTCGCGCTCCCGGTAAATGCGAATCGTATTGAGCCAAAGGTGAAAATAGCCGTTGGTAGGTGAGCTTGGCCGTCCATCGTGGCCTAAGCAATACTTGAAATGCTGGCGGTCAAGAACGTCGGTCTGGTTAGAATCCCAAACATCAAATAGGAAAAGGTTATTGTAGCTGCCGTGCGTGACGAAAAGCCGATTAGAGCTTAACCGCTGGCCGATTTCTACCGGCAATGCCAGCTTGACGCGCCGGAAAAGCTCAAGCGCGTGTGGGGTGAGTTCCGCTTTGGTGAGCATCCTATTGCGAACTCAATGTTTATCTTTCGCCTGCGCCCGTTTAATCTCCCTCTGCGTTAGCAAGAGCCATTGTGCGCCTAATACGACGTGCCAACATTCGCGCAGTGCGAGACTTGATAAACCAAATAAAACGGCTTTGACCGTAAAATATCCGTAAATACATTTTGGCGTCGGCCAAGTAGAGTCAAACACCGACAATCCAGCTATGCTCCATCCTACCAGCGTGGTCAAAATCAATAGAATCGCCATTTGATAGACATAGACGTATTCGACATACCCGCCTTGGTGCTTGTCTGCCACGTCTTGTATCTCGCTGGTTTGTAGCAGGGCTTGGGCGTTACCAACCCAAGCAAAGGACAATCCAACAATGATACCGGCGAGCGGGAGCAAAACTGAACTGGCGCAATCAACTAGGGGTTTGCTGACTAGATAAGCCAGCAATACACCAACGCCGATGTGCAAAATAATCCACCGGTCAAACAACCGGCGTAGGCCGGATTTACCACCGCTACCCTTGAACAACCAAACCCAAAAGCTTATGAAGCGTAATTTGCTCATTTGGGGTCGCCACTATGACGAACACGCTTATACAGATCCAACATCCGCTGCAACAAGCTTGCCTTGGCTTCCGCGTCGTCAACGTGTTCCTGTGTCAAGATTACTGGATTACCTTTGAGACGCTTTTTTACCCGACGCTTGGTTTGCGTGGGTTTAAGCCAAGCAACCGCATCGTCGCCGGTGGCTGCGGCTGAACGTGAAATGTCTTCCAACACGCTGGCATTCAATTGTTGGCCTTTCAACTCCGTCTTGCCCTGTTGTCCATTGGATGCCCTGACCAGCCTTTGCGCCGGACGGATAAAATCTTCATTCACGTCAAACGGATTCGGCTGTGAAAACCAGACTGCAAATTTAGAAATTGAAAAGGCGTTTTTAAGATGGCTGATAAAGTCTTCGGGGTCGGTGATTTCTCCGATTTCAAACTGCGTTTCGAGCTTAACGGCTGTGTCAGCGTGTTCAAACAGCCGTGCAAGCTGATTGGCTACGCCGTGCGTTCTATAGGATAGCTGTGGCTTCTTTGCAATTACGCAGACTTCGGTAGGTAGATGGATTAGGGCGTGCGTGTATGGTGCCGTCTCAAACATTTGGTCGGCAAATTTGCCGTCTTCAAAAACCTCAAGCGTGGATGTCGTGGTGCGCCCGACACGAAAATAGAGTGAATCCGAATCAATCGCCTCTACGTTTCCTAAATGCCAAAGCACGCCCCGGCGTAATTGAGCTTCAGGCAAACTTTCAATCACTTCGCGGAGTATGTCGCTGCGGGAGCGTTCCGGCTCTAGCAAATTCATCTGTTCCGCTAGGAACACCTTCACCCGAAAAAGTTGGAATTCAATCATAAGCAGTTTTCCCTTAAATCTATTTCATTTGTGCGCTCCACCGTTCTAGCCTTCCGCCTCCGCTGAACCTTCCGCCAGCTTCTTTTGCTCGGCTTTAATCCGCTTCTTCTCCCGGCTCTCGACCTTCTTGATGCTCTCGGCCACCGGCAGGTTTTCCGGCATCGTGCCGCCTAGCTCGTGGATGGTTTTGCGGACTTTCCGGCCTACCTCGTTGTGGATGCGGTTCGCGTGGTCTTTGTTCCGCACATTCTCCCGGCGCAACTTTTCCTCCGTCTGCGTCGCCCGGAATAGATTTGCCGCCAGTTCCGTGCTGCCCATGTGGTCAAGGACGTGTTCCTTAGATTTAAGCCGCTTGCGCTGATGAATGTCGCGCATACCCAGCCCGCCATACAGCCCGCGATAACCGTGATCCATGAAAATCGCGTAGTCCACCGGCTGAATGACGCCCGCCTGTTTCGCCACGCCTGCCAGATTTTTGTTGTGCTTCTTCATCTCGCCGCGCAGCAGCAGGCGGGTCTTGTCCTCCTTCAACGCCTCGTCGTCGGCCAATTCCTGCCGGCGCGTCTGCACGGCAAAATAACTTTGCCCCAGCGCCACCAGTGGCTTGCTGGGGTCGGCGTTTTGAATCACCAGATAGCAGGCGTAGCGGGAAAGCGTCCAGTCCTCCACCTCGCGCTGTGCGCCCGAACCGATGTCCACCATATTGCGGATTTCCGCAAAATGGTCGGCGACCGCATGGCCGCTTTTGATGCAGGCTTCCTTGGCTTTTTCAATGACCGGCTGGAAATTGCGGAAATTCAGGTATTCCAGCACCCGCGCCAAATCGCGTGCCGACCATGACTCCTGGCCTTCGGCGGTGACGCGCTTGATGCGCTCGAACGTGTTGCTGGTGGTGGGGACGGGCAATGGTTCACTCATGGGATTCCTTTCTATTCAGTTTTGAAGATAAACGGCAATCATTTTAGTCTTACAATGTCCTTTAAGCCGTCAAACGACATTCCAGATGGCGGTTGAATTGCAGATGTTAAATCCTCTTCTCGCTGTGAATAGGCGCGTTCAATGCCTGATGTGAAATGCTTCAATAGCAATTCTGGATTTACGCTAAAGTTGCCGCCGAGAGTTTGTAGGTGTTCTTTTTGTTCCTCAAACACATTAAAAGCACTTTTGGGTAGTGTAATTCGTCTAGCTAGTTGGTCAGCTGCTACTGCCGCTTGCAGATATAGGTCGTGTTCGTAACGCTCATAAAGCGCAATGAAGTTAATTAGGCAACCTGCAAGACCAAATCCGACATCCCTAGCATCCGGTGGCCTTCTTTCGGCACCATCTGCAATTGAAAAGGCATTTAACCAGACACTCAAAGCTCTATTGTTGACGAAACCTTCACAGGTAGCCCATTCAGTAAAATATGCCCGGTTGCCTTTTGAGCTAATATAGGTTTTCCTGAATACTTGGACGCTCTGCTCTGCTTGCCCAGCTTCGCGATATAATTGTGCAAGTTTTACTGCCAAGAATGTGTTTCCTGGGTCAACAGATACTGCTGTCAAGGCCAACTTCACGCCGAGCGTCTGATTACCGGCTTCAAACATCTTGGTGGACAAGTAACGCCAATCCGTAAGGTTCGGGACTAATGCGGCTTCCGCATTAGCGGTTAATGCCGCTCTTACCAAGTCACACAATATATCCTCCGGATCAAATTCAAATCTGTTCACGGCTATACTCATGGCCGCTTCTGCTATGGCACGATGCCTAGTTAATATGTATTGTCCGCTTGACGTTGCCGCCGCCTCGTCTCCTAACGGGCCGATTACGCGCCTACGCAACCTTGTTTCTTCAATTCCAAGCGCTCGCGCAAGGACAGGTTTTGTCAGGAACAATAAGTTGTAAGCATGAGGCACGGCGATGTAGGCAAATGCGTCTAACAGCGATTTCCCCGGGAGTCCGGCGATTTCACGAGTTTCCAATCTACCCATCAAGGCGGCAACATGGTCTTTGAGCGCTAGGCCAACACGAACACGAAGCATCGCACCTAAAAACGCACCATCCGAGGAACTCGCTTCCAACCTCGCGGCGTCCAATAGCCGTGTGATTGCTACTTCAGGGTCTAAACCGGAAAGTTTACCTAACCCCTTTTCTCCTAGTTTTGACCATGCTTCAACGATGACTCTGGCATCGTGGTCGTCGAGGCCTTTCATTCGGCGCTCAGTAAACTTCGCAAACTGTCCCCATGCAAAGTCATTGCCATTATGTTCAATCCAGTCTGTATCGCGACAGGCAACGAAGAAATGAATATTTGCATCGCGCCTAATTGCCCGGATGCTCTCGTATAGGTCTGTCACTAGCGAGTCGCCTTCATCTGTCGCTATCAGCCACACTTCTGACGATTTCGCCAACCGAGAAACAAATTCTGCGGGAATAGGCTTTTCTGGGTTGCTTCGCCACAGGATTTTAACCTTTTGTGTTCTGGTTATTCGCTCGATTGTTTGCAGAAATGCCGTGGATTTTCCTTCTCCTCCTGCGCCTAATAGAAGTGTAAAAGAGACTTCCTTAGAATCAATTGCCTCGCCAATTGTTGCTATAAGGTCAGGAACAATTGTGCGTTCGGGAATTTTCTTTGCGATGATGTCTTCCCACATGGGCACTCGTCCTTCGTAATACATCAGCAGCCTTTCATCGCTTACGGGCGTGCTTCGTTCTGCAAAGAATCGCTCGTCTAGGATAGCCCATCCTTCCGGGGCTGAAACACTCTCTTCATCGACCTTAGGCTTAGTGCTTTCACCGCCTCCTAGCACTGCTTTACTATAGTGAGCGTCTATAACCCAGTAGTCTCGCCCTTCGACGCGCAAGCTGTTTTTAATGGCATCAGAGTCCAAAGCCCACTCGCGATGATCATGAATCCATTTCTTCGGCTGAATGAGAACGGCGTTGTTTTCGGAATCAAACCCTGCCCAAAGGAGTTTTGGCAACCATTGCTCATCGTTTCTAGCATTGAACGCACAACCAGACTGAATGGTAATAACCGATTGCGTTCCGATTACAACTGATTGATGCCTTGATTTGTGCAAATGACCATGCAGGTATAAAGCTCCATATTTCCCTAGCAACGCATACATCTGAGCCTCGTCAGAGGGTAATAACCAATCCAACGGATGATGACCAAGCACGAAAATAGGAGCGCATCCTTCCAATTCCTTCAATCCCATTTCGACCATTCCGATGCCGGGACTGAGCTTTCGCATATCTTCCTTCCCGCCGCACAACCAAGCGGTGTTTAGGCACAATACTCCGACTTCAAGGCCATTTATCGTATGACGGCAGGCTGCTTTGCCACTTGTTTGCGTTACCCACTTATCACGTTCTAAATACCAGCTATAATTATCAAACGCTTTGAATCTTGTCAGAAGTGGCTCACGCGCATTGCAACCTTCTGGGGTCGGGTCAAGAAAGTCTGGTATTTCATCCAGAACGCCGTAACGCATGACCGCCTTGCCTTCGCGCCTATCAACATCGTGATTCCCAGGAATAATAAATATCTTTTTTAGGTATTCGTCTCCTAGTTTCTGGATTAACGGAATTAGAAATTCGCTTTCAAATAATTTGTATTCTTCTGCCTTCCCGCTGTTGGCTATGTCGCCAGTAATGAATACAAAGTCTGGCTTAAACGACTTTTTAATGTATGCGTCAACTTCGCCGAGGATGTATTCGTGAATCCGGTTTTGTGCGTAGCCATCTTTGCCAACATGAAAATCAGACAAATGCAGCCATTTAACATCGCTCTGTTGCATATAAATAGTTCCTATATTTAGGGCTTTTCCCCTACAAAATGGATTTCTTCTGGCATCACTGTGTATTTGAAATTATTCGTCTTCATCGCAACTGTCATCTTTGGCATTTGTCTTGCGGGTGTTTGCTAATGAATTTTCTATGTGGGCAATCTCGGCGGCATTTAAGTCAAAAAGCCGGTAAACGATTTCGTCAATTTCTCGCTCAACCTTGTTTAGTGCGGTTCCACCACCGGCGGCTGACAATTCGGTTGCTCGTTCGGCCAACTTTGCCAAACGTGACTTGTCGGCGGCACTTGCCGATGGAATGGGAACGTGCTTCATGTTCTGGTAGATGAATCTCATTCTTCCGCCATTCCACGGGTCGCCTAGAGCTTGAAACGTGCTTCGTGCATACCAATCCGTCACTGAACTCAATAGAATTGGCAAAAGTGATGCTTCAGGATTGGTGATTATGTAGCCAGTGTTGCCAATAACTCTGCCGCTGGTATCGAATGTAGCTTTTAACAACTTGCCTATATCTGAAAAGACTATCTTTGGTTCGTCAAATGCAGCGATATAGTCTTCTGATGGGTTGTTGTCCAATTCAAGCCAATGATGTTGCCCCTCACTTTCTCCACTTCGGGAAGTCTGACACTGGCCTCTTGCTTTTAGCGCCTTTTCATACTTCGTAAGGTGCCGAAGTATGGCGGGGTATTTTTTCAGTTCCGAGTGAAAACCATAATGGACGACAATGATGTATAAATCTGTATATTCGTGTGTCCAGCGTGAGATGTCTCTACCACGAATCCAAGGTTTTATCAATTCAGCAGATTTTCTATCCTCGCGAACCAGTTGGTCGCGAGTTGCACGGTCAATGACAAATGCCTCGTTTAAGCCGGTTTTGATTCCGTAGAAGATTTTTCGTTTTGCATAATCGCCTAGCGGTGTTCCTTTAGCGCGTAGCTTACTTACAAGTGCTAGAGCAATTCCGCCGTCGAGCGACCAGCCTTCAACTCTAAGTTGTTCGTTCTTATAGATAGAACCACGACTATCAAGTGACTGCTTTAAGGTGGCAAATTCAGACTCTTCCTTAACGACTAGCACAGGGAATTCCTCTTTAGCGGCCGTAATTGACCGCGCAGCTATGACAATGATTGGGTCGGTCGCGGCAGCAAAGACCGGAAGCTCGCAAAAATCAATAAGGGCACGAATCCGCTGTGAGGCTAGGAGTTGACGTAAGCCTTTCCCGTAAGCGGCGCGCTGAAATTTGTTAGAGCTTATGAACGCGAGCAATCCGTTGTTCCGCAGAATTGAAAAACCTTGCTCGTAGAAAAAGCAATAGATGTCTCCACGCGCTGCAAATGTTTTGAACCGTCGTTTCCATTCTGCCTGAAGTGCGGTGCGGGCAAATTCTTCAACCGAGACGTAAGGCGGATTGCCGATGACAACATCAAAACCTTTCTTGCGGTGGAAGACTTCG
>Ga0364866_10908_pt1 | contig 13453 bp, 9 predicted proteins | sample ExccelAu500001D3_3_FD_206913 | JGI IMG/M metagenome (GOLD analysis project Ga0364866, IMG submission 206913) | Enriched cells from Trout Bog Lake Hypolimnion, Wisconsin, USA - BchlTB.Aug13.5000.01.D3 | ecosystem: Environmental > Aquatic > Freshwater > Lake > Hypolimnion/Profundal zone | place: USA... | reverse complement strand
CAATGATTTCCTTGGGTAAATTCCAATGAACTGCCAGCTCCGCGCCCAATTCGTCATGACATATTTCCAGAATCTCCTGCTCAACTTCCATTGATGGCCGGTCAAATTCTGCGGCCAGGCGGGTATGCAGCTTGTCGCTTTGTTTCGGGTCAAGAAAAGCCAGCGCCAGATAGCCGATGTCATGCAGCATGCCGGCCAGAAAAATCTGGTCATCCTGCGGACGCATATTATGCGGCATGACCCGCGCGAGACCCAACAAGGCGAATGCGATACCAAAACTGTGTAACCACAGGTCCTGCATATTAAACTTTCCGGCGGGCGTCTTGGTCATCAGCGACATGATGGCTATGCTGGTAGCAACCGATTGGACGCGTTTGAGGCCCAACAACATCGCCGCCTCCCTCACGGTCTTTATTTGGCGTGATGCACCGACCATCGCAGAATTCGACAGCCCGAGGATTTTTGCCGAGATTTGCGGATCCTGCTCGATCAGCACAAGCAACATCCGTTCGCCTTCGTCTGAATCCAGCTTTAACGCCAGCAGCCTTTGCGCAATGACCGGCATGGCAGGCAACGCATCGAGGTTGTTGATAGCCTGCCTGAGGTCTACATGTCCGCTTCCATTACTCATTGCTTGATCCTTAGTTTCATCCGGTTCGTATTGATTGGCGCCAAACAGCACCTGCAATGGGTATTTTAACTAAACCGCGGCGGGCAATGCATCTATTTTTCGTTCTGGTTTCCTGCGATGGGGGGCTTGGCCAGTTTGCGCTGCAGGGTGCGGCGGTGCATGTTGAGGGCGCGAGCAGTGGCCGAGATGTTGTGCTGGTGCTCGTGGAGCACGCGCTGGATATGTTCCCACTCCAAGCGCTCCACAGACGCGATTTGGGCATTGAGGGGCAAGTCAGGACTGGGGGAATGGCCGAACGCTGCGACGATTTCGTCTGCATTCGCCGGTTTGGCAAGATACTGCGTTGCACCCAGCTTGATGGCTTCCACCGCCGTGGCAATGCTGGCATAACCGGTTAGCACCACGATCCGCGTGGCCGGGTCGAGTTCATGCAGGTACCGGATCAGCGTCAGCCCGGATGCCCCCTCCATTTTCAAGTCCACTACCGCATATTCCGGCGGATTTGCCTGTGCCAGAGGCATGGCCTGTTCTACGCTGTGTGCAACTGTTACAGTATAGCCGCGTCTTTCCAGTGCTCTGCTCAGCACCTGGCAGAAAACCACATCATCGTCCACCAGTAACAATGAGGCTTGTTCGTTAAGGGAAGTGTCCAAGTATTATTTTCCTGAAAGTTAGAATAAGCAAAGAGTAGCCCACTGCGCAAATTATCACCATGCGACAAATTGTCGCGCGACATCATGTCACATTCCCAAGATAATTTTTCATTCATACAATCCGCCCGAATAAATCAGTCAACGACTTTTGGCACGATGCAGTCATCTGCTGTTTAGCACACTACAAAGACCCGGTGATAAAACCGGGAAAGGGCCAAACAAAAATCATTTGTCGTTGCATTCACCACAGAACAACAAGACTCATAGGGGAGCATTACCATGATGAAACGTATTGCAACGCTCTTTGGGGCGCTGTTGGGAATTATTGCTTATAGCAGCAGCTACGCCGTGGAATCCGGACAACCTGCGCCCTCGTGCGAGCTTGCGGCACTGGACAGCTCGGCAGTCTCCGACATCAGCCATTTCAAGGGCAAGGTGGTGTATGTGGATTTCTGGGCTTCATGGTGCCCGCCCTGTCTCAAAGTTTTTCCTTTTCTGAATACCTTGGAACATGACCTGCACGACAAGGGCCTGGAAGTGGTCGGTGTGAATGTTGATGAAAACATTAATGACGCCGGTACATTTCTCAAAAATCATCCCGCCAGCTTTGTTGTCGGCTCCGACACCCAGGGAGTATGTCCCAAGACGTTTGGCGTAATGGGCATGCCTTCGTCGTATTTGATTGACCGCAAAGGTGTGGTGCGCCTCGTGCATATCGGCTTCCGTGAAGAGGAGCGTAAGGAACTGCGCCGCATTATCGAAGCATTGCTCAATGAAGGCGGTCAGATTGCATCGACTACCGAAATTCATAATCACCATCAATAGGGGTTGCCAATGAAACAAGTGAAATGGACGAATGCGGGGGTAACTCTGTGTCTCGCACTGGCGTTATCAGGTTGCACTTCAGTCGCACCTTGGGAACGGGGCAATCTGGCCAAGCCGATTATGGCACCTGATCCTGCGCCTTTGCAGTCCACTTTGCGCGTGCATGTATACGCGAGCCGCGAGGCGGCAGGTGCGGCGACATTTGGTGCGGCAGGAGGTGGCTGTGGCTGCAACTAAGGTAAAAAAAAACGATTCATTTCGGAATTCATTTCAGCTTCCCCGTTTGACCAAGCTTGCGGAAGCTTGCCGCGCAATATTCGGTCATCACGCCAAGGCAGTTGACGAGCGTACTCAGGCAACTAAATTTACTCGCACGGCACACAATCAATCAATCAACACCAATCGTAGTGCGGCTTTGAATGCACTGTTGCTTTCTGCGCTGGCCTTGCCAGGCATGGTTGGCACGGCACACGCTTCCTCAGACGATGTCGTCAAGGGCACGACTGCGAAGGCCAATACCTTGCCCAGTCTGGACGATACAGCGCGACCCGATGAGGATCAGGAATTCGGCATTCAGTATAGTCATTATCGCGAGGGGGCTCGAAACCTTTTAGGTCCTGTCACCACGGGAATCATTCCGGCTGCCCCGGGTTCTACGGTGACCGGCACCACAACCGGGATAGGAAGTCTGCAACAGATGACTCCGATCGTGGCCGACGGCGAGCATGCCTACGCAAAGTTCCGGCTGGGCGACCGTACTCGTATCGGCATAGACTTTGTTCAGGATGTATGGTCGGGGGCATCACCTTTGGCAACGCTGCCGGCTAGTATGATTACCGGCGCTTCTACCTCGGCGCACGTTTCCGGGTATTTCAATGCAAAAGGACAGCCGGTTTATCAGACCACTTATCAAGCCAATGCCAATCCTGCCAATCCCGCCGGCACTCCACAACACCTTGTGTACAGCCGCGACACACAGATCGGACACTCCATGGGCTACGCGTCGGCGGAAACGCGCAAACAAACCACGCTAAAGTACGGCTACGACTGGGACGATGCCTCGATCGACATCGGCACAGGAGTCTCAAGCGAAGTCGATTTCCTGTCTAAGTTTGCCAACGTGGCCTTACGCCGTGATTTCAATGACAAGCTCACCAGCGTCAATCTCGGTTTGAGTTATACGAATGGCTATACCCACGCGGAATGGAACGCTGACGGTTATCACCAAATGGCGCGAGATGCCTGGCCTGGGCGGTTCAACGACTCTATCGCTGCAGGAACGCGGTTACGTAACGGACAACTGGGCACCTTCACTGCGCCGCTGATCGCGGGCAGTCGCAACGATATCGCCCTGACTGGTGGCATAACCCAGGTCGTTAACAAAAATGACTTGGTCAGCACTGGGTTCGGATACACCAACACCACGGGGTTTTTAACCAACCCTTGGAAGGGTGCCAATATATTTTTCCCGGCTGGCCCCGATCCTGCGGTACTCGCCGCTTATCCGACCATCTCCTACGGGTACGGAAGCCTGGAACTGGAGAAACGGCCCTCAGTACGAAATCAGTTTACTTGGGACACAAGTTACCTGCACTATTTTGACCACCAGAACGCTGCGGGGCAGTTGCACTACAGCCTGTTTGTCGATAGTTGGGGGATTATTGCTCATACGGTCGATGGCGAGTGGCGCCAATCACTGGGTAACAATTGGATCGTTACACCGCGACTTCGCTATTACACGCAATCGGCGGCCAATTTTTATGCCCCGTATTTTTTTGCTTCGTCTATAGCCGATCTACCCAATCATAACTTTTCCAGCGATGAGCGTCTTTCGGCGTTTGGCACCCTCAGCCCGGGTATCAGCGTCAGCAAGAAACTTAGCCGGGGTTTGAAGCTGGAGGCAGGAGTAGAGTACTCGGAACGATCTGGTTCGCTCAAGCTTGGTCCCGGTGGTGACGGCCCGTTTGCCGATCTTCATTCCTACACATTCAATCTTGCCCTGCGTGGCAGCCTTGACGGTACCGGCACAAAGAATGATACCAGGTCGTCCATGCAGCATCAGCACATGAATGAGCACGACGATCTTCCAGTTGGAAAGATGGAGGGAATGTCATCTGGCAGCATGTCTGATGCCGGCAGTTGGGAACACACCCAACACATGGGGCATCACGATCACACAGATGCGCCTGCCGGAGTCATGAATGCGCACATGATGGACGAGCCGGGCAGCGTCATGCTTAGCTATACGTTCGAGCAGGATCGTCAGGGTGGCACACCGACCCGTGGGACGCAGGCTGTGGCCAATTCCACAGCGAGTAGCGGCATGTGGATCAGCGACATGACAATGAACATGCACATGGTCGAGCTGATGTACGCCCAGAACGCATGGCTGAACTGGATGGTCATGCCGCAGTTGGTCGAGAGCACCATGAACATGTCCATGTACGAGATCGTCAACGGTGGTTCGATGGCCGGCATGATCATGCCAATGCGGACCTTCATGTCGAACGGCGGCATCGGTGATACCACCGTTTCTGCGCTGATCCGGCTTTGGGACGGCGCTGGCCAGCACCTGCACCTCGGTCAAGGCATCAGTATTCCAACCGGTTCGGTCAACAATCGTCAGGGCGGGACGGACGGGGGGCGCGGGACGGTCTATCCCTACGATATGCAGACAGGTAGCGGCACTTGGGATTACAAGCCCAGTGTGACATATACCGGGGCAATTCACCAATGGAACTGGGGCGCACAACTGGGTGGCACCGTGCGGCTACAAAATCATAATAGCGCCGGTTATTCGTTGGGTAACGAGATCAACTTAACCGCCTGGGGCGGCTACCGGATAACGCCTTGGCTGAACGCAACGGTACGCGGAATCCATTCAGATAAAGGTGGGATTAGCGGTGCATTCAATTCACCTCTGCCCACTGCTATGTACTTCACCTCCGACTATACGCAGGCCAACTATGGTGGTCACTTCGACGATCTTGGTCTTGGGGTTTCGGTCGCATTGGGTACCGGCACCTATGCCAACGACAAACTGAGTGTCGAATGGCTGAAGCCAGTCCGTACCGACTTCAATGGCACCCAGCCCAACCGTGTCAGTAGCGTATTCATGAGCGCGAAGTTTTTATTCTGAAATGGGCAAGGACACTTTAATGATTTGTGGAGGAATAATGATGGTTCAGCAACGGAAATGGCTTTGGAATAGCGCACGCTCTGTTTGCGTCGGCGCTCTCGTGTTCGCACTGGCTTCGTGTGGCGGTGGGGGTGGGAATAACGGTTTCAGTGCCTCCGGTGGATTTGGCGGCACCTCTAACGTCGTCACCGGGGTGGTCGCCGCCGGGCCGGTCAGCGGCGCTCAAGTCTGTGCTTTATCTTTGAACGCTGGCGCCGTGGTGGCAGTTATAGGTAATTGCACCACGACCGATTCCTCAGGCAACTACTCGATCAATCTCGGAACCTATAATGGCCCCGTGTTATTGCAGGCGACGCACGGCAGTTATACGGATGAGGCGACAGGACAGACCGTCAACCTCGATAGCAGTTCGCCCAACGGCGCCGGCCTGCGCAGTATGTTGGTGAACCCGACTGGAGGCACGGTCAGCGTGGCAATCACAGCATTGACTGAAGTGGCTTATCAGATAGCTGACAGTTCTGCATCGGGACTCACCCCCACCAACATGAGCGCAGCCATCGCTAGCGTGCAGACCAACTTTGGCATCACCGACATCATCGGTACCATGCCTGTTGATGCCCTCCACATACCCAATACGGCGACACCTGCTCAAAAGACCTATGCGCTGGCCCTGTCGACCATGTCGCAATACGGCAAGAATCAGGGAATCACCCTCGCCGCCACGGCTACTGCCTTACAAGCCTGCCTTGCTTCACCTACTACTAGTTGTGGCAGTGGCGCCTCAAACATTGGCACACAACTAAGCACGGCAACGAGTAATTTCTTATCGGGAAATAGTTCTCTCACCGGATTTGTCGGTGTCAGTCTGCCGGTGGCTAATTTTGGCAACGTCACGATTAACGGTGGTGGCAGTAGTTCCGGTGCCACTGGGGTACCACTATCGCTGATGGCAGGAGTGGTGACGGGTGCTGGCAGCCAGAATGGGCCGGGGACAACGGCACTGTTCAATAGTCCCTCTGCGGCGACGATGGACAACCATGGCAACATGTATGTCGTTGATAGTAACAACAACGTTATTCGCAAGATCACACCCGCCGGCATCGTGTCAACTTTGGCCGGCACTCCGGGAGTGACTGGATCGAACGATGCTACTGGTCCACAGGCGAGTTTCAACGCCCCCACCGGCATTGCTTTTGACAGCGTCTCAGGCAATCTTTACGTAAGCGATACCGGTAACTTCACGATACGTCAGATCACGCTTCCGGCCGGGACAGTGAGCACCTTTGCAGGAACGGTGGGAGCGGGCAATGCATCAGGTGTATCCCCCGACGGCGCTTATGCGATTTTCGGGCATCCCACCGCCGTCGCTGCTATTGGCGGTCTTATCTATGTTGTTGACCCAATCAGTGGTTTCACAAATATCCGTATCGTCACCCCGACGCCAAATGGCACTACGCCCAGCAGTACCACAACAATTGTTGGTGGTGCAAACATGAGTAATCCCTATTGCACGGGGAGGTGCCGTACCAATTACGTTAACGCTTCCGGCACGCTCTCGTCCTTTTCGCAGTTTTATTATGCTAGACAGTCCATTGCTTTCGACCGCTCAAGCGCGAATCTCTCTTCTGGGAACCTCCTGATCGCCGATACCGGTAACAATGCAGTCCGCATGATGACCCCGTCCGGTGTGGTAACAACCTATGCGGGTGCATGCCCACCTTCCGTTCCTGCTGCTGGCAGTACGACCACGCCCCAGTCGTGCACCGGCGTGATCGCGGCCACCTTCCAAGGTCCGACCAGCGTGGCCGTTGATGCTTCAGGCAACCTCTTTGTGCTCGACAGTGTAGGTATTCAGAAGATTACCCCTGCCGGAAGTGTAACGACGGTCACATCATCAGTTGGTTCTAATAACTTGCAATTTTTGTTCGTTGATGCTTCAGGTAACCTCTTTGCTGGCAACAATGGAACGATCCAGAAGATCTCTTCTTCGGCTGTCTTCACGACCTTCGCCGGAGTGAACGCGACAGGCGCTACCGACGGCATCGGCAGTGCGGCGCGTTTCAATTATCCCACTGGCATAACCAGCGATGCTGCAGGAAATTTGTATGTGACAGATAACGGCAACAACACCATCCGTTCAATATCGCCTGGCGGCAATGTGATGACCCTGGCCGGTGCCGCCGGAACATCAACTTCTAGTCTGACTTGCTACGGCGATAATTCGACCGCTAATTGCGGCGATGGAGCCGGTTCTTCAGCCAGTTTCAACGGCCCGTATGGTGTTGCGTTCGACACCTTCTCAGGCAACCTCTACGTCGCTGACTCTTACAGCAGCACGATACGGATGGTTACCCCGAACGGGGTGGTCTCGACCTATGCAGGACTATCGGGAATTTATCAAACGTTAGACGGTACTGGTCCCGGCGCAAACTTCAGCACGCCGTCGGCAATCGCTACCGACGCTTCCGGCAACGTTTATGTTACAGACAGTTACGATTCGGTTATTCGCATGATTGCCCCCGGCGGCATCGTGACCACCATTGCGGGTACGGCAGGTTCATCGGGCTCGACCGACTCACCGACAGGGCCTGCCACTGCGGCGAGTTTCAGTTCTCCACAAGGTATTGCCATAGACAGCACCGGTAATATCTATGTATCTGACACTGGCAACAGCACGATCCGCAAGATCACCCCGGCCGGACTGGTAACGACTTTTGCTGGCACCGCAGGTACAACAGGCAATCAAGATGGCATCGGCGCTAATGCCAGTTTCAGATCGCCACAAGGCTTGATCGTCGATAGCAGCGGCAACCTCTACGTGGCTGATACAGGTAACAGTGCAATTCGCAAGATCAAACCGGACGGCACCGTATCGACAATCGCCGTGCAGACGGGTAGTGCTGGGGGCCTGCCTGTGCCACTGCTCGCTCCGACCACTTTGACTCTGATCGGTACAACGCTGTATGCGATTTCCGGCAATGCGGTGGTGTACATCGCCAATGTACCTTGATGTTTATTTACGGGAATCTGGAGGAACTCCGGATTCCCACTTGGCGCTCGATAACTTATAAGAACCAGCCGCTTTAATACTGGCGTTATTCTTTGCAGGCTTCAGGTAGTTTACAAAGTTGCTTGCTTGGCAGAAACTCATGTTCTGATATGGGTAAAAAACTAAGCCATTTTCGTTATCGCTTCAAAGCCATGGGTTCGCCGTGCGAAGTTCAGGGCTTTGTTGCCAGTCATCCGGAGGGCGAAGCGATTGTGCAGCAAATTGAAGCTGACGTGGTCCGTCTGGAACAACGTTATTCTCGCTATCGTCCGGACAGCTTGTTATCGCAGATCAATTTCGTGGCGACCTCCGGTGGAGAGATTGCGGTTGATGAGGAAACCGCAGGTCTGTTCAATTATGCGGCCACCTGCTACCAGCAAAGTGATGGCCTTTTCGATATTACCTCGGGTGTGCTGCGGAAAGCCTGGCGGTTTGATCACGGTGAATTACCTGATCCAGAATTGATTTGTCGACTTCTTGAGACAGTCGGTTGGAACAAGTTGGACTGGAAACCTCCAATTATAAGATTTCCGCTACCCGGAATGGAGATTGATCTGGGCGGCGTGGTCAAGGAATACGCGGCAGATCGTGCCGCATCGCTGTGTGAAGCCTCTGGAATGCGAAGCGGGCTCATCAATCTCGGCGGAGACATTCGAGTGGTCGGTGAGCGACCTGATGGCAGTCCCTGGATCATCGGGATTCAGCACCCGAGAAAACAGGGGCAACTACTTCAAAACATGGAGGTCTATCAGGGCGGGGTAGCGACAAGCGGGGATTATGAGCGCTGTATCATAATAGGTGAAGAGCGCTATAGCCATATTCTCAATCCCCGAACCGGTTGGCCGGTCAAGCATCTTTCTACGGTATGTGTGGTGGGAGATTTCTGTCTGATTGCCGGAAGTTCCTCAACGATAGGCATGCTGAAAGAAGAGGATGGCCCGGAATGGCTGAAGAATTTAGGCCTGCCGCATATATGGATGGATGCAAATGGGCAAGTGGGCGGGCTCTGACCCAGCCAATTGGGCAACTTATTGGATGCAAATGCATAAAGCGAACAAGAAAGTAAGATATAAAATAATGGCAGTATTTAAAGAATCGTTTACATAACATTATTAACTGACGAGGAGATTGTCATGAACAGAAGAGAAATGCTAACCAACGCAGCAGCGATGATTGCAGCCGCAACTGCCGGCAACGTTTTTGCTGCCGACAACATGGACAATATGGACATGAAAAATATGGATATGCACCATGAACATCATAAATCCACACGTAACCAGAAACTGATTGATGCAGCATCGGATTGCGTGCTCAAGGCAAATATCTGTCTTCAACATTGCATCGTTGCGATGGGCGAAGGAGACAAGGATCTTGTAGCCTGTGCCAAGGCATCCAGTCAGGTAGCTGCGGTCTGTGCTGCTTTGCAGCAACTGGCGTCTGCTGAATCCAGGCATCTGCCACAGTTAGCCAAAGCGGCAATGGATGTGTGCAAGGACTGCGAGGAGGAATGCAAGAAAACCGAAAAACATCCCGAATGTAAAGCGTGCAAAGAAGCTTGTGCCGCTTGCTACAAGGAGTGCAAGGCAATCGCTGTTTGATGCACCTCTCCGGATGCAGACAGCTTAGGATACCCAAGCACCCCTAGTTTTGGTGGGTGTACCGGCACCCCCAGCCGTTTCGACAGCCAGACTACGAGCTAATCTTCCTGTGCGGCTTTAACTTCGACCGGACTTTTTACGATTGAACAAACCTTGATTTCCCGTTTCTGATTTTGAAGGGAAGTGACAGATACGGTTCTCGTTACGCGTCTCGGGTTAATTTGCGAGGGGCTGCAATGGCAGAATAACTTCCGTGGTTGCGCCGCCACTCTCGCGGTTGAACAGGCGTACTTTGCCGCCCATCCGTTCCACGGTGGCATTGGCGAGTAACAGGCCAAGCCCGCGGCCTCCCTCTTTGGTGGTGAAGAATGCAGAACCGGCACGGGCGGCCGCTTCCGGTGTAAGTCCTTTGCCGTGATCGTGGATTTTCAGGGTAAAGTTCCCGGCATCCCAATGTGCCTCAATGTTAATTTCTTCCGGCGAAGCATCGGCAGCATTGTTGAGCAAATTCAGCAAAGCGGCACGCAACGACGGGTCTGTATTTATCTGCGGTGCCGGTTGCGTACCGGTGGCTTGATAACGGCAATGCACGGCCGGACGTAACAACTGCCACTCATCCAGTGTGCCGGCAAGAAACTGCTCCAACGGCTGCGTGGCTTTGGTCCCGGTGTCTTGCGCGTTGGCCAGCAACTTGCCGAGGATGCGTTTGCATGCCTGCACCTGGCCCTCAAGGATGGCAAGATTATCGCGCCACTCGGGCAACACGGCCTGGTCGCGTTTCAGCTCACCGACCACCACTGCCAGGGTGGATAACGGCGTACCCATTTCGTGTGCGGCGCTGGCTGCCTGTATGCCGAGCGCCACGATGCGCTCATTGCGCAAGGTTTCCTCGCGTGCTTTGGCCAGGGTCTCGTCGCGTTCGCGCACTGCGTGCGCCATTTTTACCACAAAATACGCTACCACCACTGCGCTGATCACGAATCCCAGCCACATGCCGAAGACATGCATGTTGAAGGCATCGTCCGGCGGCATGGCATGTGGTATGCCCAACCCCTGCATATCCATTCCGGGCATGTTGTCCATCTGTGCTTCATTCATTGCCCCGTGCTTCATCGGCAACGGTACATAAAATTTCATCAGGAGGGTATAACAACCGGTGGTAATGCCTGTCATCGCCCAAGTGTAACTGTGCGGCAATGTGGCGGCTGTAATCACCAGCGGCAGCAGAAAAAGCGAGATGAACGGGTTAGTCGAACCGCCGCCGTAGTAAAGCAGCACCGACAGCGCAAGCACGTCTGCGCAGAGTTGTGAGAACAGTTCCGCATTGGAAACGGGCCTGCTGTTGCGTAAGCGTAACCAGGTAAGCAGGTTCAGCGCGGCAAGTGCTGCCACAGCGGCCAGCATCGGCAACCACTGCAACTCCATTGCCAGGAAACGGTACACGAGCGCGAGCGTGGCACACTGCGCCAACATTGCAATAGTGCGCAACATGACCAGACGGTGCAGATGGCTGTGTCCGGTTTGAATAGCGGAGCCGGGTTGCTTGAACGGACTCATGGCAATTGGCCATCAAGCAGGAGTGGCGGGCGTTCCCTGAATTTTGAAGTGCCAGTCGAGACTGCCCTTGTGATCGGAGAAGATCCGCTCTTGCGCGACCCCAAGTTCTTGCAGTTTGCTTCTGAGTTCTTGATGTGGCATGTCGCGGAAGGAAGACATGCCTTGATTGGAGTTTAATTTCCGTACCAGAGTATCTCCCGAAACTTGTTCAATCTTGCAATACTCCTTTCCTGCCCCGCATGTTTCACGCTCTTGTTTCAACCGTTTGATCGCGTCTTCCAATGCCATGCATTTTTTCACCATACCTTCCGTACCCCTTAGTATCGGGGCAAACTGGTTTACGATTTTCTGCCATCCCGCTTGTTGCTCGGGTGTGAAAGTTATTGTTCCTGCCCGAATTTTTTCCGCAATGGCAAGATATTTCGCGAACCCCGGGTCGGATTGGGTTGCAGCGATTTCCCTGTTCTTGGCCTGAATGGCATTCTCGATCTGCGCCAGATTGTTTTTCGCTTCGGTGATCTGCCGGTCATAACCGGCAATATCGGGTAACAGGATCGCAATTAACGTTTCCCGATTTTTGCGTGCATCCGAAGAGGTGATCCGGATTTTTTTTCCGGCAATCGCACATCCTTCGGCAATGCCCAGTTGCAGTTCTTCGGCGATGATCTCGCAATTCACCGCACGCTCAATGGAAACACTTTTGCCTATGATGAGGCTACCCTCGGCAAATTCCGCGCTGATATTTCCATCCCACGCTTCCAGAATGGAACTGATAATTCTCCCATGGACGGTTATATTGCCGCCGACAGTTTGTGCCTGGCCGCCGGAGATGTTCTTCTTGAGTTCAATATTTCCGCCCTGGGATATAACGCTGCCGAACACGCTGGAAAGGAAGGTCATGTTCTTTCCTTCGACAATACGCCCTTCCTGTACTTCACCATGCTCGGTGAATTCGTCCACAGTGAGTTTGATATCACCGGTGGATTTGGCACTGATGCCACCTTTGTTTACTATTTTTGTGGTCACACAAATTGCACTCGTGCTTTCATCGAAAACAACGAAACCGTCGATGTTTGCCACCAGTATTTCGCCCCTTGATGTCTGGTCGATGCGGGTGCCTTCACCGGCAAGCTGGCTCAAATCAATATCCGTTGGGATGCGGGGTTCAATGATCGTCCCGGTCACTCGGTACCCGGGTTTGCCCAGCGCGCGCGGAATTTTTCGCAGCAGGGCGGCATTTTTCGCAACCTGCGGGAAACGGTTTCTGGCCCTGCGCAGATCGGCCTTGCCGTTGGGAAGAATCAGCGGGGCATTATCCTGGCGCAGGGTATCGCTTTCCTCGACGACTTCGGCATCCTTGCTGTCCGTCGGGTCAAGCTGGGATGCGATATCCATGCGGATGGAAGTCCCTTTTTTGATGACATCCCGCACTGCCTCGGCGTCAATGCCAAAGCGGACGCCCTTGGTCCACATGACCGCCACAAACTCGTCAAAGTCAAGTTGCGTGACTCGCCTTTCCACGTTGCGACGGTATTTGATGATGGGCATTACCCCGTCTTCACCGGGCTCGCCATAGATCGGCTCTTCCTTAACCACTTCAATGAACGCAGGTTCGAACATGTATTCCGCCCGATCCTCGTGAGTCATGATTTTTACACCCTTGTACAACTCCATGCGTTGTTGCGGAAAGTGCATGATGCCACTCGCGATCCGAACTTCGGTTGCGCCGCCACTCCCTGAAGCTGCGGAATCACCGCCATAAATCAGCCGGAGAAAACGTGCATAATCGAGCCCGACGAAGCGGTTTTCAGTTGAAAACAAACGGTCAATGAATAACTGGAGTATTTCCTGCGAAGGAGGCGGTGAAAGATTGATGAACACCCCCTCCGGGCGCAAGAGGACATACGCGGGGAGAACTAATCCGCTCGTATTGAGGTTATCTTTATCGGAGGGTGCGCTGGACATCTTGATTACCTTAACTTTTTTTATGGGTGTTAGGCA
>Ga0364866_10905_pt1 | contig 13483 bp, 12 predicted proteins | sample ExccelAu500001D3_3_FD_206913 | JGI IMG/M metagenome (GOLD analysis project Ga0364866, IMG submission 206913) | Enriched cells from Trout Bog Lake Hypolimnion, Wisconsin, USA - BchlTB.Aug13.5000.01.D3 | ecosystem: Environmental > Aquatic > Freshwater > Lake > Hypolimnion/Profundal zone | place... | reverse complement strand
AACCCGCTCGACGTCGTCGGCGTTTACCTGTACGACGATATCGAGGCAAGGGCTGTTAACAACGTTAGGCTTGTAGTCAGCGAGTTCTTCGATGGGGGCCATTGGGCGAGCAGCCTCCTCCCAACCCGGCATGACCCACGGTGGGACGACCTGATGCGAGCGTCTGAATCCGCCCGGGGCGCACTCATCATGAACGGCTTGCCCGCTTGGAAAGAAGATTCGTCGCGCCGATAGTGATCGGCAGATTCCTGTTTATTCCTAGCTAGCCGCTTGGAGAGCAACCCTGAACTGTTCGCGATAGAGGCGAGCATAGAGCCCATCCGATTTAAGTAGCTCTGCGTGCGCACCTTGCTCTGTGACGACGCCCTTCTCCAATACGACGATCATGTCGGCTTTAACGATCGTCGACAGCCTGTGGGCAATCACGAAGCTCGTGCGGCCTGCCATCAGGTTGTCGAGAGCCGCTTGCAGCAACGCCTCCGTTTGGGAGTCGAGGGATGAAGTCGCCTCGTCGAGAATTAGGATCTTGGGGTCGGCGATGAGGGCCCGAGCGATTGCCATCCTCTGTTTCTCGCCGACCGACAACTTGATTCCGTCCTCACCAATCTTCGTGTCGTACCCGTCGGGCAGCGCCATGATCGCACCGTGGATACTTGCCGCTTCCGCTGCCGCTTCTACCTCACCGTCTGTGGCACCCAGTCTGCCATAGCGGATGTTTTCTCGGATCGTCGTATTAAACAGAATGCTCTCTTGGGCGACGACACCGACTTGGGTGCGGTATGAGAGAAGCTGGGTGTCCCGAAGGTCGATTCCGTCCACCGTTATTCTGCCCGACGTCGGATCGTAGTGGCGAAGCAGTAGGCTGGCCAATGTGGTCTTTCCGCTTCCGGAGAATCCCACGAGGGCAACCATCTTTCCTGGATCGACGCGCAGATTTATCCCCTTCAAAACGGGTTGCCCCGGTTCGTATTCAAACCACAGATCTTCGAAATTGACCTGGCCCACGATCTGAGGCATCGGGAGGGCGCCTGGTTTATCCTTGACTTGGTTAAACGTTCCAAGGGTTCTGAAGATTCGGTTGAGAGCGGCTTCGGCTCGGGCGATCGGGTCAAGGACGACCAGGAACCGAACAATCGGGCCGTAAACATAGGCCACCGCATACATGAGAAACATGACGAGCGTTCCCGCCTGCATCTTTCCTTGAAGGCACAAGTTCCCTCCATAGAAAAGGACCATGCCGGTCGCTATGCCACACAGCGCGTCAGCGACCGTCCAGAGACCACCGCCAAGGGCTCCCTGCCGGACGTTGAGCCCCATGAGTTCTCGAGTGGTACTCATAAAACTGCGCGCTTCCCAACGCTCCTGTCCAAAGCTCTTGACGGTTTGAATCCCGGTCAGCTTCTCTTGCATCTGGCCGAACATCGTGTCACGCTTTGCTCGAATATCGTCGCTAGTGACCTGGAGAGGTTTGAAGAACCTTCGGAAGTTGAAGATATAAAGCGGGGCAATGCTCAAGCTCAAGAGCGCCATCACGGGGTTGATGGCAAACAGCACGCAGATTACGATCACGAGTTGAGCGAAATCGCCGACCATCGTTGTGAGGTTCGCCGTGATCAGGTTCTGGACCGTCGCCGCGTCGTTGATGACGTTGCTGACTAGCTTGCCCGTTTGATTCTTCTCGAAGTAGGCCAGTGGCAAAGACTGCATGTGGGCCAACATCCGATCCCGGATTGCGAGGAGAAAGTTCTGCCCCAACGTCGCCATGGCTATCGAAAGCGCGTACCCGAGAAGGGCTTGGCTCGCGGCCAGGCCGACGATTATCCCCAGGTACATCCACGTGTTTATGTGATCGCCGCGCTGCAGTCGGTTGACGATGTTGCCTAGCACATAGGGCGGCAGAAACCCGAATGTGCTCTGAAAGACGGTTATGATGGCGCAGAGCAGCATCAGCCCTCTGAAGGGCTTCAGTTCGGGGATTAGCCGGCGTAAAGGATGGATTTCCCGGCCACCGGTAGCGAGTTCGTTGGGCTCTTCAACGCTGACCATCACGGTGGAACAAGTGTAACCAAATTTGGAGGCCAAGCGACTGCCACAGACCAATCGGCATAATGTTTCTGCGATATTCGCCGTCGAATAGAAGACCCTCAGTGACCCTAAGACATCATTTCCGAGAAAGGCTTGAAGAAATACGGTCGGATGTAATCCGAATGGGCGGCGACGCCAATGAAATGGTCCGACTTGCCGTGGATGCGACCCTAAATGGGGACCTTTTAGTCGCTCAGCAAGTCATAGAGCTCGACGATAGAGTCGATGAATACGAACGGAACGCCGTCAATAAAACCGTTCTCGCCGTCATGCAGGAATCACCGGTTGCGGCCGACCTAAGATTCCTCATCTCGACGCTAGGCGTTGTCGGTGAGATTGAGAAGGTCGGAGACGATGCGGTCAAGCTCGCTCGCCGTGCCACAAAGCTCTCCGGCCAGTTCCCATCCGAGATGCGGCTCGCTTTAGTCGAACTGGGCGACTCAGCGCGCCGGTCATTTAATTCCAGCATCCGCCTGTACTCCGAGTATTCGCTTGCGCTCCAGGAAGAGATCGTTCACGGCGACAAAAAGATCGATACGGCCTATTCCCACGCACGAAACAAGGTATTTGCGCTCATCCAGCAGAATCCGGACGCAACCGAGCATTTAGTCCGGACGATCGAAGCGTTCCACGCTCTCGAGCACGTCGCCGACCATGCGGTAGCAATCGCTGTCCGTCTCAAGATGCTCTACGATGTCCAGCCAGCGCAGTACTACGATTCGGGGATGTGACGAATCTCCGAGGCAAGCTGTACGCTGACGCGAGTAATCCGGCGACGGGCCATGTTCTCAACCCGCATGACGCCCAGTTCGGTCTTGACGCTATCACCAGTTCTTGGAACGCGTCCAAGCGCATTCACCACGATTGTCGCCAGCGTATCGGTGTTTTCACCCAGATCGAGATTGAGATCGAGGGTCGTGACAAGTTCATCGATTCGGACGCTCGCCCGAGCGGAGACCCTGCCGTTAGGATGCTCCTCGATCGGTCGCCGATCGCTCTCCAACCGGTCTTCAAGATCGCCGAACACCTCCTCGACGACGTCCTCAAGGGTGACGAGGCCACTCGTTCCCCCGTACTCATCGCTGACGATAAGCATCTGCGTCTTCTCGACGCGCATCATCTCGAGAATCTTTGCCATCGTTAGGTTCTCGGGGACGGCAACGACCGGTCGGGCGATGCTCGTAATGCTGAATGCATCATCTTCAAGATGTTTGACGATGTCATGCAGGTAAGCGACGCCCACCATGTCATCGATGTCCCCTCTGCAAACAGGCATCCGACTGTAGGGGATATCTTTGAGACGGACTAACAAGTCGCGCTTGGAAATCGAAGCGTCAAGCCACTTGATGTCCAACCGGTGGATCATGATGTCCTTGGCGTCGAGCACGTCGAGACGAAGCGCCCGACTCACCATGTCGGCTTGAAGCTTGTCGATGATCCCCGATGCTCCCCCGCTTTGGACAAGCATCAACAGTTCTTCTTTCGGAATCGAGTCCTTGCCGTTTTGGTGAGTATCGACCTTGAACGGCCGCAAGAGAAGCCCAGCCGTAGACTGGGCCAACCAGATCAGCGGCCTCAGGATCGCAACGATAACGACCAGCGGGCGATACATGAAGAGCGCAACTCGGTCCGCATGACGAAGCGCCAGATATTTCGGACAGAGTTCGCCCACCACCAACAACACGAACACGACGATGAAATAGGAGATCGCGCGAACTGCTCGATCGTCGAGCCTGTGAAGCCCACTCGACAAGAGGTTAGTGACGTAGGGTTCGGTAAACGCGCCGATCGCGATTCCCAACATCGTAATGCCGATCTGCGTGGCAGCGACGTAGGGCGAGATGTCTTCAAGCGCCTTGGCGAGCCCCTTGGCGTTCTTTCTGCCTCGGCGGACCATCGCTTCGACACGTCCTTTGCGCGATCCGACAAGCGAATACTCGGCTGCGACGAAAAAGGCGCTCGCGAAGATCAATACAATCGAGGCAAGCACGCGAAGGGCTTCCATCAACTGCGAAAGTCCATCGGAATGCCCCATCTGCCTACCATTGTAACGCGTAACGGTAGGGGAGCGAAGCACCGTCGAACGACGTGCTTCCCTTTCATTTCCTTAAAGCTTCAACGTGGTAGGCAGTTATAGAAGTCTCTGCTAAGCCCACGGACGTCGACCTTCCAGTCGTCCTTAACCTTGATCATCGGTAATTCGCACATCGTATCGTACGAACCCGGCTTGTCAGAGTCCTTGATAACCCGAACCTTGACCGATGCAGTCGTCGGAGTTGCCTGGGCAGCGCCTTCAACTTTGAAGGCAAAACTGTAATACTTCTCGGCGACGTTTACCGCGAAGTCCCACTGCTTTCGGATGTCCGCATCGGACTTGTTGTCCATCATCGTCAGCTTCGTGAGGGCGTCCACATCGTGGTCCTGAAGGGCGATCATAAACCGAGTTCCAGCGGCTGCCGGAGACTCACGGCTAAAAAGCAGTAATACTGTGATAACAATAACACAAAACAAACTGCCGAGGGCTAATAGGCTAACACGGCCTGACTGCTTCATCGAACTCATATTTAACCTCAATGCGTAATGCAATTACCGAGTAAGCGACGGCGGTCTGAAATCCCAGAAGATCGTCGACGTCTTATTGAAGTCGACAAGCCACAACTTTCCTCTTCTCTGTAGAACCCATACGGGCGCCCATATAGTGCCATTTTCGAAGGAAAAAATCACTGCGGCGCGGACTTCGTTTCCCGTGCGCTCAATACGCCCGACCTGCATCGATACCCCGTGCGATCTCCAGAACGCCAATCGAGCGATCATGAGCGTCTCATTGGCCCCTTGAATCTGCTCCGCAGAGAGCGCCTGCAGGTCGGCAAGGCTGCCAGTTTGAATTGCATTTGGGGTCGCTTGATAAAAATGTCTTATCGCGCTTTCCGGCCCATAGTCTTGTAGTTCAAAGAACACGCGAATGGTCAGGCTAGCCAACAGCCCTGCCGCGAAATACGGCATCCAGCGCATTTTCGACTCATTCACGGCACGCAGATTACCTATCACTGAACATCGGGCTTACCCTCGCGTCACCACGTGAATCCGGTGCCCATTGATTCACTAGCCAAAGAAGTCAAAATGGGCGGATACTAGAGCAGCGCAAATATGAGCAACATCCTGAGTCGAAGAGAAGTCCTTAAGGGCGGCGGAATGATCGCGGTGGGCCTAGTCGCCCCACGATGGCTGTCGTCGATTGCCAAGGCCGACGTGATGAGGCAGGCCAAAGGCGGCAATCCGACTGGAGACACCGTGCTCGTCGTGTGCCAGTTGTCCGGCGGAAACGACGGTCTTAACACGGTCGTGCCGTATTCCAGCAAGGCGTACTACAAACTGCGCCCGATGATCGGCATCCCCGAAAACAAAGTGCTCAAGATCAGCGCCGACATGGGATTCAATCCAGGACTCACCGGCTTGGCGGATCTGTATCAAAAGGGAAAGGTAGCCATCATCCAGAACGTCGGCTACCCGGAACCTAACCGCTCACACTTCAAGAGCATGGAGATTTGGCAGTCTGCCAGTCCCGAGAGCACCCTCCGCTACGGCTGGATCGGTCGCCACTTCGACGAGCAGATGACGCATCACGCCCTTAACCCGGTCGTTGCCCTCGGCCTTTCAACGGAACAGCCGTTGGCGCTTGCGGGCCAAACGGCCAGTATCCCTTGCTTCGCAAGCCTTGCCGACCTCAGAAGCATGATCGGCGATCCCGACGCGGAACGGATGCTGAGAGAAATTCAGGGAGCCGACGCGATGACCGGTTCTCCAACGCGGGCCGTCCAGAATGCGAGCAAATCCGCACTCGATGCAGTTAGCGTTCTCCAGAAGCAGATCGCCGGATACAAGTCCCAGTCCACCTATGCAAACGACGCATTCGGAAACGGGTTTAAGCAGATCGCGCAGCTTGTCGCGACTTCCCCCGCGACTCGAGTCGTGTACTTCCAAGCCGGAGGTTTCGACACCCATGCCCGTCAGGCGGACACCCATCAGAAGTTGCTCCAGCAGTTTGGAAATGCGATGAACACGTTCCAAACGGAGATGGATGCGATCGGCAAGGCCGACAAAGTCGTTACCGTCGTCTTCTCAGAGTTCGGACGTCGCGCCCAAGAGAACGCCAGCATGGGAACCGACCATGGCGCAGCAGCGCCGATGTTTCTTATCGGCAATTCGATCAAGGGTGGACTGCACGGCCCAATCCCGGATCTCGATAACCTACGTGAAGGAGACGTGGCTCATACCCAGGACTTCCGAGAGGTTTACGCAGCGACTCTGGACAAATGGATGGGCGGAGATCCGCAGACGGTACTCGGCAAGTCGTTCACCCCAGTCGACGTCTTTAAAGCCTAGTCGCCTGTACGAAGAGTCCTCGGAGCTTTCTTTCGTTTCGAGGGCTTTGTCTTTGTTGCAGAGACCTTCTCCATAACGGAGATTTCGGCCGTGAGGACTTTGCCGTAAGCATACGCCTTCAGCTTGATCTTCCCTATTTCAAGAGGATGTAGCTCACCGCCCTGATCGATCCAAGCGGCCCCTTGTGCTCCCCAAATGACGTCGGAGTTCGGTACGGTTTCGCCGTTTAGCGTCAGATGAACCGACGACTTTCCCAATAGCGGGATTTGCGGCGGCACAATCACTTTAAGTTCTCCGTCGTAATGGGCCATTCTCGGTCCAAAGACCAGCAGTCCGTTGGAGACCGGACGCTCAACCCCGTCGCTCGGACGATTGACCGTCACTCCAAGAAGGTTCAAGCAGGTCGAGCCACCGCCATCGAGATTCACGGCATCGACGCATCCGAGTCGCAGCATGACCTTTGCCGTCTCCTCCAAAGTAGCCCCCGCGCTAATCTCCTGACGACCGTCGATCGCCACCATCCAAATGTCGCCGTCCGCGGTTTTTCCGATCGCGGTTCTTGGGTGACGCTTCGCGGAGAAAGAGGCCGGAAAACCCTCCTCTTCGGCGTCGACGGAAACCTTACCGTCCTTAAGCAGAACCGGCCCTCCTCCGATGACGTTCTCCATCTTCTCCCAGTCGAACCCGAGAGTTTGGACTTGGATCGTTATCTTTTGACCGGGCTGGAGGCTAGAAATCAGCGCCATCTTGTCACCGGTTGCCATCAGTAGCGCCTTGCCCTCTGGAACCTTGGTCTCAGTGGCGTCAGGAAGCACGCTGTCGAGCGTTGCCTGCAAAACGGTACTTGGAGCCCACGGCGCACTCCCTAAGGTCAGCATGGCCGTTATATGGGGACCGGCGATCGACGCCGTTCCCTCGGCAGCGGTGTAAATTGCGAGTTGGTTCGGTCCGCACGGCTGATTGATCTCGTCGACCTGCGAAAGATTGCCACCTTCGGGCGTGATACTCGCGGTCGAAGTGCATTGGCCGATTCCCGACGTTTGAGGACCCCATCCAAACGTCGCTCGTGCCCGAATCGGCGTGGTAAGCAGTTCACCTTCGCGGACCATCAATCCGATCGGAGCGCCTTGTGTAAATGAGAAAAAATCGCCGTTGATCGCTGCGATTGCAGAATTCTGACTCGCCATCTGGGCCGGCGTTAGTCTTCCCTTCACCGTCCCATCTTCGTTGATCGTGTGCCCCGCAAGTTCTGGGATTACTTTAAGGCCGGGAGTCCTCTGGCTAAATCGAAGGGCATGAACGATGAGAGGAGTTTCGGTGTCGATCTCCATCCGATACACAAGACCGGGTGTTACCGGTTTCTCCCAGATTTGGAGCTTGGGTGCTTGTCCAGAGGCGATTGCAATCGAAGCAAGCAGACAAAGCGAGAATCTTAATCGCATAGCGGCTCCAGATAGGTCAACGTGCATGCGTCGGCGTCCAACCTGGCCTGAATCCCGAAAGGAACGGTAAGCATGTTTTTTGCATGGCCGAATGGAAAGTCGATAATCAGCGGTTTGCCTAAAGGGGCGAGCCGGTCTTTGATGATCTCGCGCCACGGCTTACCCCCGATCGCTTCGTCGACATGCTCGTCGGTTCGCGTCATCTCTCCGATCACGAACCCGGCGGCACGCTCGGCGAGACCGGTATTGACGAGTTGCGTGAACATTGCGTCGATTCGGTGAGGCATCTCATCGACGTCCTCGATTACCAGCAGCTTGTCCGTTGTGTCGAGCGCCCAGGGAGTACCGATGGAGTCGGTCAGAAGGCACATACAACCGCCAACGGTTTTGCCTTCTGCGACGCCGCCGACAACCGTTGTCGCTTTTGGAGCTTGTTCGGGCTGAGTCAAGTCTCCCCTCAGCGCTCCTAAGAACGAGTCATACACCCACTGTTCTCGTGGATAGTGGAGCGTAAGCGGCATTGGTCCGTGAACAGTTGGCATCCCAAGGTTGTTCAACGCCAAATGGAGCATCGTAATGTCGCTGAAACCGATAAGCATCTTCCCAGAATTCGCAATTCGCTCGAAATCGAGGAGGGGAAGGATGCGAGAACAGCCGTATCCGCCGCGGTTACACAGCACGGCATCCGTCTCAGGGTCGTCGAACGCAGCCTGTAAGTCGGCCGCCCTATCTTGATCGGTTCCGGCTAGGTACCCATCCCACTCCATAGCGTGGGGGGCGATCTTGATTTTGTAACCCGCCTCGGTAAGGAGGCGGGTCATGAATTCAAGCTTCTCGGCAGACAGGGGTGACGCAGGCGTCACAAATTGAATCGTGTCGCCTGGTCTCAAAGATCTCGGCTTCATCGACTTGGCCCTCGGAAGTGTTGGATCAGTCAACCGGAGCGATAACGACTCTTCGATTCGGCTCTTCGCCTTCACTGTAAGTCGAGATCCCTTCGTAGTTCGAAAGCGCCTTGTGCACTATTCTGCGCTCGAAAGCGGGCAGAGCGTCCAAAACCGCCTCCTCTCCTCGCTGCTTGACCTGGTCCGCAATCTTCGTTGCGAGCTGAGTCAGAGCATCTTCGCGTCGACGTCGATAGTCGTTTCCGTCCAACGTCGCGCGAACGCCGTTATCGAATCGGCGACCTGCGATGATGTTGACCAGATACTGCATCGCGTTGAGAACTTCGCCATGCTTGCCGACGAGGAACGCCGCATCTTTGCCGTCGAGATGGATGTTGACGTACCGTCCGGCAATCTCCCCAGTCTTCGCATTAACCTGAAGGTTTGCCGCCGTTAGGAGCTCACGAACGAGCGCCGTAAGCTGCTCTCCGTCTGCCGAAGTCGCGAGGATATCGGCCTCGGGCTCTTGCGCCTTCGGCTCTTCCGCCTCGGGAGCTGCAGCTTCAACTTCTACTTTTGGCTCTGCCTTTGCTCTACCGCGGCCACCCTTCTTTGCAGGCTCTTTTGGCGCCTCTACGGCGACAACGGGCTCTGGAGCCGGGATGGGGGCAGGTTCTTCAACCTTAGCGACTTTCGTCGACTTCTTGCCAGCTTTCGCCGGCGCCTGGACAGGCGCCTCGACTGGAGCGGGCGTTACTTCTGCGGCTTCGGCGCGGATTCGGACACTGCTCTTACCGAACAGGCCCTTTGTCTCCTCCAGCACCGTTACCTTAAGGGCATCTGTTGAGACGCCCAACTTCTCTGCGGCGGCCTTTGTGGCCTCTTGAACCGTTTTAGCCGTAATTTCGACTGTCTGCATTGATCCTTGCACTTTACTTCATTCGCTCAGCGGAAAATATTGCGTCTTACTTTCGCTTCTTCGGTTTGTGCTTCGCGGGAGTCCCCGTTTTGCCGGAATCCTTCAGGTCGGAGGGTGAAGGACGGGTAATTCCGTTGCTGCCGCCGTTATTGTCGTCGGATTTTCCATCGGGTTTGGAACCGCCGTTTTTCTGCGAATTTTTCTGCTGCTCTTCGACCATCTTGTCCATCATCTGCTGCCATTTGGTCGTCGGCTTGGGAAGTACGCCACCGCCTTGGGCGTTTATCTTAACCAAGGGAGGCAGCGGCATCCGGTAGGCGCGGAGCGATTGAGCGGTGGCGAGGATGTTCGTAAAGGTCCAGTAGAGGACGAATCCGGAAACGACCGGGAATGCGCCAGTGAACATGAAGAACGTGAAGATAACGCTGATGCCGGCGCCCATCAAACGCTGCTGGCGCGCCTGCGATGGGTCGCTTACCGGTGTAAGCAGAGTCGCGATCACCATCGTGATTCCGTAAACCAAGATCAGGATGTAGTCCTGCTGGCCCAAGTTCGGGCCGACAAAGCCGTTCGTGGCCTTGCTGGTCGTCGGATTGATCCAGAGGAAGGTGCCGTTCTGGAAAGCAAACTGGTACTTCAGCATGCACTGATAGACCGTTAAGAAAAGCGGCATTTGGATCAGTGCTGGGAAACAACCGGCAAGTGGATTGATGCCGTACTCCCGGTACAGCTCCATCACCTTCGCCTGCTGCTGCTGCTGATCGTTCTTATATTTCTGCTTGATCTCATTCGTCAACGGCACGAGCTGAGACATCTGCCGAGAGAACATCAACTGCTTTTGAGAAAGCGGGAAAACGATTGCACGAACGATTAAAGCGAGCAAGAACGCGGCAAACGCATAGCTAAACCCTGCGGTAGCTCCCGTCATGTGGACGAGGAAATCCATCAGACCGTAGCCGGGGATGATTCCGTAGACGTATTCGCTCTTGTTACGGGCGCTTAGCGTCTTGACGATCTCGGTGTAAAGCTCTTGCCCGGACCACGAATTCCACGCAAATCGATAGACGCTGGTAGGAATCGGGAATCCGTCTCTCGATAGCGGCGCGTTTACAACCGTCTTTGGAATTGAATAGCTCTTGGTCCAAGACGGCTTGTCCAGCAGTTTCTTTTGGAATGGCAGCAGAACTTGATAGGCGTTTCGGATTCGGCCCGTGTCGTCGCGATAGAGCCCTTCCTTCAACTGGGCATCGGCAACCAGGATGGCCGCCTCGATTTTCTTGTCCTCGATCGCTTCCGGAGTCATCGACCGCTTGGTAACGGCATCGTCGAGTTTTTTGGTGTACTCCCCGTTTGTCTTGAGAATCGACATGTCGAGAAGCTTTTGGTTCTCAACAACTAGCTGCTGATGGATCTGGTCGAGAGTTCGAGTGTCTTTCGTCTCGTTGTTTCGACCGAAGAACAGTTGAACACCCATAAAAATGGTGATCATGATCAGCGCGGTCTGAAGAAAATTCTGCTTAGGAGTTGGTTTGCTCATTCGAGGTCGTTCAAGGCTGCCTTAAGAAAAGTCTAAGGATTACGTTCCCTTACGGAACCGGGTCGTGGCCGCCTGGGCGGAAAGGGTGACATCGGGCGATTCGCTTGATACCCATCCAACTACCCTTGATCAATCCGTAACGTTGCACGGCCTCGAGGGTGTATTCACTGCAACAGGGCGTATACCGGCATGTCGGGGGCATCCATGCAAATCCCCTTTGGTAACAGCGAATCAAGAAGACTCCAATTCGGCGGCCCATCTATCTATGACCTTGGCGAACAGCGTTCGGACTTCTTCGTCTATTCGTTCGAAAGGCGCTTCTGCCGCCTCGGCGTTCACAACGATGACGAAATCGAGTCGTTGATCCAGCAAGTTCGGAACTCCTGCAATCGCTGACCTGAACCTTCTTTTCAGACGATTTCGACGTGGCTTGGACCCGATCTTCTTTGAGACCGCGATTCCGACGAGCCCCGTGCCAGGGTAGGCGATAATCCTTGCCAGATCTCCCTTCAGCCTTTTACCAAGGCTGAAGATCGTTTCGAAGCACTTTTTGTTGGGTCCTTTTGTGCGGATGTTATGCGGAAATTCGGGCTCGCCCTCGGTTGCGGCGTCGCTTCAGAACGTTCTGGCCGTCGGTCGTTCGCATGCGGACGCGAAATCCGTGCGTCTTGCTGCGTTTGCGGTTATTAGGTTGAAATGTGCGCTTCATAGCTGGTCCGTGTCAAAGAAAGTTTGAACGTGGAAGTGTACCTTCATTCGGAGGCAACGGGTCAAACCTGACCGCGGATGCTGCCTTTCAAGTGCGCCAGCACATACCGCTGCCTTCATCCCCGAGCCTAAGGCGAACAATAGCTTTTTTTTCCGCGGTCGTTTGCAGAGCTAGGAAAACATGGAATCGGTATTCGGTCAACTTCTATCCTCTCGTAAGTTAAGCCGGCTTCCAACGATCCTCAAACTCTGGCAATCATGACCTTCTTTCGTTGGCAATCCAACCTTCGCGATCGAGTGATCACCTTCTTGGCGCATATCCTTCGAAAGTCAGTACAGGGTCGCTTCACGCTCGCGCAAGGGGATCGTCAGTTGAGCTCCACTCCCAGTTCCCTGGTTCCGTTGTTCCCCATTTCCACAGGCTCCGCCCTATTTCTTTGCCGTCGTCAGCGGCTGAACGACAGCGATCATTCGCTGAACCTGGGTTTCTAGGGAGGCCAAACCTGACGTGTCCAAGCCGGTGAGAGAGTGGAGCACATCCGGTTGGAGAAGGGTCAAGAGGTCGAGACTTTTGCGCACTCGCCATAACTCGATTACCAGGTTTTTCTTCTGCTCGAGATCCATCGCGACGACCTTATCGCGGACCGTCTTCGAGAGGTCGGCGACCTCTTGCTTGACGGCTTGGAATCGCTTCGGCCACTGTCGGACGATCTTCTCCGCGGCAGGACGCCCCTGCTCCTGGACCTTCTTCCAGGCGCCGTTAACCCACTCCATGAAGCTTGTTTGCTGGGCAGGTTTTTGGGTCTTGGTTCCATCGCCGGCGGACTGTGCGAACCCAAAGCTGCAGCAGAGCGCAAACAACAAAACCAAGACCAGTTTTCTCATTGTAGGTACTCGCGAGGATCGGTGAATTTGCCCTTGAGAGCGGTGGCAGCCGCAGTGAGCGGCGAAACGAGATGCGTTCTCGATCCGGGACCCTGTCGCCCTTCGTACGGACGATTGGAGGTCGAGGCGCTTCGTTCCATCGGGCGAAGGATATCGCCGTTCATCCCCAAGCACATCGAACACCCTGCCCGATGCCACTCGAAACCAGCATCCTCGAACACAGCCTTGAGGCCCTCGCTTTCGGCGAGGCGTTTGACTTCGTCGCTGCCTGGTACCACCATCGCGCGAACGCCGGAAGCGACCTTTCGGCCCTTGACGACGCGCGCTGCATCTCGGAGATCTTCAATTCTCGAGTTCGTACACGAACCGATGAAGACGGTATTGACGCTCAGATCGCTCATCGAATCGCCCGGTTTCAATCCCATGTAGGTTAGCGCACGCTTCTCGCCGGCATCTTTTGGCTCCGGTATAGGCTGATCGATATCGATGGTCATCGCAGGCGTCGTACCCCAAGTTACTTGCGGCTTCAACGAGTCCACGTCTAGAATCTCATGTCGGTCGAAAGCAGAAACGTCGTCCGTCCTCAGCCCGTTGCAGTGCTCTTTCAGCCGAGCAAAATCGTCCCCCTTCGGCGCGAACG
>Ga0364866_10892_pt2 | contig 13508 bp, 12 predicted proteins | sample ExccelAu500001D3_3_FD_206913 | JGI IMG/M metagenome (GOLD analysis project Ga0364866, IMG submission 206913) | Enriched cells from Trout Bog Lake Hypolimnion, Wisconsin, USA - BchlTB.Aug13.5000.01.D3 | ecosystem: Environmental > Aquatic > Freshwater > Lake > Hypolimnion/Profundal zone | place... | reverse complement strand
ACGGTGCCCGGGCCCGGATCTGAAGTCAGTGCCAATTCACACCTTACACAGACTGTGAAGCCCCTGCTCCCTCTGGAGCAGGCGATCTGCAACTATAGCTCGGCGATGGGCTGGGCGCAGAACTTGCAGCGCTTGGCCGACAATGGAATCTCGGAAAGGCACTCGGCGCAGGTCTTGGAGGACACCGACTGCGGGCCTTTAATTTTGGCCATGAGATAGTTCATCGGCAATACAAGCAGGAAGTAGATGACCGAGGCTTGAATGAGGAAGTCAATGACGGAGGTCAAGAAGCTGCCGTAGCCGATCTTTCCGCCATGCAGCGTGAGGGAGAGGTAGGAGAAGTCCGGCTTGCCCACGATTGCGCCGATCAGGGGACTGACGATGTTAGTGGTGAATGCTGTGATGATCTTGCCGAAGGCTGCTCCGATGATGACTGCTACCGCAAGATCGACAACGTTGCCGCGCAGGATGAAGTCGCGAAATCCCTTGAGCATGGAAGACTCCTTTGCTGAGATGAGCCGGGCTGAGTATAGCTCATGCTGGGCTTGGTTTGATGTGCAAGATGGCGGTTAATAAGAACAACTTGCAGAAGGCTTGTGCGAGAAAGGGGGACGGCTGTGGCCGATCCAGCTTCGCCGTAGTCCTTCGACTCCGTCTCCCACGATAAGACCGCGGGAGGCTCCGCTCTGGATGACAACATTTATCTGAGGGGGCTAATTATCTGCGCGGGTGCATTTGTAGGGGGCGGCCATGCGGGCCCGGGCCTCGTTGATAGCGCCTTGAGTGTTGTCGTTGGTCTGGACGGCGAGGCGGTACTCGTTGACGGCGCGATCGCGTTGGCCGGTGCAGTCGAAGATATATCCGATGTGGATATGGCTCCAGACCTGTGTCCAGGCTGGGTCGCCATCTCCGCGGAGTGCATCCCGGAAGCTGTTTGCGGAAGCCTGGTAGTTGTGCTGCATGAAGAAGACCTCGGCGATGCGGTATGCGGCGAGGGAACTGGATTTGTTTATGTCGAGGGCCTTCTGATACTCGGCGAGGGCCCCGGCGAGGTCTCCCTGGGCGACCAATTGCTGTCCCCGCAGGACCGCGACGCGGATGGAGAGGTCGGGGGTGGTTTTGAGCAGCCAGTTGTCGGGATCGATGGTGATGCGGCGCGGGCGGCCGAAGGTCTCGACGCTGAAGGAGGAGTCTGTACCGGCAACGTCGATGCGGCGATCCTCGGTCTTGCCGTCGGTCTCGATGTGCAGCTCGACGGGCATACGGAAAAGGTCGAGGTCCTCGCCGATGGAGCCGACTATCCGGAAGCCCATGTTTTTTCCGAGGCGGTAGACGGTGTACTTATCGGTGAAGGCAGGCGCGCCGGTGCCATCGATCCACTGGGAGAAGAAGGGGGAGAGTTCGAGGCGGGAGCCGTTGACAGGTTGCGCCAGGGCGATGTCTTCGAGCTGGGAGGCGCGAACGCCCTTGTCGGTGTCCTGCATGAGAAGGTTGCGCAGGAAGCTTTCGAAGGCGTCGTCACCCATCTCCCAGCGGAGCATGTGGAAGACCATGGCTCCTTTTTCCAGGGTCATGGACTGGAACTGTGGGGAGAAGGGGTCGAGGCGTCCAAGGGTGGAGAGCGGCTCGGTGTCGTATGCGAGCGCGCCGGCGGAGACGTCGCCGATGGCGGACTGAAAAGCGCTCTTGCCGGCGGAGTCTTCGAGGTACATCAGTTCGCCGTAGCGGGACATTCCGTTTGTGATCCAGGCGTCGTCGAGTGTGGCGGGGGAGACCTCGGAGCCCCACCACTGGTGGGCAAGCGTGTTGGCGAGCAGGCGTTGCGAGGCGGGGGTGCGATCGACTATGCGGTTGCCGGCGATGCAGGCCATCTCGGGGGCCCAGGCGGCGGAGACGGCGTCGTCGGGCAGCTCGACGATGTCGATGCGGGACGACTCGGGCTGGCCGAAGACGCTGGTCATGTACTCGAACTCGCGGCCTGCGAGGGCGGCGAATTCGGGTGCGCCGTCCTTGTGCTTGGCGGTGACATAGACATGAATGTTGCTGATGCCGGAGGCGGTGATGGCGGGGAGGAACTTGCCAGCGACGATGGTCCCTGGAAAGCCGGGCTTCGACCAGAGGAAGGTGAACTCGTTGCGGCCATCGGGCAACGTCTTCTTCGTCGCAGTTCCACTGCCCACAGCGGTGTACTCGGCGGGCACGCGGATGTGCATTTCAGCGGTGAAGCGGTCGGTATAAAGGCCGGTCATGGGAAACCAACGGCCAGGGTATAGCAACATGCTGACTGGGTCTGAGATGGCGGCCAGCTTTATTCCGTCGACGGGGCTGGTATCAGAGCCGGTGAGCGTGCCGGAGTACGTGAAGTGGAATGTGTTGGCAGAGCCTTTGGCGATGGGCGTGGGCAGCGCGACTCGAACGGTGAAGTTGGTGGCGACACGCACGGGATCGAGCGCGACGCCGATGCTGTCGGTGAGCAAGGTGACGTTGAGGCCGTTGTTCAACTCGAAGCTGGCGCTGGTGAGGTCATCGAGCGCGGTGAAGGTGACGTTGGCGGTGGCGGAGAGCTTGCCGGTGGCGGGGTCGAGGTCGGCGTTGATGACAGTGCCGGTGATGTCGAGTTGCGGGCGCACGGGCGCGGCAACCGCGATGGGCCATGCGGGGAACGAGAGGACGAAGAGGACAACGAGCGCGATGACGCGTACGCGGAGGCTGCGGGTGAGCCGGATTCTGGGTTGGGTTCGGAGAGACATACGTTCTGGAATCCTGTAGATACGGTTCAACCTTAAATGTAATGGTAAAGCCGTGCGGGTGATTCTGAAGATTGGATGTGGAATCCGTGAGGCTGTCTCCAGCTAAGACCCAAATGGTTAGACGTTTGTTGCGGGGGTTCGGAGCGCGACGGGGACTGTTGGGCGAAGGAGCTCGACGACGGCTTCGGCGACGCGGCGGATGGGGTTAGCGGGTTGTCCTGTTTGGGGTGAACCCGGCAGAAGCTGGGCGCGGGTTTGGGCGAGGGCGGCGAGCATCTCTGCACGGGCTGGGGTGTTGTCGAGCAGGGGACGGAGCGCGGCGGTGAGGTTGGAGGCGGTGAAGCGGCGATTGAGAAATTCGGGGACGATGCGGCGGCCGGCGATGAGGTTGGGCATGGCGATGGGAAGATTGCCGTCGGCGTCGCGCTCAGCGGGAATCTCGGCGGGGTATCGGATGAGCCGTTGAGCGAGGGCGAATGTGAGTGCGGAGACGCGATAGACGACGACAAACGGGGTGCCGACGGTGAGCGCCTGGACGGTGGCGGTACCGCTGGCGACGATGGCGGCGCGGGCGTGTTGGAGTGCATCGCGGGCACCAGTTACGAGTACGATTCTGGGCAGGAGCGCGATGCCGCGCGCAGCTTCAGCCCCTGCGTATTCCTGGCTTGCTAACTGGTCTCTTATCCAGACAGGGTCTATGGTGGATGCGACGGGCAGGAGAACCTGGCATCTTCTGCTCACTTCCAAATTGAGATGGGCTATGGTTAGCAGCATCTGCGGCAGGTTGTTCCGGACCTCACTTTGCCGGCTGCCGGGAAGGAGGGCGATCCATTGCTTGGCGGGATCCAGGTTGTGCCGGGCGGCGTAATCCTCGCGGCTGATGGCCGGCAGCGGAAGCACGGCGAGAGGGTGGCCGACGAACTCGGCTGCTACTCCGCGGTTGCGATAGAAGGGTTGTTCGAATGGGAAGATAACCATCATGCGGTCGACGCGCTGCTGAATAGAGCGCAGACGGCGGCGCTTCCAGGCCCAGAGCTGCGGGCTGACGAACCAGAGGACGGGAACGCCGAGGCGTTTGATGTGTTTGGCGAGGCGGAGGTTGACCTCTGGGAAGTCGATGAGGATGGCGACATCAGGGTGGTTGCGCTGGATCGAGGTGACCAGCTTTCGATACTGCGTGTAGATGTAAGGCGCGTGGCGGAGGACCTCGGTGAAGCCCATATGGGCGACATCCTCGGCACGGACGACGCGCTCGAAGCCGGCGGCGGCCATCTCGGTGCCGCCCAGCCCCGTGAATGTGGCGTGGGGGAGACGTGCGTGCAGGTCGGCTATGAGCTGTGCGCCGTAGTGATCGGCGGAGGCCTCTCCGGCGGAGAGGAAGATGCGCGGGTTGGAGAGGATGGCTATGGATATGAGTTTATCGCGGCGTGCAGCACTGCGTCGCCGGGGTAGGATAGAGACGTTTGGGAGGGGACTGTGGCGGACCGTGCAAAGCGTTTTAGGGCGGCGCTGGAGCCGATGGGCGGCGGCCTGGGGTGGGTGGTAGCCTGGCTGCCGTTCGATGCGTCAAAGGCGTGGAAGAAGATGGTGCGACAGCGCGTCACGGTTGAGGTTGGTGGTGAGCAGTTTCGAACATCGCTGTTTGCGGGTGCGAGGCGTGGGGGGCACTTTGTGCTGGTGAATCAGAAGATGCAGCGGGCTGCGGGCGCGCGCGTGGGAGATACCGTCGAGTTTGTGATTGCCGCGGACCTGGAGCCGCGCAACGCGGAGTTGCCCGATGAACTGGCCGCACTGCTGGAGGAAGAACCAGGGCTGCGCGAGTGGTTCGATGAGCTGACGGAGTACACGCGGCGCGAGATCGGCAAGTGGGTGATGGAGCCGAAGAGCGATGCAGGGCGGATGCGTCGCGCCGAGCAGATGGCGGAGCGGCTGCTGGCGACGATGGATGGGGAACGCGAGCTACCGCCGGTGTTGGAGGTGGCGTTTCGACAGAGGCCAAAGGCCCGTACGGGATGGTGCAGGATGACTAAGACGCAGCGGCGCGGCGAACTGATGGCGATCTTCTACTACCAGACTCCGGAGGCGCGACAAAAGCGCGTGGAGAAGCTGTGCGATGCGGCGGAGCGTCGGGTGGGCTAGGGATTCAGTCTGCGGCGGCCCTGGCGAAGGCCTGAGCGGCGCCAAGATTTGCAATCAGATCTACGGGAAAGCCATGGCGCTGTTGTAGCCAGGCCGGATCGTTCCACGAGAGGATGGTTATGCCGGTCTCGTTCTGTGCAACCATAATCTTAAGCGGGAGGTCGAGCGCGGCACTGGGCGCGGCGAGCATGAGCGGCGTTCCAGCATTCGGGTTGCCGAAGATCAGCAGTTTGGTTGGGCGCATTTCTATACCCGCGGCAGCAGCCTCGCCGGAGTGATCGATGAGGCAGAAGAGCTTGACTCCTTTTTTCTGTAAGAGCGACTGCAGGCGGGCGACGGTCTCTTCGACGGAGTGCTTGCTGACGAGGGATTTAATGCCTTCGAGCATGTACGGACCTCCTGACATGGATTGGATGCGGACTACCCTGGGATTCGATTGCTCTAATGCGACTCCATCCAGAGAAGAGTTTTGGCGGCGAGACGGTGGAAGCCGTCGACGGCCAGGCGGAGGTGATCTTCGCGGGTGTCTTCGATCTTATTGTGGGAGATGCCGCCGAGGGACTGCACGAACATCATTGCGGTAGGAATGCCCGCGCGAGCGACCTCGGCTGCGTCGTGCAACGGGCCTGAAGGGAGGCTATATGCTGGCTCATTCAAGGTCTCACTGATGGCCTCGCGGCAGAGGGCAATGAGATCTGGTTGGAAAGGGATGGGTTCGATGCTCCAGATGCGGGACCACTCCACGGTGCAGCGTTCCTGCTCCGCGAAGAGCTGGCTTGCCTTCTGCGCCTCGCTGTACATCGTTGCCAGAATCGTGGCGTCCAGGTCGCGCTGGTCGAGGGTGCATTCGCAGCGGCCCACGACGGCGGTGACGATACCAGGGAAGGTTTTTAAACTGCCCATGGTACATACTGCGTCGGAATGCTTTTCGGCGATGTGGCGAATTTCGAGGGCAAGGCGGGCGGCGGCGGCCAGTGCGTCGCGGCGGTCCATCATTGGGGTTGAGCCGGAGTGGGCTTCCTGGCCATGAAACGTAATACTGTGGCGTTCGACGCCCTTGGTGCCGAGGACGGCGGCGAGTGGGAGGCCGAGGCGTTCGAGGACGGGCCCCTGCTCGATGTGGAGTTCCAGGTAGGCGGCGATGTCTTTGCGCTCTGCGACGGCGGCACCGATTTTTTCAATGTCGATGTTGCTGGCGGCGAGGGCAGTTTCCAGGGTGATGCCATCGCGGTCGGTGCGGGTGCGGTCGGCGGCGACGGTGTGCGTCCCCGCAAAGGCCGACGATCCGAAGAGGCTGCGGCCGAATCGCGCACCCTCTTCGTCTGCCCAATCGACGATGCGAAGAGTGAAGGGCGGGCGGCCGTTGCTGTCGCGCGCGATGGCGGAGAGGACTTCGAGTGCGGTGAGGACTCCAAGTGCGCCATCGAGCCAGCCGCCGTTGGGTACGGAGTCGAGGTGGCTGCCGAGGACCAGCGAGCGGGGCGAGGCGCCGGGGAGAGTGGCCCAGGAGTTTCCCGCGGCGTCGCGGTGGCGTTCGATGTTATATGCTGCGGGCAGCTCGTCGAGCTTGGTGGCAAACCAGTCGCGCGCACGCTGCCAGACGGGTGTGAAGGCTACACGCTGCGCGCCGTTGGCGTTGCCGGTGAGCGTGGCAAGCTCACGCAGGTTGGCAATCACTCGATTTGGATCGGCTGGCATGGGTGCTTTCCGGGAAACAGTTGCGACGAGGAGAAGAATAACAGGCGTGAGCCGTTCCGGCCCATGCGGGGTGAGGCAGCAGGATGTTGTCAATGCACTCCGTGTCTGATTATTCGCCGGATGCGATCGAAGCATCTGACGATTATTGGGAAAAGTAGGACGGAGCTACGATGCGGGTATGGGACGGTAATAGTAGCATTCCCTGGCAAACTCAGCTTGAAACAGGTTGGTTGAATCCTCTGCCTGTTCCGCGGCCCCCAACATGAGATACCCTCCACGCACAATCTGACGATAGACGTCGCTGAAGACGCAGCTACGGTCCTGCTCAGGAAAGTAGAGCAGCACATTGCGCAGCATAACCAGGTCGAAGAGTGGCAGCTTGGGCATCGGCGCGCACAGGTTGGCATACAGAAACTCACACATATCTTGCAACTGCGGGGCCACCTGCCACTCGTCGCCATCGCGCACCAGGTATTTGACCAACATGCGGGCCGGCAAGCCGCGATTGACCTCTATGCGGCGATAGCGGCCGCGCTGGGCATACTCGACCACCTGTCGCGAGATGTCGGTGCCGACGATTTTAACATCCCATCCGGTCAACTCCGGGAAGTGTTCGCGGACCAGCATGGCAACGCTGTAGGCCTCCTGCCCGGTGGAGCTGGCCGCGCTCCATACGCGCAGCTTTCGTTGCGCAGCATTTTTCTCAATCAGAGAAGGCAGAATGGTCTCGCGCAGTACATCGAAGGGCTTGCCATCACGAAAGAAGCTGGTCTCGTTGATGGTCATCGCCTCGACCACGGCACGGTGCAACTGAGGCGTCCGCTCGATGCGCAGTAGATTCACGAAGTCTTCCAGCGAGGAGGCACCGGCCATGCGCGCGATCGGGGTGAGGCGCGTCTCGAACAGGGCATTTCGTGAGGGGTCGATGAGGTTCGCCGACTCGGAGAGTACCAGTTGGCGAAGATATGCGTAATCGGAGTCAGAGCAACCCATGGAACACCTCGGGAAGCGGCATGGAGACGGTGGCTTCCTTGCGCGATGGCGCCTGCGGCGCACTGGAGGATGGATTTCGCACGCAGCGCCCATTGCGCACAGAGTCCACTCTCAGCATCAACTCACGGGCCAACGCCCCCAGAGGCAACGGCTCGCGCGACAGTCCTGCCTCAAACACCCGTCCAGGCATTCCCCACACCGCGGAGGTGGCCGCATTCTGGGTCAGCACAACACCGCCCGCCTCGTGGACCTGGCGCGCTCCAGCCAGCCCGTCCGAGCCCATTCCTGTCATCACCAGGGCCAGTGTTCCTGCGCCATAGAGCCTTGCCGCCGAACTGAACAGGTAATCCACGGAAGGCTTGCAATGGTTCAGCGAAGGCTGCTGATGGAGCCGTATCACGGGGCTGCGGATTGCTCGATTGCCGCTTCCGGGCTCAGCCTCGACAACCTCCATGTGGGCGTCCCCCGGTGACAGCCAGACGGTGCCCGGGTTTACCTCTGCTCCATCGCGCGCCTCGCGCACTCGCAGAGCGCAGCGACGATCGAGTCGTTCCGCCAACTCGCCGGTAAACAGCTTTGGCATGTGTTGCACAATCATCACGGGAACAGGGAAGTCCTCTGCGAGCTCTGGCAGCACAGACTCCAGAGCCGATGGGCCACCGGTGGAAACGCCGATGGTCACAATCTGCACCGGGGTGCAGGTTCCGGTAATGGTCGAATATCCGGCACACTGCAAACACCGCAGCCGACTCGTCTCAGCAATCTCCTGTCGTGTCGTCCTGCCTCTCACCTGCGACAGCATTTCAAAGCCGGTGCACGCGAGGGCTGCGATCTTAGGCAGCAACTGGCTGGCCAGCACCTGCTGTGCGGATGCGAAGTCACACTGCTCGCTGGGCTTCATCACATAGTCCGCCGCACCCATTGCAAGCGCATCGAGCGTCGAGCGCGCGCCACGCTGCGTATATGCGCTGCACATGATCACCGGAAGCCCCGGCTCTTCCAGGCGCAGCCTCTCCAGCACGTCGAGACCATGCATCCGTGGCATCTCCAGGTCCAGCACCACCACGTCGGGGTGAAGCCGATGCACGTCCGCGAGGCACTGCATGCCGTCCTCGGCCATGCCGCAGAGCATCATCTCCGGCAGATCGAACGAGTGCATCTTCTCCTGCATCTGAAAGAGGCTCCGCAGCACGCCACGCATGACGGCCGAGTCGTCCACCGCCAGCACCCGTATCGGCCTCATCGTTCGCGTATGCATTGTTCCCTCACACGGTGCCTTGCAATTGTCACGTTATTTCACGCTGTCAGCCCAATCATCGCCAACTTCTCGCGCAGGCTCTCCGGCGTGAAGGGCTTCATCAGAAACTCGTCGGCGCCACTGTCCAGCGCCTGGCAGATGTACGAGTTGTCGGCCTCGGTGGTTACCATCATTACCTTCATCGCAGGCTGCAGGCCCGCCTTGCGCAGCTCCTTCACGCACTCCAAGCCGCTCATCCCAGGCATGTTAACATCCAGCAGCATGAAATCGAACGACGAGGCCCCACGCAGCATCTGGAGTGCCTGACAGCCGTCCACCGCCTCCTCGCAACAGAGTCCCATGGTGTGCAGCAGTTGACGCAAGTACTGCCGAATGAATCTGGAATCGTCCACAATCAACGCCCGCATTCCTGTACACCCTGCCTCTCCTGCCTCAAGGTCGCAAACAAACCGCACCCGGCCAGATGCGAGGGTCGCAGCTTGCGTGGGTCCAGACGCACCAGCAGGCCAGAAGGCAATTTGTAGGATCCGTCGAACAGCTCCATGCTGCGCGGGTCCAGCCCGCTGGAGTTTGCTTCCAGCGCAGTAGATTGGACCGCGATCACGCCGCCGACACCATCCACTATCAGGCCAAAACGTTGCTCGTTCCGCTCGTCATCGAAGACAACAACGCAGTTCGCCCCAACCCGGAGTTGCAACCCAAGCAGCGCGCGGAAGCATACCGTGGTCAGCACCTCTCCGTGATACGGCACTACTCCGGCGATGTACATCGGAGCGAGCGGTACATGCCGCGGCGTCACCGTTCCCAGGACCTCGCGAATCAGCCGCGTATCGATGCCGTAGAGTCCGTCCCCCACGCGCAGCGAGCAAAGCGTGAGTGGCTCGCCTGCATCCGTCCTCGAATGCAGTGCCTCCTTCATGCGACCTCCCGCAGGACGGCATTCAGCGGACCGTCAGCCTGCTGAGCGAACCCACGATGCAACGTGGTCACGCGCTCCTTCACAAGGGCCAACTGCTCGTCGCAGACGGTTGCATTCGCAGCCAGCAGGGTCCCGGCAGAAACATCCAGTACGCTTCGCACAACCAATCCAACTCGTCTGGTTCGCTGTGCCTCTGGGCGCAGACAGATCAGTACAGTCGCTGTCTCGCCATCATGATTTGCAACGTGGTCTGTTGCCGTTCCCACATGCGGGATCCTCTCGCTCAGCACCTCGCCCTCATCCTCCAGGGGAATCAACTCACCGCGGTATTGCAGCACAGGTCTTCCGCCTGCATACTCAATCGCGCTGAGTGGCACACTTTCGATCCGCTCCACTGCGCTCAACGGCATGGCCCTCTGTTCCAGGTTGCGGTCCTTCACGGGCCCGTGTTTCCCTGTTTCATAGATCACCATCGAGCTTTCCAACTCGATCCGCGGTGTATCGGGCGGTGCCAACTGAACTCCAGCGATGTTCCCTGCCTCCTCTGCGGGGCGCATCCCGGCGCGCGCACCTGTTGCCGCCACGTCAAGTATCAACGCCAGCGTTCCATCGCCCAGCACGGCGGCTCCGGAGAAGACGCCAATTTCGCGCAGCTCCGCCGAGAGCGGCTTGACTACAATCTCTTCCGGGGCCTTGAGGCCGTCGACGACCAGCCCGAAGCGGCGACCCTCGGACTCCACCACCGCAATATATAAATCCTGTTGCTCAGCACTCTGGTTCTGCTCGATGCCGAGTAGCCGATCCAGCCACACCAGCGGCAGCAGCCCCTCGCGCAGCCGGTAAAATTTTGTCGTTCCCATCCGTTCCACCGCCTGCTCCACATCGCGGCGCGGCACATATACCAGTTCGACCAGAGCGTTTTGCGGCAGGGCAAAGCACTCTCCGCCGCTCTCGACCACCAGCGCCGGAATGATCGCCAGGGTCAGCGGGACGCGCATCCGCACCGTTGTTCCTACGCCCACGCGCGACTCCACCTCAACACTTCCGCCCACCTTCTCCACGTTCGAGCGCACAACATCCATTCCCATGCCGCGCCCGGAGATGTTAGTTACCTGTATCGCGGTTGAAAATCCCGCTACAAAGATCAGTTGCAGTGCCTCGCGCTGAGACATCGAAGCCGCTTGCTCAGGAGTCACCAAGTCAAGCTCCATCGCCTTGGCCAGCACGCGGCTGGTGGAGATCCCTGCACCATCGTCGATCACCTCGATTATCACCGACCCGCTCTGATGGAGCGCGCGCAGACGCACCAAGCCCTCGACCGGCTTGCCCGCCTTTACCCGTTCCTCCGGCGGTTCGATGCCATGGTCCGCGGCGTTGCGCACCGCATGGGTCAACGGGTCGCGGACCGCCTCCAGCAGGCTCTTATCCAGCCCTGTCTCCTGTCCCTCGAACTCAATTCGGATCTGCCGGCCACAGGTCTTCGCCAGGTCACGCACCATGCGGGGAAACTTTCGGAAGAGATGTCCTACTGGCTGCATTCGGGCGCGCATCACGCTCTCGCGTAGCTCTGCGGTCACGCTGTCCAGCCTGCGCGCAAGTGCAGGAAAGTTCTGCGCGTCTGGTGTACAGCGAAGAATCTGGTTGCGCGTCAACACCAGATCGCCCACCAGGTTCATCAGACGGTTCAGCACCTCGACGTTGATGCGCAACGTCTTGTCCTGCATCGACAGAGCCGTCAGCGGAACTGGCACACATGCATCCGGCGAGGAAACGGGCTGGTACGCATCCTGATTTTGAGTGGCAGGTGGTGGGCTGGCAGATGTCTCTCCAACCTCAAGCTTCAACTCCGCCAGTAACTCGATTAGCGCGCGGTCGTCATCGGTCGAACGCTGTCCCTCCGTACCCCTCGATTCGATTAGCAAAAGAATACTGCGCAGCCCGTCCATCAGTTGCAGCAGTCCGTCGACCTGCCTGGCAGTCACCGCGAGTTTGCCATCGCGCAACGCTCCAAGCAGGCTCTCTCCCGCGTGCGACAGCCTCTCCAACCGGCCAAACCCCAGGAAGCCGGTAGTCCCCTTGATGGTATGCACGGCGCGGTAGACCTCCGCCACCAGTTCGGCATCGTCCGGCCGCTTCTCCAACTCGGTGAGGCAGAGCTCCATCCGTTCCAGCCCCTCTTGGCTCTCCGCGAGAAACTCTTTGGTTAAGTCTTCCACCTTTCCCTTATCGGGCCTCCACCGCTCTACCATGAGCCCCAAACCACCATCCGCAGGGCCGCGTACCCCTCGTTGCTTGCCTTCCGCCGCCTCTACCCATTACGCTCATTCATCTATGCCACCAACAGAAGCCGAAGTCGCCACCCTGCATCAGCAAGCCACTGAGGCCGCACACAACTCCTACTCGCCTTACAGTCGCTTCCGCGTCGGCGCGGCGGTCTTGCTTCAGGCAGATCAGCGGCAGGATGGGGCCGTCGTCGCAGGCACGAACGTCGAGAACGCCTCCTATCGCCTGACCTGCTGCGCCGAGCAATCGGCAATTGCGGCTGCTGTCACCCTCTATGGCCCCCAGATTCGCATTCGCGCCATCGCTGTCGTTAGCCTGAATGGAGGAGCCTGCATGCCCTGCGGCGCCTGCCGCCAGACCATCCTCGAGTTCAGCACACCGGAGACCGCCGTCTTCTATCCCTCCGCCACCGGCGAGACCGTCTGCACATCGCTCTCGGCGCTGCTCCCTGACTCCTTCCGCCTGATGCCCTAGCAACCCTCCGCCGCATACAATCAAAGTCGTGACCATTCACCCGATCGACGTGATCCAGCACAAACGCGACGGACTCGTCCTCTCGGATGCCGAAATCCAGGGCTTCATCCGCGCTCTGGTCAAGGGCGACTCTGCCACCGGTTCGCCCGTCAACATCCCCGCAGACGCTCCTACAGAAGCCCAGGCTTCCGCGCTGCTGATGGCGATCTTCCTGCGTGGGCTCAACCCGCATGAACTGGCCACACTCACCCAGGCGATGCGCTTCTCCGGCGAGACCCTTGACACCTCCTCGCTCCACGCCTTCACCGTCGACAAGCACTCCACGGGCGGTGTTGGAGACAAGACCTCTATGCTGATCGCGCCCATCGTCGCGGCCGCAGGCCTGAAAGACCCGATGATCTCCGGGCGTTCGCTTGGCCACACCGGAGGAACACTGGACAAACTGGAGACCATCCCCGGCTTCCGCACCCAGCTTCCTCTGCACGAGTTCCTCTCCATCCTGCAACAGTGCGGCCTCGCAATGGCCGGCCAGACACCTACATTGGTCCCCGCAGACCGCATCCTCTACGCCCTGCGCGACCACACCGGAACGGTCGAGTCGCCCTACCTCATCACCGCCAGCATTATGAGCAAGAAGCTCGCCGCCGGCCTTAACGCGTTGGTCCTCGACGTTAAGACCGGCTCCGGCGCCTTCATGTCGCGCTATGAAGATGCCCAGTTACTTGCGCGACTGATGGTCGAGACTGGCGAGCGGGCCGGCACGCGCACCGTTGCCCTGCTTACCTCCATGGACCAACCGCTGGGCCGCTTCGCAGGCAACTGGGTTGAGGTGCGGGAATGCCTCGAACTCTTCCAGCACTTCTCGCCCGACTGCGCCTTCACTCTCCCGCCCGATACGGTTCGCCTCTCCGCCGAGCTTGGCGTGCATCTCGATGCCGGCGTGGGCGCTGACGGGCGCGCCGGGGTGGGTGCGGCCAGCTCCCAGGCGCTGCAC
>Ga0364866_10904_pt1 | contig 13517 bp, 12 predicted proteins | sample ExccelAu500001D3_3_FD_206913 | JGI IMG/M metagenome (GOLD analysis project Ga0364866, IMG submission 206913) | Enriched cells from Trout Bog Lake Hypolimnion, Wisconsin, USA - BchlTB.Aug13.5000.01.D3 | ecosystem: Environmental > Aquatic > Freshwater > Lake > Hypolimnion/Profundal zone | place... | reverse complement strand
CGCGGCGGGCAAGATGGCCGTGCTGGCGAAGTCGTGCCGCAATGCGATGATCGGTTTTGTCGTGCTGGGCTATGCGATTTATTGGGCGTCGAAGGGTCAGGCGAAAGAGGTGGGCAACAAGGCGGCCTTCCTGTGGAGCAAGTTTCCCAAGTTCGTGCTGGGCTTCCTGCTGATTTCGCTGCTGGCATCGTTGAGCTTCTTTACCAAGACGCAGGTGCTGGCGTTGGGCAATCTATCGCGCTGGGCGTTTCTGCTGACCTTTGCCGGAGTGGGTCTGCGCACCAACCTGCGTGAGTTGGGCAAGCAGGGAGTGCGGCCGCTGCTGGTGGGCGCCATCGGCGAAGTGGCGATTGCCGTGCTGACGCTGGGTCTGATTTTCGGGGCCAGTTATTTTTACAAGCTGTAACGGCGGATTGCTATTGGGGCTGGGTAATTCCAGCCCCGTTATCCTCAGCGGGTGGTTCATTACAATATTTAGAGTAACTATGTAAGTAAATTCCTCCTGTCCCGCCGAGGCCTATGTCTACTCCCACAACTGAGCTTCGCAAGACCCCGCTGAACGGTGTGCATCGCGCGCTGAAAGCGAAAATGGTTGATTTTGGCGGCTGGGACATGCCGGTGGAATACAGCGGTCTGATTGCCGAACACATGGCAGTGCGCACCGGCGTGGGTCTGTTTGACGTGAGCCACATGGGCGACATCCAACTCCGTGGGCCCGGAGCTTTGGCGGGTGTGCAGCAGCTTTGCATGAATGACGCGTCGAAGCTGGCGGTGGGGCAGGCGCAATATTCGGCGATGCTGTATCCGGACGGAAGTTTTGTTGATGACGTGGTAGTGCACAAATTTTCTGAGAATGACTACCTGCTGGTAATCAACGCCGGCACGCGCGAAAAGGACGTGCAGTGGGTGCGGTCGCAGGCGGCGCAGATGCACTCCTGCCACGTTTCAGATTATTCGGACTACTACACGCAGCTGGCCATCCAGGGGCCGCGCGCGGCGGAGACGCTGGCGAAGCTGACGAACGTGGACCTGAGTGCGATTAAAAATTATTGGTTCAAGTGGGGAACGGTATGCGGGTTGCCGAACACGCTGATTGCGCGCACGGGTTACACGGGCGAAGACGGATTTGAGATCTATGTTCCGTCGGATGTGGCGACGAGCGAGCGCGTGTGGAATGAAGTGCTGGAGGCGGGAAAAGAATTCGGCATTCTGCCGTGCGGTTTGGGTGCGCGCAATACGCTGCGGCTGGAAAGCGCGATGGCACTCTACGGGCATGAAATTTCCGAGACGATTAATGTGCTGGAAGCCGGGCTGGGCCGCTACGCGAAGATGGACAAGGGAGATTTTATTGGCCGCGATGCGTTGGCCGCAGTGGAAGCTGCAGGCGGAGCGAAGCGCAAACTGGTGGGGCTGGAGATGGTGGAGCGCGGCATTGGCCGCGACGGCTACCCGGTGACAACGCTGGAGGGCGCGCCGCTGGGCAGCATTACGAGTGGATCCCCGGCGCCGTTTTTGAAGAAGAACATTGCGCTGGCGTATGTGCCGTCGGAGTATGCTGCGGTGGGTACTGAAGTGGCTGTGGAAGTCCGCGGGCAGCGGGTGAAGGCGGTGGTGGTGCCGACGCCGTTTTACAAACGCAGTAAGCCTGGCAAAGTTTAGTTACGGAAAAAATTAAGACAAGGCAAGCGAAGGAGCAGCAATGCAATTTCTTGTCGTTACACGCAGGCGGACGGAGGCCTTTGCCGCCGAAGCATTTACACCAGAACTGCTGGAAGCCGAGCAGCAACGGGTGCGCGAGTTGTATGCCGCCGGGCAGCTGCGGCAGATCTGGCGGCGCGGCGACATGCCGGGTGCGTGTTTGATGTTCGAAGCAGAAACCGTACAGGACGTTCGCGACGCCATCGGCACATTGCCGCTGGCACAACGCGGGATGCTGGAAGTGATGACATTGACGCCGTTGCAGCCGTATCCGGGCATGGGCCCAAGGTAGCAGTTACACTAAAGTTGACCGCAGTTCACAACCATTTGGAGAGTTGCAGCATGGCCTATCCGGAAAATTACCGCTACACCAAAGAGCATGAATGGATTGATGCAGCCGGTGCCGACGGCACCATCGGCATCACGCACTACGCGCAGGACTCACTTGGCGACATCGTCTTCATTGACCTGCCGGCGGTGGGTGCGAGCATCAAAGCGGGCGAAATTTTCGGCTCGGTGGAATCCGTGAAGGCAGTTTCGGATTTGTATGCGCCGGTGAGCGGCACGGTGACTGCCGTGAATGAAACGCTGAAGGATGATCCCGAGCAGGTGAACAAAGATGCGCACGCGGCGTGGATGCTGAAGGTGAAGTTGGCGAACCCGGCGGAAGTTTCCGGCTTGCTGGATGCCGCAGGTTACGAAAAATATGTTTCGGAGGAGACCGGCAACTGACGATGCGCTACTTGCCGAAATCCCCAGCCGACCGGAGTGAGATGCTGCGCGAAATCGGCGCAGAGTCGATTGACCAACTCTTCTCCACCATACCCGCCGAGTACCAGCTGCGGCGCGATTTAAAAATTCCGTACCAACACAGCGAACAGGAAATTATCAGCTACTTCCGCAAGCAGGCGGAAGCGAATGCGAACGGCTATGCGAGTTTTCTGGGCGCGGGCGCGTACCGGCATTACCGGCCAGTGATTATTGATGCGCTGGTACAACGCGGCGAATTTCTGACGAGCTACACGCCGTACCAGGCGGAGATTTCGCAGGGCACGCTGCAGGCCATGTTTGAGTTCCAGACGATGATCTGCGAACTGACCGGCATGGAGATTGCGAATGCGTCGATGTATGACGGTTCGACCGGCGCCGCCGAAGCGGTGATGATGGCGGTGCGAGTGACCGGGCGCAGTCGTGCGGTGGTGGCGAAGTCGGTGCATCCGGAGTACCGCGAAGTGTTTCATACCTACGCGCAGCACCAGGGCATCCCGGCAAAGCTGGTGGGATACACAGAGACGGGCCGCGTGGATTTGGATGCGCTGGAAAAATCTGTGACCGATAAAACTGCATGCGTGCTGATTCAGTCGCCGAATTTTTTCGGCACGATTGAAGATGTGAAAGCGATTGCAGAAATTGCGCATCGCAAAGGCGCGCTGCTGATTGTTTCGATTGCGGAAGCGGTTTCGCTGGGCGCGGTAAAGCCGCCGGTGGAGGCCGACATTGTTTCGCTGGAGGCGCAGTCTTTTGCGATTCCGGTGAGCTATGGCGGGCCGTACTGCGGCGTGATTGCGTGCAAGGAACAGTTTGTGCGGCAGATGCCCGGGCGACTGGTGGGCGAGGCACGCGACAAACACGGTCGGCGCGGCTACGTGCTGACGCTCTCGACGCGCGAGCAACACATCCGGCGCGAGAAGGCGACATCGAATATCTGCACCAACCAGGCACTGGTGGCGTTGATGGCGACGATTTACATGACGGTCTACGGGCGCGAAGGGTTGAAGGAACTGGCGCTACAGAATCTGGCGAAGACGCAATATGCGGCACAGGCGCTGGCGGCGATTCCGGGCGTGAAGCTGCACTTTACCGGCGCGCCGCGCTTCCATGAGTTTGTTCTGGAGCTGCCGATCTCTCCCAAGCGTGCGGCGGCAAAGTTGCTGAAGAAAAAAATCATTGGCGGTGTGGCGCTGGGCAGTTGGTATCGCGAGCTGAAGAATGCGTCGCTATGGTGCTGCACCGAGTTGACGACGAAGGAACAGATTGAAGCGGTCGTGGAAGTGCTGAGCAAATAACTATGGATATCAGCGCGATTGAAGGCAATGAACTCGGCACGGTGGCTTTTGTGCAGGATTTTCTGGAGCTGAACTTCAGCGGGCCGGAACTGACTCTGTACACCTGGCCGACGATTTTTCTTTCGGAAGGTTCGTATGATTTTGGCGAGCCGGGATATCGCGATGCGTTGTGTTCGCAGATTGGCGTGAATGTGACGACGGCAACATTGGAACCGGGTATCGCGATGGAAATTGCGTTTGAGAATGATGTGACGTTGCGCTGCTCTTTGCGGAGTGAGGACTACGAAGGCTCCGAGGCCGGACAATTTTATTCGGGCAATGACGGCGATTCTGCAGTGGAGTTTTGAGGCGAGGCATGGACAACGACGGAAAATTTATCGGCACACCGCAGAAGGCCAGCACGCATGTGAGCCAGGACGAGCGGCTGATTTTTGAGCAGAGTTCGCCGGGCAAGAAGGCATACAAGCTGCCGGCACTGGACGTGCCCGCGGTGGACGCGAAGTCGCTGCTGGGCGAGGCCGCACGCGAAGACCTGGGACTGATGCCCGAGGTGAGCGAGATTGAAATCATCCGGCATTACACGCGGCTTTCGACGTGGAATTATGCGATTGATCTCGGCATGTATCCGCTGGGCAGCTGCACGATGAAATACAACCCGCGCGTGAATGAAGTTGTCTCGCGGCTGGAAGGCATTGCCGACGCGCACCCCTACCAGCCGGTGGAGTTGTCGCAGGGCTCGCTGAACATTATGCAGTTGCTGAGTGAATGCCTGATGGAAATCACCGGCATGGATGCAATCACGCTGCAGCCGGCGGCGGGGGCACATGGCGAGTTCACCGGCATCCTGCTGGTGCGTGCGTACCATGAGTCGCTGGGCAATCCGCGGCGCAAGATTTTGATACCTGATTCCGCGCACGGGACGAATCCTGCAACGGCGGCGGTGTGCGGGTATCAGGTGCAGAATTTGAAATCGAATCCGCAGGGCATGGTGGATTTGGAAGAGTTGGAAAAGCTGGTGGATGATGACACTGCCGCGTTGATGCTGACGAATCCTTCGACCATCGGCGTGTTTGAAAGCGAGATCCACAAGATTGCCGACATTCTGCATGCCAAGGGCGCGCTGCTATATATGGACGGCGCGAACATGAATGCGCTGGTGGGCAAGACGAGGCCGGGCGATTTTGGCGTGGACGTGATGCACCTGAATCTGCACAAAACTTTTTCCACGCCGCATGGCGGTGGTGGGCCGGGTTCGGGGCCAGTGGCCTGCAAGAAAATTCTGGAGCCGTTTTTGCCGACGCCGGTGCTGTGCACTCACGAGGACGGCACGCTGGGATTTGAATTCAATCGGCCGCAGACGGTGGGCCGCGTGCGCGCCTTCTACGGCAACTTTGGAATGTTTGTACGCGCGTTGGCGTACATCCTGGCGAACGGGCCGGACGGATTGCGTCAGACGACGGAAGATGCGGTGCTGAATGCGAATTATCTGCGGGCGAAGCTGGAGGGAATTTTCGAGCTGCCGTACAAGACGGCGACGCTGCACGAAGTGGTGTTCAGCGACAGGGCGCAGGCACGCAATGGAATCAAGACCGGCGATATGGCCAAACGCATGATTGATTACGGCTTCCATCCCTACACGGTTTCGTTCCCGATGATTGTGGCGGGCGCGATGATGATTGAACCGACGGAGAGCGAGTCGCGGCAGGAGCTGGACCTGCTGGTGGATGCGCTGAAGCAGATTGCGCAAGAGGCGGAAGAGAACCCGCAACTGGTACTGGATGCGCCGCACACGACGCGCGTCTCTCGCATGGATGAAACCGCCGCGGCCCGCAAGCCGGTGCTGCGCTGGAAGGCCCCCGCGCTGGCGACGCCGCTGCAGCCGGACACTGCCGCAAAGGAGTGGTAGCGATGACCGTGTTTGACGATCAGAAACAGGCGCTGGAACAGCACGAATTCATGATGGGTGTATCGCGCGGACGGCTGGCCGTATCGCTGGACATGCTGACCGATGCACTGGTGCTGGTGGGCCAGCATGGCGTGTACTGCACCAGTGCGCGCAATCTGAACAAGCCGGCGCTGGATTTGGAATATGTGCTGGGGCAGATTAATGGCGCGAAGGAACTGATTGGCTCAGTGATGGAGCAGTTGCGGCTGGAACGCGACGCGCGGGAATCGCAGGGTGCAGGCGGCACGAAAGCCTGAAGCTGGCCATGCCTGCCGTGCTAACCTAATGACTGCGAGTCGGGATGCGCCCGTAGCTCAGCTGGATAGAGCGGCAGCCTCCGAAGCTGTAGGTCAGAAGTTCGAATCTTCTCGGGCGCACCATATTTTCCCAAACCATCAATCTCCGCGCGCAGGTGATCGCCCGCCTGCAATGCGCGACCGCGCGCCATACCCACGCCCTCCGGTGTTCCAGTGGCAATCACATCGCCCGGCTCCAGTGTCATTACCGCAGAAATCGCAGCAATGGTTTCCGGGATGCGAAACAGCATCTGGCTGGTGTTCGAGTCCTGCATCAATTCCCCGTTTAACCGCAGCCGTATACCCAGCGCGTGTGGGTCGGCAATTTCATCGGCCGTCACAATCTCCGGCCCCAGCGGCGCCGAGCCGTCAAACCATTTGCCCATCAGCCAATCGAAGAAGGGATCAAACTCGCGCTTGTCGCGGCCTTCCAGTTTGCTGTTGAATTTTCGCTCGCTCAGGTCATTCACAATCGTGTAGCCGAAGACGCATGCCATCGCGTTCTTCGCCGCAACATCCTTCACGCGTTTGCCGATAACAACCGCCAGTTCCGCTTCGTAATCGAAGAACACATTGTTCGCACGCAACGCAACACTGCCGCCCGGTTCCAGGATGGTCGTGTTCGGCTTCCAAAAAATCTGCGGCGTCCAGATGTTCGTCTTTTGATCAGAAAATCCTGACTCGGCAATATGCTTTTTGTAATTCCCTGCCAGCGCCAGCAACTTCGGCACATTGCGAATCGGCGCATCCAGTCGCAGCCCTTTCAACGGCAGCACAGGAGCAGCAGCAAGTTGCGCCGCCGCAACCGGCTCCAGCGTTTCGCGCACACCCAGGTCGCGAACCAAATCGCCCTGACGCACACCCACATGCACGCCGCCATCCGCGGCAAAGAATCGCAACAACCTCATACCATTTCTCCAGAATTATTTTTCAACGCTTGGCCAAATCCATTTTGTCGCCATCAGCGCACTGCCAATCAGCAGGAAGATGACGCCCATCGCCAACGTCAACACTGTGACGCTGCCGCCCGTTGCCAGCGGCACACACGCCACTACAATCAGCGCTACCGCCAACAACCCAATCACCAACCCGGCAATCGGTGCGGGATTGGTCACGTGCCCCTTGCTGTCAGCCATCGGTGCATTCAGGCCGTCAGTGAATCGCACCGCGCGGGCCCGCTCTTCATCCTTCGCCGGAAACCATTTCGCCGCGCACCACAGTACCAGCAGCGTCAGCACCGCCGGCCACACAATGCTGATGGCTTGAAACTGCGTTGCATTTTGCGGATGTGCCACAGTGCGATACACCAGCAGTGCGCCGCCGAAAATAAATCCACCGATGAATCCAGCCAGTGCGCCCTTGGTCGAGAGTCTCCTGCTCAGCAAACCGCCAAGCATCGGCAACACCGTCGGCGGAAGAAAGAATCCAAAGGCCGCCACCATCGTGTCAAAAATCGTCCAGTGGTAATAACGAATCGCCAGCGCAATCATCAGCACCACCATGCCAATCACGGCGGTAATCACTCGGCCCACCAGCACCAGCTCTTTCTGCTGCGCCTGCGGCCGCAACAGACGCTGGTAAACATCCAACGTCAGCACGGCAGACATCACGTTGTAGCCCGAGGAAAGCACAGACATCGTCGCCGCAAACAACGCCGCCACCATCAGCCCCAGCATCGCCGGCGGCAACAGTTGCGCGCTCAGGTGCGCATACACCGATTGCGCATCCACACCGCCCACGGGCATAAACGCACGCGCCAGCATTCCCGTCAGAATCCAAACCGGCGGCAGCAGCAGAAACAGCACAGACGCAAGCCAACCCATCTGCACCGCCTCGCGATCGCTACGCGCAGAATAAAATTTTTGAATCAGCGACCAGTTGCCGGAGAGCGACAACGACGTCAACACCAGAAACGATCCCGCATACGCCCACGAATACGGTCCATGCACGATGTGGAAAAACTCCGGTGGCACATGCGCCACTAGATTTTGCCATCCGCCGGCAGCGTGATACGTCAGCGGCAGCAGCAGCAGAATTCCACCTGCCACCAGAATGAACTGCACAAAGTCTGTGACCACCACGGCCCACAGACCACCAAGAATCGAATACACCAGAATCGTGACGCCGATCATCACCATCGCATGTACCGCCGGCACACCCATGCCCGCCGACACAAAGATTCCGATGGCAACAATCTTCAGGCTCTCATCAATAATTTTCAGCGGTATGCCGGACCACACAAACAACTGCCGCACCGTGGAAGAAAATCGCTCTTCCAGAAATTGTGTCGGCGTCAGCACGCCGGCGCGCCGCCAGCGCTTTGCAAACAGCCATGTCGTCTGCAATACGGCCGGCACCGTGCTCCAATACAGCGTGAGCGCAACCATGCCGTACTGGTAGCCCATTGCCGAATACAGAATGATTGAAAACGCGCTGACGTACGACATGATGAACGACACGCCGCCCAGCCACCACGGCAACTGTTTGCCGCCCGCGAAATACATATCGGCCGAACGCATCTGGCGCGAGTAGGCCGCGCCCACCGCAATCATGGTGGCAAAGTACAGCAGCACGATGGTCGTATCAGCCGCGCGCATTGTCCCCGCCATCCGGCTGCTGCACGGCCACCGACGCACCGCTCTCCAGCGATTCGTGAATTGCCGCCAGCGTCGCCGTCACCTGTCTGCCGTCAAAGCCCGTCACATACGGCGTGGAATTTTTCAGTATCGCGTACAGAAAATCTTCCAGGCATGAAGCGAAAGCGCCGCGCACTCTGCCGAAAACTTCCATATTCAAAAAACATTTCGGATAAGCAAAGCCGCTCTCCGTACTGATCTCAATCGACTCGCACTTGCGGTCCAGATGAATATGCCCCGCGCCGCCGACAACTTCAACGAAGGAATCCACCAGGCTGGGAAATGTATTTGGATATACCCACGCAGATTCAAACGTAGCAAACGCACCCGATGCAAACTTCACCTGCGATTGGATAATGTCGTACGTGGGTATGCCGCGCGCCGCCAAAACTTTCTTGCTGCCCCACGCACGCGCCTCCACCGGCTCCGACGCAAAAAACCAACGCATCAAATCAATGTCGTGCGAGGAGAGAAACCACGCGGGCGTCGTATCTCCCGCCCATGGGATATATTCCGTCGGTACAAATATCGTGTCATTCTTGCGCGCAAATCCCGCCAGCGGCATGCCAATCTCGCCTTTTGCAATTTGCGTCTTCGCGTGGAAATACGGTGCCAGCCAGCGATGATTGAAGGCCACCTGGATTTTCAAATTCGCGGCATCGGCAATGCGCAGCAACTCATCCGCCTCGGCCACGCTGGTTGTGAACGGCTTCTCCACCAACGCATGGCGGCCGGACTGCAACACATCCCGCGCCGGAATAAAGTGGTTCGCATCGGGAGTCGCAACCACTACTGCATCCAGGTCCTTGCGCTCCAGCATTTTTTTATACTCGGTATAACCGCACGCAATGTCATACTTGCTGCAGATTTCATCCACCCTCTGCTGCCGCCGCGAACTTACCGCCACCACCTGCGCCAGCGGGTGCGATGAATAAATCTTTGCGTACGACTCGCCCATGATGCCGAGCCCGATGATTCCAATCCGAACCTGCTCCATCTGTTTCCTTCCAGTTGCTATTTCTCGTTTAGCAATCGTTCAAAATTCTTTCGCAGAATCGCTTCCTTCGCCGCATCGCTGATTCGCGCCGTCATCACGCGGCCCAGCAGCATCGACGCTTCTAAAAACGGCATATCTGATCCGAACAGAATTCTCTCGTGACCCACCTGCTCCACGCTGTGCTCCATCACCGTGCGATGGCTTTGCGATCCGGAAATATCCATAAAGGTATTTTCCGTCTGCTTCACTGTTTCAATGGCCTGCGTGTAGCCGCGCCACGTTACGCCGGAGTGTCCCAGAATAACCCGCATCCGCGGAAACTGTTTGCCCAAACTCGCAAACATCAGCGGCCCACAGTTCGCGTCCGAGCCCCACGTATGCACCAGAATGATTGCGCCCGTCTGGTTCGCGTACTCATACACCGGCATGTAGTGCGGCCCGTTCACCGGATATTGATGCAACTCCGGATGAAACTTAATCAGCGGCGGATGATGAAAATCTTTGTGCTTCAGCAACTCCGCAATCGCTTCACCCGGTGGATTTGGGTTCACAGTAATGTATCCGAGAAACCTGTCTGGAAATTCCCGCAACACTTCTGCAACTTCTTCGTTGCCGCGCGGGCAATCGTTGTAGCAGGCCAGTGTGGATGTCACTGCAAGTTTCTCGATGTTCAGATGCTCCATCACTTGCACCATCTCCGCCGGTGCGGTTTTGTAATGCGGAAAATCCGGATGCACGCCGATGTGGCCGTGGCAGTCGAGAATGGGAATCGGCGATTTCATGCGCTCTCTCCCAACAAGCGGCGTAGATTGCCGCCAGCCACTGCCACTTTCGCCGCGTCCGATATGCGTGCCGTGCCCAGCATGGCCAGCGATGCGCCCGGTGTGTAATACGGCAACCGGCTTCCGTAAATCATGCGCTCCGGCCCAATTGTTTCCACATGCCACTCCAATTGCCGATGCGCGGCATACATGGACGTATCAAAATATAAATTTGGAAATTTCTTCAGTAGCGGATTCATGTACCGGTCCGCGCGATAGCCAATCTCGAGAAGCAGCACATTCAGCCTCGGAAAATTCTCCAGCAGTGAATGTAACGCGTCCCAATCAATGTCGGATTTCGAAATCAACGCCAACACATTCCTGTGCTGCATCTGTTCCAGCACTTCACCCGAGCACCATGCCGCACTGGAAAAATTATGGTGCGAAGTAGCAAACCAAAGTCGCGCCGCCTTCGCCTCACGTGACGCAAAATCCAGCAACGCACCGGCATCGGGAGTCACGGTCCACGCCGGAACAAAACGTTGATGCGCATCACGCATCAACGCATGGTTGCCCTCCACTGCGTCGTACTCCAACCCGACATTGTGGCTCACCAACGCGCGTGCGATTCCAAAGCGGTCCATCTCCGCAAGCAATTCCGGGGCCTCCAGCGCCAGCACGCCGCGCGTACCGGAGTGGCCCAGGTACACGTTCGCGTCAAAGGCATTCCACTCTACGCACTCGGCTAGAAACGCCTCAGTAGCTGATTTCAACACTGTGTTCTCCCGCTTCCATGCTCAACGATATCGCGCCCTTTGCCAGGCTCACCGTTACGGATTTTCCATCCACCATCACACTGCGCGGCGTTCCAGTTACACCTACACTAACAGTCGTTTTTCCTGCAGCGTAGATGTTCAGCTTCCCACCAGCACTTTCCGCATCTACTGTTGCGGTCGATGAAAACATTGTCTTCCCATCCACGCGCAGCCAGTGTGCCTTCGACACAAAGATGCACTCCGAACTCTTCGCCAGCACATCGCCATCCGTCGTAAGATTGCCAGCCGCCAGGTCGCCGCTCTTCGTCCTGAAGATTGCGAAGATTGTTCCGCTATCTCCAGAAATTCCTTCTGCATTCGCAGTTGCCATCTTCTGCAGAGATCCAGCCGCGCCCACATTTATGCCTACTGTAAATTCCGCATCGCGCTGCTTCGCCGTATCCAATCGCATCATGCTGCGCGGTTCCACCGGCGTCTTGTCAAAATCAATGTAGTCGTGGATAGGCACAGGCGTCGCCTGCAACTTCCACGCGGCATCGCTCTCCGCCGCCAAAACAAACGCTGATGCCTTCGGTTGCACGATTGTCGCGCCAGCGCCTTGTATCGCAGCTTCTGCGCCGACCGGTACGTGCAGTAGAAAACTGTAGCTGTGCGGCACATCTGCGCGGATGGCATCATGCACCACCAGCAGCCCCGGCTTCAGAAATAAATATTCGCGCGTGTAATTTTTCAGCGTGCCCTGATACGCCGCAGTCATGTCCGCCGACAAATAATCCACGCCGTCGCCCAGCAGATACTGCGTCATCACAGGATGCCGACTGAAAGATTTCCACGCATCGGACTCATACCCTGCATGGCTGAAGGCATCGCCATCCACCAGCACGGTGTTATGTCCCTCGGCCTGCGTAAAGTAATCCTGGTAATGCAGGTCGTTGTAGTAATCCGAATATCCCGCCTCGCCAATCAACACTTCGCCATGCGCGGCCAGTTGGAAACTCCCCTCATCCGCATGCTGATGATTGAACCACGGCCCCACGCGCAGAGAGATGACCGTCGCTCCATCCTGCCAGCCGCTACGCAACGCCGCACTGCCCCGCAACGGAAATAGCTTTGACGCAGCCACCGTTGGCACTGCCGCTGCAGGACGCGTGCAGCAGGTCAGGTCATAAATATCCGGTGACGATCGCGTGGTTGTCTTCTGTGCAAAGAAATGTTCCAGATTGCGAACTCCGTCGGCATCATAAAATCCGCGCAACGTTGCATCATCACTCTGCTCCACCATCCATGCAAATCCAGATCGTGCCAACAGCGGCCCACTGAAGTCGCCGGTGTCGAGCACGTAGCCCGGTTTATATTCGGCATAATGCGGCCACCAGTACGACTGCATCATGTCATCCATGCCTTTGGGATGTATGCCCATCTGGTAGAGCGCCGCCGCGCCCATCGACATGCCTTCCATTGCGAAGTCCTGATAGCCGGCCGGTTCGGCTTCGCTGCCGTCGCCAGGAAATAGTCCGTGCAGCAAGCCCTCATACAACACCACCAACTTGCCCATCGCCGGCGCAAACTTCGCGTCCCACTCCGGCACATCGCCGTACACCGCCGCACACAATCCAATCGCTCCGCCGACTGAATGCGCTTCGTGATTGCTGGAGAAAAGCGGCATGCGTTCGTTCTCGTAATATTCCTGAATTGTCGGCGCAATCGACTTCTCATAAAAAGCCGTCGCAATCTTTTCTTTTTCCTGCGGAGTCAGTTCATCGGCAATCAAGTCATATCCAAACGCCAGACGCTGCGAGAAGATTCCCGTCTGGTAATAGGTGTGCAACCCGTGCGCAGCAAACCACGGCGGCGTCCACGTCGGCCACTGCGCCACAACCAGCAGCGCACGCTTCGCCGCATCCAGCGACTGCTGCGAATTTCGCAGCCGATAATCCAGCGCATTCATCACCACTGCATTGCCGTACAAATCCAGCAGCCGCGAATAAATCGTCAGCCCGGTCAGCAAAGATTCCTTCGGCAACAACTCAATCGAATCACCCGCCTTGGCGTTGTATGTCATCTGCGCCGCCAGCGCCACCGCCTGCGTGTGGATCGTGTTGGCCAGCGCATCGCTCGGCATCTCCGTCCGCAATTGCTCCAGCCGATCTTTCGTCAGCATCACACGCGGATGCGCCGGCACATCGCCCATCACCAGAAATCGAAAATCACTTTCCGCCGCACCGGACTTTATCTGCGCGCGCCATAATCCCGGGGTAGGATTCGTTCCCAACGAAACAGACTCGCCATCAATTTTCCCGCCTGCGGCAGACTTGCCGCTACCATCGAACAAATTAATTCCG
>Ga0364866_10901_pt1 | contig 13562 bp, 13 predicted proteins | sample ExccelAu500001D3_3_FD_206913 | JGI IMG/M metagenome (GOLD analysis project Ga0364866, IMG submission 206913) | Enriched cells from Trout Bog Lake Hypolimnion, Wisconsin, USA - BchlTB.Aug13.5000.01.D3 | ecosystem: Environmental > Aquatic > Freshwater > Lake > Hypolimnion/Profundal zone | place... | reverse complement strand
ATCAACCAATGCCGCATTAAATTATCTGGACTATTTGCAAAATTATTTTAGTGGTAATTGGATTTTAGCAATCGCCTCTTATGATGCCGGTGAAGGAACCATTTCTAAGGCCCTCAAAAATGCCAACCAATCCCCCCATTCTGTTAATTTCTGGAATCTAAGTATTCCGCACGAAACGCGTGTTTATGTGCCTCGCTTACTTGCATTGGCTGAAATTATAAAATATCCAGAGCGTTATCACGTCAAATTACCTTATATTCCTCATGAACCTTATTTCAAAGAGGTCAATATAGGCAGTCAAATCGATCTAAACCAAGCAGCTAAATTAGCGGGAATTTCATACCGGGAGTTGCTCAAATTAAATCCTGGCTATAATCATTGGGCAACCTCACCCAATCAACCCTTCAAATTGCTTATTCCAACAGAAAAGGTCGATGATTTTTATCAAAACTTGGCATCCATTCCTAAAGAAAAGAGAGTCAGCTGGGCACGATATGAAGTTAAATCCGGTGATAACTTACCCAATATTGCCAAGCGTTATTTCACGACAGTCAAATTACTTCGTGAACTCAACCAACTCCACTCTGATCACTTAAGAAGAGGGCAAAAAATATTAATCCCTAGCATGAAACATATCGCGGTCCATCAAAGCAAACCGACTGCAGCATCAGCTCTTCATCGCACCGCCGCAATGAAGAAGCAACCATTTATAGACTTATATAAGGTGCTACATATCGTTCAAGCGAATGACTCGTTTAGCAGTATTGCTGAGAAGTATCATGTAACGGCCGAGGCGATTAAAGAGTGGAATCGTTTAGCCGCCAAGGACGCCTTACAAAAAAATCAACAACTCATTATTTGGAAGAAGCATACCTAATTTAAATCATGCTATAATTATTTATTTAACTTACCTTGGCGATTATGAAACTATTATTTGATTTCTTTCCTATTTTACTATTTTTCATATGCTTCAAGCTATTTGGTATTTACTATGCCACGGCCGTGGCAATGATAGCATCGGTGTTTCAAGTCGTTTTTTTTCGAATAAAACATCAACATTTTGAAAAAATGCATGTCATCAGCTTAATCCTTATCCTGGTCTTAGGCGGCGCCACATTATTCCTGCATGACCCATGGTTTATTAAATGGAAACCAACTGCTGTTTATTGGTTAACCGCTATCGTTTTATTTGGTTCCCGCCTCTTCAGCAGTAAAACATTGACGCAAAAAATGATGGAAAACAATATTAACCTCCCATTACCTATTTGGCATCGACTCAATTACGCCTGGGTAGGCTTTTTCATTTCAATGGGGATACTTAATCTATATGTCGCGACCCATTACTCTACTGATGCATGGGTTAATTTTAAATTATTCGGTGGGGTTGGCATAACATTTACCTTTGTTCTATTACAAGCTCTCTATCTAAGTCGACACATGATACATGATGCACCGACGAAAAATGTGACCTTTAACTCTCAAGGATAACCCAGGCATGAGATTACTATTAATTGAAGATGATGAGTCATTAGGAGATGCTGTCAAAACAGGACTGACCCAATTGGGCTATGTTGTCGATTGGCTCAAAGATGGTGAAACGGCGCGAACCTCTATGCGATCCGAATCCTTCGAGGCCATCATTCTCGATTTAGGACTCCCCAAACTATCTGGCCTTGGATTCCTACAATCCATTCGTCAAGACGGTAATACAACGCCCGTCATTATCCTCACCGCCCGGGAGTCAGTTGAAGATCGTGTCAAAGGCCTAGATAGTGGTGCTGATGACTACATGATCAAACCTTTCGATTTAAATGAATTAGGGGCCCGTGTTCGAGCATTGGTAAGACGCTCAACCGGCCGTGCTGATGCGACGATACACTACAAAAACATTAGCTTAGATCCTGCGGCACATGCTGTTTATGTCGATAATACCGTAGTCAACGTACCTAGAAGAGAATTTGCTCTACTACAAAAACTACTAGAAAACTGTGGTCAAGTCCTTTCTCGCGAGCAACTGATGCAAAGTCTTTATGGCTGGGATGAGGAAGTTGATAGTAATGCACTCGAAGTCCATATTCACAACTTAAGGAAAAAACTCAATGCTAACTACATCCGCACCATACGCGGGATTGGTTATATGATCGAAAAATCTCAGGGTGAAGATTTGCTGTGAAATCCTCCATCAAGAAATTCCTATTAATCAATTTACTATTAGCCATTACTGTCACAACCACCTTAACGGCCATTGGTAACTACTATCTCGATGAAAAAGATATCCAAGAACATTTAGATACCTTAATGGCCATTTCAGCACTTTCCTATGAAGCATTACTGGGTGATGAATTACATGATCGCGTCATTTCAGAAGTACAAGCCTCTTTAAATCAAATACCCTCGAAAATAAAACAACATTATTCACAGAGCTTTCTAGGACAGGCACCCGCACAAGATTATCTTAACAAATTTGACTTTCAAGTTTGGACTAAAAATAACGACCTTCTACTGCACTCCTCCAACTCTCTTGAGGCTGCAGTACCCAACGATAAAGATGGCTTCAGTGATAAATACATTAATGGTGAAGAATGGCGAATATTCAAATCACAAAATGAAAAAACAGGAATTAAAACCATTCTAGCTGAACACTATGACACTAGACATGAGCTGGGTCACCGCATTGCTGAAGATGATTTATATATCATGCTCTTGACCTTTCCTTTATCAGGGCTACTCATCTGGATTATTATCAGCCGAGGCTTAGGTAGTCTTGATCGCGTTGCCGAAGAGGTAGCCAACCGGGCACCTAACAATCTTGAATCCGTCAGTTTAGAAGAGGTCCCAGAAGAAATAAAACCGGTGATTGACGAGCTCAATAAGTTATTTCACCGTTTACATGAGGCATTTGAACGTGAAAAACGCTTTGCGGCAGATGCTGCTCACGAGTTACGAACCCCACTTGCTGCCATTAAAGCGCAGGCGCAAGTTGCGATAAAATCAGATAACATCGAAGATAAAAATGAAGCGATTATAAAATTAATTGCGAGTGTCAATCGCAGCACACATATTGTTCAGCAATTACTAACTATGAGTAAGCTGGTTCCTGAAGCATCTTCAATTAATGATATTGATAAAGTCAACTTACCGAAGGTCACACGGGAAATTTTAGCGCTGCTCACACCAATTGCTCTTGAAAAAAATGTCGAGCTTGCATTTGAGCACGCTGATAAATTACCTGTTTTTTTAGGTAACTCGACAGCCATTGGTATCCTCATTCGTAATTTGGTCGATAATGCCATTCGTTATTGCTCTGAAAATGGCACGGTCATTGTCAGAGTCTATCTCAAAGGCATCCACTTAGTTCTCGAAGTCCAAGACAATGGACCAGGAATACCACATGAGTTACGTGAGCGTGTTTTTGAGCGTTTTTTTAGAGTGTTAGGAAACAAAAGCCCTGGAAGTGGATTAGGCTTAACGATCGTCCACCAAGTGGCCGAGTTACATGGTGCTCAAATCGAACTTGACGAGCCCTACGTTGGCACAGGTCTGATTGTTCGCGTGTTGTTTCCCATTCATTATTAGAAGCTGCTTCTAACTAGCTACTGGACTTTGGCCTTTTTCAGAGTGGTACAAAACCACCACCCGAACTCCATCCAAACAAGAATTAATTAGACATCCCATGTGAGCCTGAACGAGCACATCAAGACCTATCGCATTGCCAGAAACCAACAAATTTGCTCCGACCGCGTTGTTTTTTTTTGTTTTTTTTTTGACCTCAAGCTATCTTCTTGATATAATTCAGCCATATTTAACGTAGCCGAGATCCTTCATGAAACTGCTAACGACCCTGAAGTCATTGCTTAACTCACAAAAAATCAAGCAATTAGAAATAGCTGATGAATCGACGATTCAACATGCTTTAGCAACTGATCTACGTCGGCTATCACTTAATCACTTAGCAAATGGGCAAGGACACATCGCAAAAAGTTTCCGTGGTGAATATATTCACGCGGCAATGGGACCTTATCAAGACTTCATCAAAGCACAATCAAAACCTGGCACATGGGGTACTTACCTTGAAGCGACTGCTCTTGGCGAGCTATTAGGTTGTCATGTTATTGTCACCCCGGTCAAGAATGGCAATCAACAGAAACCCATCTGCTTATACCGAGCTTCTGATGAAACTGCGTCGACTATTCACCTATACAACAGCAATAATACCCATTGGTATGTCAACTCTAAAACCAAGGGAGATGGCAATTGCTTATTTAATGCTTTTGCGCAAGCATTGCAACAAACAGTAAAGCCTACCCTACAAAAAGAAACCGCTGAGAAGGATACAGGGCCGATAACAAATCACTCCAACCATTTTTTCAATCAACCTGAAACGACAGAAAATATGCGTCAAGCACTCCAATTACAACGCACCATTGAAGCTGCAGCAGTAAAATCGCATCCAAAGCCAGCAGAATATGAAGCAATGAACTTAAGAGAAATGCAACGAATTAGCGAATTACCTGTGGCTGAACAACGTCAAATTCAAAATGATTACGCACTTGCGTTAAAACTAGCCACAGAAGACTTGGCCTATGTTAAAAACAATGTCAATTTTGTAAAAAGTATGAGCTCGAATGTTGATGAATCTTCATTCATCAAACCTCAATTTTAAAAACTTAAAATAATCTCCTGCCAGTCCTTCAGGAGTACATCTCGTTGCTGCACTGAATACGTGGAGGACGTTTGCGCGGCTTGCCAAACACCATGTGGCCATAACTTGTCGTTAGAAAAACGTGCAACCACATGGCAATGTAGTTGAGAAACGATATTTCCCAATGTCCCTACGTTCAATTTATCAGGCTTAAAATAATCCTGAACTTTAGTAGACAAGGCACTCACCTCATCCATCAATTGGTGACGTAAGGATCCTGATAGTTGATAAAGCTCTTGTATGTTCTCAACACGTGGCACCAAAATAAACCAAGGGTAATCAACAGTATCTTTCAAAAAAACACGTGAGAGGGGCCAATCACCTAATTCAAAGCAACTGGATACAATTCGCTTATCAATTATGCTCATGAGGCGCTGATCGCTGCTTGGTGACCTGAATAGAGATGCTTCAAGGCTAAACGAATCAATGCTTCACAATCCATCTGTTGATCATCAATTTTTTTAATCACACTCAGGGCCTCATGACGTTTGTAACCTAAAGAATCCAATGCACTCAGGGCTTCATCGACTTCTTTTCTATAGGTTGAAACAGTACTTGATATCGACGTTGATAAATCCTTTGCCCCATCACACTCAAAATGTTGTAGATTGTCTTTTATTTCGATTAATAATCGCTCAGCCGTTTTTTTACCAATACCGGGGACTTGTGTCAATCGCAATAAATTATTACTTCGAACTGTTTGTACAAACTCACCAGGGGAAATATTTGATAAAATAGACATGGCGACCTTAGGTCCGATGCCATTCACTTTAATTAACGCTCTAAATAATGCACGCTCGGTTTTATCCGCAAAGCCAAATAAGATAAAGGCATCTTCTCGAATCACGGTGTGAATATGCAGACTCACCAAATCTCGCGCTTCAGACTCAAGATGAAAAAAAGTATTGAGTGAGGTTTCTACATCATATCCAACTCCCTGCACATCCAGAACAATATGCCCTGGTTGCTCTTTATCAATAAGACGTCCTGATAACCAGCCAATCATCTTCTTCCCCTTTTTGTTGTTTGTGAGAGCGCTAATAGACCCCGACGAGTGTGACTATGACAAATTGCAATCCCTAAGGCGTCAGCCGCATCAACTTGCGGTGCTTTATTTAACTGCAATAAATTCACCACCATGTGATTCACTTGTGCTTTTTCAGCCGCACCATAACCCACGACCGATTGTTTCACTTCTCTTGCAGAATATTCATAAAGTGGGATCCGATGAGAAGCAACTGCTACCATGGCGACACCACGCGCATGACCTAACTTCAGTGCGGAACTAGGATTTTGATGCATAAATACTTGCTCAATAGCCACCTCATCAGGTGAATGTAAATCTAATAGCTCACAAATTCCATTGAAAATGTCCATGAGACGATGGCTCAAACTTTCCAAAGAAGTACGAATACAACCACTATCAATATATTGAAACTTTCCTTTTTCTTCACGAATGATGCCATAGCCTGTAATACGAGAGCCTGGATCAATCCCTAAGATAATGGTCATATTAGTCCTTTTTTATCAAAAGCCCCCGCTTATAAAGCTTCCAAAAAATCATCCGGAAACTGAGCATTGGTATAGACTTTTTGTACATCATCTAAATCTTCTAGCATATCTAACAATTTCATCAACGTTTCAGCAGCATCTTTATCTACTAACACAGCCGTTTGAGCATGCATGGCCAAATGAGCTTCCTCAACACCAATATTCTGCGCTTCTAAGGCATGCAAGACGCGATGATAGTTTTCAACACTGGTAATTACCTCAATTTGGTCATTTTCAGTCAAAATATCATCGGCACCGGCCTCTAAGGCAATTTCCATGACCGTATCTTCGGATTGCCCCGGTGTTAAATAGATCTCCCCTTGCTTAGTGAATAAATAAGCAACCGATCCATCCGTACCTAAATTACCACCATGTTTAGTAAAGGCATGGCGAACTTCTGAGACAGTACGATTTTTATTATCTGATAAGCAATCCACTAAAACTGCGGCACCACCAGGTCCGTATCCCTCATATCGCATTTCATGCATATCCTGACCTTCGAGGCCACCAGCACCTCGTTTGATCGCATTATCAATCGTATCACGCTTCATATTTGCTTTCAGCGCTTTAAAAATTGCATCGCGCAAACGTGAGTTAGATGACTCGTCAGCACCACCTAATTGAGCCGCCACAGTAATTTCACGAATCAACTTTGTAAATATTTTTCCACGCTTGGCATCTTGAACACCTTTACGAAATTTAATATTTGCCCATTTACTATGCCCTGCCATAACCCCTCCAAGCGAGATACCAATTGAATTTGGCCGATATTGTATATAAACAGTAGAAAACTGCAAATCACCAGGATAAACTAGCATTTTTCCTGATCAATAAAAAGATGGATAATCATCATGGAATACCAACTAACCCAAACGCTAAACCCCTTAAATCATGACTGTATTGTCATTGGCTATTCTGATGACAAACAAATACAAGAGTTGTTAAATCCATGCGAAGATGAAGCCTTACGGACTTTAATTACACATCACTATAAAAAATTGACTGATCGCGGTGACTGGCTCTGGAATACCGAATTAAAGCACGCGGCTGTTTTATTCTATCACTGCGGCCCCCTTGCAGAATATACACCTGAGTCCTTGCAGCAACAACTCACCGAAATCACAACGCTCTTACTCAAACAAAAAATAGAATCAGCTCAAATTACTATGCCGCACCTCAACAATCTGACGCCTGACACACAGCTTAGACAAATGCTGCTAACGGTTGATGCACAATGCTATTTATTCAATGACTTTAAGACGATGAATAAAAAATCGATCTCACTCAAAAAAATTCATTTTCATGTTCACAATGCCAGTAAGAAAGCACTTCATCTCGCTCGGGCAACAGCCCAAGGCATTCGCTTAACACGCTGGTTATCCGATTTACCCGCCAACCATTGCACGCCTTCAATTTTGGCTGAAGAGGCCACTAAATTAGCGGATGAACATGCGAATATTCAGGTTATTACCTTTGGGCCTGAAACGATGAAAGATCTTGGAATGGGGGCCCTACTGGCCGTCGCACAAGGCAGTAGCCAACCACCTCGTTTCATTGAAGTAAACTATCAAGGTCATGGTAAAAGCGCACCGATCGTATTGATCGGTAAAGGCATCACTTTTGATTCTGGTGGCATTTCACTTAAACCACCTGCCATGATGGAAGAAATGAAATATGACATGGCCGGTGCCGCCAGCGTATTAGGGACTATCAAAGCTTGTGCATTACTTAAGCTGCCTCTTAATATCGTCGGTCTTATACCGACCACCGAAAACCTCCCCAGCGGTTCAGCCATTAAGCCCGGAGATGTCATCAAAAGCCTATCGGGTCAAACCATTGAAATCGTCAATACCGATGCTGAGGGGCGCCTCATTTTAGCTGATGCGCTCACCTATGCTGAACGATTCAATCCAAAATTAGTTTTAGATATGGCAACCCTCACTGGCGCCGTTATTATCGCTCTAGGACATATTGCAACAGGATTTATGACCCAAGATGAAGAGTTAGCGGCGTGGATTAGCAAAGCGGCTACTGAAACCAACGATAAAGCATGGCGTTTACCATTAGAGGACGCCTACCAAGAAGGCCTTGAAAGCCCCGTTGCCGATATGCTGAACTCTACAGCCGATCGCACCGCAGGCTCCGTCACTGCGGCATGCTTTTTATCTCGCTTCGCTAAAAAAATGCGTTGGGCTCACTTAGATATCGCAGGTACCGCATGGGTCAGTGGCAAAAATCGCCAAGCGACGGGTCGCCCAGTTCCTTTATTAGTTGAATTTCTTCAAAGTTTGGCATCACGATGAATCAAACCAGCGTCGATTTCTATTTATTAGAAGATAGTACAGATGATGCCAAATGGTTATTGGCATGTCGCTTGGCCGAAAAAGCATACTTACGTCGGCATCAGGTATTGATCTATTGTGATTGCCAAGATACCGCTGAAATGCTTGATGAGCTCATGTGGATCTTTAAAGAAAATAGCTTTATACCCCACAATATCCAGGGCGAGGGACCTAACTCCCCACCCCCTATTCAAATTGGTTATGCTGGTTATACCACTGATCCAACTGGGTTTTCAGATATTTTGTTTAACTTATCGGATGAAATCCCCGTGTTTCACCAGCGGTTTAAACGAATTATCGAAATCGTTCCTCATAATGACCTAGAAAAAGAAATTAGCCGAGAACACTATCGTCAATATCGAATCAGTGGATTTAAAATTCAAACACACGCAATACCATTAAAAGAAACCACTTAGGCACAAAATAAAGCAGATTGGCAAATAATGAGGTGGCCGTATACAATATCAACCATTGTAACGACGCGCCCCTCATCCCAAGTGAAACCAGGGTTAATATGATGCGCGGCCTGTAGACCGCCTATTTATAAAGAGCCTAAAATGCCACCTAAATCAATCAATCCTTCTAGTTCAGCTCATATCAACGAAACCATCATTTCCGATGAGGATATTGTTTCAAGTCTTGCCAATAAGCTAAATATTAAAGAGAAACAAATTCGTCTCTATCCGAAAAGAAGAGGCTGCTGCTATCTAGAAATTGATAACCACTCTGTTGAGGCTATGCTAGCCCTAAAAAAAGTCGTTGAAGAATACCTCTATCAAGGGATGATTCGACGCAATAGCGTCACCTTTGATCAAGAAAAAATCACATTAAGTCTCTACAAAGAACAAATTGAAGTCATTATTGGAGAAAAATTATCAAAAGAGCAGTCTCCCATATGTAGAAATGTGCGACATGAGTCGCACACCATGATCCCACTTATGAGTATCGAGTCAACAAATAATGAGCGATAGCACGAACACCCATTGCCTCGCCACCCTCTGGCTTACCCGGTTTATTGCTGACATTCCATGCCATCACATCAAAGTGTATCCAAGGGATCTGAGGCGACACAAAACGTTGCAAAAATAAACCTGCCACTATGGCACCTGCATAGGAAGACGGGCTAGAATTTTGTAGATCAGCGATAGATGAATCAAGCATGGATTGATATCCCTCAAACAACGGAAGTCTCCAAACAGGATCATTCACCGATTTAGCCGCATTCTGAATGCTTGCAGCCAACTCATCATTTGACGTAAACATCGCGCTAATTTCAGTACCCACTGCAACGCGAGCAGCGCCTGTTAAGGTTGCAAAATCTATCAATAAATCCACAGGCTCTTCGCAAGCCTTCACCAAAGCGTCTGCCAATACCAATCGCCCCTCGGCATCAGTATTATCAATTTCGACCGTTAATTCATTGCGCATCGTTAAGATATCACCCGGTCGAAACGCATCTCCACCGACAGCATTTTCAACAGCAGGAATATAAACAGATAAATAGACGGGTAAAGATTTTGCCATAATCCACTGCGCCAAACCTAATACCTGGGCTGCTCCCCCCATGTCTTTTTTCATGAGACGCATTGCATTGGCCGGTTTAATATCTAACCCACCACTATCAAAGCAAACGCCTTTACCCACCAATGTGATATGAGGATGAGCAGAATCCCCCCATTTCAAAGACAACAATCGTGGCGCAGAAACAGAGGCCCGACCCACGGCATGAATGGCTGGAAAATTAGCTTTCAATAAATCATTTCCGACCCATGCATTGAATTGAGCACCATATGTTTCCGCTAATTGCTTGGTGATTTCACCTAATTGTTCAGGCCCTAAATCATTCGTTGGGGTATTAATCAAATCACGAATAAAAAAGACCATATTCGCTTCAATGAGAACTGAATCTAGCATATTTGATTCAACCAAGAGTCGAGCTGGCTCACGCGTCACTTTTTTATAACGATCAAAGCGATATTGGGCCAAAGACCAAACTGATTGCGCTTGCAACGGAAGAGGTTGAGAGCATTGATAAAGTTGACCACCAGGAACAACCGTCGCCGCATAAGCGATGGCCTCAGTTAGCTTATTCTCCCCGGATCCGATATATACCTTGTTCAATTGCCCATCTGTATCATGAACGAATACGTGCTGCCCCACTTCGCCTTGAAAGAATACGCGTTCCCAACAGGCCTTATCACACAGCGGTAAGAGCTCTTTGATTCGGGAATATTCATCGCGACAAATCAGCACTAAAGGGACGGCGTTTATTGAGGCATCACGAGTATAAAATGTCTGAGCTTGCATATTATTCCTTCATTGAATGTCGAAAATCTGAGACTCGCATACCCAGAGCCCCTAAACTAATAATATAAATCAAAATAGCTATAGAGATATGACTCAGTAACAATAATCCACGATGCGAGACCGGCATAGCCATCCACTCATCAACATGGCCAACAAAGTAACACAAGTATATGGCCATCATCGTATTAGCAATACAAGTTTTCAACAAGAACAGCGGCCAACCAGCCTGAGGCTTATACCATCCTCGACGTAGCAACCAAACGAGTAACAAGCCAGCATTAACGTATCCAGCAATAGCAGAAGCTAAAGTAAGGCCTGCATGTGCCAAAGGCCAAATCAACGCAGCACACAACAAACTGTTTGCTAACATCGCAAAAGCACCGATTTTAACTGGTGTCTTGATATCTTGCTTTGCATAAAAACCTGAGGCGAGTACTTTGATGATCATAAACGCGGGTAAACCTAGTGATAAGGTAATTAAACTTCGTTGGGTTTTAAGGACATCTATTGTGTCAAATTCACCATAACCAAAAGCAGTAGCAATCATCGGCATGGAAAATAACATTAACCCTAGGCCTGCGGGAATCCCAATCAATAAAATAAATCGCAACCCCCAATCTAAATGATTGGAAAATTGATGTTGATCCGCTTCAATGTGTCGACGCGATAAATGCGGCAAAATGACCGTAGCAATGGCTACACCAAAAACACCCAATGGAAAGTCAGTTAAACGATCGGTCATATATAACCAAGTCACACTACCAACCGGCAAGAAAGATGCAAAAATTTGATCGACCAATAAATTAAGCTGTGCAATCGAGACACCAAATAAAGCGGGCACCATCAATTTTAAAACTTTTTTAACCCCAGGATCACCAAAATATATACGCGGTCGAACTAATAAACCACGACGATGCAAAAAAGGAAATTGAAATAATAATTGCACAATCCCGGCTATGAATACTCCCCACGCCAAACCAACTACAGGCACAGAAAAATGCGGGCTGATATAGATGATCGCGACAATCATACAAATATTTAATAACACTGGGGTCAAGGCTGGAACCCCATAATAACCATAGGCATTAAGAACTGCTCCAGCCATGGCAGTCAGCGAAATAAACATTAAATAAGGAAATGTTACGCGCAACATTTCAGTAGCCAAAATGGTACGCGTACTCCCCTCGCCAAAACCTGGCGCAAAAATGAAAATAATCGCCGGGGCAGCTAAGATTCCAATAACCGTAATTAAACTTAAAACGGCACCCAACTGCCCCGAAACACGGGCGATAAAAGTACGCACTTCATCTGGGGAATGTTTTTTTTGATACTCGGTCAAGACAGGGACAAACGCCTGGGAAAAAGCGCCTTCGGCGAACAATCGACGCATAAAGTTGGGAATACGAAAAGCCACATAAAAGGCATCCGCACCAGCGTGTGCACCGAAACAATAAGCCATCAACATATCACGAGCAAAACCCAACACCCGTGAAAAAAATGTCATGAAAGAAACCAAGGATGTTGAACGCAAAAGACTTTGCCGTTTAATAACCAATCGTTGAGAAATAGACATAAAAACCTACATAGATTCAAAATTAAGAATAAAACTCATAGCAACTCACCGTCGTCGACCACATCACCATCCTGAGCATTAAAACCTAGGGCGGATAAATGCACGGAACTGGCTTGTAGCCTGGGTGAAGCGTAGCGGAACCCGGGTTTCGCTACGCTTCACCCAGGCTACATTATGACATGTAAACAGCCTCTAGTGATTGTACCTCAATACTAGCAAAAGTTTTATTTAATTCAGTAAATCAGGGTGAGCCATAAAATGTAATGACGCCCCTTGAACATAAAAACAAATATTAGACTATAATCAGATCATATAAGTTTTTTTTAATCTACTGTGGCCACAATACGAACTCATTTGGTTAATGGAGATATATGATGAACAAAACTGATCTTCTTGAATTGATTAATCTAGCTCAACAGCGCGTTAATGTATTAAACGCGAGAGCCAAGGGTATTGTCCAATCATTAGACGAGCGTATTCCTGAAAATATTCAGCCTATAGTTCAGGCAATTAAGAAAATGCCAACCGCCCTAAAAGGCGCAAAATATGGCCAATATCTTGCGGAACAACTCAGCGGGATCAATGCTATCGAAGGTGAACTAGATCCTAAAATAGCTCATGATATAGTTACAAAAATTAAGCAAATGAATAGTGGACTGTCAGATCTAGAAAAAACATGTAAAAAATTTGAATCCATATCGCCTATGACCGCGGAGCAATTAGCCGCGCAACATCTTGCAAAAAAAGATAGTTTTGAAAATACAAAAAATGAATTGAAGGAAAAAATAGAGCGACAAGAGATAGATACCAACTGGGAAGAGCTCAGTAAAAAACGTTATACCAAAGATAAGGTCTTTTCCGGACTTTTAGAGGATCTCAAATCATTTGAAGAACACTCAAAAAGTGCCTTGGAAGAAATGCAAAGTAGTCCTGAAGTGACCAAAAAGAAGCCTTCCCTTGCGAATCAAATTGGGCGCATCTTCACCAAAGCCAAACCTGATAATAAGGATCTTAAACAAGAGCCCATACCTTACGATGACCTTCATGGCGTCGTGGAAGCAACTAAGATACAACATGCAATACTAGA
>Ga0364866_10899_pt1 | contig 13577 bp, 8 predicted proteins | sample ExccelAu500001D3_3_FD_206913 | JGI IMG/M metagenome (GOLD analysis project Ga0364866, IMG submission 206913) | Enriched cells from Trout Bog Lake Hypolimnion, Wisconsin, USA - BchlTB.Aug13.5000.01.D3 | ecosystem: Environmental > Aquatic > Freshwater > Lake > Hypolimnion/Profundal zone | place: USA... | reverse complement strand
CGCACACAGTAACAGGAAAAATAACTGATGAAAAAGGCCAGGGATACCCGGGAGCAGGTATTACACTAAAGGGTACGCATACCGGAACGGTTTCGGATATCAACGGTGATTTTATGCTGGATGTACCGGATGGCAACAATACCTTTATCATACAGGCTGTGGGATACCAGACAGTAGAGGTAAAGGAGAAGGACCAGGTAGTGAATGTGAAACTGCAATCGAAAGCCAAGGAACTGGAGGGTGCGGTAGTAACTGCGCTGGGCCTGCAGCGGGAAAAAAGGGAACTGGGGTATAATACCACTACGGTAAATGCGGAAGAACTTACAGCCGGGCAGGGTACGAGTGCACTGTCGGACCTGCAGGGCAAAGTAGCGGGCGCCAATATTACGAGTTCAACCGGCGGACCGGGCGGCTCGACCAGGATCGTACTGAGGGGTGAGAAATCCATATTGAAAGATAACAATGCGCTGATCATAGTAGATGGTGTGATCACGAACAACTATGACCGTACATCGGACCCATCGGGTCTCTCGCAGATAGATTTCGGCAACAGCGCCAATGACCTGGACCCGGATGAAATAGAGTCTGTAACCGTGCTGGAAGGACCAGCAGCATCGGCGCTGTATGGAGCTGCCGGGGCAAACGGAGCCGTGATGATCACAACCAAGAAAGGCAAGCACAATGTTTCGGGTAAAAACTCAAAAATTGATGTGACGTTCAAGACCTCTTATACGATGTCGGATGTGCTTAAGTACCCATCGTACCAGAGCCAGTTCGGGCAGGGCGCGATCAACGGAGGCATCATTGACGACCGGGGTGATAATTTCAGCTGGGGTTTGCCATTTGATAATGTGGTAAGGCCCTGGGGTCAGATCATAGATGGCAAGCAGCAGGTAAAGCCTTATTCCTACGAACAGAATAACCTGCAGCAGTTTTTCAATCATGGTAAGGACCTGAGCAATTTTGTATCCTTATCGGGAGGCAATGAACTGAGTACCTACTATCTTTCGATCAACTCGATGAACAGCAGCGGTGTGGTACCGAATACTTTTTATAATAAATACAGCATCCGCTTCAACGCGACAACGCAGCTGAGTAACCATTTCTATTCGGACATCAATGTAAACTACATCAACTCTTACAGCCGGGCGGAGCAATCGGGCCAGGGACAGGGTGGCGTGATGCAGTCGTTGCTCCAGATACCGAACGACATACCAATCGGGCAGCTGAGCAACCTGAATAACCACTTCAACGCGATGGATTATGTGGACACAGCGGGCATACACCGCTATGGCTATTTCGGGGCGTTCAGTGCTAACCCATTCTGGGTAGCTGATTATTATGACAACCGCAACCGGACAGACCGGATACTGGGGGATATAAAAGTGGGCTATAAAAACGGTGACTTCAATGTGTTTGAGCGGGTGGGTGTAGACGCTACCGATGATATCTCCTATTATAAGACACCGCAGATCAGTGTGCAGTCGGTAGACCAGACGATCTATTATCCTTCTTACGGATATACCAACCAGGGAGGCTATACCCAGAACAACTATACGGGTATGAGGCTTTATTCTGACCTGATAGGGACCTATACGCACGCACTGAGCGAAAATTTCGGGATGACTGCGCTGATAGGCAATAACGTGACCCTGGCGCATGGCGAAACGCTGAATGCGAGTATCAACCCGGTAACGAATGGGTTGGTGATACCGTCGTTTTATAATTTTACCAATAACCAGGGACCTGTATCGGTACAGAACCCGATCAGCGACCGCCGTACGTTTGCGTGGTTTACTGATGAAAAGTTCAATTACCAGCGCGAGTTGTTCCTGGACCTGACAGCGCGTAACGAGTGGTCGTCGACGCTGGAAACAGGGCACAACTCTTATTTTTATCCCGGCGCCAATGCTGCCTGGGTATTTACCGAGAGGCTCAACGGAACGACCTTTAAGGACAAGGTGCTGGACTACGGTAAGCTGCGCATTGGTACCGCAGGAGTGAGTAATGATGCCGTGCCGTATGCCAACAATCCTGCACTGTATTCGCAGGCACCGATTGCCACGGCGTTCGGATCGGTGGTACCACCCTTCAACGCAGTACCTGCTTACCAGATACAAAATACCTTTGGCGCTGCCGGCCTGAAACCGGAGCTGACCCGTGAGTATGAAATCGGAACTGACCTGTCGTTCCTGAAAGACAGGCTGAGCGTATCGTTCACCTATTACAATGATCTGACGCACAACCTGATCACGCTCGTGCCACTGCCGCCGTCGACCGGTTATACCTCAAACTACATCAATGTGGGCGACATCAGCAATGCGGGAGAGGAACTGAGCGTGCGGGGCACACCGATCTCAACGAAGTGGGGACTGAAATGGGACCTGTTTGGCACCTATACTCATAATGTAAATAATGTAGTGAGCCTGAATGGCGGTGTAACGCAGATCACGATCGGCGGTTTCAACGGCATGGGTATTGTGGCAGCCGTGGGACATCCTTACGGCACCTTCTATGCATCGGACATCTCCTACTGGAACGGGCATGCTGTGGTGAGCCAGTCTACGGGCCTGCCGGTGCCAACGTCGAAGCCGGTACTGGAAGGATCGTACCTGCCGAAATTTCAGGCATCGTGGGGAACGGACGTAAGCTACAAGGGACTGAAGTTACATGTGCTGTTTGTGACCAAGCAGGGCGGCCAGTTCTACAGCCAGGATAAATCGCTGATGGATTTTACAGGAAATGCACAGGAGACCACCACCAACAACCGGAATGCGTATGTATGGGCGAACTCAGTATACCAGGTAGGCAATACGAACAACTACCTGCCGAACACAACCAAGTTCCTGCCGTATACTTACTGGACTACGGAAGCGAGCAATGGCAACCTGTCGGGCCAGGACCTGGTGAATGCCAGCTACATCAAACTGCAGGAAATAGCGCTGGGCTATAAGATCCCTCAGAAGTACTATAAGAATGCGATATTCGGATCGCTGGAAGCCGGTATGTATGGCAATAACCTGGTGCTGTGGACGGCGAAGAGCAATAAATATGACGATCCGGAAGAAACTTCAGTTGGCGCGATTGGCAATGGCCAGGGCTTCAATTTCAGCGCAAGGCCATCTCTGCGGAATTATGGTGCGTACATAAAAGTGACATTCTAAATTCAGTTTAATACCATTGTATGAAGATAAATATTAAAAGTGGTGTCGTTTGTTTAATGCTGGCAGGTGCTGGTATTTCATCGTGCAAGAAGTTTCTGAATGTAAATAGTAATCCAAATTATGCCCCGACGCCTACTGTGCAGACCTTGCTGCCGGCGGCGCAATTATATGTAGGTTCTTCAGTAGGCGTGGATCTTGAAATAGATGGTTCGTTCTGGGCGCAGTACTGGACACAAAACCCGGGTGCGAGCCAGTATCATTCGCTGGATCTTTATTCGGTATCGCAGGACCAGTTTTCTTACCCCTGGACCAACCTGTATGCAGCAGCTGAGAATTTCTTCCAGCTCTACAAACTGGCTGATTCGCAGAAGAAGAAGCAGTACATGGCTATTTCGCTGCTGATGAAAGCATACACCTTTCAGCTAATAACCGACGGATGGGGCGATGTACCTTATACACAGGCACTGAAAGGACAGTATGCAGACAGCAATATCATCAATCCGAAGTACGACTCACAGCGGGTAGTATATAATGGTATCATTGCGACCATCGACTCGGCCAATAAGCTGCTGAGCACTTCAGACCCGGTACATCCGACAAGCGATGACCTTGTATACGGGTCGGTAACATCTCCGCTAACGGTTATGGGGCAATGGCAGAAATTTGCCAATACGCTGATGCTGAAGGTATACCTGCGTATGAGCCAGGTAAGCCCTGGAACGGCGCAGGCAGGAATAGCGGCGTTGTATGCCAAAAATCCACAGTTTATTGGTGTGGGTGATGATGCATTCATAGGCTACGGGTATAACACGGCGAACAAGAATCCGCTGTTTGCCGAGGAAGTGGGCCTGCAGCAGGTGCAGAACCTGGTAGCCAGCCAGACGTGCGTAGACAGTATGACGGCCAATAATGACCCGAGGGAGAATGTATTTTACGAGCAGGCAGCCGCGCTCGGTTCGTTTGTGGGTGTACCGCAGGGATATTACCAGGGCACGCTGAATGCCGGAACTTTCTCGATACCCAGCTACTATGTAGCGGGCGATGCGCAGAGTTCGAGTTCTACGAATGCACCGGTGAACATGATCACGAGCTATGAGAGCCTGTTTCTGCAGGCGGAAGTGTCGGCGAGGGGATGGGCTAATCCGGGGCAGGATTCAGCCCTGTTTATACAGGCAATAGGCGCCAGCTTCAACTACTACAGTAATGCGATTGCCGCGACGACAGGGGTAACAGGTGGTACGGCTTTTCTGAACTACTTATCGGCTGGTGGTAACTGGACGAAGTATCCCGGGTCGGGAACGCTGGCGCAGAAGATGAGCTATATCATAACCCAGAAGTGGTTTGCGATGTGTGGTAACCAGGGCTTTGAAGCGTGGACTGAATGGAGGAGGACGGGCTACCCGAACTTTCTGCAGACAAGCCTGACGAGCCAGATAGGCAACAATATGCCGAGGCGCTTCCTGTATCCTACATCTGAAAGTACAACCAACTCATCCTACCCGGGATTGCAACCGCTGACGTCGAAAGTGTGGTGGGATTTATTCTAATTAGCAAAAAAACATTCAAATGAAAAAAATAGTTTTATTATCGGTTTTGACTTTAATCATGATAGGTGCCTGTAAAAGGCAGCAGGATAATCCATCGACCGTGGTTACAGCCTCTTATCCGACCATTATTTTTGGACAGAAGTATTACAGCATTACGGTGGGTTCGGTAAGGCCGACGGTGAATGCTACTGCTTACGATTCATTTTACAAGCAGTCTTGCCAGATCGTTACGATAGACAGTACCATCCACAACTTTGTACCGGGTGTGTACAGGGGCGTTATCTATGCCACCGGGCAGTATGGCTATACGACCTACGATACCTATTATGTGGCGGTGACAGGCGTGTCGGCGGCGTTGTCGGCGCAGCTGGCCGGTCATTGGATGCAGAATCCTTTGAATGATTCGATATCAACGAATGTTACGGAACTGGCGACGGGCCTGTATTCGTCGAGCAATGTAAATGGCGTGAATATTTATACCAATCCTACGGGGGTGGTGTATGACTTATTTGCTTTGACGAGTAATACCACAATTCAATTCTTCACCTCTGGTACGGTAGGCACGCTGAGCTATACAGCGATAGCAGGCGACACGACCATGAGCTATGCAACCCCGACCGGGTCTGTAGTTTTTTCGAAGTAGGCACCAGGTAGTGTGAACCCGGGAAGAGGCAGCCTCCGCGCGGAGGTTATCGGGGCGTGCGACCCCTGAAATTCTCATTATTCTTGTATTTTAACAAATTATCCATTGCGCAGCCATTATATTTGCGCACTAATTTCTATTTATGCGGATATTCCTTGCCATCATGGCAACTTTGTGTTTTTCGACCTCAGTAATGTATGCCCAGGATAACAATGAAAAGCTTACTTCGGATGTAACTGCTCCGCCGATCATTAAGACAGCCAGGGATTTCCTGATGCTGCAGTTTGCGTATAATAACTGGATACAGAAGCCAGATTCAGTGCACACCAAGACATTCGGATATGCGTTTAATTCTTATTTCTGTTATGATTTCCCGATCAAAAAGACCAAGCTGAGTTTTGCCGCGGGGCTGGGTGTGCATGTATCGGTGGTGTACCTGAACCAGCAGGCGCTGATAGACACAGATACGGTAAGCGCACTGAATACGCAGGCACGGTTTATTGCAGATACCAATCACTTTAAGCGATACAAATTTGTTACAACTTATCTCTCTGCGCCATTTGAGCTGAGGTACTACAGTAATATTCAGAACCGCAATAAGGGATTCAAGGCGGCTGCGGGCCTGGAAATAGGGACCCTGCTGGGGGCGCATACCAAGGCGCTGACGAGTATAGATGGTACCAACGTTAAGTTTAAGACGGATACCAAGCGTTATGTGTCGCCGTGGGATTTTGCTGCCATAGCGCGGATAGGCTGGGGCAATTTTACGCTCTATGGGTCTTACAATCTTACGAATGTATTCAAGGACAATGCGGGACCTCCCATTACCCCGATGTCGATAGGGCTGAGCCTGTCGGGTTTATAACTACTGGTTCCAGGTGATCGATTGGCCAAAAGTCTGTCTAGCCGTAGATTCATTTCGTTCGATCCCACGCTTGCGCGTTTTGCTCACTAACGATTTTTCTTACTGGCGCTGCAATTGCAGAGCGGTTTCCTTTTGTGTTTGTTCTAGCTGTGTGCGTATTGCTGAGGAGGAGGTTGAGCTGGAAGTGGCGGATAAGGTTGGTGCATCGTGCCGCTGTCTGTATTGCGCGAAAAAAGGGTGCCTGGATAAGCACCCTTTGTGGAAATCTAAAAAGCGGGCATTTCCAGGTCCATTAAATTTCCATCAAACACACACCACGCAGGAAATGCAAAAGATATAGTTCAAAAACCGTACCTGAAATTTCAGATCGGAAAAAATTAACATTGCTGGAGGGTTGCTACAGCGGGTATCGAGTAGCTGACGCTCTGCGCTCAAGCAGGGCAAGTAAGATTGACCGGGATTGGTTACCAGAGTTACAACAGAAGCACAATCAACTGTTGATCAGAAACGCCACCTGAGGCCGACTGTTTCGGGAAAATAAAGGAGGTGGAAGCGGTCGTTTTCGCTATTGTAATGCTGGTCGTTGGTGTTGACGGAAGCATAGCGCATAGCGATGTCGAGGTTAAGACCTACGCGGGGAACGACGTACCAGGTGACGCCCATCTGGATACCATACGTGAAACCTGTACCTGCGCCGTAATCATATTTGGACATATAGGCGAAGCTGGAATCGGGGGCTTTGCCGTAGCGGCTGTAACCGAGCGAGCCATCATTTACGGTATTGATCATACCGAACTGGGCTCCGAAATTGATATTTGCCTTGTTGTACGTATTGTAGCGGGTGTAAAGCGGGATTACGTAGTTCATGGCAATAGACTCATTGATAGCATGCTGGGCAACCACGAATGTAACCTGGCGCTGCTGGAGTTCTACTCCGTTGAGGTCATTGAGCTGCCAGTCGGCATAGCTGTCCCAGCGGCGGACGCCGAGGTCAAGATTGATCATCCAATGGGGCGTGAAGTAGTGATTGAGGCGGAGGGAAAAATCGGGTACGGTATTGGTGCGAGTGCCCTGGTAATTGATAGCGGGACCCAATGGCCGGGTATAGGCATCGGTGCCAAAATTGAGACCTACTTCCCAATAATAATCGGGGGGGAGATTCTGCGCAAACACACCACCCAGCATACCTGCAAAAAGGGCTGCTGTGAGTAAAAATGCCTTCATAAGGTTAGCAATTTTTAGAAATTAGTTTCAAATCTAAGTAAATTTTGGCGCGAAAGAAAATAAATGAATAAAATTATCGTGGAACGCTGAGGATGGCTGACGATGTGCAGGCGATATGACAACGGGAAGGAGCCAGGAGATATGCTATCGTATTGCAGCAAAGAAAAATGGGGGGAAGGAAAGGTGGAACGGTGGGGGACGGAGCGAATTGTTTAATTAAAAAAAATGCCAACCATTTTCACGTTGCGTTATGTCTTTGAATATCAGCGGGTTTTTTTTATTTCCTATTTAACTTGAAATTAAAAATGCAAGTTTTGTGAGCCGGAAAATCGTATTATCTTTTTTGAGCGTGTTTTGGAGTGGTCTTGCCTTTGGGCAGCTGCATGTAACGACGGGGACTTCGAAAAATGTATTGGTAGAGCAGGCTATGGGAGCCTGGGCAGGATTTTGCCCGGACGGGCAGCAGGATGTGCTGCAGTCGGTGCTTACGATACCGCACGCGATTGTGGTGGACTGGCACAACGGTGATTCGCTAATGGTAGCGGGCGATCCGTTTAACTCGGGTTATGCATATGTGCTGGGATTTCCGTCAGCGACTATTGACCGCTATGATATAGGGGGAACTTCGGAGCAGATGCGACCGTACGAGTCGGCGGTGAGCGCGAGGACATCGCTAACGCCCAACTTCCAGGTAGATATGACCACAAGTTATAACCCGGTTAGCCGGATCTTAAGCATAGTGGTGACGGGAAAAGCGCTATCGTCGCTGACGGGCAACTGGAATATCAATGCGATCGTAGCTGAAGACAGCGTATCGAGCGCCTATGGGCCTAACAACCAGGTGAGCCTGCTGAATACGACCGTAACAGCGAGCAATGGGATGGCCTGCTGGTATAATGGCCTGGGCTCGCCGATACCTGCGGCCGACTATGCCCATATGGATGTGGCGAGGGCGGTGATGGCTACGAATATATGGGGAGATGCGGCTTTTACGAACCCTGTAGCGGGGACTACAGCATCGAGATACTATACCTATACGCTGCCAACGTCGTTTAATGCGAGCAAGATTTTTGTGGTGGGGCTGGTTCAGAAATCAGGGATTGCTGTGGGTGACAGCGTGGTAGAAAATGCGGTGTCTACCAAGGGCAATCTGATACCTCCCGGTACGCTATCGGGTTCCTCGGACAGTATGAGCGCCTACACCAACGACTTGTGCAGCACATCTGAATTTTTTGTAACGACTCATTCCTGGACCAGCGGTCTGAGTATCCAGACCGATTTCGGGGACGGGTCGACGGCGTCGTCGGCGGTACTGAGTGCGGTGAGCGGGGGCTATGCGGATATTTACCACAACTACACGACATCGGGAACGTATACGATCAAGCATGTGCTGCTCTCCGGAACCAGCCGGCTGGATTCGGTAACTTATTCCCACACGTATGTGTTATGCAACCAGTTTCCTGTCATGTTTTATTATGATGCCAACAGTAACTGCATCAAAGACAGCTCGGAATCGTTTGTATATCAGCCATTTATGACAAGAGTGGATTCAAATGGGGTTACAGTTGATTCGATATCTGCATCGTGTGGATTTTATTATAATGCGTATGGCAGTGCAGGAGATATTTATACGTTTACGGTTATGTCGGCGCCTCCTGGCTTGTCGGTAAGCTGCCCAACCACTATAGCTGACACGATCGGTGCAGACAGCAGCCTGGCTCCTAAGTATTTTGGTACGTCGTGTACTACGGGCAGTACCTTTGACCTGCGGATTTTCCCGTCGACGATATTGGGCAGGCATCATTTCAACAGCGACATCCTGGTAGACAATACGTACTGCTCCGGCGAGCCGGCTACGGTGACGATGGAGCTGAGCCCGCTCTTTAGCTACATGGGTTATCCGGCACCCACAAGTATATCGGGCAGTACGCTTACCTGGAATATTGCCGACCTGTCGTCGATACTGCCTGCGCCGTACCACATCAATGTGAGCGGTGAAGTGATAGGTACCTGGCTGACGCCGGGCGATACGCTGCATGCGCATTATCATGTAGACCCGGTGACCGGCGATGTGAATCCTGCCAATAATGATACGATCCGGGTGGATACGTCGCGGTCGGGGTATGACCCTAATTATATGGAGGTAGTTCCGGCTGTGTACATAGCGGCTGGCACCACGGTCACTTATACCATCGACTTCGAGAATACCGGTAATGACACGGCGCACAACATCTATGTGATGGATACCCTTTCGGACAATGTGCTGGCACCGACCGTGAAGCTCCTATCGAGCACCAACAAGATGTTTGTGACTTATCTGAAAGATGTGGCGGGCCAGAACATTGTGAAGTTTGATTTCCCGGGTATCAACTTACCTGACAGCAGTCATCATAATCAATGTGACGGCATGGTGATTTTTAGGGTGCAAACAAAACCCGGGCTTGCCAATGGTACGCTTGTGTCGAACCATGCGGGCATCTTCTTTGATGATAACCCGGTGGTGATGACGAATACGGTTACCGATATCATAGGGCTACCTAACCGTGTTGTGACGGTGCAAGACAAGAACACGGTGGCCATCTACCCCAACCCGGTAACCGATGAGCTGACGGTGTCGGCTGACCATACGGCACTCCGCTCGTACACGATAACCAACAGCATAGGACAGGAATATATGTCGGGGCAGCTGGATGCAGGCGTAATAAAAGTGGGCGTAAAAACGCTTCCGGCGGGCCTGTATTACCTGGCACTAAGGGGTGATGACGGCGTTGTCATCCGGAAATTTGTAAAACTCTAGTATAAGTTGGTAGAAGGAGGGCCTGCTGCGAAAACAGCAGGCCCTTTTCTATGTACGAGCATACGAATTTAGGGAAGGCGCAGAGCAGAAACCTGCGGGCGGCATAGTGCGCCGAGGCAGATCATGACTCTTCGTCGTCGTCGGTACCGAGGTTCATGTTGAGCATGCTGCCGAGCATATCGCCAAAGGCATAGCCACCTTTCTCGAGACCTTTTTTGCTGATGAGGGAAAACTCAGAAAGACCATGGAGGAGGAACTCCATGAGCAGACCTGCCTGCTCCTCGGTGGTATGCGGGTAGTATTGCTTTACGACGCCATAGAGGCCATCGACCTTGTAGAGGCCAGCCAGCCAGGCGGTATCGGACGACTGCTGGAGCAGTATGAGGTCGTTGCCTTTGCCAAACCAGTCGATGACGGGCTGGTAGGGGCTTGGTTTGGTTTTTAATTTGCCACCGGGCGCAACGGCTGCTTTAATGTCGCGTGATTTCTTGATGGTTTGCGGATCGGGGAAATACTTGACAAAAAGGCTGCGAATGGCCAGGCCCAGGAGCCGGTAAGCCACATTGAGGGGGCCTTCCTGCTCACCCTCGTAAACCAGCTCGATCTTGCCGGTTATGGACGGCACGACACCAATAAAGTCGGAGATGCGGACGAGGGTATGCGGCTGTGCATTCTGCAGCGCGCGGAGCTCAGCGGTACTTACGAGGTTTTCGTAGGCTGAAATGGTGAGGCGTGCAGATACCCCGCTTTTCTGGTCAACATATTCGCTTTTGCGAGCTTCCATAGCTATCTGCTCAATAAGCAGGCGGCAGATATCGGGAATCTCCACGCAGTCGGCCTGCTCGGGGAGCAGGCTGGCCTCCTGCTCGGTAATGGCGCGGGAAATTTCGATGGTTTTGGGATAGTGGGTGATAATCTGGCTTTCGATACGGTCTTTGAGTGGTGTGACAATGCTGCCACGGTTGGTATAGTCTTCGGGGTTGGCGGTAAAAACAAACAGGATATCGAGCGGCATGCGCAGCTTGAACCCACGAATCTGGATGTCGCCCTCCTGCAGAATGTTGAAAAGGGAGACCTGTATGCGGGCCTGGAGGTCGGGGAGCTCGTTGATGACGAAGATGCCCCTGTGGGACCGGGGTATAATGCCGTAATGGAGTGCTAGCTCGTCGGCGAAGCTGAGGCGCAGATTGGCCGCTTTGATGGGGTCTATATCGCCGATGAGGTCTGCTACCGAGACATCGGGTGTGGCGAGCTTTTCGGAGTAGCGTGCGGACCGGTGCAGCCAGGAGATGGGTGTATGGTCGCCTTTTTCTTCCATCAGTTTGCGGGCATAGAGCGAGATAGGTGCGAAGGGGTCGTCGTTGATCTCGGAGCCGGCTACAGTGGGTATCCACTCATCCATGAGGCCCACCATTTCGCGGGCCATCCGTGTCTTGGCCTGGCCGCGCAGCCCCAGGAACAAAATATTGTGACGTGACAGCAGTGCGCGTTCCACATCAGGTATTACGCTGTCTTCATAGCCCAGGATGGTCTGGAACGGGCTTTCTTTTCTGCGTATCAGGCTTATGAGATTATGCCGTATTTCGTCTTTGATGGGTTTGGGGGCATAACCTGCCTTTTTCAGTTCTCCAAAAGTTTTGATTTCAGGTTGATTCATTGTCAGATTTTTAGCTATTAATTTTACTCGTCGTTATCGTCTTTTTTCTTTTTGGGAGGTTTTGGGTTGTCGTCTTCGTCGTCATCCGATTTTTTCTTTTTCTTCTTAATTTCTTTGGTTGTTTTTACAGGGGCCATGCAGCATACCAATCCCAAAGGCGAAAGCAAACTCTTGCCTGCATGCACCCTCCCGCTCACCGGCGTAGGCTGCGTAAAAAAAATAGTCTCCGATCTCGGCGTTTTCGACATCACCCCCGACGGCTTTGTGTGTATCGAGTATGCGCCCGGCGTTACCCTCGACGAAATAAAATCAAAAACAGCCGGTCGCCTCACCATCGCCGCCGATGTGAAGGAAATGACGCTATAAATGAATAACACCGACTCGGAAATTGTCATCTGGCACAATGCCCGTTGCGGCAAGAGCCGCGCTGCACTCGATCTGCTGGAAAAGCTTCTTGTTCCCTTCCACGTTCGCCTGTATCTCACTGAGCCATTCAAAAAAGCCGAACTGAAATCATTGCTCAGGAAACTGAAAATGGAGCCCTCCCGGCTCGTTCGCAAAAACGAACCGCTCTATAAAGACCAGTTTGCAGACCACGATATCCCTGAAAAAGAATGGCTCGACATCCTGGTCAAGAACCCTGTTCTGCTCGAGCGCCCTATTGTTGTCTATGGCAAATCGGCCCTCGTAGCCAGGCGGGCCGAAAGGATATTGGAGCTGCTGCCAGCCATCACACCGGAGCCTGTTGCCTAGTCACCAGCCGCTTATACCGCTTTTCCGCCATCGGGTGCGCATATTTACCTAACTTTACCTGCTCCGGGTAACATAATGAAGTATTTATTGCTGTGCATTTTCGTGTTCGCTTGCGTTGCCTCCTCGTCTGCCAGGAGGCACAAGCACGAACGCGGCCTGCCCCGAACGGAAGTTGGCCTCATGAACAATGTGCTCGGCTGCCTCAGCAACAAAGATTCTGTCAACTATTACAACCTTTTTATCCCGTTCGATACCCTCTGGCAGCTCGTCCTCCACAACCCAAACCGGACGCCCGAAGCAACCGCCCAACTCGCTAACCTGAAGGAGCATCCCCGGGCGCTGCTCAGTTTCGATCCCCAATACAACCCCGAAATCATGAAGCGGTTTTATGCCGTGATCAAAAAAGGTGAGGATTCCGGCATTCACTGGAAGGAGATCGTCATGCAGAGCTACGAACTCTACAGGGAAACCATTACATCCGCCGATATGGTAGGCTACGATATCATCGCCCCCGAGCGTTTTATGGGTTACATATTTGTACGCGACCTGCTGGGGCGCACCACTTTCTGCATCAGCATTGCCGAGATTCAAAAGGTCGAAGGTTACTTCTTCGGTGGCCAGGTGCTCAATATTCTCGAGGCTTCCGGCATCGACCAGTTTCACCAGAAAGAGGCCGAAGAAATTAAATACCTGGCCCTCCAGGAAGAGCTGCTCCTCAAAGAGGAGGCCCATGCCGACTCTGTCGCCAAAGGCCTCATCGATTCCACCGTGGTCGACAGCGCCGCCCTGGCCCGTAAGAACGATGCGCTCAAAGACGACCCGAACGAAGACGATACCATTCGCAAAAGAAGGGAGGTGGTCGACCGTCGGTATTACGAGGGCAAATTCGATGAGGAGATCCCCGTCAAAATGTACGTCCGGTATATG
>Ga0364866_10886_pt1 | contig 13605 bp, 14 predicted proteins | sample ExccelAu500001D3_3_FD_206913 | JGI IMG/M metagenome (GOLD analysis project Ga0364866, IMG submission 206913) | Enriched cells from Trout Bog Lake Hypolimnion, Wisconsin, USA - BchlTB.Aug13.5000.01.D3 | ecosystem: Environmental > Aquatic > Freshwater > Lake > Hypolimnion/Profundal zone | place... | reverse complement strand
CGACGGATGCGGAAAAGCGGGCAAAAGCCTCTGCCGTTCACGCCCTTCGTTTCGGCCTTCAGACTTTCCTGAAACTCTTCGCTCCGTTCATGCCGTTTACTACGGAAGAAATTTGGAGATGGGCGTTTACCCAGGAGTCTCCGAGTGTTCACCTTGCCCGATATCCTTCAGAGCAGGACTTTGCAGGTTTTCCAGAGGGCAATCCGGCTTTGTTTGATGCCGCGATGGCCGCTCAAACCGCGATTAACCAGCAAAAGACGCTTTCAAAGGTTTCAATCGCCCGTCCGGTGGTCTTGCTGCGCTTAAAAGCCAACCCGGAATTCATCAAGAATTTGACGATGGTTCAAGGTGATGTCTGCGGAGCCACCAAAGTCGAAAAATTGGAATACGTCAGCGATCCGTCGCTCGAGAAAAATGTCGTTCTGGTTCAAGACATTGAATATGGCCCCGATTCCAAAGCGTGATAGGATTTACATAGGTCTTATGTAACAACACAAGACCTTCATTGTGGACTGGCCATGGAGGGCTGAGTGAAGCAAGTTTCAATTTCATTACTGATGCTGGGGATGTCTTCAGGGTTTTCTGGAGTCGCGTTTGCATCGTTCGAACAACCTAAATTTTGTGCTTCTCACTGTGTTGATCCCGCAGTGGCTCAAAAGCTGAGTCGTTTTTTATCCAAATCCAGTCCGGCCATTGAATTAAAAGACAAGCCTTGCGCAGTCGAGGATTCATCGATTTCTGATCTCAATTCATCGCCTTTGGCACGGGGTGGACGCAAGGCGATGGCGATGAATTACGGTTCGTGCGATGTTTTGAAGCTGCCGGTGCTGGAAGCCCACTCCTGGTCAAAGTCTGAAAATCCCTATCTCGAAGTTCTGAAGAAACCGGGGTGTGATGATTCGAAAGCCTGTTCAGATCCGGTCAAATGGGGAATTCAAGGGATTCAAGGCAATCTGATCGATGGATGCGAAGCACGTGCATGCGCAATTCTTTCAGGAAAAACACCGGTACCGGGCAATGCCGCCTTTGTGAGCCAGTCGCTGGCGATGGCCGGGGCACGGATCAAACCCAACGAGGATTTTTCAGGGGCGGATGTTTTGACTACGAAAGATTATTGGAATCTGGGAGAAACCAACGGCAAAGGCGATGCGGTGGATTGTTTTGAAAGAGTGCCGACTGCCGACTACAAAGCAGGTGATTTGATTGTCTCTCCCGACGGACACATCGCGATGGTCGATACCGTGGGAGAGGATCCATTTGGGATCGAAGCCAATGTACTTTCAAAAATGAATTCTTCGAAAGGGCTCCAATCTTTGAATCGGGTGATTCAATCCGGTTTTGAAGACCGAAATCTCAAAGCTCCCGGGTTTCAACTCGAGCAGGCTTTGACTTCGAAGTCATTGAACGGATTTGACCCCGCGGTCATCGCCTATTTTGAAACCGCGGCGAAAGTGATTTGTGAGCGGGAAGTGACCCATCATCCGTCGGGATTTAAAGTGACGGTGCTCCACAGTTCTGTCCATCACGAAAATGCCGGAGTTCAAAGGCAGAAAATCTTTCCCGGGTTGAGCGCCATCGAAGGTTCGGGCGAGCACGAGCGCTACGGGCAATCTTCAATCTCCACTGGAGTGATCGAAGGAGTAAAAAGGAATTGCATCGACCGGGTCCGCGCAAAATGGAAGAGCACTGCGGAAAAAAATCCGGCCCTCGCGGCTGTTTTTGATCAAAAATCGAGCGTGGGCGGGCCCGCCTCTGATGGGCGGGAGTCCCGGTTTCTCCGTTATGCTGCTCAACGATCGGGTTGCGAACCCGACTCAGCACGTGCGAATACGAATCGAAGTGCTTCTTGTGTCAGTTGTTGCGATTCCAGCACGAGCTACGCCGCCCAAACCAAGGGGAAGCAATCTAAATGAGGATATCGGCTCTTTTCCTCATACTGATTTCGATCGATGCCCGGGCGACAATTCCGAAGGTCGAAGCCAATGGAGTTCCTGAAATCAAAGTCGATATTTGCAAGGACACTCATGTCATCAGCCTGGAGATGATCGAATTGGAGCTGTCCGGACGGCGTTGGGTGGGGGGAACTTCTCCGTGTTTAAAACAGTCCAAATTTAAAACCCTGTACGCATTCAAGTCGGATGACGGTGATTCATATCTGTCCAAACCCGAATATGTGCTTTCAGACGGCAGGGAAATCAGAATCGTGAGTGAGAAGCTCGAACCGAATGACCAGGTTGACGTCAGAATCGCCTATATCGGAAAAAAGAACGGAAAAGATCGAAGACTCATTTTCGTACGTGTTGAATTTTGGAAAAGCCCGGGTCGCTCGGGGATGTGGCAGCATTTATTCCGACATCACCCATTTTGTCATGAGAGAAAGCTGTCTTAAAAAAGAGGGGAGTCGTTGACGTTCGACTCGGAGAAGTCTTGTGTTAAAAGGGCAGAGGATGCCAGCGTCAGGGCTTTCATCGCAACCAATGTAATACGGCGTTGGGTATTGCGAAAAATTGAGGAAAATTTTTTCTTCAAAGTTCCGAATTTATTCAAGAGTTACATGTCTTGACTGGATGAAGCCCTATAATAAAACGATATGAAGAATCTCAGTCTGTTATGGAAGCTATTTCTACGGCGTTTGCACAATTTATAACTCGCCCGCGCCTTGCTGCAATTGAATTTCGGATAAATTCGCAAGATCCAAATTGGACTTGAGATGTTTGGCCCAGAAGGCAATAAAGGTGCGGGCCTATCAATAATTTCCCAACTACTGATTAAGCTGCTTTCGGCGGAGCCATCTCAAGGCCTGTTGCAGCAATGATCTTGACCAAGAGATCACAGGAAACACTTACGGAAGCTCCATTTTTAACGGCAGAAACTTTACTTCTGGCAACACCAGAACGCTTAACGATTTCGTTAACGGTTAACTGTGATTTTTCAATAGCTCTTACAGCAAGGGTAGTTAGATTCGCCTTGTACTTCATTAAGGCAGAATCACTTTCGGAGAGACCAAGGATTTTGCCAAGTTCTTCTGCATTTTTAGCTACCACATAATTTTTCTTATTATTTTTCATTTTGCAGTTCCTCCAAAAAAGTCTTTAAACGCTTTTTGCCGGTTTCGATTTCATTTTGTGGTGTTTGTTGGGTTTTCTTCTTAAACCCATGAAACACCAAAATTCCCAGCTCGGTTTCAATTACAAAGAAAGCTCTATAAATTCCACTTTGATCTTTGAGTCGGATCTCTGATGCACCTTTGGCAACCGAAGGCATGGGTCTAACATCAGGCATCCCTACTCGCTCACCTAATTGGAGTTGGGTGAGAACAGAGCCAAAATCCTTCTTAATTTCCATCGGCCATTCCCGAATATCCTTTCGGGCTGGGTCATAAAAAAAGACTGAGTGGCTGAATCTCTTCACTTTTTAAGTGTCCCATAAAAGGGACGTTTGGTCAAGTGTTTATTATTTACAGGTTTGCACCAAACTGAATGCCTGAAAAGATCCGTCTTCGTCCATCGTACAAAGTTCAGGTAAATTCATGAGGCTCTTTCGCTTCCGGCCAACACCGTTGAATCTATATTGTATCCCAGGGTTTAATGTCGTAAATCTTTCGGGTAATGATCTCAGGAACTAAGGTAAGGGTACCAAATAGCAACCCCGCTAGAACACTGTTTTTAACGGCTATATTCAATACGTCAAGGCGCTGATGAAACGCGAATAGAAGGACAGGAAACATGCCGAGAGCAAATAAGATTGTAGCATAAGAAAAAACTACCCAAAGTGGCCAGTAAGACATCGGTTTTAACTTGCAGCCAATTCGATTCAAGAGCCTAACCAAAGGTGGATCTCGTAGGACAAAGAATTTTCCCAAAAGCCCAGGTTTGCAAGAGCTTTTTGCATACGCTTCAAATCTGGCTATTTTCTCTGAAAAAGTCTTTTGGTCCATGATTTGAGAATACCAAGTAACTAGTTTTGCAACAATCTCAGAATCCGGTTCTAGTGGAACGGGGAATAGCCACCCTTCCTACCAGCCAATCGCGGAATTCCCCCGATCAATGCCAAGGTTTGTACGGATCAACTCGTCCGGGCGAGTGATTTTTTTCTTTTGGGCTTCCATCAACGGTCGGTTGCCGTTTATTTTTTAATAGTTTTCACCATCAGTTTTTCACCCATCACCTCCGGGACCCGCTGCATCTTTTGCACTGTAGTGTCTCCCACCGTGAACCGAAGTTCAGTCCGTTCGGCCGTGATCAGTGTCTTTTCAACCTCTCGCTTGGATTGATCAAGGCAAGATTCCACAAGCGATATTTTTTAATCAAGGCTGACGGAGTGCGGCGAAACGTTTTCTTCTGTTTTAATAAAGCCCTGATCCGTTCGGCAGCCGCGGGCTCACTGTAATCCTGTTCTTTAACCACGTACTCAAAAAGTGTCGAGTAGGCTTTGATCGCATAGAGCCGACGAACATCGACTTCGAGAAGATAATCAAGAAGCAGCAATTCTTTAGTATTAAAAGCCTTTCGCTTTCAACTCTCAATGGAACTCATGCAATAATAACAGGCGTTACTGAACCACCCCCGACAAATCGCTGGTCTTCAGTTCCATGACCCATGCGCTTTCGCCGTTGGAGTAAAAGGTTTTCCGTTCGTGGGTTTTTTTAAATCCGATGGTCTCATACAGGTGGATGGCTCCGCTGTTGGATGCCCGGACTTCGAGTATGATTTTTGGGATTTCATCCCGGACAATTTCGTTGACCATGACGTGCATGAGTTTTTTTGAAAACCCGAGATGACGCCATTCCGGAGCCACCGCGACATTGAGGAGGGAGGCTCCCTCGGCCTGAACCCAATAAACGATGTAACCTAAGACCACGGAGTCGGTTTCATCGTCAGTCAGAACCAGAACTCGTGCAAAAGGCTTGTTCATTTCTCCAAGAAAATGCTCCCGGCTCCAGGGCTCGGGATAGCTTTTCGTTTCGATTTTGAGGATCTTTTCAAGATCTTCCTCAACAGCGGGACGGGTGCTTACGGTACTCATTCCGGCATTCTAGCATAATCGGGGAGTGTCGATCAATTGCCTGGCCTCAATAATATCGATAAAGTTCAGATACGCCACTCATTCGGGACCACTCCGTGAGGGTCATTTTCATCGCTTGCTCCAAATAATCGAGGGATTCACTCTCGCCCTTTTTGATCATCTCCTTGAAGTTCCGCTGAAGGTGGTTCATTTCCTGAATGTAGTAGTTTCTGGCTTGGACGATTTTCTTTTTCTGAAAGTCAGTGGGTTTAAACCATTTCCCGCTTCGATAATCAAAGTACTGTCCGTTTTCAAAGTCTTGAAGGGGCACCGCTACAAAATAGTGTTTGTCATGAAAACGGCGGATCAGTTTTTGATTGAGACCATATTTTGAGGCGAGCTGAATTGCGGTTTCTTCTCTTTCATCAAAGGTAAATTCTTTACCCCGACTTTTCAATTCGCGCCTCATCCAGACTTCGTCCTTTAACGAGACATCGGTTTCGCGAGAGATGGATTTTAGAACCTGGGGTTTTCGACTAAATTCTCTCAGTTCAAATGCGAGTTTAGTCATATCCTGATTTTTTGTAATTCCATAAGTGGAGGATTGTCGGACGGCAAATGCCATAAACTTGTAATCGTTGTCATCAATATCGGAGAGTCGTTGAGGGAGACGACTCACTTTCCGATCGAAGATCTGCTTTCTTGTCTTGGAAAGGTCCTTTTTACCTAAAGGCTGAAACGATGCAGCTCCTGTCAACCACGTCGGGTGTAGCCCTTCCTCCATTCCTTTGAAAAACAAGTAGTCATTTTCGTGCTTTACCCAATCTATCATGTTGTCAAAGTGAGCTTGCGGATAAAGAGTAGGGAGTTCCATCACTTTGTTTAGGTGTAGTTCTTGATAACCTAAATTCGTTCCAATAAAATCCAGTTGTTTTTCAAATTCTCCGTAATCGATTTCGTAGGTATCGTGCTTGATCTCATAGGCCGCATTCATGGATTTGGAGTTTCTAAGCTGTGTGACCTCTTGAGTGAACTGGCCTAGAAAATGGGGTTTTTTCGATGTTGCTTTGACTAGTTTTGGATCGCATAGCCATAAATATCCGAGTCTTTTTTGCGGGGTTTCTTGGAACCATTTTTCGTCGGTAAAATACGGCGGTCTATAAAACTCAGTCACTTCCGGACCTGCCCCTTCCTTTTCCAACGAATAGGTCAAAACCGAATTTGGAGATGTCTTCGGAGAATACACATGATCCAGCCAGTGGGTGTTTTTTCGAAGGTCATGGAGTAAGGTTTGATTGCCGAGAGATTCATTGCGATTTAAAACCCACTTTAAATGGTCCTGATCTTTGATCCAACCTGAAACTTTACGATCGGAGATCATTTCATCGACCAGCACCAACTGCCGGGTCAAATCAAGTGTGCTCGAAGTTTTGGACTTTAAGAAGATTGTTCCGCAGAGGGATTCGGGCTCACAGTTCTCGGCAACTTTATGCAAATTATTCAAATATTTCTCGGATAAATCGGGGAACTCTTTCGTCAGCACTTGAACAATATAGGGTTTGGTGTCCACAATCTTCTCACGAATTTCCGACAGGCGCTCAGGATGCTCCTCTCCGTAAATCAACAACATCTTCAAGAGTCCTTTGGATTTCAGTTTAAGTTTAAGTTTTGATGGATCAATTTTTCCTTCCTGGTTAAAAAGTGATTCCGTCCATTGGTAGAGTTGCTCGGTGATATCCAATTTTGATGATACAGAGTCAAGCTCGAGCCTAGCGCGGCAGTCCGAGTCTTGGGCGCACTTCTGAAGGACGGTAATGAGTTTGGTAATGTCAACCGTAGGATGCTTTGCTTTTAGGTATGCTTCTACGTAAGGAGGGTGATTCCCCAATGCATGCTGGAAGATTTGATTGTAGTTTGAATCGTGGCTCGAAGCCTCTATGATCCATTCCAATCGCTGCGGTGTCGTCCATTCCGGAAGTTTGTGATCATGGGCAAGCTGATTTATTTTTAAAAGAGCTCGTGTGGTTTTGATGGGAGTGCTCAATTCTTCTTCGGTAAATACCGAATGACACCATTTTTCTTCCCTGCAAATCGTTGCAAAATCATAAGCCTCGTCAATCTCTGTAGGGATTAGATTTGGAAACTCTTTGGAGAGCATCTCTTCGATTCGAAAACGCGAAGGCATGACTAAAAGTTTGAGTTCGGTGACGGTGGAGCAAATTCTTTTTTGCATTCCACGAGCCATGGGAGTCGGATCAGCCAAGCTGGTTAAAGATAAGAATTCAAACGACAAAATGGCGAGGATTGCTCCTTTGGTCACTTTACCATTTCGGAAAATGAAGCTTTTTTCTAAAAAAACAAACCTTATTGTCAAATCTTTGGCGGTGTGCCGGGGTTGTAAAGCATTTCAGGATCATGTTTCGATCTTTGTTTCGATCGAGACTGAATCTGGTCTATCCTAAAAACTGTGGCCAGAGGATTGGTATCCTTCGCCCAAACGGAGGCTTCCTTGAAACGCGGTGTACTTTACGATGTCCTTTACGGCTTTGTCCCCATCACCGAATGGGAAGAGAAAATCATCAACTCTCCTTTTTTTCAGCGTCTTCGTTGGATCAAACAATTGAGTTTTGCGAATTATATTTTTCCAGGTGCGGAACACAATCGATTCGGCCACACCATCGGAGTGATGCACTCGATGGATCAAATGCTTCGAGCACTCGGGTTGGCCGTGCCTGATCACGAGTTGTTTGATGTCAAGTCCACTTCATCAGCAGCGATGCTTCATAAAAGCTTGCGAATCGCGGCGCTTCTTCATGATATTGGAACCTTTCCATTTTCCCACACCGTCGAGTACGGTTATATCCGACACGGCAACGACGAACGCAGGTTGCCGGATCGGGCCAAAGAGTTGACCAACAGTCACGAACACCTGGGCGCCTTCATCATCAAGAATACCTATTATGAGGGCGGACTTTCGCAGATTCTTGAAGACTACGGTTTTGACATCAAGATGATTTCAAAAATCATCAAGGGCGAATCGCCCTATGCGGTGGCCAATCAGTTGATGCATTCGGATCTCGATGCCGATCGCATGGATTATCTGCTCCGGGATTCTTATTATACGGGGATTAAATACGGGCAATTCGACCGAGATTACATTCTCGCGAACTTAACCACTTTTGACTTGGGTCGGGGCCAGCTGGGATTCGGAGTCCGGGAAAATGCGATGAGGGCGGTTGAGGATTTTCTGATCGCGCGTTTCAATTGGTACTCTCAAGTGATCAAGAACCAGGGATCGGCCAAATTTGATGTGATTTCATCTCACATCGCAGAAGCATTTTTGAACGAAGATCTGATTTATCAATTTCACGATCTCTTGACCATGATCGAGGAACGGGATGAGCGGTTTTTTTGGTTCAATGATGTGTACTTCATCAATCGTTGCCAAGAAGTCCGCCTGCAAGGCTTGATGGACGATCCCCACACCAACGAATTGATTGAAATGCTCCTCTACCGAAAAGCGCCTAAAACCCTTCATCATCCCGAATTTGAGCATCGGATCATCGAGGCCACCGGGAGCGAGTCGGATCGTGAGAAACGGATCAAACGGATCAAAGCCATCATCAAGGAATTCGAAAAAGTGATCAAAGATCACGGCACCGGAAAAGAATGGATTCTGGCCGATATTCCTTCTAAAGACATTGTGTTTTCCACCTCACGCGAAAAATTGAAAAAGAAAGAACGCAAAGGCCCGCTCTATCTCGAGCAAGAACCGGTCAAGATCGTAACCAAACGAGCTGGACCAAAGCTCTTAATCGAGGTGGATAACTCCATCGTAAAGCGCCTTTCGAATTACGTTAATTTTGTTCCGAGTGTCTATTGCAATGATTCAGCGATGAAGTTGTTCAAGGCCAAGGGAATGGTTTAAGAACGGTATCCGACTACTTTTCGGTACCCGTTGCGTCGAAAATGGGCATTTACAACGAAAACGTTTTTTCGGTAGAACCGAGCTTACCTTCTTGACTGGAGACCGCCTTGACAAAAGTGACGTGATTTTGATGGGTGCGATTGGAAGTGCAAGCTTGGGAGTGTTTGTAAATCGTTACTCTTTCTGCTGCTTCTTTGAAGCATTCCTTTTCGGTGTGAAAGATGATCTCCTCGGGGTGTGTTGAACAATGGTTACCCACGAGTTGGCTTGAGTAACAGTCGTAGAGTTTACAGCGAAAAAGGTCTTCTGCCTGGGCCAGGCCACCGTTAAACGACAATAGTGTAATAGCGAGAAATAGAACTTTCATACTCTGTTTAGAGCAGATTTGATGCCAACTGCCTGTGGGGTATATTCGATGAGGGACTTTTTCTCTGTCTAAACTCTAGACACTTGTAAAAGGGGATCCGACTCCTCGTCGAGGCAAGAGTCGAACGGGTACCCGCTGCGTCTGAAATTGCAGTTATTCTGGAATCTAGGTTGATTGTTTTTTATGAATTGGTTAGATCTTTCTAATCATGAAACTGTCCAAGTCTCCTGAGACGGTCATTTTACCTGACCAACATCGAATCGAATATTCTTCGCTGGGATACTGGAAACAATATGAGATTGGCATGTTTTTGCTAGGGTTTGGCCTGATCTGTGGATCTGCGGTAGCTCGGTTTTGTGATGGCGACATTGTTCTTCCGCTCCTTTGCTGCGGAGTGCTGTCCAGTCTGCTAGCGGCGGTAGTTTTGGCGATGACCTGGAAACGTTTTGCATTTGATGCTCAAGAACGAAAGGCATCGATTACGTTAAGGTTGATTCCATTTTTTGAGACCACTATTGGTTTCGACGACATGGTGAAGATGGAGTGGGAAGAAGAAAAGGTGTTAGATCGAGGCGGTCCTTCGTATTACTACCCGATTTTTATCAATCTAAAATTCGGAAAACGAATTTCTCTCATGGTTTATCGAGATTCTAAAATCGCAGATTTGGAAGTGCGAAGAATTTCAGAGTTATTAGGGCTGCCCACAACGAAATAACTGCGAGGTTTGCTCTTTGCCCAAATTTTGACTGAGTTCTTGTCGAATGGAATCCAAAGACACGGAGACAGAGGTTCCATCGAAATACCTCGAGGCCACTTCTTGTGGATCTCCAATGGCGCCCGCTGCAGTGACTCCGATCAGTTCGCCATTTTGATTTAAAACGGGCGATCCGCTATTTCCACCCACGGTGTCCAGGTTGCTGAGGATTTGGTTGCCGTTTGAATAGAAAGATTGGGCGCGCGCCAGCAAGGCCGGATTAAAGTGAGCTTCGCGATAATATTGATTTTTTGATAAATCAGGATAGATCATTCCAAAGCTGATGTATTTGGAAATTCCATCCGAACCGCGTTGATTGGATCTCTGGGTTGGACTCGGAAATCCGATGGTCCAGATTGGATCTCCGGAGTGCATCTTTAGGGATTTTCCCATCGGAATGCAGGGCGGAGGATTATTTGGAAAATCAAACTTAAGAATCGCGAAGTCGTCTTGAAGAGAAATCATCTGTTTTAAGATTGGATCAGGAAAGTCGAGCAATCGCTCGTCGTCAAATTCTGAAAATCCTCTGCCGACATAGACCACGCGTGGCGCGCTGGATTGGAGTTCAAGGATTCGAATACGAGGGCAAGTCACATTTGGCCTTTGGTGGTCAAAACGGATGATTTTGTAATGAAGGTCTGAGTCGGAAAGTTCGGTGGCGTCACCGCTGGCCAGCAAGCAGCTGCTGAGGCAGTGTCCCGCGGTGAGCACATATCCATCAGTGGAAATCAGCGCGCCCGTGCAGTGAGGATCGAGATCCTCAGAGAGGCGTACCGTTGCGCCTAATCCTCTTGTTAATTCCAATGGAATGTGGGCTTTTGGGAGTTGTTCTGCCTGATAATATCCAGCGTCTGGCCCTGCCATCGCGTTCATGCAAAACAGAAGCGAGGTCGTGAGTAGAGTGAGCGAGGAATGGTATTTTGCGTTCATCGTGACTCAGTCGCCTGCGGATGAAGAGTTACGGCGCGCTGGGGGCGTTTGGCGTAGCAGGAATACTGGGTGGAGTCGGAACGCCAGTGCCTTCCATTCCTTTAATGACGGGTTCGCAGCTAATCTTCGCATCCTTGTTTTCAATGGTTCCTGAGGTCTGCGGAATCCACATTGTCTTGCCGGTTTTATCGGTTTCTTCGAATGAAAACCAAATCTCTGTGCGGGGCACGCCGGCATCGATTTTTACTTCCTTGGATTTTGCTGAAATCGAGAATGTATTACCGTTTGAAATGGGCTGAAGGGTTGGAATCGTTGCGTCCGCCATCAATTGCACTGAACTGGAAGACGAGTTTCCCTTGTCCAGGATCGTGCATTTGAATTCAGCTGCTTTTACCCGTCTTGGCATTTTTGGACGATAGTGACCTGGTTCTTTGTCACCTTCGGTCGGGGCCCAAGTCAGACCGGTCGGGGCACACCATTTATCAAACATTTTTTTGCGTTGTTCTTGTGCGCAAGAACGGTTTGCGGTTTCGTTCATGAGGAGTGTGCAATAATTCGGGAAAGTCTTCGCAAATTTTCTGCCAGTCGTGCAGTGGAGGTTTCCGGTGCGAACTCTGAAATGATATTTAAAAAGATTGCCGGTCTGTGGCTGGGCAGGATTGGTGCTGCTGGGTTCGATGTTGTTGTTTTCATCCCCAATCGGCGCTGACGGCCGACCCTCTTGATTGGTTTGTGGTTTCACCGTGGAGTTTGAATTGACTGGATCATTCTTGGTGTTTCCGCAACCGCTCATCAGCACTGTGCCGACCAAAAGGAATGAGGTTATTTTTAAACTGAAGTTTAGATCTACGCCGCTTTTGAAAGATTTCATGGTGGCTTAAGTATGGCTCCGCGCGGCAATAGTCAAGTGAGCAATTCGGATGTCTAGAATGCCGTACAAGAAAGGGTTGGTATTATAGATTTTAAAAGGAATTTTTCGCCCGCTTAAGTTACATTAGGGCCATGGACGCCCCTCGAAGAAAATCGATTATCCTTCTGTCAGGAGGCCTGGATAGCAGTGCGAATCTGGCATTTGCCCATTACTTTGATGAGCCTGTGTTGGCCCTGACCGTCGATTACGGGCAAAAGGCCGCCAAGAACGAAATCCTGGCTTCTAAAAAATTTGCAGACTACTACCAGGTGCCTCATCGGGTGTTGGAGATGAAGTGGTTGGGTGAGATCGGCGGAAGTGCGCTGACCAGCGAAAAACTGGATATTCCCAATGTCGAAACTTCTAAGCTCGACGATCTGAAAACCACCGAAGCATCGGCAAAGCAAGTGTGGGTGCCGAATCGAAACGGACTGTTGATCAATGTGGCTGCGGCCATTGCTGAAGGCATGAGTGCCCAACAGGTGGTGGTGGGATTCAACAAGGAAGAGGCCGCTACATTTCCAGACAATTCGTCGCAATTTTTGGGAGTGGTGACTCTCTCGCTGCGGTATTCGACCCGCTCCGGGGTGAAGGTCGCCTGTTATACCGACATGATGGTGAAAACGGAGATCGTTCAGGCACTTCGAAACTTGCAAAAGCCATTTCCATTTGAAAACGTCTGGAGTTGTTATTACAGCGGAGAAAAAATGTGCGGGAAATGCGAATCCTGCCAGCGTTTCATTCGTGCAACCCGATCTTAGACCGATAAGGATATTAAAATTATGTTGTTTCAAACCCATTTTCATAGCGAAGAGCTGACTTATTTTGGACCCGAGCTTTGTCCCCATTTCATCTTATCGCGATTTAGAGTCGAAGGCTCTTGCCTGGCCGCTTTCATCGGTCCCTGCCAGGTCAAAACCGAGCATCTCGTGGATTGGGAAGACCGGCTTCAGAATGATCACATCCAGGCAAAAAAAATGATCCATTTTTTGGGTGAGTTTTTCGGGATTACCTTGAAAGAGGGGGTGTGGATTCAACGCCTGATCGTCAGCCACATTCACGCTCAGCTCCTTTCTCGGGGCCTGGCTGTATCTCGAAGCGGAGATGATCTTTTTGTGGGATCGGGCGGCCCCTCCGCGCTCAAGAAATTAAGTGTTTCCATTGTCACCGCGTCCCCAGTCTCGGTTCTTTTGCACCTGGGGATCAATGTTGATTCGGAAGGGGCTCCGGTGGTGGCGATCGGGTTAAAAGATCTCAACATCGAGCCTCGAGAATTTGCCGAAAATTTGCTAAGATGGTTCAAAGGCGAATTTGAAAGTGTTGAAAGAGCATGCGTAAAGGTTCGTCCCGTCATTTAGGTCACAGAAAGCAAAAAACATCATGGCGATTCAATTTCCAGAATATATCGAACACCTCAAGCCCTACATTGCGGGAAAACCCATCGAAGAAACGCAACGGGAATACGGCATCAAGAAAGTGATCAAGCTTGCCTCGAATGAAAATCCTCTGGGACCGTCGCCCAAGGCGCTTCAAGCGATGAAGAAGTCCATGAACGAATTGCAGTTGTATCCGGACGCCAGTGGGTTTCATCTGCGCCACACTCTTGCAAAACTGGAGAAGGTGACCTTTGATGAAATCGTTTTGGGCAACGGCTCCAACGAAGTGATCGAACTGTTGATTCGGACTTTTTGTGTTCCCGGTGATTTGATGGT
>Ga0364866_10896_pt1 | contig 13634 bp, 12 predicted proteins | sample ExccelAu500001D3_3_FD_206913 | JGI IMG/M metagenome (GOLD analysis project Ga0364866, IMG submission 206913) | Enriched cells from Trout Bog Lake Hypolimnion, Wisconsin, USA - BchlTB.Aug13.5000.01.D3 | ecosystem: Environmental > Aquatic > Freshwater > Lake > Hypolimnion/Profundal zone | place... | reverse complement strand
AGCACGGCGGTGGGATGCACGAAGGCCCGGCCGGTCACCTGGACCGGCGAGTCGTGGGCGGCGGCCATGGCGCGGGCCTGCCGGGTGAGAAACGCGGCGAGGTGGCGGGTGACCCCGGCATCCTGGGCGTAAGGCAGCGCCATTTGGGCCAGACCAGTGCGCCGGACGGTTTGGGGGAGATCGGTAATGGCGACCGGAGGAAAAAATCCGTCCGTCAGAATTTGGGTCAGTTCCGCGCGGCTCAATTCGGCCTTGATCGTGCCGCCAATGAGTGACGAGCCCCGGCCCGGGACCACCAAGGGACATTGTTTCAAGTCAGGATCGGCGAACAGCGTTTCCTTGGCCTGGCGGCAGGCGTGGGTCAGGGCGTTGAACTGCCAGGCATCCAATTTTTTGCCCGCCGCCGCGAGGCGCAGGTTGACGGTGTGGGCGAGCGCGAGGTCCATGTTGTCGCCCCCCAGCAAAATGTGGTCGCCCACGGCTACGCGCGTGAGCGCGACATCGCCATCCTTGGCGGTAACGGCAATGAGGGAAAAATCCGTGGTGCCGCCGCCGACATCCACCACCAATACGACATCGCCCGGCTTCACTTGTTTGCGAAAGCCTTCGCCCATTTGCTCGAGCCAGGCGTAGAACGCGGCCTGCGGTTCCTCGATGAGCGTGACATTGGGCAGGCCGGCGGCTTGCGCGGCTTTTAGCGTCAGATCGCGCGCCGCGGCATCAAACGACGCGGGCACGGTCAGCACCACGTCCTGCTGCGCCAGCAGGTCCGCCGGGTACTGGTGGTCCCAAGCGGCGCGCAAATGCGCAAGGTAATGGGACGCGGCTTCCAGGGGCGAAATCCGCTGCACATCCTCGGGTGCCTGCCAGGGCAGGATGGCCGCCTGGCGATCCACGCCGGCATGGCACAACCAGCTTTTAGCGGAGGCGACGAGGCGCATGGGGACTTTGCTGCCGTGCGACCGGGCGAATTCGCCCACGACCAGGTTTTGTGGCTTCTTGTCCCAGGGCAACGCCAGCGAACCGGCGGGGAATTCGGACGCGTTGGGTAAATACAGGAAGGAGGGCAGCAGCAGTTTTTCCCCGACCGTGCCCACGGCGGTAACCTGGGGAATGGCGAGCATGGTCTGCGCCTGACCGCGCGCCGTGGCGTCGGCGAGTTTGAAATACGAAACCGCGCTGTTCGTGGTGCCGAGGTCAATACCGATGGAATAAGTGGACATGAGCGAAAGCAATTGGGGAATTACAACTCGACTTCCGCCGGGGCAAGCACGCGGGGGTCGAGGGTTTCGGTAACGGTGGGCAGGCGCACCGAGGTGGCGAGCCACCCGTGGTGCTTGAGCGTGCCGCTAAAGGGCGGCTGGCCGGCGAGGTTGCCGGTGAGGCGGATGCGCTGGGCATCAAATCCGGCGGGCACCTTGATGGTGGCACCTTCGGCTTCTTTGAGGACGGGTTCAAGCGTAAGCTGATCGGCGAGAACTTTGCGGCAGCCCGCATGGACGACCCGGGCAGCGCCGCCGATTTCAGCGTCCGAGTAGGCCGCCATGTCTTCCTGGAGAAAGTCAATGAGCCGGCCTTCGCGCTGGAGGAGGGCGAGCACGGCAAGGCCGGAGGCATGCCGGCGTTCGGGAGGTAATTCGACGGGCTTGGCCTCGGGCAGTTTGGCCGGGACCGGTGCCGGGTTCAGCAGGGGGATAACTTGCCGGCAAAAGGCCGGACTGCCCAGGGCGCGGCTGAAACAAGTCAGCCCCGTGCCCAGTCGCTGCCAGAAAGACGGTTCAGATTGGATGGGTTGCTCCATAAAATGTGGGACCAGCATGCCGTTTTTTGGGGAAAAGGGCAAATTTGATTTCGGGAGGTGGGGATGGGAGTCTTTAAATCACAACCGTTTTGGCGGAAAGTTGCATTTTCATAGTGAACGGACTAGAGTTGCCGCATGACGCAAAATTTGGAAATGGCGTTTCAGAAAGTGGCGGAGCTTCCTGGTCCAGAACAGGACGAACTGGCTGATTTTATATTGGACCAACTAGCTTTTCGTGCGGCGGTGCGAGAGGGCATTGAAGCCGCCGACCGGGGCGAAGTAGTGCCCTTGGAGGAGGTCGAAAAAATGATCCCCAAATGGGCTGCAAAATAGTTTTTACCAGACCTGCCGTCTCGGACTTGGGCGCGTTAGTTGGGTTTATTGCCCGCAACGATCCCACGGCGGCGGAGCAATTTGGATTTGCCAGTATCGCGAAGACGCAAACGTTGAAAGAATTCCCCAGGCTGGGCCGGGTCGTGCCGGAGTTTAAAATCGAAACAATTCGGGAAATGATTCACCGCCCATATCGCATTGTGTACCGAGTAGATGATTTCCAAAAGGTGGTTGAAGTCCTGCGTGTCTGGCACGCTGCCAGGGGAACTCCGATTATTCCGAAATTTTTCTTTTAGACCGCATATGAATAATTTGCTTCGCCGCGCCGTCTTCACCGTCATCGCATTCGCCATTTTGGTCCAGCCGGCATGGCTGTTGGCTGCTGATGTCCGCCCGTCCGAGGTGCGGGTGATGACCGATGTGCCGTACAAAACAAATGGTCAACTCACCGCTTACGAGCAGGAACGCTGCAAACTGGACGTTTACCTGCCGGCGGCTGCGCCAGGGACAAATCGTTTTCCGACGCTGGTCTGGTTTTACGGGGGCAGTTTGACCGGCGGCGACAAGGCGGGCCCCAAACCGCTGGCCCTGAGCCTGGCCCGGGCCGGGATGGCCGTGGTGGTGCCGGATTACCGGCTAAGTCCGCGGGCGAAATATCCGGCTTATGTGGAGGATGCGGCGGCGGCGTTTGCGTGGACGCACGAGCACATCGCCAGTTTGGGCGGGAATCCGGCCCAAGTGTTCATCGCCGGGCATTCGGCGGGAGGTTATCTGGTGCTTATGATTGGGCTCGATGCGCATTACCTCCACGCCCACGGGCTGGAACTGTCGGCAATTGCGGGGATCATTCCGGTGAGCGGGCAGGTGATGACGCATTACACGGTGCGCGCGGAACGCGGGCTGCCGCAAACGCGGATCACCGCCGATACGGCGGCACCAGTGTATTTTTGCCGGAAAGAGACCCCTCCCATGCTGGTGCTGTATGCCGATCATGACATGCCGGCGCGCGAGGAGGAGAACCAATATTTCGTGGCGGTGATGCACTGGGCCGGCAATGAACGCGTGACCGGGAAGTTAATCCCGGATCGCGACCATGGGAGCATTGCCAGCCACATGGTTGAGGAGGCGGATCCGGCGAGGACGGCGATGCTGGAGTTTATGAAGGAGCAGGGCGAAAAGCTCCAAGCACCAACATCCAAGCTCCAGTGAAGCTCAAATATTCAAACTTCAAATTTTTGTCCCGGTGACTTGGGCGTTGGCCAGCGAAAAGCTCCAGAGGACTGGCGCACTCCGGGACGCTGGCTCGTAGACCGGATGAGTCAAGGCACCGGGGTGAAAGCCACCGAATATTCGGCGTTTTCCCAGGACAGCTTGATGAGGCCGCCGCCGGCGGCGCTTTTGGCGATGGCCATCGTGAATTGATCCACCGATTTGTCCAGGGTCGCCTTGGTTAGATCCACGCGGAGCACATCATCGGACTCGCTGTATTCCTCGCCCCATTGGCCAATTTGTTTGTTGATGATCAATTTGGCCGTGCCGTCCTCGGCGGGCAACAGGAACAGGGAATAGACTCCAGCCGGCAGGGTGGCATCACCAAATTTCAAGGGCTTTTGGGTGACGAGCAGGGTGGCTTCGTCCGCTCCCAGGCGCCACACCTGGCCATAGGGCACCAGGCCGCCCCAGATTTTGCGGGCGGTCTCGGTGCCGGGCTTGGTGGTGTAGGGACGACCGTAAACGAGCGTCACGCGGTCGCCGTTAATGACGGTGCTAATGGTTTCGTGGGGGCTCACGCGTTTTTGCTGGGCCTGGACCGAGAAGGGCAGCGCGGTGAGGATAACGGAGGCCAAAGCGGCAAACAGACAAAGTGATTTTTTCATAAGCTTAATTTCAAACACTGTGCCGGGTCACAAGTGGGAAGGTCAAGACCTATGTCTTAAAGCCTGGCCAGGGCGGGCGGTGGTCAGTTCACCATCTTTGAGGACCACCTGGCCATTGACCAGCACGTCGGGGATGCCGATGGGATAATGGTGCGGGTCGGTGTAAGTGGCCTCATCCAGCACCTTTCCGGGATCGAAGACGACGATGTCCGCCCAGTTGCCCACGCGCAACTCGCCGCGATCGGCGAATTGAAAGGTGTTGGCCGGCAGGCTGGTCATTTTGCGGATGGCATCCTCCAGCCGCAGCACGCGCAGGTCGCGCACGTAACGGCCGAGCACGCGGGCATTGTTGCCGTAGCCGCGCGGGTGGGGCACGCCCTCGCCAAAAACGCGAATGCCACTGTCGCAGGCGATCATGGTGTTCGGATGCTGCATGAACTTTTGCAAATCCGCCTCGTCCATGCCGTGAAACACTCCGTTGCCGCTGCCATTGGTTTCAATCTCAAAGATGGTTTCGATTTGGGCATCCAGCGAATCCGAATGCTGCCGCTTCCGGGCCGCCTGCACGATGTCGAGCCCATCCAAGGTCGGGTCGTGTGGGTAATCGGCGATGACCGCGTAGGCGTAATCCTGCCGGTGGCGCTTATGCAGGGTCGCCTTCATCTCCTGAACCATCCGGGCCTTGTGGTCCGGATCGGAAAGGTATTGGAGAAATTTTCCGTCGCCATTGGCAAAGGCCTCGTCGGGGATTAACTGGCGCAGCGTGGTGCTGGAAGCGGTGTAGGCATACTGGTCCTGGGTGATGTCCAGACCATCCGCCCGGGCTTTTTCAATATACGCCAGCACCTGGTCGGCCTGGCCCCAGGCGTTTTCGCCGGATAATTTAATGTGCGACACCTCCGCGCGCACGCCGGCCTCGCGGGCCACCCGGATAACCTCGTCCAGCGCGGAATAAATCCGCTCATCCTCGTGCCGCATGTGGCTGGTGTAAATTCCCTGGTACGGCGCGATGACCCGGGCCAGGTCCACGATTTCATCCGTTTTGGCGTAAACGCCCGGCAAATAAATCAAGCCGGTGGAAAGCCCGACCGCCCCATCCTGCATCCCCTGATTCACCAGGCTTTTCATTTTGGCCATTTCAGTCTCGGTAGGTGGGCGATCGTAGACTCCGCCCATGGCAGCTTCACGCACAGTGTTGTGGCCAATCAACGACGCCACGTTCACGGTCACGCCGTTGGACTCGATGACTTTAAACAGCCCGCCGATGTCCAGTTTTGAGCCGCCGCAATTGCCGACCACTATGGTGGTAACGCCCATGCGGATAAAATTTTCCGCCCGGGGATGATCGGCCACGTCGTCGGCGTGGGTGTGGACATCAATAAAACCCGGGGCCACGACGAGGTGGGAAGCGTCAATCACCGTGCGGGCGCTGTCGGTGAGGTGGCCAATTTTCACGATTTTGCCGTCCTGCACCGCGATATCCGCAAAATAAGCGGGATTGCCCGAGCCATCCACGATGCGTCCGCCACGAATGATTGTGTCGTAAGTCTCGGCGGATGCCCCAAGCGCGAGCGCGAGTCCGGCCATCAGGGCAAACAGTTCCTTCATGCGGAAACTGATAGCAACGGGAGTGTTGGTTGGCAAAGGCAAACTGCCACGGGTGAAAAATTCAAAATCCAAACTTCAAATGGCAAACCCAGAATGCAAGCCAGAAAGGTATGAACCCACCAGGTTTGCTGGCTGGGTAACAAAATTTATGGGACCAGGGCGCGGTAATACCGGTGCGGGGAGTTGGTCGCGGCCTGATCATGGAAGGTGAGCGTGGTGTTGGTGCCGATAAAATTGGTGAGGGTGAGCCAACTGGTCAAGTTGGTGGAAAACTGGATGGAGCCATTCACCGCGCCGGGCAATTGCAGATTGAAGGTGAAACCGCTTGCGTTCAGGGGGGGCGCGGCGGTCAATGTCAATTTCGGCCGCGAAGTGATGGCATTGACATAAGATAAAAAATTTGCACTTGCCCCGATGGTGCTTTGCACCGAGACATAAACTGGGTAGGTGCCGGGATAAAGATACTTGTGCGCCCCCCAAACATTTTTTTGACCACTGGCATTGGTCGTGATCGTGCCGCTGGTGATGGTGTTATCGCCCCAGTTGATGGTGGCGGTGAAATTCGTGGCGGCGCTGCCGGGCACGCCGTTGGTGAAGGTGGCCATTAGGGCGTTGGTGAAAGGAGCGGCCACGAGGACGGTGATCGAATTGGTCTGTCCACCGATGGGGGTGTCGCCAAACACGAAGGTGTAAACCTGCTCATCGTAGGCGGGCAAAGGGGATACTCCCGTAATATAATAATAATTCCAGTCGTATAAATAGCTCACATCAAAGTAAAAACTTACGACTCCCGAAAAATTGTTGGCTGGTTGCACGAAAATTTGAAGCTGGCCATCGGAATTTGTCTGATTATAGGTAAGCGTCCGAAACACCCTGTTGCTGACGTTGCCGCTTAAATTGTAGTTATTAGTGGGGGATATATAAAAATAAAACCAATATAGCGGATCCCCATCCAATTCAAGGGCGTTGAGAAAGTTTGTCAAAGTGGTGTTTTTGGGTGCCACCAGATTGGTCACCGTGTTGGGGAATAAAAACGCATTGTAATTGCTGTTGGTGTCGGTCACCGACGTGGCGCTAAACGTGTTGGTGGCCCGCCCGCCCGTGCCGTCATCGGCAATCACCGTTATTTTTCCCGTTTTCCCGGCGATGTTGGTGGCGGTCAGGGTCAGCACGGTGTCGGTCGTGTTGGTCACATAACTGGCAAGCTGGATGATTTCATCGGCCAGGGGGCGGCTGTTGGTATCCACGAGGGTCTTGCTGATGTTGGTGAGCACCCCGAAGCCGCGCACCAACTGGCCGAAAACGGTGTAGCTAAAATCCAGTTCGCGTTGCGGACCGACGGTGACAAAAAACTGGCAATTGCCGCTGTCCTTGCCCGAATTGGCGAGGGCGAGTTGCCCATTGCCGGTGAAGAGCGCTTGGGGATTAAATTCGTCATCATAATTGAAGATGAGGCCGCCGGTGCCATTTGTCTTGGGATCGCCGCCTTGGATCACAAAATTACTGACCACGCGGTGAAAAATGGTGTTGCTGTTGTAAAAACCGGAGGTGGTTAGTCCCTGGAAGACATTAACCGCGTGCGGGGCGTATTCGGGAAACAGCATGAAAGTCATGGTGCCGACATTGGTCACTGTCACGGTGCCGCCCCGGTAGGGGGTTTGGTAGGCACCCGGGGCCGTGTTGGTGGCGGCTTGGGCGACGGTTAACTGCCAATACGGGTTGTTGGTATGCATGACCACGGCGAAGCTGTTCGTGCTGCTGGTGATCGTGTAGCTCAGTGGCCGGCCCGAAGAGGAGGTGGCCGTGATGGGCAATGTCAATGACTTGCCGGCCGGAATGGTGGCGTTCGGAATGGGGTCAATCACCGGCGCGGCCAGGCCGGTGAGGGCAAAAAACGCATAAACCAATAATCCAGTGAAGGATGCGCGACAATTCATGGCGTTATTATAGCATATCCTCGTGGGGAAGGGTCAAATGGTTTTAACTAAAGTTCGCCCTGAAAGCGGACGCCGCCTCCCCTGTGGTAGTGATGATTTGTCGAAGTTGCCTGCTCTCTCCTTCCCAGTCGCCGGGCGGTCTGTTACCTTGCGCCTGATCGATTGCATATAACTAACATGTCTGCCAGTCATAAATCCAGTTCTACTGCCTCGGAAGTCCCCGCAGCCGACCTCGCCGCCCAACTCCAGGCAGCGGTCGCCTTGCTGGAGAAGGTGGCAGACAACCGGGCCTTGCTGGGCGGATTGTCCGAAGCGGAGCGCACCCGGCTCATGAAGGCGGCCGGGCAGGTGTCGCGACCGGATGCTGTGGACCGGCGGCAGTTTGTGAAGGCCACGAAACGCCAGCGCAAGGCCAGCAAGGCCGAGCGGGCCGAACGCGTGCTGAACCAGACAGGCATCCGGCAGTTGCGCCAGAAGCCGGTCTTCACCACGCCCAATGTCCACGCGCCCGAGATTGCCGACCCGATTGAGATCACGGACGATCCAGATTTCCATGAAGCCGTTGAGGAGCAGAACTGTTATGTTTGCAAGCAGGACTACGCCACCATTCACCACTTCTATGACCAACTCTGCCCGGGATGCGCGGAATTTAATTTCAAGAAGCGCACCGAACTGGCGGATTTAACCGGTCGCGTGGCGTTGCTGACCGGCGGGCGGGTCAAGATTGGCTATCAGGCCGGCATCAAACTGTTGCGGGCGGGGGCGCACCTTATTGTCACCACGCGGTTCCCGCGTGATTCCGCCGCGCGATATGCAGCCGAGCCGGATTTTGGAGAATGGGGCCATCGCCTGGAAATTTTCGGGCTCGATTTACGGCATACGCCAAGTGTCGAGGCGTTTTGCCGCCACCTGTTGACCACCCGGGACCGGCTGGATTTTATCATCAACAACGCCTGCCAGACTGTGCGGCGGCCGCCGGATTTTTACCAGCACATGATGGCGCGGGAGAATTCGTCATTTCACGATCAGGCCGAGCCGGTGCGGCGCTTGCTGGGCGATTACGAGGGCTTGCGCGGCTACCACATTTTACCGGAGGCCGACGCTGTGTCGGTGCCAGCGGCGGGCCATAAACCCGAACTCGCGGGATTGATTCATGCGGCCCAGTTGTCACAGGTGGCACTCCTGCCCGAGGAACTCGCCGCGCAGCGGGACTTGTTTCCCGTGGGCCGGCTCGACCAGGATTTGCAGCAGGTGGATTTGCGCGAGCGCAATTCATGGCGGATGATGATGGCCGAAGTGCCGGCCGTGGAATTGCTGGAGGTGCAACTGGTTAATGCCATCGCGCCCTTTTTGATCAATGCCCGGCTCAAACCGCTGATGCTGCGCACGCCCTCCCGCGACAAGCATATCGTCAACGTCTCGGCGGTGGAGGGGCAGTTCTACCGCAAATTCAAGACCACCCGCCATCCGCACACGAACATGGCCAAGGCGGCCCTGAACATGATGACCCGCACGGCGGCAGCCGATTATCATGCCGATGGCATTCATATGAACGCCGTGGACACCGGTTGGGTGACCGACGAGGATCCGGTGCACATTGCCGAGCGCAAGGTTCGCGAGCACCGGTTTCATCCGCCGTTGGACATCGTGGACGGCGCGGCGCGCATTGTGGATCCCATTATTGCCGGCCTCAACACCGGCGACCATGTCTGGGGCAAATTTCTCAAAGACTACCATCCCACTGACTGGTGAAAACCTTTCTAATCGCCACCCGCAACGCCCACAAGGTGGGGGAAATCCGCGCCATCCTGGGCGGGGTATTTCAATTCCTCACCCTAAACGATTTCCCCGATGCACCCGCCGTGGTCGAAGACGCCGACACGTTTGCCGGCAACGCTACCAAAAAGGCAGTGACATTGGCGGAATGGCTCGCCTCGCGCCCCACGCCCCACGCCTCGCGCCTCTTCGTGCTTGCCGATGATTCGGGTCTGGAAGTGGATGTCCTGAACAGCGCCCCCGGAGTGTATTCCGCCCGCTTTGCGGCGGTGGATCACCTAAAAGACGGCAACACTCCGGATGCCGACAACAATGCAAAGCTGCTGCGCCTGCTCCGTGATGTGCCGGCGGAAAAGCGCACGGCCCGCTTCCGCTGTGTCATCGCCCTGGCTCCTGTCGATCCGGCCACCATTTCCAGCGCCTCGCCGGTTTGTTACGCGCCAGGTGAAATACCCGTGATGATTTTTAACGGGGCCTGCGAAGGCCGGATTGATTTTGGCCCGCGCGGGCAGGGCGGGTTTGGTTATGATCCGTTGTTCATTCCCAACGGCTTCGACCAATCATTCGCCGAATTAGGCGAGGCCACCAAAAATCAGCTTAGCCATCGCGCTCAGGCGTTGGGAAAATTGCAGGCGTGGTTGAGGGCGGCAGCGCTGTAAACCCATCGCGGCCCGGATTTGCCCCAAATCTTCCGGGCTGTTTGCCTTTTCATGGCTCGCCTTCATCGTATCGAAAAACTGGACTCGTAGTCTTGAAGTAAATCTGCGGACAATTCACCCTCTCCCGGGGGAGAGGGCCGGGGTGAGGGTGGATAAAGCGTGTTCCCACCGGGAACATATATTCCTCCAATACAACAACTTTTGAAAAATGATTCCCAGTGGAAATCGTGTTGTAAACTCCCCTACGCCAGCAGGCTGTCCACGCGCAACTTCTTCCGCAGCTTGCCATTATCCGCCACCATCGCATAACGGTAATGGCCCTTCACGGGCAGGGCGTAAAATTCCCCGCCGGAGGCTTCCACCATCAGGCGACCGGCGGCGAAATCCCATAGGCTGATGCGGCGTTCAATGTAGGCATCCAGCCGGCCGCTGGCGACGTAGGCGAGTTCCAGCGCCGCCGAGCCGAATACCCGAAGCTTCTTGGCCTGGCGGGTCAGACGGTTCATGTGCGGCAGGCATTTTTCGAGGCTGCTCTGGCTTTTGGAGAAGCCCATGGCGATGATAGAATCCGCAACCTTGCTTCGGTCGCTCACCCGCACTGGCCGGCCATTCAAGCGCGTCGGACCGCCCTTGATAACCGTCCAAAGTTCATCACTAAACGGGTCATAAATGACCCCGACCACCGATTGCTCCCGGTGCTGAAGGGCGATGGAAACCGCGGCGTGCGGAATGCCAAAGGCGTAATTGACAGTGCCGTCAATCGGATCCACCACCCAGCGGTATTCCGCGGCCATGTCTCCGGTGATGCCTTCCTCACCCAGCACCGGCACCTTCGGGAAAGCGCGCCGCAGGGATTTTTCGATGAGCTTTTGGCAGCGCACATCCAGTTCCAGCTTGATGTCATGCGGATCATCCACATTGACATGTTTTGGTTTATGCCAATTGGCGTGCATGACCGCGCCCGCCGCGCGCGCGGCCTGAACGGCGGAGGCCAGGGCCGACTTTAAATTCAAATTCACCTGACCTTGATGCCAGCCAAACGCCCGCCGGTCGAGATTATATGTTCACCGCGCCCGTCTCCCCGGCTCCCGGGTGTGAGCCAAATTTCAGGCCGCCAAACGCCCCAGCCAAGTAGCGCCGATTGGCAATCGGCTGTATCGCCGGCTGGCAGCCGGCTTGGCCGACGGATCTGCCAGCCAGGATAACCTCCAGCATGAGCCTTCGAATAAATAGCTGTTGGAAAAATTTTGTCTCAAACCCCGCGCGCCCGCCCCCGCGCGCAGACCCCACCTATTTCCAGTTGTTTTTTTCAGCCAACGAACCAAGTCTGGCCTGGTTTCCGATATTTGATTGCGTGCCCGCCACGACTGCCCTTGGCACCCTCTCCGCCATTTGAAAAATGGGGGATGAGGGCCGGGGAGAGGTGGCGCTCCCAAAAGCGACCAGCGTCGCCATTCCATTGTTTCGTTGGCAGCAACGCAAGGTCCCCTTTCAATTTACGACGGTACCCTGCGCCCAACGATCCACCTTGCTTCCATTTCTTCCTTCATCAGCCCAGCCGGGGGTCCCGGCTTCATTCTGCCGTCATCATTCGCCTTTCCTCCACTGCCCCCAAAAATCCTCAAAACTCTGCCGCTGGCGTGCCGGATGCAAACCAATTTCATCATGCCATAACACGGCCGCATGACCGTGGGAAAAGCGCGTCTCCCAAGGGATGTGATACGCCCCGGCTTCGAGCCACACGAGGTGGTCCCCCGGGCGCAGCGCGCGCGGCAGGGAAATTCGCGCCAGCCGGTCAAACGCCATGCACGTTGGACCGTAAACCGTGGTGGGCAACTCCACGCCCGCGCGATCCGGCACCGACAAAATGTGATGTTGCTCCCACAGCGAAGCCAGCGCGTGCAGCGTGCGCCCGCCGTCGCAAATCAACTGCCGCTGGCCGCGCCGCTCTTTGACATCGAGAATGTTCACCACCAGCACCCCGCTGCTGGAGCTGATGAAGCGGCCGTTCTCCAGCCAAATGTCGCGCAAGCCCGGAAACTGCCGGGCCGATTGCCGCAACACTTCCGCAAAGGCGCGCAGGCCGAATTCACCGTCCAGGACCTTGCCGCCCGGCGTCAGGACATGGCGCGCCGGCAACCCGCCCCCGAGGTCAAGAATCTGCGGCGCGAACTTTGCCGCCCGGCAAATCTCCAGGACCTCCGCGAGTGCGCGCTGATAAACCTGCGCGGAAGGGATATTACTGCGCAGATGAAAACTCACGGTTTCCACGCGCACTTTGGCGCGGACCAATTTTCTTAACGCCACGGCAGCCTCATCCGCGGTGAATCCGAATTGAGTCGGGAACTCCGCATTCTCGGGGTCGTGCTCTTCACTGGTGTTAAGGCGCACACCGCAACGCCAATCCAGTTTCTTCGCCACCGGCAGCAACGCTGCCAGCTCGGCCGGCGAATCAAAATTGACCGACAATCCGGGCAACTCGTGCCGTGCCAGCCAGTGATGCTTGGCGGGGCCGTTGACGAGAATCTCCGTCGGCGCAAATCCCTCGGCCAGCGCCGCTCGGAGCTCAAACTCACTCACCACCTCAATCGGCCGGCCCTGTCCGCGCCACCAGCGCAGCAACGGCGCGACCGGCTGGGTCTTGCACGACAGCCAATGGCGGCAAACAACTTTACCTGGTCGGCGCGTCCCGCCGGTATCAAATCCCGCATACGCCAGCGCCCGGTCCAGTTCCGCCACCCTTTCGGCAATGGGCAGCGCCGAGCAGAGGTAAAACGGCGTCGGCGTGCCCAGCGTCAGCGCTTCGCGCACCAGGCGCTTCCAGAAATCAATCGCCTCCGGCTCATGGCCGAATGCTGGTTGAAGCGGTATATTCGACATTTTCTGCATAGTGCCCGGTTTGCCCGGGCCTGTCGCTCCCATTATTGGCCGGCCTTGGGCAGGCGTCCGATTTTGCCTTTGGGAACTGCATTCATAATTTCTATGGGGCGATTTAGTGCGATATAGGGGGATGGGAGCGGGGCACGAGGCGCGAGGGCGGATTTAAGGCAAAGCCTTTTCCCGGATGGAAACCACTGAGTTGTTCTCTGACGCACTGAGACACAGGGCAAAGGGCAAAGGGCAAAGAAATTGTCCTCCATGCCGCTTAAGAAGCTGGGGAGTCCAACCCTCACCGGACATTCCCTGTGGATCGACCGACGCCGGGTCAGTGGACCCGGCAGGCAGGGGGCGGCAACTGCGTCCTGTAGGCCCGGTGCCCCCACCGGGCGTGGCGAGCGCATTGCGCGAGCATGGGCAAACTCCGGAGCCCAACCAGAAATGTCACAAATCCAAGCGGTCGCCCGCCGGTTTTTAATCCGGTGGGCCGCCAACGCTGTCATTACGACAATCATCACTCACAACTCTAGCCGGGGACCCTGGACAAATGCTGTCCAGGGTCAAAAATAGTTAAAACATTTTTTATGACCGGCAAGGTATTCAACAGAAACGCTTTAGCCACGGATTGGCACAGATCCCATAATGCGAGATGGAACGGGCAAGCGCCAAGCGCCAACGGCGCGCCTCATACCAGCCTGGGTCGCAGCGAGCCTCGCGAGCGAAGGCCCAGGAACACCGCCTCAAGAAACTCTTAAGGGCCAAAGGT
>Ga0364866_10798_pt2 | contig 13635 bp, 11 predicted proteins | sample ExccelAu500001D3_3_FD_206913 | JGI IMG/M metagenome (GOLD analysis project Ga0364866, IMG submission 206913) | Enriched cells from Trout Bog Lake Hypolimnion, Wisconsin, USA - BchlTB.Aug13.5000.01.D3 | ecosystem: Environmental > Aquatic > Freshwater > Lake > Hypolimnion/Profundal zone | place... | reverse complement strand
TTTTCGTGATACCGGAAGCCCGGTCCCCAGTGAGCGATGTCCAGCCTGTCCAGACCGTCCACGTATGTCACCGCATGAGGCACGCCGGTGATGACAAAATCGTACGTCCAGGGCCGGCCCTTAACGGACAGTTCCTGGTCCATCTGGATATCTTCGGGGAAGGGCAGACACACGCGGGTGTAGCCGTCGGGCAGGTTGCGTCCGCGAACCACACCGGCGGAGGCGAGAATTTTTACCTCGTGATTGGATGTCCAGCGGTTTGCCTGCGCCCAGTGTGCAAAACAGGCCGTGCCGTTGCCGCACAGTTCGGCCTCCGAGCCATCGGGCTCAAAGTGTCGGGCGGCGATGTCGGCCACGCCTTCGATCTCGGGCTGGCAGGCAAAGATCACGCCGTCGGCGCCGATGCCCATGCCGCGATGGCAAAGCACCCGGGCGAATTGTCCCACGCGGGCCGGTGCAGCCAGGAGATAGTCAAACTGGCCGTGCTGGTTGTTGATGCAGATGAAGTCGTTTCCGCTGCCGGAAAGCTTGGCGAACTCTATCTGGGCATTGTCCATGGTTTCTCCGGGATGCTTAAACTATAGGCTTCCTGGGAGGAAAATCAAAGGACAAGGCAAGTTCTGAGTTCCGTGTTCTGAGGTCTGAGTAGAAACAGCAGGTCACAGGAGAGAGGTCATAGGTCGGAGGTCATAGTGAAGACGCGAGTATCGGGTCGCGAAAGCAAAAGCCCCCGCACTGCGGTGCGGGGGAGGAGTGTGCCCATACTTAATGCATGGTTTTTTTTAATAAAGCGACGCGCCTGACTATTTCGGACTACTCTTTTGACTGGTTGACGCGGATTTTGCGGACGGCGCGGTTGTTGATGTCGGCGCAGAGGTTAGCGCGGGCGGGGCGAACTCCTTGTGCAACTCGCGAAGGTTCTCACGCACGGTGGCCAGGTCGCCCACAATCACAAACATGCGGAAGGGATATTCGCCCGGCGTGATGCCGCTTTTGTCCGTGAGACGGAATACGCAGTTCCACTTTACAACCTTTGCCCTCTGGAAGCGGAATCGTCCGTACGAGGGGCCGGTCATGTTTTTGGACGGCTGGGGCGGTGCGTAAATGCCCATTGCGTGGGAGCCTCCCGGCATGGTGAGCACCACGGGCATGCGCCCTTCGCCGGGGCCGTCGGACAGCGGTTCGAACTCGCCGCTCTTTGGGTTGAACTGGAGGAACTCCGAGAACTCCTGCGGCATGTATCCGGTAAGGGCCTCAAACACCGCGTGGTTGTGCGTCTCTCCGGCGGGGACGGTGAAAATGACATCGTAGGAAATTACGTGCGGCAGATTCTTGTAGCCGATGGTTACGTGCTTGGTCAGCAGGTGATTGGAGAGCGCGGTGGTGTTCTTGGCGAGGTTGTCACCGGATTTTTCGCCTGGCAGCAGCCAGAACGCCATCTGGTTGACGGTGCAGAGTTCGTTGCCCGCGGCGGTGAGTTTGTGGAGGACGCTGGTGGTTTTCTCGCCCGCGCCATCGCGGCGTGAGCCGGCCTCGGTGGGGTTGAATGTCTCGGCCTTGATGGGGGTGCCGCAGTCGAGATTGGACGCCGACTGCAACTGCCGGCCGTGGTCGGAAGAGTTGATGAACTCCCGGCCGTTCCACGTGAGCGAGTGAATCGCGCCGGCCAGTCGTGAGGTGGTAGTGATTACGATGTCCGACACTCCGGCCTTGGCGCGAATGACGGATTCGCCCGACAGGGCCGGCATGCTGGTGCAGATTTTGGAATTGGCGTCGGGCGTGGTGACCGGCCCGGGGGTTTCGGCAAAAAGACATCCCGCGGCGCAGCAGACAAGGAGGATCAACTGAAGAGAGGATGCATAAGCGTAACGGAACATTCAATCATCTCCATTCGTGCTATTGGTAATGTTTTAAGAATCCCTGAGAAAACGACTCGCCATATTTATCCCGAAATGCAGAGGGCCGTCATTTTCGATCTTTCTCTATTTCTCTTCGTCTCTGTGTCGGTCTTTTTGTCAGGTGCTCTAAGAACCATTTGCGGCAGACAGTATCATGCGTTGGTACGCAGCCATTGAAGCAGAACCCACACGCGGTATGCGCGGGAACCCTCGAAGCTCGCGATATTTTTCTCCAGGTCGTCGGAAAGCCATGTGCCCAGCAGGCCCGGACGCTCGGCCCGCAGGTCGCGCGCGAGGCGCACAAGGTCTTCTCGCGAGAACCACTGTTTGACCGGGGCGGAAAAGCCTTTTTTCTTGCGATGACGGATCGGTTCGGGCAAGCGGTCCCAGAGGGCCTGCTTGAACAGGCCTTTTAACTCGCCTCCGGGATTTCGCACTTCGTCGGCCAATCCGCAGGAGTACTCCACCAGGTGATGATTAAGCAGGGGCACGCGGAGTTCCAGGGAAACGTTCATGCTGGTCCGGTCGGCGCGGGTCAGGTTCAGGTCGGGCAGAAAGGTCATCAGGTCCACGTATTGCATTCTCGCCATGGCCGGCAGGTCGTCACGCCAATGCCGGCGGAAACAGGCCGCCTCGTCGCGCTGTCCCATCGACGCCAGGAGATCGCCCGAGAACACCCGCGCCCGGTCCTCCGCCGCCATTAAGCCCATTAACTGGGCATACAACTCTACGGGCGGCAGGGACGGCAGGAGCCACTTTCGCCTGGGACGGCCCGTGAGGGTTTCCACAACTCTGCGCACCGTCTGGCCAAACGAGGTTTTCCAGAAGCCGGGCTGCTGGAATTTCTGCCACCAGCGGTACCAGGAGTAGCCGCCGAACACCTCGTCGCCGCCCTCGCCGGACAGGGCCACCGTGACGTTCTGCCGGGCGAACTTTGCAAGGGAGAGCATGGGGATGGTGCTGGATGCGGCGAACGGCTCGTCAAACAGGGCGATCACGTCCTGGCTGCTGGTGTGGGCCATGTCGCGGGTGACGATCTGCTCGTGATGCTCGGTGCCAAATGCCTCGGCCGCCGCACGCGCATAGGGCAACTCGCTGTGCTCCTCCACGTCAAACCCGATGGAATAGCTGCTGAACTTCGTTCCGCCCAGACGCTTGCCGGGGCCGGGGCGGTGGAACACCTCCATGGCTCCGCCGACGACGATGGTGGAGTCCAACCCGCCGCTGAGATAGATTCCCGTCGGCACGTCGGAAACCAGGTAATCTTCCACGGCCTGGTCCACCAGTTCCCGCACCCGCCGCTTGGCCGTCTCGGGAGAATCGCCCAGGCACGCAAACTTCGGCTGCCAGTATTGCGTCAGCTCGGTCGCTCCGTTTTCGACGCGAAGCACGGATGCCGGCGGAAGCTTGTGAATTTGCGTGTAGATGGTGTTGGGGGTGGGAACGTATCCGTACCCCAGAAAGTCCCAGGCTGCCTGGGGTGAAAGCTCTCGCGAGACGCGCTGGGAGGCGAGGACGGCGCGGATTTCGCTGCCGAAAACCATGGCCGTGCCCGCCTGGGCGTAGAACAGCGGCTTAATCCCCAGCCGGTCCCGAACCAGGTAAAGCCGCCGCGCCCGCACGTCGTAGAGAGCGAAGGCAAACATGCCCTCAAAGCGGTGAATCGCCTCAATGCCCCACGCGAGGTAGGCGTAAATAATCACCTCGGTGTCGGTGTCGCTGCGAAAGCGGTATCCCAGGGATTTCAGCTCGTCGCGGAGCGAACGGAAATTGTATACCTCGCCGTTAAAGACCAGTTGCACGCGGCCCTGGTCGTCGCTCATGGGTTGATGTCCCAGCGGGCTGAGGTCCAGGATGCTCAGGCGTCGATGACCCAGGCCGACGGCAGAGTCGGGGGAAACCCAGCAGCCCCCGTCGTCGGGCCCGCGATGGATGAGCGTGTCGCACATCCGGCCGATGATGTCGGCCCGGACGGTTCCTGTTGTGTCGATAATTCCTGTAATCCCGCACATGGAAGGGCAGTATAGCTCGCATCTTGTGTTTCGTAAACGTGAAGGATATATTCCGGCGGCCACGCGGAGGAATCTCCGCGGGCTTGGCAGCTTCCGCAGGACTCCTGAACATGAATCCCAAGGTCAGCGTCATTATTCCGGCCTACAACTGCGGCCTGCTTGTTGAGGAGGCCCTGGAGTCGGTGCGCCGTCAGACCTGGCAAAATTTTGAAGTGATTGTGGTGGATGACGGCTCCACCGATGATACGTGGCGGGTGCTTCAGGATGCCGCCGCAAAATGGGACAAGGTTCGGGCGATCCGGGCGGAGCATAAGGGCCTGGCGGCGGCGCGAAACCGGGCCATCGCCGAAATGAGGGGGCAGTATATTGCCCTTCTCGATGCCGACGATCTGTGGACGCCGGACAAACTCCAGCGGTGCATGGATTTTCTCGAAGCGCATCCGGAACTGAGCATTGTGTACACGCCGATGGCGCCGTTTAAGGGCAAGGGCGAAAAAATGGAGGGCCACTCCAAGCCCTGCCACGCCGGACAGATCACGCAAAAACTGTTCCTGACGATCTTCGTTCACGATCCGGCCGCGGTGTTTCATCGAAGGGTAATTGATACCTGCGGCGGGTTCGACGAGTCGCTGCCGGTTTGCGTGGGGCACGAATTCTGGCTGCGGGTTTCGACGCAATTTGAGTTCGGCCTGATTGACGAACCCCTGGCGCTGCGGCGGTGGAGCGAAGGCAGCCTGACGCGGTCGAATCGTTCCCGTGGCCGGCGCATCAAGGCCGGCATGCTCGAGAAGTTTTATTTTGAGAAGGGCGGCCAGCGGTTCATTCCACCCGAAAAAGCCCTGCCTCGGCTGAGCCGCGTGTTTTATAGCACGGGAAAAATTCTGATGAAGGAACGATCCTTCGATCAGGCCTGCCAGTTTCTGCAAAAGGCGATTCAGTTCGACCCGTCGAACCTCAAGGCCCGCAGTTTTGGGCTGCTTGGCCGGCTTGCACGGCTGCTGGGGCTGGGAGTTCGCTCCTCCTGATGGGCCAGTCGCCGCCCGCAGGGCACGAAGTCGGTTCGTTTGCCCGTGCTCCGATTTTAGAGAGGTTTCCCAATCAGGTCTTCCGCGAGGGATTTCAATTTACGGAAGGGCGTGAGGAAAAACCGCCGTCGGCGTCCGGGGAGCACTTCGTTCCAGTATTTTCTGCGAACCAGGTCGCATAATTCGCTGATGGGGAGATTGCGATTCTGGAAATGCGGAACGGTGCGATAGCGATGATTGACCAGCGGAAGATGGCGGTTGGGGTCCAGATACGGGCGATTCCATGAGAAGTTTTCCGGCAGGCATCCGTTCTCGTGGCCCAAGGGCACCATTTCCGTTCCAGGATAGATGTGAGGCAATTGTCCCAGGAGGGTTTTGGGCCGCCAGGCCTTTCCCAACAGCGGCTTGAGCGATGTCAGGAAGCGGAGCGTCCGATCGATGGTGTCGGGGGTTTCGCCCGGCAGGCCAAGGATCAGGAACAGTTCAACCCGGTCCATCTCTACTTTGCCGACAATTTCCATTGCTTCGTAAATCTGGTCGGTGGTGACATTTTTACGGATGGCCTTGAGCACTTCGTTGGTTCCGGTCTCTACGCCGAAGGAAAGGCTTCTGCATCCTGCCCGCTTCAAGAGGCGGAGAACTTCAATGTCCAACCGGGACGCCCTCGCCCCGCACCACCAGGTGAATTTGCAGTTGCGACGGAGCATTTCCTCGCAGAGGGCCACGGCGTGTTTGGAATTAACCAGGAAGTCGTCGTCGTAGAGATTCAGAGCCGTCACGCCGTAGGTTTTGTGCAGAAACTCCATCTGGTCCACGGCCAGGGCGGGATCGAGATACCGCATTTTTTTGTTGAGGCTGTTGGCGCAGAACACGCAGGACTGAGGGCAGCCTCGCGTGGTCATCACGCCGGCGGCGATTCCGGATTCTTCCTTCACCGCGGCCAGTTTGCCCACGCCGCGCGAATGAAAATGGTGCCGGCTGGACAGGAACAAATCCCACGCGGGCATCGGCAGGCTGTTCAGGTCCGTCATCAAAGGTCGCGGATCGTTGCGGACAATCTGCCCGTCGCGGTCGCGCCACACCAGGCCCTGGACCTCCGCCAGCCCGTCGCGGCCGGGAAGGTGGTTCAGCAAATCCAGGAACGTGTTTTCGCCTTCGCCTATCACCACGGCGTCAATCTCGGGCACGGACTCCAAGGCATCCTCGGCCGAATGGGAGTAATGAGATCCGCCCACGACAATGAACGCCTTGGGGACGGCCAGGCGAATCTGCCGGATTGCGGCGATGCTGGCCATGCGATCGGTGGTGGTTGTACTCGTGCCGATTACGTCCGGCTCGGCCGCGGCAACGCGTTGGGCAATGGTTTTGGGATAGCCCAGAACCACGCCGTCCACGCCTGTTACCACGTGGCCGGCCCGACGCGCTACGGCAGCCAGGAATCCCAGGCCGATCGCCTCCTGGATTTCCTGCACCGGCTTGCAGTTATAACGCGGACTTGTAACCAGACAAATATTCATTAGATATCCTGTCGAATCAGGCCTAATACGCCAATGACAAACCCCTCCGACCGCGATATTGCCGACAAAGTCATTGCCAACAAAAGCTGTTCCTGTCTAAGGAACAGTCTGGATGGATTACCAACGATGGCAAGGATTTTAACAGGCGATTTTTTGAAAATAAAGAAGAACAACCCGATTCATCACCGGAAAACCACAGTTCCTGGCCTGGTATTGAATTGGCTGAAAAAAAGCACTACGATGTGCAATAAGAGAGTTGTCTTGACGTTTAACTCTATTGGAGTGTAGCTTAATTACACCGTGTCCGAGTGTTTCGGCCCGGTGTAGTTGGCCGGGGAATGGCCGCGGCGGCGCGACCTCCCGGATAACAGTTCACCTGACAAGGAGATGCAACATGAAGTTGACTGCACTGCTGGCTGCTGTGGTTGTTGCAAGCGTTTCGTTTGCTTTTGCTGCTGACGATGCCAAGCCGGCCCACAAGCCGTTTGATGGCGTCCGTGGCAAGATCACCAAGGTGGATGGCGCGAGCATCACCGTTTCCACCATGAATCGCGAAACCAAGGAAACCAAAGATGTCGTCGTGGCTACCGATGACAAGACCGTCGTCAAGATCGACGGCAAGGAAGCAAAGGTTGCCGATCTGAAGGCTGACATGTTCGTCAAGATCACCCCCGCCACCGGCACGGCCGCGACGGTTGATGCCTTCACGAAGATGCCGAGCCACAAGCCCAAGGGCGATGCTCCTGCGGCTCCCGCGGAAACCAAGTAATCGCTTGCAATAGCCGCTCCCCGGGCAATTTGTGACGCCCGAGGCGGCCAATGAATCAAAGAAGCCCATCAGCTTTGCTGGTGGGCTTCTTTTTTGGGCAGACAGCTTAATGATTCGTCGATGATGGGCCTCCGGTTGCCGGAAACTGGCGGCGCAGTCGGCTGATATGTATGCGAAAATCATGCAGGGGACTGCCGCCTTGAATTTCCAGTTTACCCCGGCAAACTATGTGATTATAATGATTTCCATGCGCTATGGCATTTCCAAGAAAAACGCCTTCACCCTTATTGAGATTGTGATTGTCATTATTCTCCTTGGCATACTGGCGGCAATGTTCCTCCCTTATTTCCGTAGCCCGGCTGATGATACGACGATTGCGAGCACCAAAACGGATTTGCAGACTGTTCGATTTCTGCTGCAATTGTACAGGGTGCAGCATAGCGCCGTATATCCCGAAAGCATGGACCTGATGACGACCACCACCTCGGGTGATGGAAAGAAAGGGACTGGGCCGGACTATCCTTATGGTCCCTACATTCCGACGGTCCCCGTCAACTCGTATCTCAACAAGAACACCGTTCTGACCGTTCCATCAATGACTGACAACAATCCCAAAGACGGTTCCACCGGTTGGTATTACAACCCCACGACGGGAACGTTTCGGGCCAATGTGAATGTGGTTGTGAATAACATCGCCATTGGCGACCTGTAGCCCCGCTCTGCTTGACGACTTTCCCTTATTTTCCTGTTTTTAATTGCTTCTCTTTTGTACTTCCCTTTTGTAGGTGCTTGTAAGTGCCGTTATGGGCGGCTATATTGCTCGCCAATGTTTCTCGCGACCCGGCGGTGCGGAGCCGCAGACTGTTCGCGTGAGGCCATGCTCATCTAGGAGACTGCAACATGAACTTCGGGAAGTATATGCTGATCCCCATCTTTGTCGCTGCCCAGGCCACTCTGCTGGTGTTGTTTGCGCCATACCTTGCCAAGATCAATCCCGTTCTTGCGTCGCATAGCGCGCTGGATCCCAAGGGCGGCCTGTTGATCTGGGTTGCGTTCCAGTCGTGGGCGGTGTACTTCCTGGCCGGTTGCACTCCCAAGATGGGCCTCAAGGCGTTGATCGGTTATGCCGGCGGCATTATTGCCTCGGCGCTGCTGGTGGAACTGGCGGGCATTATGGCCACACTGCTGGGGAAACTGGCGGTCATGATGGGCACCAGTTGCCATTTAGGCGATTACGGTTTTGCCGCCGCTGTGTTTATCATTGTAATTCCCCTGATTATGGTGGAGAAGGTTCCCGGCTTTGACCTTGTGCCGGCGTACTTCATTGGCTCGGGCGCGTTTTTCAGCATGTTCGGCATGGCTAAGCTGCCCGACAATATTGTCGGCTTGGAAAAGTACCTCACGCTGGGCAAGGCGGAACTGCTTGCCGCCGCAGTTGGCCTGCTCTTTGGTTTCATCACCGTTACGTTCCGCGGCTGGTATGAGAAGAAGGTTAGTGCGCCGAAGATTGAGTCCAAGTAATCTGCAACGACACGGTCGCCCGCGACGCTGAGCCGGGCGGCATGATGTACGCAGGATCGAGTTTGAAATTCCAGACAGGTCTGCATGCGAGCGACATAAATGTCGTTTGTGTGCAGGCCTGGCTGTTTTAGAGTCTATTCCGGGTGCCAACGCGCCGTTGTTGTTTGCGGGGCAGGAGGGGGATTCCTGGCATTTGCAGCCCAAACGGGACAGCATCGTTTGAGGATGGCACTCAGATGAAATTTTCGGCCGTTGCTTCGCGTGCCCCCGATCCTACGGATCTCCGTTGCGAGCTCTTCAAGTGAATTCTGGCGCCGTCAATCACTCGGCGATGGAGACGCGGTTTCTGCCGGCGTGCTTGGCCTTGTACAAGGCCTCGTCGGCACGGCGAAGCAGTTGCTCGGGCGTGTCATCCTCGCGAAGCCCTGCCACCCCAAAGCTCGACGTTACGGGCCAGGAAACCTTCGGGTGGATAATCTGCTCGCATTCCCGCCGCAGGCGTTCGGCGAGCACGGCCGCCCGTTTTACGCTGTTCATCGGCAGGAGCACCACAAACTCCTCGCCGCCGATACGGGCAGGCACGTCTTCCTTGCGACCCGCGGTCTGAAGGATCCGCCCGAACGAAATCAGCACCTCGTCGCCGGCCTCGTGGCCGCAGGTATCGTTGACCGACTTGAAATGGTCCAGATCGGCAATGATCACTGACAGCGGATGCTTGTGCCGCACGGCTGCGGAGAACCACATGTCCAGCATTTCCAGGAACGAGCGGCGATTGCTCAGCCCGGTCAGCGGATCGGTGTTGGCCAGCTTGAGCGTCACCTCGTTCACGCGTTCCAGCTCGGCCCGTTTTTTTTGCAGGCTGCGATTCAGGTCGGTAAGTTGCCCGGCCAGGGCGGACATTTCGGCGATCATTTCATCGTTGGCCCGCGACGTTTCCACGAACACAACATAATGATCGCCGCTGCGAAACACCCGGCCGTCCAGCGGCATGGCGTTTTCCTGCTCCGACAGCCACAGCGGCACCGGCGTGCTCTGACCGGGCGTCATCGCAAGAATTGTGTTCGGTCCCGTGGGCAAAAAGGCGTCGAGCTTGCTGCCCTTGATGTTGCCGTCGCGGCTGAACAGGGAGATGAATCGCTTGTTGGCTTCGAGAATGACAAGCTGCGCATCGAGAACGGCAATGGCCAGTCCGCCATCGTTCTCGATGTATTGCCGCAGTGCGTCCGCGTGCTGAGTTACAAGCAATTGGGTTAACATTCCTGGCTTCCTGCGAAATTCCACTACGTCGACATGGGCTCAGAGTACAAAACAGCACGCTTCGCCATCAAACCCATTCCTTTTATTCCGTATCCTGCTTTTATGATACCGCAAGATTCTCATATACCAATGTTCAAAACGAAAGTCACTCCTGGACCGCTGCCATCTTGCCAAACACCGCAAGGACAGCCATACTGCAATACATGAGCAACCTGTCACAAACATTAGCCGGCCGGTTCATCGTTATCGATGGCCCGGACGGAGCGGGCAAGAGCACGCAGATCAAGCTTCTGGCCGAGAGTCTCCGCCAGGACGGCGGCGACGTCTGCCTGGTGCGAGACCCCGGCGGAACCGCCATCGGCGACAAAATCCGCCTGATTCTGCTGGACAAGGCCCACGACGAAATGGCCGTGCAGACCGAACTGATGCTCTACATGGCCAGCCGGGCGCAACTTACCGCACAGGTCATTCGCCCCGCCCTGCAAAGCCGCCAGTGCGTGCTGAGCGACCGCTGGGTGTCGTCCACCGTGGCATACCAGGGCGCGGGCGGCGTAAACGTGGCCGAGGTTCAGACGGCCGCCAATATCGCCGTAGGCGGACTCTGGCCCGACCTGACCATTATTCTAGACCTGTCGCACGACCAGGGGCTGGATCGCGTGAATAATCGCTCGCAGGCCGCCCTGGACCGCGTGGAGGCCAAGGGTCTGGAATACCACCGCCGGGTGCGGGAAATATTTTTGGAGCAGGCCCGCCAGCAACCCCAGCGGTTTGCCATTGTGGACGCCGCAGGAACGGTAGGGCAGGTACAGCAGAGGCTCGCGTCGCTGCTGCAAAACTGGACGTTCCGCACGTAACGGAGCGTCAGAGAGAAACGCATCATGCCCGATTTAGCGAACATTGTGGGACAGGACCAGGCCATCACGCAACTCCAGCGTGCCATGGCCAGCGAGCGCATGCCGCACGCGTTTTTGTTTGCCGGGCCCGACGGCGTGGGACGGAAAACCACGGCCATGGCGCTGGCGAAGGTGCTCCTGTGCTCCGGAAACGCCGTCAATAAGTCGCAGGGATCGCTGCTGGGAGGCGAGCCCGAGGCCCCTAAAGGCCCGGCCCTTACCGCGTGCGGCGTCTGCGACGACTGCCGCATGATCGAGGCATCGTCGCACCCAGACCTGCACATGGTTTACAAGGAATTGGCGCAGTTTCACGAGGACGCCGGCGTCCGCGATCGCGTGATGCAGGAGTTGGGCATTGACGTGATCCGCAGCTTCCTCATCACCCCGGCGGGCAGGCTTTCCTCCCGCGGCCGGGGAAAGGTGTTCGTCGTCCTGGAATCGGAACTCATGAACGCGGCCTCGCAGAACGCCCTGCTGAAAACCCTGGAAGAGCCGCCGCCGAAAACCACCATCATTCTCGTGTGCCAGAGCCCCGAGGAAATGCTGCCCACAACACTCAGCCGATGCTGCATTGTGCGGTTCCGACTGCTGCCCGCGGATTTTGTCACCAGCAAGCTCGCCCTCACTGGTATGCCCGAGGAGGAGGCCCGGTTCTGGGCGGCCTTCACCGAAGGCTCGCTGGGCAGGGCCATTGAACTGTCCGCGCAGGGAATGCACTCCATCAAGTGCGACATCATCATCCGCCTGGCCGGCCTGGTTGCGGGCACAAACCCCGACATGGGCGACTTTCTGGCAAAAACCATGGACCAGTTGGCCGAGCAGGAAATTGCCTCAGCCCGCAAGGCCGACGGATCGAGCCTGTCCAAGAACCTCGCGTCCCGAAAAGCGGCCGGCACGATGCTGCAACTCATCGCCAGCGCCTTCCACGACGCCATGGTGCTATCCACCAACGCATCCCTGCCGCTGGTGCATTCCGATCAGCGGCCGGCGGTGGAGTCCCTGGCCAGGCGTTTCGCCCCCACCCAACTGGCCGAGATTATTGAACAGCTCTCCGAGTATGAGCAACTGCTGTGGCGAAACGTGAACCCCAAGACCGTGTGGGACAACGTGGCCATCACCTGCGCCTCGGCCGCCCCGCTCAACCTGTAGGCCTCAGACGACCCAGGAATAGGCCCTCCCGCCTCCGCGAGGGGCTTTCGGGTTGTTTCCCACGGTCGTTTCGCCTATAAATGACGCTTTCCCGGAGACATAAATACGACATGAAACACTTTTTCCGTTCATTGAAGTACCTCTGGCCGTACCGGTTCCGCATCGGCATGGCCGTGGTGTGCGTGCTGTTCATTGCCGCCCTGTGGGGCGGCGGTCTGGGCATGATGTTGCCCGGATCGAAGATTCTGCTGGCCCCCGAGGGGTTGCACGGCTGGGCATGGAACACGCTGGCTCAGGATCATCTCCAGGCGGTTCTCGTGCAGCGCGTCGCCCCGCCGGACACCAAGGCGATGGGGCAATCGCTGTCCATCGTTATTGACGTCATCAGCGTTGAACATAACGGCGGAGCGTACAAGGCGAGCATCCGCGGCGCCAACTGGATCGTCGGCACCTGCGACGCCAATGCCATTGTTCCCGTGATGCCCATCAATGCCAACGGCGCAACCAAGCCGCCCATTCTTACAACAACCATGCCGGCCGACGCAATCGTCGGTCTGCCCGACGCCAACTCCGCGGCGTTGGTGCGTGGCGACGTGCTGGCCCGCGTGCTGGCGCACCTGCACCCCAACTACGCCACCGGACTGCTGGTCCGTGATTCCGCCACAGGCGTGATCCGCGCCGTCAGCATGAGCTCCGCGCATGCAAAAACATTGTCCCACTGGCTCGGCCAGGCGGCGGAGGTCATTCCCGAACCGCAGGATTACGCCGGACGGCTGCACATGTTCATCGGCCTGCTGGTGGTGGGACTGGTTCTCACCTTCGTACGAGGCATGTTCACCTTCTTCCAGGAATACCTGGTGGGCACGGCCATCTGGCAGGCCGTCATGGACCTGCGATGCGAAAATTACAACGTGGTGCTGCACCTTCCCACCACCTTCTTCAGCGAAAAGGGCGTCAGCGACGCCACCAGCAGGTTCATTTCCGACACGGGCGAACTGGCACGCGGCCAGAACACGCTGCTGGGCAAAACGCTGGTGGAACCCGCCAAGGCGATCGGTTCGCTGATCCTGGCCCTGTCGCTTTCGTGGGAACTTACGCTCATGGCCATGGTGGGCGGTCCTCCGGCGTTCTGGATGATCCGCAAGTTCGGCAAAAAAATGCACAAGGCGTCCAAGCGGGCGCTGGAGAGCTGGTCGGGACTGCTGGCTATTCTGGGCGAAACGCTTATCGGCATCCGCGTGGTGAAGGCATACACCATGGAAGGCGCCGAGCGGCGGCGGTTCTTCCGGGCTAACCGTCAGCTTCTCAAGCAGCAAACCAAGATGGAAGGCCTCGACGCCGCCACCGGTCCGGTGGTGGAGGCGCTGGGCATTACCGCGGGCATGGTGGCCGCGGGCATCGCCGGGTACCTGGTGTTCAACTACAAGATGGACCGCGACGTGTTCCTCACGTGGATGGTGTCGCTGTTCGCGTTGTTTGATCCCGTTCGCAAGCTGGCGAAGGTGTCCATGCGGTTCCAGGCCAGCGACGCCGCCGCGCAGCGCGTGTTTGAATTGCAGGACGCCCCGCAGGAAAAATTCGTTCCCAACGCGCC
>Ga0364866_10891_pt1 | contig 13738 bp, 5 predicted proteins | sample ExccelAu500001D3_3_FD_206913 | JGI IMG/M metagenome (GOLD analysis project Ga0364866, IMG submission 206913) | Enriched cells from Trout Bog Lake Hypolimnion, Wisconsin, USA - BchlTB.Aug13.5000.01.D3 | ecosystem: Environmental > Aquatic > Freshwater > Lake > Hypolimnion/Profundal zone | place: USA... | reverse complement strand
GGCCAGGACACGAACACACAAATTGATGGCGGCACCTCCGCCGGTTGCGTTGACCGGGCGGCCGGGCAGGATGGTCTTTACGACGTTCATCGAGGACCAATTTAACCCGGGACCCTGGACATCCGCTGTCCAGGGTCGAATTTATTTTTTCCGGGGTTCCGGGACCGGCTTGCGGGTTGCAACCGGCGATTCCAGCGTTTATGGTTATGGACATACGGCCCGTAACCAAACAACCAATGAAGCCAAATAAACGGCATGCCGGTCGCGGCGGGACTTTTCTCACAGCCGCCCTGGCAAGGGTGCTGCGATATGACCAACCCAGTTTGGGTTTTACAGGCATCTCCCGATGAATTGCGGAAAGTTCTCGAGTCCCTGCGGGAAGAGGTTACGACCGCCCTCGCCCCGAGGAGAAGGCGAATTGCCGGCCATCACAACCTTTGGCCGGCCATTTACATGGCTCAACGGTTCAGGTTTCCCCAGCCGGTGGCAGAGGTTGATACTTGTCGGATTGGCACTTCTGCTCTTTCAGGGCGGGGTTTCGGCCAGGGCGGGACCTGACCACATCCGAAAGGTGATCCATCAGTACGCGCTGACGTCGGCCAATGATTTTCCCCAGCGGGATCCGCAGGACTGGCGGTTGCTGGGTTCCAATGATGGCGGCGCGACATGGACCACGCTGGATACGCGCCAAGGCGAAGTGTTCACGGCCCGGCAGCAGCGCAAACTGTACCAAATTGACAACCAAACTGCCTATGAAACGTACCGGCTGCAAATTGACCGGGTGCGGGATCCCGCGCCGGCAATCTCAGTGCAATTGGCGGAAATCGAGCTGATGGGCCTGACGGAGGATGATCTACGGCCCATGCTGGTCTTCACGGACATCCTCTCCGCCCGGGGGGACAATCCGCCGGCGGAGACGGTGGCAAATTTGTTTGATGGCCGCGTGGAGACCAAGTGGCTGGACTGGTCAACCAACCAATTGGCGCGCGATTCCTGGATCCAATGGCATTATTCCGTGCCGGCGGAGACGGTGGTAACCAATATCAGCCAGTTGCTGGCCTTGCGGGCGCGCGCCGAGGACGGTTTTCGGGTGCAAATCAAAGCGGTGGTAAGTGGGAAAGTGGCGGCTGGAAACCGGACGTGCCTGGTTGACCTCACGGGCGGCCTCTCCCTGAGTGGGGTCAATGGCCTGGCGGCGGCGAGTCCGGGAGAATCCGCACTGGTCACCGGCGTGAGCGGCTGGAATCACAATCAGGTGGTGATTCGCGAAGGCCGGGCAACCGTACTCAGCCCGATGCCGGCCACCAATCCGCGCCGCATTGCGCTGGAGGAACCGTTATCGCCGGGGGAAGAGTTGCAATGGGTGGAGATCGAGGGAGCCCTTCAATACCAGCAATCATTGGGCGGTGAATTATCGTTTGATGTTCAGGATGGCCGGCAGAGCATGCGGGTGCATCTGCTCGGCCGGGAGAGCTGGCAGCAACTACCCCCATCGGGAACACGGGTGGCCGTCCGAGGAATTGTTCAAGGAGCTTACAACGGGGAAGGCGAATGGGTGGCCACCACACTTTGGGCGGCGGGATGGGAGTCCTTGCGGTTTCCAAACGCCCCGGGCAACGATGGCCTGGCGGTCGCACCACCGGTCCCGGCCCGCCTGACGCCCTTGACTTCAACCAACCTGACGACGATTGAACAAATCCGGCGACTTAACCAGGAACAACTGGACAGCCATCAGCGCGTGAAAATCCGCGGCGTGATTACCGGCCTGGTGGGAGGCTTCGTGCAGGATGAAACCGGGGGCATCGAGGTGGATTTCCGGGACCGTGAGCGCCGGAAATTGACCGAATTGGGGTCCTATATTGAAGTAACGGGCGTGACCGAACTGAGTGATGCGGGCAACCCCATGATTCTGGCCCAGCAGGTCACGGTGCTGGGACGGGGCAAATTGCCGCCGCCGCAACGGTTGTCCTTGAGCCAGTTGATGGGCGGAAGTTTTGACACCCAGTGGATCGAGGAAGAAGGCGTGGTGCGTTCCACCGACGGATCCCACCTGCTGATTATTTCGGGCGGCCAGGAAATGATGGCAACATTGGACGCGGCCCCGGCCGGGATGGTGAACGGGCTGGTGGATGCGGAGGTCCGGGTGCGGGGAGTGGGGGTTACCGCCATGGACAACCAAGGCCGGATTCAAGGCATTCATTTGCTGATTCCCTCCCTGGAACATGTGGATGTGATGGTGCCCCCGGCGGATCCTGCAAGGCTGCCGGTCCGAAAAATCGGGAGTTTGCTGGGGATGAACGCGCCGCGAGATTCGTACCACCGGGTAAAAGTTACCGGGGTAGTGACCCTGGTTGCGAATCAAAAAATTTATCTGCAGGACGACACGGGCAGCGCGCTGGCCATTCTTAAAAAAGACATTGTGCTGAACGCCCAGTTTGGCCATGCGCGCTGGCTGTACTGGCAAACGCCCAGTGCCAGACCGGAGAACGAGCCGGGCAACCTGATCCACCCCGGAGACCGCGTCCAAATCGTGGGCTTCCCTGCCGCCTTTCGTTACTCGCCGGTGTTGACAGAAGTGATGGTGAACAAACTCGGCACCGGGGAATCTCCCAAGCCGGTTGAGTTGACGGCCAACGGCATTGAAGAAGGCGGGCTGGACGCCAGCCTGGTGACATTGACCGGATTGTTGCATGGCGAGACCACGATTGGACCCAATACGGTGCTGGCCGTCGAATGGCAGGACCGGACGCTGCAAATCCTCGTGCCGGAAAAAGAGGGCGATTTGAATATTGCCGTGGGAAGCCAGTTGCGGGTCACCGGTGTTTGCCAGGTTGACCCCACGCCCTACCCCGAACTGGGGTTGGGCGTGGGGGCGGTGCGCATTCAAACCCGCTCGCCGGCGGATGTGGTGGTACTGGCCCGGCCGCCCTGGTGGACAGTCGGGCGGGCCTTGATTCTGCTGGGCGGAATGGCATTTGTCATGGTGGCGGCCAGTGTTTGGATCAAGGCATTACGCCGCCAAGTAGACGAACGAACCTCCCAACTCTCCAGGGAAATTCAATTGCGCGAGCAAACGGAACGCCAGCGCGCGCTGGACCAGGAGCGCGCGCGCATTGCCAAAGACCTGCATGATGACTTGGGGGCGAATCTGACGCAGATTGTATTCCTGAGTGAACGTGTGGAAGTCGCGCGCCACGAAAATCAGGAGTCCACCCGCTGGTTTAATCTCATCCCGGCCACGGCACGCCGCACCATCCAGTCGCTGGATGAAATCGTCTGGGCCATCAATCCGCGGCATGATTCGGTGGAAAGTCTGGCCAATTATCTCGGCCAGTTTGCCCAGGAGCACATGACGCTGGCCGGGGTGCGATGTGTGCTGGACATTCCCATGGTGCTGCCCTCGGTGCCGTTGAGCGCGGAGGTGCGGCATAATCTATTGCTGACCGCGCGCGAAGCCCTGCAAAATATCGCCACGCATGCCGCCGCGACCGAGGTTCATCTCACGCTAAAGCTCCAGGCGGACGGCATCCGTATCACCATCAATGACAATGGCAAAGGCTTCGTACTGGCGGCGGTGGCGGGCGACCGGAATGGTTTGCCGAACATGCGGCGCCGGATGCAGGCGATCGGCGGCAGCCTGGAAATCATCAGCCAGCCCGGCACCGGCACCAAGGTGTGCTTATACGTTCCCGATGAATCATTACACGGTCGTGTAATTGGCCATAACGGAGTTTCCCGGTAAGCTTATGAGAATGCCTGCCGCCAAACCTGATACCACGTCCGGCCCCCCCCCCCCGCTTCGGTGCGCGTGAGCGTGGTGGAGGATGACAATGTCGTCCGTGAGCAACTGGTCCACCAGTTGCAACGGGCAACGGGCATCACCTTTGTGAGCAGCCACCGTTCGGCCGAAGAAGCCCTGGAAGAAATTCCGCGGCAAAAACCCGCCGTCGTGCTCATGGACATTAACCTGCCGAAAATGAGCGGGATTGATTGCGTGCGGCAGCTCAAAGGACAACTGCCCGGCACCCACTTCATCATGCTCACAGTATATGAGGATGCGGATGTCATTTTCAAATCCTTGCTGGCTGGCGCGGTGGGGTACTTGCTCAAAGGCCGGTCGGGCTCTGGCGCACAGGTGCTGGAGGCGGTGCGGGACGCGACCCGCGGCGGTTCGCCCCTGAACAGTTTGATCGCCCGGAAAATTGTGCAGCATTTCCATCACCAGCCGGCCCATTTGGGAACGGAACATCCCCTGTCGGCGCGGGAGCGTGAAGTGCTGGAGTTGCTATCCAAGGGCTTGCCGTACAAGGAAATTGCGGACCTGCTGGGCGTGAATATCGAGACCGTGCGCAAACACTGTCACAACACTTACGAAAAACTGCAGGTGAGTTCCCGCACCGAAGCCGTGGTGAAATATCTGGGACGGTAAAGTAAATTGGTGGACCGCAGCACTTTGGGTCTGCCGGGAAACCCCGCCCCTCTCCCACCTCACATGACGATCAAAGTGCTGCGGCTCACAGAGCGCGCCCCGGGGCGATTGGCCGCCACCGAATATCGATGTCATTCGTATTGGCAGCAGGCCAGGCAAGACCACGGCCGCTTTGCGAACAGCGTCTCCGCCAGTCTTGGGGGAGATTCAACACGCCAGACGAAGTGCGGCCGGACTCAAGGATTGGCCGTGCTGGCAGTCTTACTGCCCACCCAGGCGGCATCCACATTGGGGGCCGTCATGCCCGGAGGATAGTTGCCATCTTTTCCGGGCTCGAAATCAGTGGCGTAGGCCAGGGTCCGGCCATCAAACCAGCGATGCAATTCAGCGTGACCATCGCAAAAAGGGAATACAGCGGAATTCACGTGAAACGCAGCCGGGGAATCCCCAAAAGCGGCCTCTTTGAAATTAAGCGCAGGAGTGCCATAAGACGACATGTTGAATGAGCCCAAGTTTTCTCCCCGCATGTCCTCGCCCTCATACCAATTCACGCGGTCGGAGGGATGGAGAATGGCTGGTCTTTTGAAGATATATAATCCGTTCGGGTTAATGGTGGTTGGGCCTGACCGGGCATACTCACCGTTTAAAAACGTTGCGCCCGAGTAACTATCCCAACTGCTTGGCCCCTGATAGCCGGGGCTGCATTGCAACTGATAACGACGGTCGGCGGGACAATGCATCAAATTGCCGGTTTTGCCGTACTGGGCGAGCGAGCCAACAATTGAAGGGGTGGGATGGGTGAAACTCAAATCAATGATATACCGCTGGGCATCTGTCGTGTTGGCAGCAATCCCCGGGGGAAGCGTGTATTGCACCAGGCCGCCACCCGTCCCCCCAAAGGCCTGGCAACGCCAGGGTATGCCGTCCACCGGATTGTTGTTTATGGAAGCTCCGCTGGCGCAATAGGTGTTCATGTTGCAAATCAAATCATGGTTGTCGTCAGCATACATGAGCCAGCACAAATCGAGTTGTTTGACATTGCTCAGGCAAGCGGCAGCCGCAGCCCGGCGCTTGGCATTTGCCAAAGCGGGCAGCAACATCGCCGCCAGAATGGCAATGATGGCAATGACGACCAACAATTCGATCAGCGTAAAGCCCGAGGGCCGGCCGGCCCGGGTCGGCGTATTCAGCGGCTGGTGATATATCGCAAATTTCATATTAATAATTGATGCAAAAACCAAAATCATCAAATGTTCAACCGGGGTACGAAGTCAAACTAATGTGGCTGATAAATAAAGCAAGCATTTTGTCGTTAAATGGCCTTAAAAATCGCGCCTCAGCTTCTCCATTAACCGGCGCATCTGATCATCGAGCCTCCCCGGTTTGCTTGGGGTTGCGAGGTCGTGGAAACGCATTTCAAGAAATTACCGTGCTGAAAAACCGCGGAAGCTAATGGAGGTTGACCGGATGCCGAAGGGCGCTGTTCACGCCATTCAACGCACCTCCGGGAACCGGCACAGGAGGTCTGGTATCAGTCAGCGAATTTAAGTTGATGCGGCATGAATGCCGCGCTCCCGGGCGGCCGGTGAACCGCAGCACTTTGGGCCTGCCGGGAAACATCGCCTCCCCAACCACCTCACATGGCGTTTAAAGTGCCGCAGTTCACAGAGCGGCGCCCGGGGCACACCTCGGGACTTGATAGCTTAAGGGTTATATTTGCTCGGATAACGGGTACCGACCCAGATGGCATCCACATTGGCCGTATGCTGAGCCAGTCCCTTGGTCGCGGTGCTGCCATCATCTTTGCCAATATTGCTGTCGTTGGCATAATTGACCGTGGAGGCATCCATCCACTTGTGGCTCTCCGCGTGGCCATCACAGAAGGGAAAAGTGGCGGCATTCACGTGAAATGCGGCCGGTGAATCGCCAAAGACCGCATCCCTATATCCCAAACCGGGGGTGCCATAGCTTTGCATTTCCCAAGATCCCAGGTTCTCCCCACGCATATCGGCCCCTTCCGCCCAATTAATCCGGTCGGAGGGATGGCCAATGCCCGTGCGTTTGGGAATGTTCCCATTGGCGTCGCCACGGGATTCACCGTTCAAGTATTGAACACCGGAAAAACTATCCCAACTGCTCGGCCCTTGATACCCGGGGCTGCATTTCAATTGATAACGTTTATCGGCAGGACAATGGTTCAAATTACCCGTCTTGGCGTACTGAGCCAGAGGCCCAACAATCGAAGGTGTGGGATGGGTAAAACTCAAATCAATAATATAAGCCTGAGCTTCGACGGTGTTGGCCACAACCCCCGCAGGAAGCTGGCCGTATTGCACCAAACCACCACCGGCTCCGCCAAAGGCCTGGCAACGCCAGGGCACACCTTCCGGGGCTGAACCGAGGGGGCCGCCTGAGCTGCAATAAGTGCTCATATTGACAATCAGATCCCGATTATCGTCCGAATACATGATGAAGCACAGGTCCAGTTGTTTGAGATTGTTCAGGCAGGCGGCGGTCTGGGCCCGCTTCTTTGCATTGGCAAGGGCGGGCAGCAACATGGCCGCCAAAATGGCGATAATGGCGATGACCACCAGCAGCTCAATGAGGGTAAAGCCGGATGAACGGCGGGGGCGCGAGGGGTTGTTCAAAGGGCGGTGATATTTCACAAATTTCATAATGCTATTACTAATAATCGATGCTAAAACCAAAATAATCTGCTTTCCAACCGGATGGGGTTGGAACATAACAAAGTGGCGGATGAATAAAAGCCAGCCCGGCGCCGTTTCATGCTGGGCACACAATTTGCAAAACCACGGCCAAATTTCCCGGCTCCGGCAATGTTCCGCCGACTTTCCGACGTCCCAAGCCATCCGCCACCGCCATAAATGTCAGCCTGCCACTCCGGACTTTCGCCGGCCCCGAATCGCGGCGCGATTGCGGCTGGCAATGGGCAGAGCTAGATGGCATTACGATAACCTTACCAAATGAACTCCTGGAATGCCATTACACGAACGTGTAATGGACAAGCGGCCAAAAGCAGGTAACTTTGCAGGCATCAATTCCAAAAGCTGCTTCGCCCGACCCCCACATCCTGCCACGCATGGGCGTCCGGTTTTCGTCCCGGAGGGCGTGGTCCCGGAAAACCGCCGGGGAATTGAATGATTGCCACCCAGCTTTTCCCGGTTAAGGTGGTTCCGGCCACCCCATGCTCATCTTTGCAAACTCCAGATTTCCAAGAATTTATTACTGATCCGGAGCGGCCGGGCCGGTGATCAAAACCAGCCAACACGTTCGAACCTCGAACCAAAACCAACAACCAACCACGACCGATCCGAAAACACCCCCACCCCCATCAAACCGTTTATGACATATAGAATTATACCTCTGATATTAACCTGCGCCTGCGTCAGCGTGGCCCGGGCCGATTTCAACCCCGTGCCGCTGACCCCCAACAGCTACACTTTCGACATCGTGGTGCCCGCCACCTTCGCCCCGGGGCCGCCCGATTGTATTACCGTGACCGCCGGCAGCGGTTCCAGCAAGGGTGACAATACCTACTATGAGCAGGGCATCCATCCGGTGGATTCCACCGGACATGGAGCCAACTCCGGCATCCCGCCCCACAATACGGTCTTTACCAACATCAACAACGCGAACGAAACGTTCTTGATGCCGCCGACCTACACCACCAACAACGAAATCATCATTGACCAGATCTTCACCACCGGCATGTTCAACCTGAACACGCCGACGACGGTCACCGGCCTCTCCTTTCTCTGTTGCGGTGGCGGGGGCGAGATTGTGATCAATTACACGGTGACGCATGCGGATGCCTCCGTGGAAACCGGCACGCTCGACCTGCCCGACTGGTTTCATGGCGGCTCCACCGTCGCCTGGGGTGCCAACGGACGGATTGACCAAAATGGAAATTATAACAATTATAATTCCAGTTTCGTAAATAATAATCCGCCCTACCTGTACGCCAATAACATCACCGTCTCCGGTGCCTCGCCCGTTGTCAGCGTCACGTTCGACACCCCCTCCAACGGGAATCATGCGAATTTGTTTGCGGTCAGCGGGAACAATGGCGGTTCGCAATGGACGCCCATCCCGGTTGGTGGCTTCACGCAAGAGGGCATCGTTCCCGCCTCCACGCCCCAATACGCGGTCAATGCCACGATGGATCACGGCACTAATTTCTCCTTCACTGGCAACAATACCTGGTTTGAGCAGGGCTACGTGCGCAGCACGCCTTCCGCTGGTTTGCCGCCCTCCGGCAGTACCTTCACCAGTCTGAGCCAGCCCTCGCACACCTATCAAATGGGCAATTATTACTCGGGCAACAACGCCACGCTGATTGATATCAATCACCAGAGCGCCAACATCACCCCGGTCTCAGCGGCCCCGTATTCCGCCTTCGCGTTTCTGACGGCGGGTGGCAATATCGGCGGCAACCCGATGACCAACATCTGCATTCTGCAACACAAGGACGGCGTGCAGGAAACCAACTTCTTCCTCGGTTTCGACTGGTTTGACAACAACCATAACGGCGCCATCGCCTACAAGGCCGGCGGCCGGACCGACGTCAGCTCCCGCGGCGTCAATCAAATCAATAATAACTATCCCTACCTGTTTGAGACTTATTTTGTGCTCAAGGACACGGGCAGTCCGGTCACGAACATCGTCGTGCAGTTTGGCACGGAAAGCCAGGCCAGCGCCACGACCTATATCATGGCCGTCAGTGCTTCCGCCGGTTCAGTCCCGCCCGTGGTCGCTTCTGGTCCCACTCCCCTGACCCAGACGGTGGCCCCCGGCACGGTGGCTAATATCGCGGTCGGCGTTACCGGCACAGCCCCCATCACCGGCAACTGGCAGGTGGATTATGGTCTGGGCGCCGGTTTCGTGAACCTCAACGACGGCTTGGATGCCAATGGTTCCATTATCATCGGCTCACACACCTATTCGCTGAGCATCAGCAATGTGTATGTGGCGGACACGGCCAACTATCAATTTGTGGCGGAAAACGTCGCCGGCAGTGTGACCAGCGACACGGCCATTCTGACGGTGAATGCGCAAACGGTCACCATCAATCCGGCCAACCCGACGTATTACACGGGCAACACCTTCCCGCTTACCGCCGTCCCGAGCGCCGGAGCCGCCTTGAACTATCAATGGTACTACATTGATAATGCCAGCAATTCGAACAACATCCCGGGTGCCACCAACGCGGTTTACACCGTCGCGAATGTCCCGCTGGCGGCCAATGGCTTCACCTACGGCGTGATCGCCTACAACGTCTACGGCACGAATGGCAACACCGTGTCGCTCTCGATCTCGGACAGCGCGGCCTTCCTGGTGGCCGACCTGGCGCCGCTCAGCGCCGAAGCGTATGCGGGCGCGCCGGTCACCTACTCCGTGAACGCCCAGGGCAACTCCCCGATCGCCTTTCAATGGTGGGTCAATGGCAGTGTGGTTAGCGGAGCCACCAACAGCAGCTACACGCTGGCCGCCCCCTGCGGGCTGGCCACGATTCAAGCCAGCTTCTCCAATGCCCTCAGCGGCGGCGTGGCGGTCACCTCCTCCCAGGCGACGTTGCAAGGCGACCCCACCCCCACGAACATTACGTTTAATGTCAACGGAGGCAACTGGACGACCAACGGTGCCGTGGCAATTATCACGAACAACACCTTGGTGTTGACCGACAATAACGGGGGCGAAGCCAACAGCGCGTTCTACAATCAAGCGCAATTCGTCGGCGGCGCCTGGACCGCATCCTATACCTATAATTCCCATGGCGGCGGGGCGGACGGCAGTGCTTTCGTCATTCAAACCACGAACACCACCGCGCTGGGCGGCGGCGGCGGCCAGTTGGGTTATACCGGCATTGGCGGTGGCAGTCTCGCCTTTGAGATTAACCTCTATGGCCCCAACACGCCTGGCATCGCCATTGCCACGGACGGGGTCACTGGCGGCTATCAACCGGCCGGAAATGTGGACGTAACCAGCACCAATGACATCTGGGTCGTCCTTAATTGGGCGAACGGGGTTCTCACCGCCAACCTGACGGAAGCCAATACCGGGGCGACCTATACCACCAACAAGACCATCGGTTCGATCATTGACCTCCTGGGTGGCAATGTGGCCTATGTGGGTTTCACCGGCGCGGATGGCGGGGTATCCTCCTTCCAGACCGTGAGCAACTTCTCGTTCCACTCGGTGCTCCCGCCCGTGTGGCTCTCCACCTCGGCCGTGACTGGCAACTCGCTGGTCCTCTCCTGGCCGGCGGCGGATCCGACGTATCACCTGCAAACGACCTCCACCTTGTCGCCTTCCGCATGGGTGGCCGGTCCCGCGCCCGTGAATGTGGGCGGCACCAACCAGGTGACCGTAAACGTTAACAGCAGCAAGCATCAGTATTATCGGCTGGTCCGCGTGGCCTGCCAATAATCCAAGTCAAGTCAAATTCCCAAACCCGCACGGGGCCGCCAGGGTCCCGTGCGGGTTTTTTCGTTTCCACCGCCCCCTTGGACCGCGCTGGTCCCCGCCCAAGCGAATTGAACGGCAGCAGTGTCAAATCGTTTTCCTCCCCACCCGGAATGGCATTACACGAACGTGTAATGGACGAAATGCCAAAAGTGAGTACTGTCGGCGTCAGAAATCCAGAAACCATGTCGCGTAACACGCCAATTCTGCCCGGCCAGGGACCTTCGTCTCCCGGCGGGGAAAGCAAACTCCGGGAAACTTATCCTGGGAATTAAATGATTGCATTTGATTTAATCTTGATTAAAATGGCAATCGATACCCCATGTACAGGACAGCCGATTCAAGCTGCGCACGATTTTATATTACTGCCCCGGAGCAGCCGGGACGGTGATTAAAACCAGGTAACACGTTCCTAATCCAAACCAAAACACCCAAACATAAACGACTGAACCCACAACCATCCCCAAAATCCAATCGCGTATGAAATCTAGAATATTACCCCTGTTATTGTCCTGCGCCTGCGTCAGTCTGGCCCGGGCCGATTTCAACCCCGTGCCCCTGACCCCCAACAGCTTCACGTTCGACATCGTGGTGCCCGCCACCTTCGCGCCGGGACCGCCCGACTGCATTACTGTGACTGCCGGCAGCGGTGTCTCCAAAGGTGACAACACTTATTACGAGCAGGGGCTGCATCCCGTGGATTCCAGCGGCCATGGTGCCAACTCCGGCATCCCGCCCCACAACACGATTTTCACGAACATCAACAACCCGAACGAAACGTTCTTGATGCCACCGGATTACACGACCAACAACGAAATCATCATTGACCAGATTTTCACCACCGGCACGAACACGCTGAACACGCCGACGACGGTCACCGGCCTCTCCTTCCTGAGCTGCGGTGGCGGCGGGCCGATCTCAGTCGATTGTATCGTGACACACGCGGACGGTTCCACGGAGACTACCACCCTCAACCTCCTCGACTGGTTCACGGGCGGACCCACGGTCGCCTGGGGTGCCAACGGCCGGATCGACCAGAACGGAAATTACAATAATTATAATGCCAGCTTCGTGAATAACAACCCGCCCTACTTCTATGCCAACCACATCACCGTCTCTGGGGCTTCGCCGGTGGTCAGCATCGCGTACCAAAACCCCTCCGACGGCAACCATGCAAATATTTATGCCGTCAGCGGGACCACGGACGGAACGCACTGGACCCCCATCCCGGTGGGTGGCTTCACGCAAGAGGGCATCGTCCCGGCCACCAAACCCCAATACGCGGTGAACGCCACGATGGATCATGGCACCAATTTCTCCTTCACCGGCAACAACACCTGGTTCGAACAGGGTTATGTGCGCAGCACCCCCTCCGCGGGTTTGCCGCCCTCCGGCAGCACCTTCCAAAGCCTGAGCCAGCCCACCCACACCTATCAGATGGGCAATTATTACTCGGGCAACAACGCCACGCTCATCGACCTTAACCACCAGGTTGCCAACATCACGCCGGCATCGGCTGCCCCTTATTCCGCCTTCGCGTTTCTGACGGCGGGCGGCAACATTGGCGGCAACCCGATGACCAACCTTTGCATTCTGCAACACCAGGACGGCGTGCAGGAAACCAACGTTTTCCTCGGTTTCGACTGGTTCGACAACAACCATAACGGGGCGATTGCTTACAAAGCCGGCGGCCGGATCGACGTCAGCTCCCGCGGCGTCAACCAAATCAATAATAACTATCCTTACCTGTTTGAGACCTATTTTGTGCTCAAAGACACGGGCAGCCCGGTCACGAACATCATCGTGAAGTTCTTCACGGAAAGCCAGGCGAGCGCCACGACCTACATCATGGCGGTCAGTGCCTCTGCCGGCGGGGTTCCGCCCGTGGTCGCTTCCGGTCCCACCCCCCTGACCCAGACGGTCGCCCCCGGCGGCGTGGCCAATATTGCAGTCAACGTTTCCGGCACGGCTCCGGTCACCGGCAACTGGCAGGTGGACTACGGTCTGGGCGCTGGATTCGTGAACCTCAACGACGGCCTGGATGCCAATGGTTCCATTATCAGCGGTTCACACACCTACTCGCTGACCATCAGCAATGTGTTTTTGACGGATTCTGCCAACTACCAGTTTGTGGCGAACAACAACTTCGGCAGTGTCACCAGCGACACCGCGACGCTGACGGTTAATCCGCAAACGGTGGCCATCAATCCGGCCAGCCCGACGTATTACACGGGCAACACCTTCCCGCTCACCGCCGTCCCGAGCGCCGGAGCACCCTTTAATTACCAATGGTATTACATTGATAACGCCAGCAACTCGAACAACATCCCGGGCGCCACGAACGCGGTTTACACCGTCGCGAATGTCCCGCTGGCGGCCAATGGCTTCACCTACGGCGTGATCGCTTACAATGCCTACAACACCAACGGGGCCTCGGTTCAACTCTCGATCTCGGACAGCCCGGCCTTCCTGGTGGCCGACCTCGCACCGCTCAGCGCCGAGGCTTACGCCGGCGCCCCCGTCACCTACTCGGTGACCGCCCAAGGAAACTCCCCGATCGCCTACCAATGGTGGGTGAATGGCAGTGTGGTCAGCGGGGCCACCAACAGCAGTTACACGCTGGCCGCCCCCTGCGGTCTGACCACCATTCAAGCCAGCTTCTCGAATGCGCTCAGCGGCGGCGTGGCGATCCAATCCTCCCAGGCCACGTTGCAAGGCGATCCCACCCCCACGAACATTACGTTTAATGTCAACGGGGTCAACTGGACGACCAACGGCGCCGTGGCGATTATTACGAACAACACCTTGTTGTTGACCGATAATAAC
>Ga0364866_10887_pt1 | contig 13818 bp, 12 predicted proteins | sample ExccelAu500001D3_3_FD_206913 | JGI IMG/M metagenome (GOLD analysis project Ga0364866, IMG submission 206913) | Enriched cells from Trout Bog Lake Hypolimnion, Wisconsin, USA - BchlTB.Aug13.5000.01.D3 | ecosystem: Environmental > Aquatic > Freshwater > Lake > Hypolimnion/Profundal zone | place... | reverse complement strand
ATTCGCAGTTTTTTTATTTGTCCTGTAAAGTGCTGTTCTCTAACCTTAAAAGATATCCAATCTTGTCCCTTGGGACATAAATGAAAATAGAAGATCCGATTAATCGATTTTATTGTCCGTTAGGACATAAACGGTTGTATGTCAGAACATAGTGAAATGCTATTAAATAAGAATCCGGATAATTAACCCGGATTCTTATTTTTATAGAATTGAAATTATAATTAGTTAATCATTTTTATTCCCCCAGTTTTTTATACCGGATCCTGTGCGGGGTACTGTCGCCAAGCCGTTTCTTCTTATTCTCTTCGTATTCCGAATAGCTCCCTTCGAAATAGTAGACCTGGGAATTGCCTTCAAAAGCAAGAATATGGGTAGCGACACGATCCAGAAACCACCGGTCATGCGAAATAACCACAGCGCATCCGGCAAAACTGTCGAGACCTTCCTCGAGTGCGCGTAACGTATTCACATCAATATCATTGGTTGGCTCATCGAGAAGAAGCACATTTGCTTCGGATTTCAGGGTTAATGCCAGGTGAAGGCGGTTGCGTTCCCCCCCTGAAAGGACTCCGCATTTCTTTTCCTGATCTGCACCGCTGAAATTGAACCGTGAAACGTAGGCCCGGGCGTTGAGCATCCGGCCGCCAACCATCACCTCATCAGTACCACCTGAGAGAACCTGGTAAACGGTTTTGTCATTTACAATTGCCTCATGTCCCTGGTCGGCATATCCAATCTTCACGGTTTCACCGACTGAGAAACTTCCCGAGTCAATTTTCTCAAGACCTAAAATCATTCTGAAAAGGGTTGTTTTTCCTGCCCCATTGGGTCCGATTACACCGACAATTCCATTTGGCGGCAAAACAAAATCGAGTCCTTCAAAAAGGAGCTTGTCTCCGTAAGCTTTCGAAACTCCGTGTGCTTCAATTACTTTGTCGCCCAGACGTGGCCCGTTGGGAATAAACAACTCGAGCTTATCTTCCTTCTGTTTTACATCTTCATTAAGCAGCTTTTCATATGCACCCAACCTCGCCTTCGATTTGGCCTGACGAGCCTTGGGACTCATTTTGACCCATTCCAGCTCACGTTCAAGGGTTTTACGTCGTTTAGAGATCCCTTTTTCCTCCATCTCCAATCGTTTGGACTTTTGTTCCAGCCAGCTTGAGTAATTTCCTTTCCATGGAATCCCCTCTCCACGATCCAGTTCCAAAATCCAGCCGGCCACATTATCCAGAAAATAGCGGTCATGGGTAATGCAGATTACCGTTCCTTTATACTGCTGCAAATGCATTTCCAGCCACTCGACAGATTCTGCATCAAGGTGGTTGGTAGGCTCATCAAGCAGCAGAATATCAGGCTGTTTTAAGAGTAGCCGGCAAAGTGCCACACGTCGGCGTTCACCCCCGGACAGCACTTTAACCGAAGTGTCACCATCGGGACACCGGAGTGCGTCCATTGCCCGTTCCAGTTTATTATTGAGGTTCCAGGCATCAGTTGCGTCAATCTTCTCCTGAAGAACGGCCTGTCTGTCCATGAGTTTATCCATGATATCCGGATTTTCATAGACCTCGGGCAAACCAAAACGCTGATTAATCTCTTCATACTCTTCGAGGATATCGACAATTTCCTGAGCCCCTTCCTGAACGATTCCCATTACCGTTTTAGTCTCGTCGAGCTGCGGCTCCTGGGACAAATGGCCGACGGTATAACCTGGCGAAAAGGCGAGTTCACCATTAAAATCCTTCTCCAGACCTGCTATTATTTTTAAGAGTGTCGATTTGCCGGAGCCGTTCAGACCGATAATACCGATTTTTGCACCCAGGTAAAATGAGAGTGATATATCTTTAATTACTTGTTTTTGTGGAGGGTAAGTCTTGCTTACCTTATACATCGAAAATATAATTTGCCTATCCTCTGCCATTGATTTTTAATTTGAGTTGAAGGACAAAATTCGTATTTTTAATCAGAATTGGCAATAGATATCAATTTAATATGGATTTCTGACTGTATTAATTAATTTCCAATAATTTAGAACACTAATTTAACCCAAGACTTTGGGAAATCCAATAAGAAATGCATTAAATTTGTTCATTATAGTTTAACCCGATACTCTTATGAAAAAGTTTGCACTCGTCTTATTATTGGCAATCATTCTGATAGTTAGCCTTGGGATTTACTGGAAATATTCATTTACCTACAGTGAAGGTTACCGGGCCGGATTGCTTCAGAAGATTTCCTATAAAGGGAATATCTTCAAAACTTATGAGGGGGAAATGATCCTGAGCAGTATCCAGAGTAACACAAATGTGGCAATTGCCTCTGAGAAGTTTTTCTTCTCAGTCACGGATAAAACGGTAGCTGTTCAGCTCGAAAAGGTACAGGGGGAAAGTGTTATCCTCCATTATGTCGAAAAAAACGGGACCCTTCCCTGGAAAGGGGAAAGTACTTATTTTGTTGATAGTCTGAAAGTCAATATTTCACCGGCATCGGGTCATGGGTTTCATTAGCGGCTGGCGGTTGGCGACTGGCGGCTGGCAATAAAGCAGGGATTATGGAATAAACGAGAAGATAATTCCGGGCGTTGCATATCTTACCCTAAAAAACCTTATTCCACAACTAAGGTCAAAAAACAAATTGTTTACAGGTGAAATAATCTATTCAATCAAATTCTTGGAAAATCAGGATGCTACTTGTTATAACTCAGCGTATGTTTTCCGCTGCTAAGAATTACCAAAGAAGTCCCTTTTAGTGGTTCCAGTTTATTTGATTTTCCATTTAACTGGTACTCCTCAGTTTTACCCGGCAAAACGACTTTGGCTGTGCATCCAACCGGCACTTCAAGAGTCAGTTTAAGCTGATTATTTTCGAGCACCCAGTTTACACCAATTTTACCATAGGGAGTCTCTTTGGAGGTTTTTGCCCAGGAAACCCCTTCAGGAATCTGGGGATCCACAAAATACTCCTGGTAACCGGGATGATTTTCATCGGGACGAATCCCCCCGACTGCCTGATAGAACCACGAACCAATGCCGTTATAGCAATTGTGTATCCGGCTTCTGTCGCCCGACCAGTGTTCCCAGGTAGTAGTGGCTCCATTCTCAATCATATAGAGATACCCCGGGTAGTCCCTCTTCTTCAGCATATTAAAAAACAGATTGGCATCATGGTTTTTGACAGCCCACTCGGTAAATATTGGAATACCCACCAACCCGGTTGCTATATGACCCTTGTGATTCACTTCAATTTCGTTTTGAAGGGTAAGAGCAACCTTTGACTTTATTGAGTCGGGGACAATACCGGTCAGGAGCGGGTAGGAAAGATCAATCTGAGAACCGCTTGCATAACTGTTTTTTGTTCCATCGAAGAAAGTCTGATGGATTTGTTTTTTAAGCTGCTCATTTTGTCGGGCATATTTCAGTGCATCTTCCTTTTTCCCCAATCTCAGGGCAATTTTCTCCATTGTCCCAAGGCACTGACTTACAAAGCAGTTATTAACCAGGTCTATAGACGATTTATTCTTTTGATCGACCCCTTCCGGGGTAGCCCAGTCACCCAGATACCAACCCCGGTAATCTGTTTCGGGCCATGGCTGAAGCATTCCGTCGGGTGAGTATTTTGCCACATAACCAAGCCATTGCTGCATTACAGGGTAGTATTTTTCCAGCAGCCTGAAATCCCCGTAGTTCTGATAGGTTTTCCAGGAGGCGGTAATAATAAATCCGCACCAATACGGACCGCCACCGGCAGGGTAGGGGTTAGGTGCCGTGTGCGGCATTCCTCCGTCATCACGTATACAGTCTGCCCACGCCTGAAGCCAATTCGAATAAAGGGGGCCAAGATCGAACATCGTCTGTGCGGTGAGGGTGGATGCATTTCCGTCACCCCCATAACCCAGACGTTCAATGGTGGGGCAGTCGACCAGGTATCCGCTGATACTCAGACAGCGAAGTGTATAATAGAGCATATTGTGAATTGTATTCAGGTCATTGTCAGAACATTGGAAGGTGGCTGCTTCCCGGTAACCCGTATGAATCAGATAAGCTTTGATATCCTCCTTTTTTGGTACAGTGGTCAGGTTACTGATTTTCAGATACCGAAAGCCATGGTAATTAAACCGGCTGCAAAATGACTCTTTCCCAACACCCCTTGCAATGTAACGATCTTCCTGGTGCTGGTCTGCAGGTTGACCATCTTTATCCAGGTGATCACTATATTCCATCACTACCTCCTGACCGGGTTTCAGTGCCGGAAATTTGATCTCCGCCCGTCCGGTCAGTGTCTTCCCCATATCAACCAGCCAGGTGTTTTTACCAAATGGTTTTACGGAAGAAGTGCTGATTGATTCCCTGATATGGTTCAATTCAACGGTCTGTGGAGTAACCTGATGGTCAGGAATATTTGCAATATAAACCGGATGCCAGCTGGCCTTATTCAGCGATTTGGCCGACAAATCACGGAGTGCCATTGACGCATCTACCCTTTCTCCGCCAAAACGACCTGCCTTCCAGTTTCCGATGCAGGTATAGCCGCTTTCTCTGGCCATCCAGGTTGAATCCGTGGCAACCAAGGTGTTCCATTTCCCTTTTTTGAGCTCTTCAATCCGGGCCTTCATCAGGGGCCCTTCATAAGCAATGCCTGGTAGTGTGGGACTATACCATCCACGTCCTAACCAGATAACTACATCATTGTCTCCCTCTTTTAAGTAAGGGGAGACATCATAGGTAATGCTCAGCGACCGCTTGTTAAACTGAGAAACAGCAGGAGCCAGGATACCGTCTCCAACTTTTTTCCCATTGATAAAGACTTCGTGATAACCTAACGAATTGACATAAATCAGACGTTTTTCTGCTTTACCCGATAGTCTAATCCGCTTTCTTAGTAGCGGACTTTCGGGATTTCCATATTGACGGGGTAACCCGATATAGGCGGCGTGCCAATCCTCACCAGCCAGAAGACCCACGCTGAAACCTGTAACAGGGCTCCAAGCTGTGACACTATCATTCTCATCCCAAATCCTGACTTTCCAATATACCACCGATCTGGCTTCCAGTTTCTTCCCGTTCCAGGGGACCAGCACACTTGCGTCTGAAACTATTTTCCCTGAGTTCCATAAGTCCGCATCACGTTCATTTAGTAACAGGCTGTCACTTGCTGCCAGTATCTGATAAGTTTTTTGGACTATTCCGTTTTTTTCAGTCATGATTTTCCAGCTCAGCCTCGGTATGACGGTTGCAATTCCCAATGGATTCGAAAGATTTTCACAACGAAGATCATAAAGAGTCTTACCCTGCCTGGCTTCAGTCCATTCAGGTAAAAACAGCAAAAGAATGACGAGTAAAGTCCATGATGATTTTAGCATAGCTATTCTGTGATTGGATTATTAAAGTCTTTCAAAAATAGTACTTAAAAAGAAACAGGCAAGATGAATAATGATTGGCTGAACTCTTTTTCGTCCATTTAATTGGATTCTGTATTTTAGCGGTTAAAATTCAAGAGATAATTCTTCAGTTAACACTATTTGTTGGTTGTAATAAGAACATTTAAAGACTTTATGTGTTCTATTCTTCAGAAAACAACAAATAGTTTAGTAACAATAACAAAGTTTTATGTCAACAACCGATTTATTCTCAAAGTACACCTTAGGTGATATTGAATTAAAAAACAGGATTATCATGGCGCCGATGACGCGCTGCAGGGCTATTGGAAATATTCCCAATGAATTAATAGCCACTTATTACGAACAGCGTGCCGGTGCAGGACTTATAATTACTGAAGGGACTTCACCTTCACCCAACGGACTAGGGTATTGCAGGATTCCCGGACTTTTCAATGATGCCCAGGTTGAAGGATGGAAATTGACTACGGATGCTGTTCATGCCAAAGGGGGAAAGATTTTTGTGCAATTCATGCATTCCGGCAGGATTGGTCATTCACTGAATTTGCCGGCAGGAGCCACACTTGTTGCTCCCTCTGCAGTTCAGGCTGCAGGGCAGATTTGGACAGATCAGGAGGGAATGAAGGATTTTGACATTCCCAAAGCCCTGAGTGCAGATGAGCTTAAACAAACTATCAACGAATATGAACATGCTGCTGTTTTGGCCATAAAAGCAGGGTTTGACGGGGTTGAACTCCACGGAGCAAACGGATATCTTTTAGAGCAATTTATCTCACCGGTAAGCAACCAACGAGCGGATGAATACGGTGGAAGCATCGAAAACCGCTGCCGGTTCGTCCTTGAGGTTGTGGATAAAGTAGTTGCAGCCATTGGTGCTGATAAAACAAGTATCCGACTTTCTCCATTCGGGGTTGCCAGTGATATGCCTCACTATCCTGAAATTGAAGAGACTTACACTTATCTTGCTGAACAATTAAACATCCGGGGAATCCTCTACATTCATCTGGTTGACCACAGTGCAATGGGTGCTCCTGAAGTACCCTTCAGCATCAAAAATACCATTCATCAGAAGTTCAAAAATACCTTAATCCTGACCGGCGGATATAACCTTGAAAGCGCTGAATCAGATCTGAAAAGCGGATATACCGATTTGGTTGGTTTTGGCAGGCAGTTTATCAATAATCCTGATTTGGTGACCCGTTTTATCAATAACTGGCCATTATCTGAAAAACTCGATTTCGACACTTTTTACTCTGCTGGAGAACAGGGATTTACCGATTATCCTGTTTATTCGAAATAACACCTTCCGGAGTTTAATATTTCCGGTAACTCTGTGAATTACTCTGTGTAACTCTGTGTGAACCTTCTTTTCACAGAGATACACAGAGTTTTTTGTTTAAACCTGAATCCATCCCCTTTCAAATTAAAAGGTTAAATTTGTAATCAAAATTGAAGAAATGATAAAATCGATGACAGGTTACGGGAAGGCCGAATGTGAGCTTGCCCTGAAAAAGATTACTGTTGAAGTAAGATCCCTGAACAGTAAAGTGCTGGATGTCAATACAAGGATTCCCGGGGTTTACCGCGAAAAAGAACTGGAGATCCGTCGTGAACTATCAGATCGGCTAATTCGCGGAAAGATCGACTTCAGTATTTTCTCCGAATCCCTGGGTGTTGAAAGCAACAGCGCCATCAACAGTTCCATGGTAAAAAGCTATTTTAGTCAGCTTTCTGAAATAAGTAAGGAACTTCAGATTCCGGTCGGTGAAGTTACCTTGCAGATCATCATGCAATTGCCTGAGGTTGTTAAAACTACCCGCGATGAGCTTGACGAGAATGAATGGAAAACTGTCGTGGCTGCTATTCGTGAAGCGTTGGATGCAATGGATACTTTCAGGATTCAGGAGGGATTGTCCCTGTATAATGACATTATTTTCAACATAAATACAATTACGACTTTGCTTGAACAAGTGGCTCCTTACGAACTGGAGCGGAGCGCCAAAGTGAAGGAGCGGATCCTCGAGGGATTAAAAGAGCTTTCATCCCCTGAAGGAGTCGACCACAATCGTTTGGAGCAGGAGATGATTTTTTACCTTGAGAAACTGGATATTAACGAAGAAAAAGTGAGGTTAGGGAACCATTGCACCTATTTCCTGGAAACCTTGGAATTGGAAGAACCTGTTGGCAAGAAACTGGGGTTTATCGCCCAGGAGATTGGCCGCGAGATCAATACCCTTGGATCTAAAGCAAACCATACCGAAATGCAAAAACTCGTCATCGGGATGAAAGATGCTCTTGAACGGGTTAAGGAGCAGTTACTTAATGCGTTATAAATTTCTTTTTTACTATTATTTCAAATTATATATTTCATGAGTGGAGGTAAACTGGTCATTTTTTCAGCTCCGTCAGGTGCCGGCAAGACGACGATTGTCAGACATTTACTCTCTCTGGGTCTGAACTTTGGATTCTCCATCTCAGCTACAACCCGAAAACCCAGGGGAGCAGAACAAAACGGGAAAGAGTACTATTTTTTAAGTGCCGAAGAATTTAAGGAGAAAGTGGATCGGGACGAATTCCTTGAATGGGAAGAGGTTTATCCGGGATGCTGCTATGGAACCCTGAAAAGTGAGGTGGATCGGATCTTCAAAAATGGTCAGAACATTCTTTTCGATATTGATGTGGTGGGTGGAAGTAACATTAAAAAGGTTTACGGGGACAAAGCGCTTGCCGTTTTTATCCAGGCCCCGTCTGTTGATGAACTGGAAAAGAGGTTGATGAACCGGTCTACAGATCATCCTGAAATAATTCAGGAAAGAATTGCGAAAGCGGAACTTGAGATGAGCTTTGCCCATTTGTTTGATATTGTCATTGTAAATGATAAACTGACCGACGCGCTGGCAGAAACGGAGGAAAAAGTCAGAAAATTCCTGGAAGCTTAGCCTTGGCCCGCAGATTCAGACCTCATTAATTAATTCATTTCAACTTAATTGCCATGAGAATCGCTATCTTTTCAGGATCCTTTAATCCGGTTCATAACGGTCATCTGGCTATTGCACGGGAAGTACTTTTGCAGGGTGCAGCTGAAGAGTTATGGTTTCTTGTTTCGCCGCAAAACCCGTTGAAAAATGAAGGTGATCTGATTGCCGAAAATGACCGGTTAAAAATGGTGGAACTGGCCATTGAAAATGAAAAGGGGATGGTTGCGAGCGATTTTGAATTTCACCTTCCACGGCCAACTTATACCATACGAACCCTTGAAAACCTTAAAATCACCTATCCCCGGCATGAGTTTTCCTTGCTTATTGGAAGTGACAACCTGGCTATCATTCACAAATGGGTTGAATACCAGCGAATTATTTCGGAATTTGGACTGATTGTTTATCCCCGGCCGGGATTTGAAAATGGAGGAAATACCCGGTTTCCGAATATCACCTTTATTTCGGCTCCTTTAATCGATATCTCGGCGACAGAAATCAGGCGTAAGCTGGTAAATGGTGAATCAATTTCACGGATGGTGCCGGAAAAGGTGGAAATGTTTTTAAAAGGGGCATAAATGCGATGAGGCGAACGGGCGATTCGAATCGCCCGCACTCCTCAATCAGTACCATTTAAACACCTTCAATCCAATTATAAACGACACCGTTCCAATCACTGTAAGTACCAGCGCTTCGCGCCAGACATCCAGGAAGCCGGCACCTTCATTGAAAATACTTCTGAAACTATCGGCAATCATGGTTAACGGCAGGTATTGGATCACAGGCAATGTCCAGTCGGGGAAATTATGGTAGCTGAAGAATACGCCGGAGACGACCATCATAGGTGTTACAATGGCATTGATCAGGCCATTCCCAACTTCCGTATTTGAGGTCCGCGAGGATACCAGTATTGATATTCCCGAAAAGGCAATGTTCCCGGCTATAAACAACACAATCAGAGCTGGCCAGCTCCCCTGAACTTTCACCCCAAAATAGAACCAGCCAAACAGGAAAAGCAACAGTGCTTCTGCCAGGTTCATTGAGAAGCGGGCCGTGATCAGTGCAAATAAAAGGTTCGACTTTTTCATCGGAGTGGCCACCATTCTTCGCAAAAGTTTTTTCGACCGGCGTTCAATTATGGTATAACTGATTCCCCAGCTGCAGGCCATCATGATCCCCATGGCCAGCAGTCCCGGGATAAGGAAATCGACATATCGGGTTCCGGAGATCGTAAACGGCTCAATATCTGACTGATTGGCTGCATATGAAAGCTGTCCGCCGGCTGCCAGGTTTGATGCAAGCTGGTAAGCTGCTTTTGCTTCTGCATTGGCAGGATCAAAATGATATTTCGATACGGTGGGCTGGTCTTCGATAATTACCGATACTTTCCCTTTTTTAAGTAAGGAGAAGGCATTTGACCATGAAGTCTCAACAAAGGTGAGGGTGGCATCCCCAAGTTTTTCATTTTTCAGAACGATGGAATAGGAGCTATCCTTCATAACGGCATTGGTGGAGAGATAGGCTATCAGTTTTGTCTGGTGATTCTGATCCTTCTCTTTAATCTCCTTAACGATAGCCAGTTTTGCCTGCACACCCCCTTTTTGCGTAAAGGCGATACCCAATCCCCAGGCCATCAGAATCGGGAATACGACCCCCCAGAAGATGACAGACGGTTCGCGGATAATCTCCATAAAATGGGCTGCAATTAAGCGGTAAAGCTGATGGTTGGTTATTCTATTCATACAAATGGCGTCCTGTGAGTGAAATAAATAATTCATCAAGTGAGCGGTAGCCGCTGCCTAGTGCCAGAATCTCCTGAAGTGTCCCTTCACCCAGAATATTCCCCTGGTCCATAATGACGATCCGGTCACACAAATATTCAGCCTCCTCCATATAGTGGGAAGTAAGAATCAGAGAGGTATTATGGTTTTTCTTCAGGTCAAGCAGGATATTCCAGATCTCGCGGCGCGCATTGGGATCAAGACCCGTAGTGGGTTCGTCGAGCAACAATATTTTGGGCTGATTCAGCAGTGCGACACCTAAGGCCAGTCGCTGACGCTGTCCGCCCGACAAATTATCGACATACGCCTTTTTCTTATCCTCCAGGGCAATCAATTTAAACACTTCATCCACGCGATAGGAATTGAGCTTATAAAAACTGGCAAAAAGACGCATGGTCTCCCAGGCGGTGAGTTTGTCCATAAACCGGGTCTCCTGTAACGATAGGCCGATCATCTGGTGCAGTTCATGCTGGTGGTGTTTCCATTGCTTACCTGCTATAAAGATTTCACCCTCATCGGGATGCTGGATCCCCTCAATCATTTCAACCAGGGTCGTTTTCCCTGCTCCGTTAGGGCCCAGCAATGCCAGAAATTCCCCGGGCTTAATGTTCAGGCTCACCCCTTTGACCGCCTGCACCTCCTTAAAGGATTTCTTAACCCTACGGACCTCAACGATATATTCGAAATCTGACATAGTGATTTAAGTTGTAAATATTGAGAGTTTGTAAAATTATCCAAATAAATCATTTTCCAAATAATTCAATTCTTTATTTCATTCAAACCCCACCTCCGGCAACCCCTTTACAATCTGCACCGTTTGCACACTCACATTGATAATGCTTAGCAGCAAATCGAGGATATATCGGGGATTACCCACTTCGGTGGCCCAGTCGTTGGGGTCGTTGCGGATGCCGCTCTCTTTGTGCGTGGTGATTTGGTACCGTTCCATAATCCATTCGATGGCACTTTTGCCATTCACGATATATTCGTAGGCTTCAGCAGGTATGTTGCTGATGGTGATATTGCTGTTGTAAAAGATCGTATCCTTTTGATCTTTCTTTGGGAAACGCATCTTGGTTACTGTATAGTCAGGGCTTGACTTTGAGTCAAACCCTGACTGCTCGACTTTCACATCCTTGTATGCCGGAACGCTTTCGTAATTGATATGCAATTCCGCAAGCTTACGACCTGCTTTGCTGAATGACCAGAAATCTTTCGCATCATCGACCAACGGGATGCGTGGCAGCATCTTTTTCAGGTCGTTTGCAAACCGTATCCGGTATTCGGAGCAATGCAGAAATCCATACACATAATAGAAAATATCCTCTTTGCCTACCATATTTCCATAAGCTTTCCGGGCCTGGAAAAGAATAAAATCGGAAACACCATCCCTCCGGATATACTCACTTTCACCTGCTTCATCAAATAAACCAGGACTTTGTTTTTGACGTTCTTCGTAATAATAAAGTGGAAAGCTTTGAGTATCACCATTTAAATGCAAATCTGGTATGGAATCAGTCATCAAAACAGATAGTCCTTTACTATTACTTATACCTGAAACACAAAAAACGCGGTTTTTAGTATTAGGTGTAGGAAAAAATTCATGCATCTGTCCGCGACGGTGAATCATTTTATCTCCAAAGTACAAATGTTGCCTGAAAAATGGACGATAGCTACTTAAAAGAATTTTGTCAGGTTCAAAAATTGCAGCATTGCCACGCTCTAAATGAGGAACTAGGCTACTTGACCAACTAATTTCTTCTGCGTTTGTATCAATAAACTTATCTGCTTTAAGGCTTGGATTATCTTTTTTTGCGTCATGGAATTCTTTAACTTGCTTATTATAAAACTCAACAGTCCGCTGCATATTGGATTTCAGTTCAGTTATAGAAGAATTATAGACCCATGCATCTCTGGTAGTTTCGTTTCCTCTTGAGTTAAGCACAAAGAAAGATTGGGTTTTCCAATCGAATTTATTTTCAGATACTATCGGAATAAACGATTCAAAAACATCATTTCTTTGACTGATCCAATCTCCATGTTCATCAGGATTTAAGATTTGCCAGCCTATTTCCGGATTGCCCACCGAACCCAACTTACGAATGATCGTTAGTTTTTCTTCGCGTGAAAGGTAATCTCCAATATCGTGGTAATATATTTTTGCTTTGCTCATCAGTTTATTTCTTATTGTTTAGTGATTTGGCCGACTGTTCTATTTGTTGGATGAAGTGTTTCTCCACTTCGGAAAGCTCGTCTAGGGTAGCCTCCCGGTACAGTTCATATTCTCTTTCAGCTTTTTCCATTGCCTGAACATGACTAATTGAACCGGCGTGTTGCAATATATCTTTCCCGGTAATTTTCAGAAATTCATCAAGTCTTTGAGCCCAATCTTTCATATACATAGGAATCCGGTTAAGGGCTTGTAGCTCGGCTAGTTCCAAATAGGCCACAACAATTCGATTAAGAATGTTCAGTTCTTCTTCGTTCAGGTAGTTCTTCGCTATCTCGGCTTCCAGTTTGGTTGGCCTTAGCCCTTTGAAATTGGTTAACCCTAGATTTGGCTTGGCGGCATCGATGCGTTTATAAATAACTTCAGCGGCAGTGTTTCCATGAGCTGCCCAATGCATTTTATTTTGTACAGTTTGAAAAAATAGAATTGAGTTCTCAGATTGGGGGTCATAGTCGATGCTGGTGGCATAAATATCGAGTACTTTGCGCCAAAATACTTTTTCCGATGATCGGATATCCCGGATTCTGGCCAATAATTCCTCGAAATATTTACCTCCGCCAGCCTGTTTAAGTAATTCATCGTTCATGGCAAAACCCTTGATAAGGTAGTCTTTTAATCTGGCAGTTGCCCATTGACGGAACTTTGTTCCCTGGAGACTCTTTACACGGTATCCCACAGAAATAACGACATCTAAATTATAAAGATTGGTTGGTTTTGTAGAAAAATCGGAAATTCCGATTTTTCTCATTGATATATCTTTTTCCAACTCCTTCTCTTTATAGATATGAAGGATATGCTCGTTGATAGTGGCCCGCGACTTTTGAAACAGTTCTGACATCTGATCAATAGAAAGCCACACCGTTTCGTCTTCAAGACGGATGTCAATTTTCGTTTTACCGTCCTCGGTCTGGTAAATAAGAATTTCGCTTTTCATTGTCAATTTAAATTAAGGGTCAATATTTCAATATCTTTGAAGCATATTTGAGTATGAGCCGGACTTCTAAACACAGAGTAATAAATAACCTGATAATCTTTACCTTCAGCGGCAGTTGTTAAGTAATCCTTAACAACTGAAATCTGATTTAACTCTCATTCTTTCAGTACATTAGATATATGTATACTGATATTTGGCACCGGGGTGTCAAAAAGTTCTGCCAATTGATTTTGTTCATCCAGACTGTTCCGTCCTTGGCATATAACGACACATTGGTTTTGCCATCAGCCGTGTGATAAATGATGATATTTTTATTCTCATCGGACATCGTTATTTCCCTTTCTTTACTAAGATAGTTATGGCAATTGGGGTTCTGGAACCTGATCCAAAAATTTTTCCACCCTCTTTTCTGCTTAATTCTCCGCTTGTCCGTTGATTGCCTCTCAAATTGAAAACATAGATGGTTGAGAATTCTTTTTCGAGGCATTTACGAAAACCATTGG
>Ga0364866_10885_pt1 | contig 13872 bp, 9 predicted proteins | sample ExccelAu500001D3_3_FD_206913 | JGI IMG/M metagenome (GOLD analysis project Ga0364866, IMG submission 206913) | Enriched cells from Trout Bog Lake Hypolimnion, Wisconsin, USA - BchlTB.Aug13.5000.01.D3 | ecosystem: Environmental > Aquatic > Freshwater > Lake > Hypolimnion/Profundal zone | place: USA... | reverse complement strand
ACCCGTACTCGCCTTGCGGCAAACAGGATTTTAAGTCCTGCGCGTCTACCGGTTCCGCCACCAGGGCAATATCCGTTTCCCGGTGGTAGTCCCCCGCTGTGAGCGGGGGCCGGGAAAGGCCATAAAAAAAAATTCCATCCGCCGTGGCGGATGGAATAATTCGAGCGGAAGACGAGACTCGAACCCGCGACCCCGACCTTGGCAAGGTCGTGCTCTACCAACTGAGCTACTTCCGCTTGTGCCTAAAGAACTGTTCCGTTTTGTTTGGGAGTGCAAATATAGAGCTTGCGTTGAAATAAACAAACTCCGAGACGAAAAAAATTAATCGTTATACCGGGGAGGGAGCGGAAAGTCGTGATTAGAAAGGATTAAGTAACAAGCAATAAGATGGGAGTAGTGATGAGGCTGATTGATATGGGGGTATGGGGGTAACATCTTTTGAACCAGGGGGTGCAGACTGTAGACTATACAGGGTTTAGTATCTACTTTTGCGGCATGGCTGGTTCGGCTTTCGTTTCGCTGGTAAAAAAAGACCTGCTGCTGGAGTGGCGGCAAAAGCATACGCTGTTTGGCGTGCTGCTGTATGTGGGGGCTACGGTGTTTGTGATCTACATGATGAGCGGGCAGCCGGAGTCGCATACGTGGAATGCGCTGTTCTGGATCACGCAGCTGTTTGTGGCGGTAAACTCTGTGGCGAAGAGTTTTTTGCAGGAGCACCCGCACCGATTCCGGTACTACTTTACGCTGGTGCGGCCGGCAACCTTCCTGCTGGCGAAGATGGTGTATAGTGTGCTGCTGATGCTGGCCATGAGCCTGGTGAGCCTGCTGCTGTACTATGTGATGCTGGGCTGGCCGCTGGTGCAGGGCGGGCTGTTTGTGGTGATCACGCTGGTGGGCAGCCTGAGCCTCTCGGTGGTCTTTACCTTCCTATCGGCGATAGCTGCGCGCGCCAACCAGAATGCGGCGCTGATGGCGATACTGGGCTTCCCGCTGGTGACACCGGTGCTGATGATACTGAGCAAGCTGGCGCTGAAGGCCCTGGAGCCGGTATATATGCCCGGCTGGAGCAGCCTGGCGCTGGTGCTGGTGGCGCTGGATATACTGGTGCTATTCCTGGGGGTTATTTTGTTCCCGTTTTTGTGGCAGGAATGATTTTTTAAGAATTGCCGTGATTCGTTGCTCCATCGAGCTTGAGGAGGCGTGGATCCTATCGGAATTTGCCTGAAATGTGCCTGAGAACGCGGGAATAGAACCGATGTGGTTGCTACTGCTGCCGGCCCTGATCGTTCACTTAAATACCCAGCCCTTAGCTGCGAGCCTGCGCCTGCAACGATCGCAAAAACCGGTTTCGCTACCGGTTGGGTTACCACCTTCGGCATCCTGCATGTAACAGTTTTTGGCGGCACAGTGGGGCAACCCCTGCGTATGACCGAGCTCGTGCACCGATACTTTGAACAGCTGATCGAGGTGATTTTTCTTACTCAGCCGGAACCCTGAGGCAACACATGCGTTGCCCGGCTCATATCCCAGCCCCATTACGCCCCAGTCGGGGATCTTTCCTTTTGTGGTACTGATATCTTTTGAAGTGAGCCCTATGACCACACTATGCTCCGGGGTGCGGCGCGCTAACCAAGCGATGAGCGAATCGGCCCGGAACCTATTTCTGGGCTGGCAGTAAGCCTGCCGGGGCAATTTAACAGGTTGCAACAAGGTCGTGTTTGGGTACAGTTTTTTAATCTCCCGGTAAACATACTGATACTCCTCCTGGTGCATATCATCGAAAGGCTGGATGTGGATAACCAGCGGAGCACCCCATTCCGGCATCTTGACCGGGGAGGGAAAGAGTTCTTTCAACTCGCGCATACTGTTGTGGTAGCCGAGCCATATGAGCATACCGGATAGTACGACAGTTGTGACGTAGAGCGTGCCTCGTATTTTGGGACTGATATTCATATACACTCCATCTGGCTCCAAATGCTGCCTTCAAAACTAGTCAATATCACCAATGGCCCGGGAGCAATAAGGGAGCCGTAGTTAAAATATTAGTTTGCAGTCGGGATTTTGCTGAAACTCCTCCCTATTTTTTATCTTGCACCTCAATCTGAAACTATCTGACGATATTCCGACAGGGATATTCCCGATAGCGCCAGACTTACGCGTAGTGACTTACGACTTTAGACACAAAAAATGGACTTTAAACGATACCTGATAACCGCTGCCCTACCCTATGCCAATGGCCCGGTGCACATAGGCCACCTGGCCGGCTGCTACCTGCCTGCCGATATCTATACCCGCTACCTGCGCGCCCAGAAGCGGGATGTAAAGTTTGTGTGCGGCAGCGATGAGCATGGGGTGCCCATAACGATACGGGCCATGAAGGAAGGCATAACGCCGCAGGATGTGGTAGATAAGTATCATGCGATCATCAAGGACAGCTTTGCGGCCATGGGTATCTCTTTTGATATTTATTCGAGGACCTCGAATGCCATTCACCACGATACGTCGCAGGCATTCTTCACCAAGCTGTATAACGACGGAGTCTTTGAAGAGATAGAGAGCGAGCAGTATTATGATGCATCGAAAGACCTGTTTCTGGCGGACCGGTATATACTGGGTACCTGCCCGGTATGCGGCAATGAAAATGCGTATGGCGACCAGTGCGAACGATGCGGCACCTCGCTGTCGCCGGAGCAACTGCTGAACCCACGGAGCGCACTGAGCAGCGCCGTGCCGGTAAAAAAGAAAACCAGGCACTGGTATTTTCCGCTGGACAAGTATGAGGCCTGGCTGCAGGCATGGATCGTGGACGGGAAGAAAGATGCGTGGAAGCCGAATGTGTACGGGCAGTGCAAGAGCTGGCTGGACAGCGGCCTGCAGCCCCGGGCCATGACCCGCGACAGTGCGTGGGGAGTCCCTGTGCCGCTGCCAGATGCCAAGGGTAAGGTATTGTATGTATGGTTTGACGCGCCGATAGGCTATATAAGCGCAACGAAGGAGCTGACCAACCAGTGGAGCGACTACTGGTGCAGCGAAGACACGAAGCTGGTGCACTTTATAGGCAAGGACAATATCGTATTTCACTGCATCATTTTCCCGGCTATGCTGAAGGCACATGGTGGCTTTGTACTGCCGGAGCAAGTGCCTGCGAACGAGTTTCTGAACATAGAAGGCGAGAAGGTATCGACCTCGCGCAACTGGGCGGTGTGGGTGCATGAATACATCAAAGACTTTCCGGACCAGCAGGATACACTGCGCTATGTGCTCTGCGCGAATGCGCCGGAGACGAAGGACAACGATTTTACCTGGAAAGAGTTTCAGGACCGGACGAATAATGAACTGGTGTCGATATTCGGCAACTTCATCAACCGCACCTTTGTGCTGATGCACAAGCTGTGCAAGGGCAAGGTGCCGCCTGTGCAGGATGCGCTGATAAACGATGCCGACCGCCAGCTGGGAACGGAAATCATGCTGGCGAAGCAGCGGATAGAGCAATGCCTGGAGGAATATAAGTTCAGGGATGGGCTGTTTGAAGTAATAGACCTGGCCCGGAAGGGCAATAAATACCTGCAGGACAATGCGCCCTGGAGCCTCTCGAAAACGCCGGAACTGCAGCTGGAGAACCAGGGCAGAATAGACATATGCCTGCACCTGTGCCTGCAGCTGACGGCCAACCTAGCTATACTTGTCAATCCGTTCCTGCCGTTTACGGCGGGTAAAATGTGCAAGATGATGAAGGTGGTGGAACGCATGCTGGAGTGGGGAAATGCGGGCAAGACAAACCTGCTGAAAGTGGGCTACTCGCTGCGGGAACCCGAACTGCTCTTCCGGAAAATAGAGGATAGCGAGGTACTGGACCAGGTGGAGAAACTAAGAAGCAACCTGAACAAAGCCACGACCGTGAACATGGAACAAACACCCCAGCCGGCAGCTGCAGGAACCGCAGTGCCCGCGACAACCGAACCAACCGAACCAGCTCTTGCTGCGCCGGCGCAGAAACCGGAAATAAGCATAGATGATTTTGCGAAAATGGACCTGCGGGTTGGGACCATAGTGAAGGCCGAGAAAGTGGAGAAAGCAGATAAGCTGCTGAAGCTGGAGCTGGATATGGGTACCGAGACGCGGACGGTGGTATCGGGCATAGCCCTGCACTTTAAGCCAGAAGAGATCATAGGCAAGCAGGTGACGGTGGTAGCGAACCTTGCACCCCGGAAAATGAGGGGAATAGAGAGCCGGGGGATGATACTGATGGCCCAGAACGGAGATGGGCGGCTGATATTTGTATCGCCGCTGGAAGTGGCAGATAACGGCAGTGAAGTGCGGTAAGGCCCCTGGGGCTGTAGACGCTGCACGGGCAGGCAAGCAAGGTTTTGGGGGCAGCCGGTGTGCGGGATGCCTGACAGGATGACTGATATTGGAATTTAAAAGTTAATTTTAGCTTTTGAATTTTGCTGTTAAATATAAAAAATAACTTTGCTCCATAGGATTGCCGGGCGAAGGGGGACCTGGCCGGCGATGGCGCGGCGGATTGAAGCATGGGTTTATTAATCTTTTTCTATGAAATCGAAAAGAGTCTGGTGGATTGTCGTTATAGGTGTGATACTGATCGTTGTACTGGTGATGGTAGCCAGGAACAGCGAGAGCGATGCTGTAAAAGTGGCTGTAGAAAAAGCCGGCCGGCATACTATAACCGAAACAGTAACTGCCAGCGGCAAGATATACCCGGAGACAGAAGTAAAGATAGCGCCGGAAGTAAGCGGCGAGATCACGCAGCTGGATATACATGAGGGCGACAGCGTGGTCAAGGGGCAGGTGCTTGTGAAGATCAACCCGGCGGTGTATAACTCTATGGTGAGCCAGGCAGCGGCATCGGTAGAGCAGTCGAAGGCTACGGAAGACAACAGCAAGGAAATGATAGCGCAGGCTGAGTCGCAGTATGACCTGGCACTGGCGACTTACAAGCGGAACAAAAAACTGTTTGAGCAGAAGGTGATATCGCAACTGGAATTTGAGCAGGGCGAGGCGTCGTTTAAGTCGGCGAAAGCATCGCTCGATGCGGCGAAGGCGTCGGCGTCGGGTGGCAGGTATGGGATACAGGGAGCAGTGGCGAACCTGAATACGGCACGTGAGAACCTGCAGAAGACGACCGTGGTGGCACCTACCTCGGGTATCATCTCGGAGCTGCTGGTGAAGAAGGGCGAGCGGGTACTTGGAACTGCGCAGATGGCGGGCACAGAGATGCTTACCATTGCGGATATGAGCCGCATAGAAGTGCGGGTGGACGTGAGTGAAACCGACATATCGAAAGTGAAGATAGGCGACACTACGAGCATAGACGCGGACGCATATCGCAACCGGAAATTCAAGGGTATTGTATCGAAGATAGCCGTTAGCAGCACTAAGTCGGGGACCTCGACCGGAACGAGCACTGACCAGGTGACGAACTATACGGTGTATATACTCATTCTGTCGTCGAGCTATGCGGACCTGGCGGCCAAGATGGGCAAGGGGAAATTCCCGTTCAAACCGGGGATGTCGGCTTCGGTGGAAATACAGACCAACCGGCAGGACAACATCCTGTCTGTGCCTGTAAATGCTGTAACAACGCGCGACTGGCCAGACAGCACCAGGAATAAGAACAGCGCTTTATCTGCCAGCGAGAACATACGCCAGGTCGTGTTTGTATACGATTCAAAATCGCAGGCAGTATCGATACGGGATGTGAAGACAGGCCTGCAGGACAACAAATACCTGCAAGTGACGGAAGGGCTGCAAGACAATGAGGAAGTAGTGATAGCGCCTTATGGCGCGATAGCCCGCACGCTGAAAGACAAAGCGAGGGTAAAAGTGGTGGCCAAAGACATGCTGTTTGAAGCCAAGAAAGAATAAAGAATTGAACCGGGAAGATCGCGATCAATTGCGGTTGAAATAGTAGCCGATGGTCTGTACCGTATTGGTGTCGGTGGTGAAGGTCCTTGTCCAGATCATATAATCGGCGTTGATCACAGAAATGTAGTACGTAGCTGTGTCGTGGGTGGTAGTGGCCCACCAAAGTGAGTCGCCCGGAAAAATGATGTAGCTGAAATTCTCGGTGATGCCGGCCTGGCTGTTCCAGCTTTCTATATCGATGCCCTTGCCGTTACTATTGAAAGTCCACTCCCAGTCTTCTGCTTTGTCGAGGGGCGAAAATGCGAGCGGATTGCCCTTGGTGTTGTCGCCGTCGGCTATCTGGGTGAGCTTCCATTTGCCCTGGAGCATACCTGCAACGGTGGTGGCACCTTGCTTCTTTTTGCACGAAAAAACGAACAGGGCCAGGGAGGCTGCAAAAAAGAGGAAGAATATGTCAGTTTTGCGTTTCATAACAGAGGCCCTGCAAGCTTATTAACGTTTTGTAATAAGGTTTTATTGTATAGCAAATTTACGCTTTAATATCACATAACAATCCTGCCAGAAATTCAGACCGGAAAAATAATACGCTACCAGCATGCGGCATGACCTGCGGGCAGCCCTACAGCACCACCTGCTGCACGAGCTGGCTTTTGAGCGGATAATCGGTGTTAAAATGCAATCCCCTGCTCTCTTTCCTGAACTGTGCACCCTTGACGATGAGGTAGCCGATGGTGATGAGATTCCGGAGTTCGCAGAGCTGGGGCGATAGTGCAGCGGTCTTGTACAGTTCCTCGGTCTCGTTGTGGAGGAGGTCTATCCGGCTCATGGCGCGCTGCAGGCGGGTGTCATTCCTGACGATGCCGACGTAATCACTCATAACCAACTGCAGTTCTTTGAGGCTTTGTGTTACCAGGATCATCTCTTTGGGCTTGGTGGTACCGCTGGCGTTCCAGTCGGGGACCGCATCGGCATAGGGGATACTGTCGATCTTCGAGGCTACATCTTCGGCGCAGCGGTGGGCGAAAACGAGCGCTTCGAGTAAGGAATTAGAGGCGAGCCGGTTAGCCCCGTGCAACCCGGTGCTGCTACATTCACCACAGGCATAAAGATTGAGAATAGATGACCGGCCCCAGGGGTCTGTCTTGATGCCGCCACAGCAGTAGTGGGCGGCGGGGGCAACAGGTATCATTTGCTGAAACACCTCAATTCCTGCCAGCCGGCAACGCTCGTAAATGTTGGGGAAGTGCGCCATGAACTTTTCATGGTCCATGTCGCGGCAATCGAGGTATACGTGTTCGGTACCGGTGCGCTTCATTTCGCTGTCTATGGCGCGCGCCACGACGTCGCGCGGGGCCAGGTCGGCGCGGGTATCGTAGGCGGCCATGAATGCCTCGCCATCATTGTTTCTCAGTATACCGCCATCTCCCCTTACGGCTTCCGTAATGAGGAAAGAAGGGCTCACGCCTGCCTCATAGAGTGCGGTGGGGTGAAACTGGATAAATTCCATATTCTCAATCCTTCCTTTGGCCCGGTAAGTCATTGCGATACCGTCGCCGGTAGCTATCCGGGGATTGGTGGTTGTGCGGTAAACCTGGCCAACGCCCCCGCTGGCCATGACGGTGCAACGGGCTAGAATTTTCTCGACATTATTGGTGCGCAGATTGAGGGCATAGACACCATAACAGGTGATATCGGGCGTAGCTTTGGTGACGAGGTAGCCGAGGTGGTGCTGGGTGATGATATCGACTACAAACCAATGGTTATGAATCAGGATATTGGGATACTGGCTGGTCTTCTCGACAAGTGCCCTTTCAATTTCAAAACCAGTAATATCCTTGTGGTGCAGTATGCGGAATTCGGAGTGCCCGCCTTCTTTACCGCGCATAAATTCCCCTTCCTTATCGGTGTCGAACTGGGCGCCCCACTCTATGATCTCATTGACGCGGAGCGGGCCCTCCTTTACTACCATTTCCACGACTTGCTCATTGCAAAGGCCATCGCCGGCGGTTAGGGTATCTTCTATATGCTTCTGAAAGCTGTCGTGTTCCAGGTCGTTGACAACGGCTATACCACCCTGGGCGTACTTGGTATTGGTTTCGTCGGTATTGGCTTTTGTAAGAATGGTTATGGACTTGTCGGGGAACCGGCGGGCCGTTTTGAGCGCAAAGGTTAAGCCGGCGATGCCAGACCCAATAATCAGAAAATCTGTTTTAAGCATAGGTTATACCCCTCTGTAGAAGTAGCCTGCAAAAGTAAGGGGTATTTGATAAATTACTTTAAAGTTGGCTGGCGGTTTGAACAGCGTGGCTGTGGTAGATTTGGAAACATTACCGTCCGAGACACGTTGACCCTGTTTGGTATGATATACCGGGGATATACACCGCCGGATTATGCCGGGAGGAAGGCCAGGCCAAACGGTGTATACTATACAAACGGGAATCTATGCAGGACATTATTCGCCGTCTAGAATAAGTTTTTCTGTTTAGTTTTGGCCACGGATGTCGCCCCTGAAAAAATTACGTATTGAATTGCTGCAACGGTTGCTGGCAGTGGCTTTCGGCCTCGGTCTTGTCGTTGTGAATATTATACGCATCTTCAACGTTCCGATCACGATCGATGAAACCGGGTATAATAAAGGTGATGCCTATCTCACACTGATCCTGGAGAAAGCGGGACATGCGAATAACCATGTTTTCCACTCGCTGCTGCGGAAATTTTTCGTGGAGACATTTGGTGAAAATCTTTTCTTCCTGCGATTTGATTCCCTTGTGGCGCAGGTCATTTACCTGATTTTCAGCTGGAGAGTCAGCGCTTACCTGTTTAAAAAGAACTGGTGGCCGTTATGCTCTTTTGTTGTCCTGAATATAGCGAGTCCGTTTCTCTTCAATTTCTGGGGGTTAAGCCGGGGCTATGGGTTGTCGTTGGGATGCCTGATGGTGAGCGTTTATTATGTGCTGCAATATGTTGACAACAAGCGATTGCCTGATTTGTCTCTTGCCTATGCCGGAGGTATACTGGCTGCCTACAGCAATTTCAGCTTGCTCAATTATTTTGTTTCACTTGCCGCAGTTGTGACTTTGCACAATCTGTTCTTCCAACGACGTGCTGATGCGCCTAAATATATCTCCCGGGAGATTGTTGTTTCGGTCATTGCATCTATGCTGCTGGCCTTGCTGGTCATCAGCCCGATTACGTATATATACCGAAACGGGGAATTGTCGTTTATGGGCAGCAGTGGATTTGTGGAAGATACGATCAAATCACTTATATCGTGGGGCCTTAGCTGGCCGGGGCTTTCTGAAAGCCAGATCGTAAGATGCCTGCAGTGGTTCGTAGTTATTATTTCGCTGATTATCAGTGTATATTGGCTAGCAAGGGGGCTGCACCGGCGGCTCAAAAACAGAGATGCAGATTTGAGCCTGCTGCACGGGGTTGTGCTGAGTTTGCTGCTGGTTCTGCCTGCTCTTGCGCTGATGCTGCAGCATGCTTTATTCGGGATCAATTATATAACGGACAGAGCGGCGCTGTTTTTTATACCACTTTTTTTCCTGTGCTTATTGTATACGTTGAGCACGTTTAGAAAACCATGGAATATAGCAAGTACCGTAGTAGCCGCCGCGCTTATGCTGCTGCTGAGCTATAACTTTATACAAAAGACTGATCTGCGTTCGACGCTCCTGTGGTGGTTTGATGCGGATGATCTGTATGTGCTGGACCGAATAGCCAAAAAATCAGAGTCCAGGCCGGGGAAAATCAGGATTCATGTGTTCTGGATTTTCTCTCCTGCCATGGCCTATGATATCAGAAAAATGTATCCTGACAAGCTTTTGCCTCCCGAAAGTGATCACGATACCATGCCCGGCACTGATACTACGTTTGATTATTACTATGTTGCGTCATCGGACAAAGAGGATTCGCTGAACAAGCATTACCAAAGGGATACGAGTTTCCTGTGTGGGGGCAGTATCCTGTTCAAAAAGAAATGAGCGCATTATCGGTGACCAAATAACAGGCTGCCAATCCTGACCATATTGCTGCCGGCGGCAATGGCGGTGAGATAATCGGCACTCATGCCCATGGAACAAACTGAGAAATAATCCTTGCCAAAGAAGCTGGTGTCCTTCAGGAAGATAAAAAAGTTGTGCAACCGGGAGAACTCCTGCCGTACCTGGTCTGTATTATCCGTATTAGTTGCCATCCCCATTAACCCGCAGATCCGTACATGTGCCAGCGTATTTTTCTGTGCCTCATACTGATCGAGCAAAGTGAGCATCTCTTTTTCATCCATTCCGAACTTTGTTTCCTCATCTGCTATGCAGAGCTGCAGTAAAACGTCTATGGTCCTTCCGGCTTTTTCTGCACTTTTATTTACCTCCAGCAGCAGTTTAAAGCTATCGACCGTATGAATCAGCGAAACAAAAGGAGCGATGTACTTTACCTTGTTGGTCTGGAGGTGCCCTATGAAATGCCAGTGTATGTCAGGTGGAAGCATAGCCTGTTTTTCGACCAACTCCTGCACATAGTTCTCGCCAAAGTGACGCTGGCCAAGCTGATATAACTCCAGTATGTCGGAAGCAGGCTTGGTTTTTGAAACAGCAACCAGTACTACATTCTTATTGGTTAATTCGTTGTGCAGATCCGTCCAGACTTGTTTGTTGACCATAGCTTATTCTTTTACCGCCCAATCCATGTCCGTTAAGTTATGCTTTCCGGGTTAGTACTGCTCCGTCTCATTGGGGAAATCCCTGTCTTTGACGTCCTTAATATACCGCTTGGTTGCATCTGATATTTCATCATACAGATTCAGATAACGGCGAAGAAAACGAGGTGAGAAATTCCTGGTAATACCCAGCATATCATGCATGACCAATACCTGGCCATCGACATGCCTGCCCGCGCCGATACCTATGATTGGGATTTTCAGTTCATTGGCGACCCTGGCGCCAAGCGTCGCAGGTATCTTTTCCAGAACGAGGGAGAAACAGCCTGCATCCTGTAAAACGCTCGCATTATGCAGTAGTATCTCTGCCTCCTCCTCCTCTTTAGCCCTTACGGCATAAGTACCAAATTTGTATATAGATTGCGGGGTAAGCCCCAGGTGACCCATAACCGGTACTCCGGCGCCCGTAATACGCTTGATCGATTCGGCTACCTCTTCCCCACCCTCCAGCTTGATGCCATGCGCTCCGGCTTCTTTCATGATCCGGATGGATGAAATAAGCGCCTCCTTACTGTTGCCCTGGTAGGATCCGAAGGGAAGGTCGACGATTACGAGGCAACGCTGGCACGCCCTGATAACACTCTGGGCGTGGTATATCATCTGGTCCAATGTAATGGGAAGCGTTGTTTCGTGGCCAGCCATCACATTGGATGCTGAATCACCAACCAGCAGAACATCGATGCCTGCGTCGTCCAGTATTTTAGCCATCGAAAAGTCGTATGCAGTAAGCATGCTGATCTTCTCACCATGCTGCTTCATAGATTGGAGCGTATGGGTGGTGACGCGTTTTATCTCTCCGTGTATGGACATATAGCCTGGGGCTTTGATTGAGTTGCAAAAGTACTATTTAAAAAAATACCCCCCAATCGCGCAGGCGTTTATTCATCAAACAGGGCGCCCCGGATGTCCGGGGCGCCCTGTTTGATGTTTTTTTCAATGCTATACGCTTACTGCTCCATGACCATGTGGAATACCAGTGTACCCTGGCTGTATCGGAGGGTGATCAGGTACATGCCGTTGGCCAGGCCTGCGTTCAGCTGTATGTGGTTGCTGAGCCTGCCGCCCCGGGCTTCCAGGTTGTCTTTGTATACCTGCTGGCCCAGCACATCGGTGATCTCCAGGCTCACCTGCTCATCCAGGCTGCTGCCCAGCGAGCCTTTGATCATGAACTCGCCCTTGTTCGGGTTGGGGATCAACACGATGTCTCCGGCTCCGCTCACCGTCTTCACGCCCGTCGGCGCCACCTGGATATATACCCATTTGTATCCCGTTGCCGGGCACAGCCCGCTGCTCGTCACCAGGCAGGTCACCGAGTCTTCCGTCACATGGCTGAAGCTGTCGCTGGCATATACCGCATTCGTAGCCCCCGCTACCGGGAACCCGTTTTTCAGCCATTGGTAGGTCGGCGTTGCTCCGCCGTTGACCACCGTGGCCGTCAGCGTCAGCAGCTGTCCCTGCGAGATCAGCGTGCCCGGGCTGGCGGCTATCGTTACCTGCGGCACCTGCGGTGTGTCGGTGGTCAGCACCAGCACTGCGCTGGTGTCATTGCCGCCCAGCCGGCACGGGTAGTTGCTCTGCAGGATGCAGTATACTGCGTCGTTGCCGGCCGGCACAAAGGCATAGCTGCTGCCCGTTCCGCCCGTCACCACCCCGTCCTTCAGCCACGTATATACCGGCGCGCTGCCACCGTCGGCGGGCAGCGCCGTCACCGTCACCAGCGTGCCCTGGCATACCGTATCCCCCGGGCTGGCCGACAGCGCCACCGATGGCCGTGCATACGCGTCCACGTGCAGGGTCACCATATTGCTGGCCGTCAGCGGCAGCGGGCAGGTTGCATTGCTGGTCATCACAACCTTGACGATATCGCCGTTGGCGGGTATAAAGGTATAGGTGCCCGTGGTCGCTACATTGGTCCCGTTCACGCTCCACTGGAACGCCGGGGCCGTGCCGCCGTTCACTGCCGTCGGGCTGACCGTCACGGCCGTACCCGTACATACCGTATCGCCCGGCGCCGCATGCAGGCTCACCGACGGCGCTACCGTGGCTATCGTATCGATCACTGCACTGCCCGTCATGGCTATGCTGCAGGTCGTGGCCGTGCTGGTCCCGATCACCGTATAGGTGCCCGTCACCGTCTGCAGCCCGAAGTCCATCACGGAGCCCGTGCCCGCAAACGCGCCCGTGGCCGTTACGCCCCGGTACAGCATGTAGTTCACGCCCACCGCCGAGCCGCTCAGACCGATGTGCTCCCCGTTGCCGCCCGCACAGTACGAGCCGCCGCCCGTAACCGTAAATACCTGCGGCAGCGGGTACACATGCACCAGTGTGCTCTGTGCGCAGCCCGCAGGCAGTATGTAGAGGATGGTGCTGGTGCCCAGGCTCACGCCGCTCACCACGCCCGACGATGACCCTACCGTGGCTACCGGCAGGTTGCTGCTGATCCACATACCGCCGCCCACGCTGTCGTGCAGCGTACTCGTCCCGCCCAGGCACACACTCATATTGCCCGTGATCACCGATGGCATCGGGTTGACCGTAATGCTGGCCCATGCCGCACAGCCCGTACCGAAGCTGTAGCTGATCGCGGCCACCCCGGCCGACACACCCGTGACCACGCCCGCGCTGCTCACCGTGGCCGTGGCTGCAGCTGCGCTGCTCCACATCCCGCCCGGTGTCGCATCCGACAGGCTGATGCTCTGCGTCGCACATACCGTCAGCGGGCCCGTGACCGCTACCGGTGTCGGGTTGACCGTTATATCCTTGCTCTGCGCACAGCCCGCTCCCACCGAATAGGTGATCGTGGCGACACCGGGCGTCATGCCCGTGATCACTCCGCTCGAGGAGCCTGCTGTGGCTATGGTCGTATTACTGCTCGTCCACGTACCGCCAGGTACCCCGTCGGTATATACCGTGGTATATCCCTGGCATACCGTGCCGCTGCCGCTCACCGCCGCAGGCGGTATGCTGACCGTCACCACCGCCGTTGCCGAACAGCCGCCCACCGTATAGCTGATCGTGGCTACTCCCGGCGACATGCCCGTCACCGTTCCCCCCGTTACGCCCGCTACTGCCGGGTTGCTGCTGCTCCAGCTGCCGCCCGGCGTGGCATCGCCCAGCACCGTGCTGTTGGCCACGCATACCTGCAGCGAACCCGTAATGGCTGCCGGAGATGGATTGACCTCCTCGCTGCGCGCAGCCGCACAGCCCGTGGATGCAAGGGTATAGCTGATCGTCACCGTGCCCGTGGCTATACCCGTTACCAGGCC
>Ga0364866_10690_pt1 | contig 13929 bp, 13 predicted proteins | sample ExccelAu500001D3_3_FD_206913 | JGI IMG/M metagenome (GOLD analysis project Ga0364866, IMG submission 206913) | Enriched cells from Trout Bog Lake Hypolimnion, Wisconsin, USA - BchlTB.Aug13.5000.01.D3 | ecosystem: Environmental > Aquatic > Freshwater > Lake > Hypolimnion/Profundal zone | place... | reverse complement strand
CAAGGGCGTTGTACGTGTGATCTGTACTGATCCACGTCACAAGCAGCGCCAGGGTTAATTGCAAGAGTTTTAGAGGACGAAAATGGCACGTATCGCTGGCATCAACATTCCGCCGCAACAGCATTCCGAAATTGGCCTTACCGCCATTTTTGGCATCGGTCGCACCCGCGCACGCAAGATTTGCGAAGCTTGTGGCATCGCATATTCCAAGAAGGTCAAGGATTTGACAGATGCAGATCTGGAAAAAATCCGTGACCAGATTGCGCAGTTCACCATCGAAGGTGACCTGCGTCGTGAAACAACCATGAACATCAAGCGTTTGATGGATATTGGTTGCTATCGCGGGTTCCGTCACCGCCGCGGCCTGCCGATGCGTGGTCAGCGTACCCGCACCAATGCCCGCACGCGCAAAGGCCCCCGTAAGGCCGCTGCATCTTTGAAGAAATAAAAGGGATTGAGAAACCACTATGGCAAAAGCTCCCGCCAATAATGCAGCGCAGCGCGTTCGCAAGAAGGTCCGTAAGAACGTTGCCGACGGTATTGCCCACGTGCATGCGTCGTTCAACAACACCATCATTACCATCACCGATCGTCAGGGCAATGCGTTGTCCTGGGCATCGTCGGGTGGCCAGGGTTTCAAGGGTTCGCGTAAATCGACACCCTTTGCTGCCCAGGTGGCGTCCGAAGTTGCTGGTCGTGCTGCGCTTGAGCAAGGCATCAAGAACCTCGACGTAGAGATCAAGGGCCCTGGTCCTGGTCGTGAATCGTCGGTGCGCGCTCTGGCCGCACTGGGCATTCGCATCAACATGATTGCTGACGTGACCCCGGTGCCGCACAACGGTTGCCGCCCACAGAAGCGTCGTCGCATCTAATTTTTTAACAAGCCCACCGCCACCCGGTCCGCCGGGCGGCTCCCGTATTTTGTACGGCAGATGACACAAGAAGGAAGATCAAGTGGCACGCTACCTCGGCCCCAAGGCCAAACTCTCCCGCCGTGAAGGCACTGACCTCTTTTTGAAGAGCGCACGTCGTTCCATCGCTGACAAGGCGAAGTTCGACTCCAAGCCTGGCCAACACGGTCGGACTTCGGGCGCACGCACGTCGGACTTCGGTCTGCAATTGCGCGAAAAGCAAAAGGTCAAGCGCATGTATGGCGTGCTGGAACGTCAGTTTCGCCGTTATTTTGAAGAAGCCGACCGCCGCAAGGGCAACACGGGTGCCAATTTGTTGTTCCTGCTGGAGCAGCGTCTGGACAACGTGGTGTACCGCATGGGCTTCGGCTCGACCCGCGCCGAAGCACGCCAACTGGTGTCGCACAAGGCCATCATGGTTAACGGCAGCTCGGTGAATATTCCTTCGTACAAGGTCAAGGCTGGCGACATCATCGCCATTCGCGACAAGTCGAAGAACCAAAACCGTGTGGTGGAAGCACTGCAATTGGCGCAACAAGTCGGCATGCCGGCATGGGTTGAAGTTAATGCTGACAAGGCCGAAGGTACGTTCAAGGCTGTGCCTGACCGTGACCAATTCGGTTCCGACATCAACGAATCGTTGATCGTCGAATTGTATTCACGCTAATCCGTTTAGAAATTGAATTCGTTCCCCGGCAGAAGGGCACTTCTGTCAGGGGGCTTCACCTGCCTTACCGATGTAACGAGTCGGGGGTATTGAGAGGAAGTCTGCATGCAAAACAGTTTGCTGAAACCCAAGTCGATCAGCGTAGAACAACTGGCGCCTAACCGCGCCAAAGTTGCTCTGGAACCCTTTGAGCGCGGCTATGGCCACACGCTGGGCAATGCCCTGCGTCGTGTGCTGCTGTCGTCCATGCCAGGATTTGCGGCAACGGAAGTCACAATCGCTGGCGTGTTGCACGAGTACTCGTCGATCGATGGCGTGCAAGAAGACGTCGTCAACATTTTGCTGAACCTCAAGGGTGTGGTGTTCAAACTGCACAACCGCGAAGAAGTTACGCTGAGTCTGCGCAAGGACGTGGAAGGTGTGGTCACGGCGGCCGACATCCAGACCCCGCACGATGTGGAAATCATCAATCCGGAACACGTTATTGCCCACCTGTCGCACGGCGGCAAGCTGGACATGCAAATCAAGGTCGAAAAGGGCCGTGGTTATGTTCCCGGAACCATGCGTCGCTACGCCGACGAAGTGAACAAGTCGATCGGCCGCATTGTGCTGGACGCGTCGTTCTCGCCGGTGAAGCGCGTTAGCTACACGGTTGAAAGCGCACGTGTTGAACAGCGTACCGACTTGGACAAGCTGGTGGTCGAGATTGAAACCAACGGTGCCGTCAGTGCCGAAGACGCAGTGCGTGCTTCTGCTAAAATCTTGGTCGAACAGTTGGCTGTGTTTGCGCAGCTCGAAGGCAGCGAACTGGCTGCATTCGACGCACCGTCGCCGCGTGGCAATACGCAGTTTGACCCCATACTGCTGCGCCCGGTCGATGAGCTGGAGTTGACGGTTCGTTCTGCCAACTGCCTCAAGGCCGAGAACATTTACTACATCGGTGACCTGATTCAGCGCACCGAAAACGAGTTGCTCAAGACCCCGAATCTGGGTCGCAAGTCGCTCAACGAAATCAAGGAAGTGCTGGCATCCCGCGGTCTGACCCTGGGTATGAAGCTGGAAAGCTGGCCACCTGCAGCGCTGGAAAAGCGCTAACCAAGAGAGCCCGCAAGGGTTCCGTGCCTGGAGCAGTACCTGATACGGCTGCTCCTTAAATAACTGAAGGAAATTAATATGCGCCACGGATACGGACTTAGAAAACTCAACCGCACTTCATCGCACCGCCTGGCGATGCTGCGTAACATGATGAACTCGCTCATCGAGCACGAAGTCATCAAGACCACGGTCCCCAAGGCCAAGGAACTGCGTCGCGTGGTGGAACCCATGATTACGCTGGCCAAGGAAGCCACACTGGCCAATCGCCGCCTGGCTTTTGACCGTCTGCGCGACCGTGACAGCGTGACCAAGTTGTTCGCTGACCTGGGTCCACGTTTCAAGACCCGCCCTGGTGGCTATACCCGTATTTTGAAGATGGGTTTCCGCGTGGGTGACAACGCACCTATGGCCTTGGTCGAATTGGTGGACCGCCCTGAAATAAGTGCAGAAGCTGCTGACGCAGTGGTCGCAGAATAAGGTATACTACTAGCTTACCGCGCGATGGAGCAGTCTGGTAGCTCGTTGGGCTCATAACCCAAAGGTCGGAGGTTCAAATCCTTCTCGCGCAACCAATAAGCATGCGGGTTTCCGCAACAGTAAAGGCTCACATAAAGTGGGCCTTTTTTGTTTGTGCCCACGCCGTGCCCAAATTGTGCCCATCCTGTGCCCGTGTGTTGCCGCCGACCGAAAACTGACCCACTTTTAGAGGTTATGCCGACCCAAAATTGACCCAGGTGTTTTACTGGCTCTGCCCGTTTTTTGGGCAGGAGCAAATAAAGGTGATCACCATGGAAATGTTGGGGAAAGTTAAACGGCTATTTGCCCGTGACAGGAAGTCACTGCGAGAAATAGCCAAAGCCACGGGGCTGTCGCGTAACACGATACGCAAGTGGGTGCGGGATGAGTCGGAGGTCAAAAAGCCGACCTACGAGCGCAAGGAAGTGCCAAGCAAACTCACGGCCTTTCACGAGATGCTGGTGCAGGCGCTCAAGGCGGATTCCTATCGTACGAAAGAAAACCGGCGCACGGCCAAGGCGCTGTTTAACCAGATCAAGGAGAAGGGATACACGGGTGGCTATAGCCGGGTGACCGACTTCATTCGCGCCTGGAGAGAAACTGAAGGCAAGGCGCCCAAGGCATTTGTGCCACTGTCGTTCGAGCCTGGCGAGGCATTCCAGTTTGACTGGAGCGAAGAAGGCATGGTGGTGGGCGGCATCTTCTACAAGCTGCAGGTATCCCATTTGAAGCTGTGTTTCAGTCGGGCATTCTGGCTGGTGGCTTACCCTGGACAGGGTCATGAAATGCTGTTTGACGCGCACACCCGGTCCTTTGCTGCACTGGGTGGAATTCCCCGACGTGGCATTTACGACAACATGAAAACGGCGGTGGACAAGGTCAAGAAGGGCAAGGGCCGCATAGTCAATGCGCGGTTCATGGCGATGTGTGGGCACTACTTGTTTGATCCGGACTTCTGCAACGTGGCTTCGGGCTGGGAGAAAGGCGTTGTGGAGAAGAACGTGCAGGACAGTCGCCGGCGTATCTGGCTTGATGCCCAGAAGATCAAGTGGGCATCGTTTACAGAACTCAACGTCTGGCTGGGTGAGCGTTGTCGATCCTTGTGGGCCGAACTGCGCCACCCGAAATTCCAGGAGTTCAGCATTTTGGAGGTGCTGGAGCAGGAGCGTCTGGAGATGATGCCCATGCCCACCACATTTGATGGCTATGTCGAAAAATCTGCGCGCGTGAGCAGCACCTGTCTGGTGGCGATTGCACGCAACCGCTACTCCGTACCGTGTGAATTGGCTGGGCAACGGGTCAGCACCCGTCTCTATCCCAACCGGGTGGATATTGCCACAGCACAGGCGGTGGTGGCCAGCCATGCACGGCTGGCCGACAAAGGGCACGTGCGATATGACTGGCAGCATTACATTGAGTTGGTGCAGCGCAAGCCCGGCGCGTTGCGCAACGGCGCGCCATTTGCTGATTTGCCGGCGCCACTGCAGCGACTGCGTCATGGGTTGATGCGCCACAGCGGCGGCGACAAGGTGATGGCGCAGGTGCTGGCTGCCGTGCCCACAGCGGGTTTGGATGCAGTTCTAGTTGCCGTGGAATTGGTGGTCGAAACTGGTGCGCTCAGTGCCCAGCACGTACTCAATGTCGTGGCCAGACTCAGTGCTACTGGGGTGCCGGACGCTGTGCAAACGACGCTCACGTTGAAGCAGACACCGCTGGCCAACACCAGCCGCTATGACAGTCTGCGTGGCGAAATGGAGGTCAGCGATGCGTCCTGATGTAACCGCCGAACTCAAGGAACTGCGACTACTGGGCATGGCCAGTGCGTGGACCGACTTGCTGGCCCAGGGCGAAGCTGGGGTGGGGTCTTCCAAATGGTTGATCGAACACTTGCTGCGAGCCGAGCACACCGACCGGGCGATGCGTGCCATCAGCCACCAGATGAAGGTCGCCAGGTTCCCGATCCACCGCGATCTGGCCGGGTTTGACTTCAATTGCGAGTCAGCCGAGGAAATTGACGAAGATCAGATCGAAAAGCTTGCCACGCTGGAGTTTGTCGATACAGCGCAGAACGTGGTCTTCATTGGTGGTCCGGGAACCGGAAAGTCCCATCTGGCCACCGCACTGGGCATTGCCGGCATTACCCAGCGGGGACTACGGGTGCGGTTCTATTGCACGGTTGATCTGGTCAATGCGTTGGAGGCAGAAAAGGCGCAGGGAAAAGCGGGACGGATTGCACAGTCACTGTTGCGCCTGGATCTCGTTATTCTGGACGAGCTGGGGTATTTGCCGTTCAGTCAAACCGGTGGCGCATTGCTGTTTCATCTGATGTCAAAACTCTATGAACACACCAGCGTGGCGATCACCACCAACCTGAGCTTCGCGGAATGGACAGCAGTATTCGGTGATGCAAAGATGACGACCGCACTATTGGACCGGCTGACCCACCACTGTCACATCGTGGAGACGGGCAACAAATCACGCCGGTACAACGAGAGTAGTCAAGTCGCCAGCACGCGGATCAAGGAGCGTGAACAGTCGCGCAAGAAGATCAAAGCTGAGGCAAAAGACGACCCGTTTTAAACGTGCCGAGCACGGGGAATTACGCTACGGGCTACGCCCTTCGCTGCATTCCCCGTGTCAGCAATGTTCAACAAATTCAGGAAAGGAGAATCTCACAGCCAAGTCAATTCGCTACACTTATCCACAGTTGCAAAATCAAAAAACAACTGTCCGTCCTGGGTCAAAATTGAATCGGCAGGATGGGTCAGAATTCAATCGGCGCGAACACCCATGGGCCAGATCGAGGGTGTGGCCGCCATGCTGCTGCCAAAATTGCATGAGCAGTTTGGCGCCAGGGGCCTGGAACAGGGTGCACTGGTGCAATGGCTGTGGGGCCTATTGGCCCATTTGCGCAAGCGTGGTGCGGTGATGCACGCCGAGCTGGTCAACTACGCAGCCGATAGCAATGTCTATGGATTGATTCGTTCCAGTGGCCGTGGGGAATGGATGCCCTCCATGGGGGAGCGCACGCCGCGGCCCGTGTTTCTGACTCTGGGTAAGCAGCGCGACTTCGACAAGCTGTCCAATGCCCAGCGTAACAGCTGGTTCGACCGCTGGGCTGCAGCGTGTTTGGGGCGGCAGATATTGCTGGCACCTGGAATGGCCGCAGATTTTTTTGTCGCGGCAGCTGCGGTGCTTGAGGACCAGGCCGTCTTGATTCGCACGGTGGACCATCAAGGTGAAACCCTGGCGATCAATCCAAATGCCTTGGAGCTATGCGTAGACACCGTTTTTTTGGCCACACCGCAGGGGAAAAGGCGGTTGACGGTGCCCGCAGGCGCTGCCGAGGCTTTGCGGGGCATGCCTTGCATTGATGCGACTGAAGAGTTCTATGAAGAACTCTTACCCACAGGCGGCTGGCTGTCTGACCGCTTCAGCCAGGGCGACTTGCGCCGGGTGATTGCCGCGGAGCACACCGGTTTGCTGGAGCGGGCCGAGCGGGAGGCTTTGGAGTTGCGCTTCAAGAATCCGAAGCCCCGCGACTGGTACGAGAACCTATTGTCCGCCACGCCCACGCTGGAGATGGGTGTGGATATTGGCGCGCTGTCGTCCGTGCTGTTGTGCTCCGTGCCGCCAACGCAAGCCAGCTTCTTGCAGCGTGTGGGTCGTGCCGGTCGTCGCGACGGCAATGCGATGACCACAACGCTGGCCGACGGCAGCAGTCCACATGACCTGTATTTCTTTGAAGAAACGCAGGAGATGCTGTCGGGGGAGGTGGCGCCACCCGGCGTCTTCTTGCAGGCGGCAGAAGTGTTGCGTCGCCAGCTGTTTGCCTTCTGCATGGACGACTGGGTCAGCACCATCAGTGTTGCCACGGCATTTCCTGAAAAGACATCAACGGCTCTGGATGCCGTGGAGCAAGCCAAGCTGGAGCGCTTTCCGTACAACTTTTGTGATCACGTGCTGTCTCACGAGCCTCGCCTTTTTGCCGCGTTTTCGGTGCTGTTGGGCACGGACGTGAACCCGGAGGTGCTGCAACGCCTGCAAGACTTTATGCAGGGCCAGGGCGATGTGGATGGTTTGCGATCCCGCTTGTTGAAGTACCTGCAAGAGTTGGTGGAAGAGCGCAAGACCTACAAGAAGCGTAAGGAGCAAATCGACGTAGCCAAGAGGGCGTCCGAACTGCGCCCCAAGGATGAGGCCACCATTGCAGAGATTGACGCTTTGCTGCGCGAGCGGGACAAGATGCTGGAGTTGATTGCGGAAATCAACAAGCGGGACCTGCTGAATACGCTGACCGACGCTGGCTTGATACCCAACTATGCCTTTCCGGAGGCGGGCATCGAGCTCAAGTCTGTGCTGTGGCGCAAGCGTGGGGCGGACGAGCAGGGGCAGGGTGCCTTTGTTGCCCTTCCAGCCATCAAGTACGAACGGCCCGCCAACTCGGCGCTGTCAGAGTTTGCGCCAGAGAACCGTTTTTATGCCAACCAGCGGCGGGTGGAGATCGACCAGATCAACATGAATCTGGCTAAGACGGAGGACTGGCGTTTCTGCCCTTCCTGCCACCATATGCAAAACCTAGCGGTTGAGGCCGATACCCATGCAGCTTGCCCGCACTGTGGCGATGCCATGTGGTCAGACGCAGCCCAGAAACGCACCCTGTTGCGTTTCCGCCAGGCCATTGCCAATAGCGACGACACCAAGGTGCGAATTGACGACAGTGCCGATGACCGAGAGCCTAAGTTCTATGTACGACAGCTGATGGCGGACTTTGAACCCAAGGACATTCGCAAGGCCTGGCACATCAAAACCGGCTTGCCGTTTGGCTTTGAGTTCGTGTCACGCGTGACCTTTCGTGACGTGAATTTTGGGGAGTTGTTCAAGCCTGGGGAGTCCTTCAAGGTTGCGGACAAGGAGTCGGCAAGGCCTGGCTTCAAGCTTTGCAAGCATTGTGGCAAGGTACAAATCGCACTCCGCACCCGGTTTGAGCCAGACGGTCAGCGCCATAGCTTTGACTGCGCCAAGCATGGCAGCGAAGACCCGACTAATCTGCTGGAATGCCTGTACCTGTACCGCGAGTTCACCTCCGAGGCGCTTCGAATTCTTGTGCCCTATACCAAGTCGGGTGTGGACGAAGAGGTTGTGCAGTCCTTTATGGCGGCGTTGCAGTTGGGATTGAAGAAACGCTTTGGCGGCCGGGTAGATCACCTGCGGTTGGTGACGCAGGACGAGCCGGGCAAAGACGGCGGCCCGCGTCGGCATTTCGTGATGCTGTACGACTCTGTGCCCGGTGGGACAGGCTACCTTGACCAACTGCTGGTGCAACAGGCTGGCACCCTAGCCGACGTGTTGCGCATGGCGCTGGACACCATGAACAAGTGCCCCTGCAACGAAGATCCGGAAAAAGACGGCTGCTACCGTTGCGTTTACCAGTACCGCTTGGGCCGCAACATGAGCCTGGTCTCAAGAGACCGGGGTAAGGAAGTGCTGACGGAGCTGGTCGCATCCTTGGACCAGTTGGAAGAAGTCGCCACGATCTCGGACATTTTCATCAACCCGAATTTCGACTCGGTGCTGGAGAGTCGCTTTATTGAAAGCCTGCGCCGCATGGGCGGCACCCTGGGCCTGCCGCCGGTGAAGTTGGTGCAGGACATCGTGAACGGTAAGTCGGGCTACGTCATGGACTTGGCCGGCCAGCGGTACCGGATCGAGCCGCAATGCAATGTCGGCCCGTCTGAAGGTGTGGCTATTGCCAGCAAGCCAGATTTCGTGATTTGGCCATGGCAGGCGGGGTCTTCCCGCAAGCCGATTGCTGTTTTCTGCGATGGCTGGACCTACCACCAGCACTCCTTGCGTGACGATGCGGCCAAGCGTAGTGCCATGGTGGCCAGCGGCAACTACTGGGTGTGGTCTGTTACCCACGAAGATGTGAAGACCGCGCTGTCCAGCGCTGCCGGAACGGACCTGGATTCGCCCTTGGTGACGTTGAGCAGACACGATGGCAGCACTGCACCAGCAACTTTGGCGCGGGCGGCGCAGGGCGCCTTTGCCTACAACGCGGTGTTTCAGCTGCTAAGTTGGCTTGCGATACCGGTTGCAGCGGGTGCACCCGACGGAGCGGTAACCCAATTGCAGCGTAATGCGCTTTGGCTTGGCTACCTGATGGTGCCACCGAGCCCTGCCGAGATGTCCATGGTGAAGATCGAAATAGCCACCTGGCTCCAGCAACTACCCGAGTGGTTGCAGAGCCCGGAAGGGAAGTATTTGCCCAGCCTGTCACGAAAAGACGCTGCTCCGGTGGTGCTGTCATGGTGGCCAATGGCCTGCGTGGGCGACGAAAATCAGGGAAAAGTTGATTCAGGCCACATAGGCGGTGACTAGGTCTTGCAGGCTCTTCCTGTGAGGCAGTCGCTATCTAAACTGAATTCATTCGCTGAATTTTTACCAGTGGGAGTGTCATATGCACGCTGTAGCCGAGGTTAAGTCGCCACTTGAAAACCGCATGGATCCCATGGGGAATTTTCATTCCAATCCATCCAGGGCCGCTACGCTGATGGGTAACCGGGGTATCTTGCATAACGATGCAAGAGAAATTGCGCGTTCTTGGGTAGGAAAGTCCTGGGTTGCCTGCGATCCCCGCTTTGACAATATTGATCGCCGACCGCTTTTTCAACCCAATCGGTATTCCGAGTTGTTTTTTCTCGACGAAGCCACTGCCTACAGTGCTGGACATCGGCCTTGTTGGTATTGCCAGAGACAGCGATTTCAAGACTTCAAGCGTCGGTGGGAAGAATGCTTCTCTGCAGACCAACCCTTGCTAATCAAGAAAATTGACGCCCAGTTGCATCTTGAGCGTGTCGGTACGGCTAGATCCAAGCAGACCTACGAAGCAAAGCTGCATGAGTTGCCCAACGGCACATTTGTCGAAATTGATGGAGTCGCATATCTCCTTCAGGAAGATCGATTGCTGCAATGGTCACTTGACGGTTACGTTGGGGTTGTTTCACGCGAGGCGGAGAAGACAGTCAAGGTGTTGACGCCGAAATCCATTGTGGAATTGTTTCGTCGAGGCCTGATCCCACACGTACATACTAGTGCCTCGCTGTGTGGTGTATCTCGATAAATTTTTGCGGCCAAGTACTACACGCATTGTGAACGTCGCGCTTGACTAATAGAGCAAGGGAGGCAAAGTGGGATTTCGATTTCGAAAGACGATAAAAATTCTTCCTGGGGTGAAGATCAATCTCAGCAAGTCGGGAATCAGCACCTCAATTGGTGTGCGTGGAGCGACCGTCAATATTGGCAAGCACGGGACGCGGGCTACGGTCGGGTTACCCGGGACTGGCATCAGTCACAGCGAAAAGTTGTCCGATCCTACCCACTCAGCAGCGGAGTCGCAGGCCTCAATTGATGCGGCTGACGCCGTACCAAAATCCGGAAGCAAGTTGGCGTGGTTCATCATAGTTGTTGTGGCCGGGTTTATCGCCTACGGCATGCTGAACCGATAGGCGTACCTCCTGTGACCGTCCAATCCGTGACTCTAAAGTTTCCTCTGAATCATCGCACGTTGGACTGCGTTGTAGAAGTATTTTCCAATTCAGGTATGAGTCTGAACGATGCTGCGGTCTTGGGTGAGTTGATCGGATTGAAAACGACAGTGTAAATGCTGGGTTTGCACACTCGGAAAATTTCATTTGTCAGGCCCCTGCCAGGCCGCCGGAGGCCCCTTCTGACAGCCCAGTTTATGCAGCTTTTTGTTGTGACTTTTGCTTGTTAAAAAGGGCAAACAGATCGGACTTGGCCTGCTGCATTTCCTGCGCTGCCTGTAGGTCTGTTTTGGCGTGCGCATGTAGTTGCAGTTCGGCCAGTGATTGGCCCTTTTTGAGAGTCGCCAGACCGCGTTCAAGCAGTTGTGCCAGGCACTCCAGCGGCGTCTTCACATCCTTGCTTGGATAGCGTTTGACGACCTTGCCTTTGGGGCTGACGGTGTCGACGGCGAACATGCACGGTCGGTGCAGGTTGAGCCAAGGATTGAAGACAGTTTTATAGAAGACGTTGATGGGCTGTGCATACTTTTGCGGGATGTGGCTATAGCCCATGTGTCGGCGAACTACGCTGGCATTTTTGCTCTCGGCCAGTGCGTTGTCGTTGCTGCGCCGCGAGCGCGATTTGGTTTGTTCGATACGCAATTTGTCGAGCATCACGGCCACCCGGGCGTTGATGTATTCGCTGCCGTTGTCCGAGTGAAATCCCAGAACATCGAACGGGAATTGATCGATAACCAAGCCCAGCACCGGCAGCAGAAACTGCTCGCTGATACCTTGAACGCAAGCCTGTACTTGCCACTGTGACACCTCATCCACGCAGGTGATGTGATAGACCCCCTTGACACCGTCGAGATCGCCCTGGTGAACAGTGTCGATGCGCACATAACCAGCACGTCCCTGAGGCCGTGGGGCACGGCGCACGCCGATGGGATTGCACACGGGGCGGGTCACACTAAAACTTCTGCGCTGTGCCTGGTAGCCCGCGCTCTTGCGCAGGTTGTAGAGGTGCGAGGGTGCAAGTGTGGCCAAGCGCTCATAGCGCTGGTCGCCATACTCGTGAAAGGCTCGGCGAAACAGATGCACGATGGCTGGTCCACACACATTCTCATGGGCTCGATCCATCTCGACCAGTAGCGCCACATCGGCGCTGGTGTACTTGCGCGCAAAAGGCGCCCTGGGGGCTGCGTAGCGCTTGACCAAGGGGGTTGGTGCCAACCGGTTGACGTGCCATTGAGCGACGAGCCGAGTGAGCTGCTGGCGGCTGTATCCGCTGGTGTGGCGCAGGTAACGCAACAGCACGCCTTTGTCTGCCCTGCCAAGGCGCGGATAGTCGAATCGCATGAGCACCCGGCTGATGTGTGCGTAGCGTTCCACGTCGCTACCATTCGAGCTGAATTGAATCAGCGAACTAGAGCGCAAAAACTCCTCGATTGCCGCAATTGTTGTCAGACGGGATTCGTCCATGTTGATCACCATGTCTCAGATGATCAACTCACTCCATAGGAAGGCTTAATCTGCCCCCTTCAGACTCATTCCTGGGTGGAAATGCGCCCGGCCTTTAGACTCATACCACGTTGGACAAGGCTGTAGATTGACAAAAGAGCCGATCCGATTAAAATCCCCGACGCGCCGATTTAATAGTTAACTTGCAGGGCGCTTGATAAATGACTGCTAAAGCAACAAAGCCTGCTTTGGCATTTTTGGGCCCGTCGTGGTGACAACCGCGAACCGTCCGAGACTGAGGAAGCAGGCTTTTTTGTTTTTGGAAATCTTTGTTTGGCTGGCATAGCGCTTAAATGGTGTGTATGCCAGGTCGCCGGATTTGATCGAAAGATTGCCGGGGCGACGCATAAATTTCGGCTAAAGCAGCGGCTCTCCGACCTGTCGGAAAGCCATTTTTGATAGTGACTTTTGGAGAGCTTTGACATGACCTTTTCTTACCTGAACCGAATGCGCTGACCGTCTGAGACGCTAAGTGAATTTGGCCGCGCATCAGCGCGTCTGGGAAAACTCGCGCCTGAATTTCCTTATTGGGAAAACGGGCGCAGGTTGGATCTGTCGCGCTAGCGCGGTGTCAGGACTTTTGAAAAGGAGAAATCATGTCCAACACCATGTTTATCGAGGCCCAGTCGGCCGACCCGTATGTGCAACAACTGGCACGCAATGCCATACGGCTTTTGAATGACCCAACGCTCGATCGTTGGCAGCGTGAGCGGCATATCCGCCGCTTGCAGAAGCTCCTTCTGGAGCACCAAGCCAAGGCAGACGCCAAGGCCGCGCGAGTTGCCGAAAAGCAGGCGCGCAAGGCAGAGCAATCTGCTAGGGGGGCGGGCAGTGGAGGGGCTAGCGCCATTGCCAATGTGAGTCAGGTGGCAGCCCGGCGGCGCGAATTGAGGGGCGCTGACCGCAAGGGCATAGAAGTTGAAATGTCGGACAAGGAAACCACCCCAAAGGGGCCCGTGGAAGTGAAGAAGGTTCGCCTGGCCCGGCGGGTCAATCCAGCGCTTCCTTTGCCGGTGGAGGTGCCCAGGGTGGACTCTGCCAATGACGCGAATCGGGAGTTGGCGAAGCGGGCGTAGGTCAGTGGGGAGCGGATGGCATGGTGCCATCCGCACAACGAGAAATTCAAAAATTAGCAGGAGGAACGTATGAAAATCACGATCACAGAAACGCACGACTTTTTGCGGGCAGTAGAGGTCGCGTCGATTGCGGCGCAGCCAGGAAACTGGCATGTGCAATTTAGCAGTCAGTTGCGCTCGGCGAACAATCCGCACGAGTGGCAGCGCAACTTTTCGTTGATTCTCGGCGTTGACGCATTGCGCGCTTTGCGCGATTTGTTTGAAGCGCAGTTGAGCCAATCAATTGTGGAAATTGTGAAATAAGGAAAGGAACAGAGTGGTGACACACAACCATACGTGCGTGCTATCAAGTCGGCAACCCAACGCATTGACGTTTTCGGCGCACACATTCAGCAGTGTGGATCGCGTCAACCTCTTTAACAGGGGCTATAGCGGCAACTATGACGGCGCCACAGGGCCGTTGGCACGCTTTCAATGGGAGAAAAGAGCCTAGCTTGTTGCCGCCGACCGAAAACTGACCCACTTTTAGAGGTTATGCCGACCCAAAATTGACCCAGGTGTTTTACTGGCTCTGCCCGTTTTTTGGGCAGGAGCAAATAAAGGTGATCACCATG
>Ga0364866_10879_pt1 | contig 13943 bp, 10 predicted proteins | sample ExccelAu500001D3_3_FD_206913 | JGI IMG/M metagenome (GOLD analysis project Ga0364866, IMG submission 206913) | Enriched cells from Trout Bog Lake Hypolimnion, Wisconsin, USA - BchlTB.Aug13.5000.01.D3 | ecosystem: Environmental > Aquatic > Freshwater > Lake > Hypolimnion/Profundal zone | place... | reverse complement strand
AATGACTTATTCTAACGCTGGATTGCGGCTCTGCCATGCTTGTTCAGTTGAGGATTTGCCCGGATTTATGGCGGGTGAGGTTTCATTGCAAGATGAAGCTGCGCAGTTGGCAGCAACGCTGTTATTGCTTGAGCCAGGTTTACGAGTATTGGATGCTTGTGCAGCGCCAGGCGGTAAAACCTGTCATCTTCTTGAGTTAATGCCGAATTTAAAAGAGTGCGTGGCTTTGGATGTCAATCCGCATCGCGTGGAGCAGATCAAAGAAAACATCCAGCGTTTGGGATTACACGTGACGTTAAAAGTTGCTGATGCTGCTAAACCAGATGATTGGTGGGATGGAGAGGTCTTTGACCGTATTTTATTGGATGCTCCTTGTTCTGCGCTGGGCGTTATTCGGCGACATCCTGATATTAAATTGCTACGTTCACCTGAAGAAATTAACCTAGTTACTGCAACGCAGCGAGAGCTGTTGTGTAATTTATGGCCTTTATTGAGTCCTGGTGGTATTTTGGTTTATGCGACATGCTCGGTGCTTGCTCAAGAAAATGAACAGCAAATCGCCGCGTTTTTAGATGCACACGCTGATGCTCGTTGTGTGTTGCCCGATGTGCCATGGGGTCGTCGTACTGGACATGGTTTGCAACTTTTGCCTGGCGATGCTGATGCTGATGGTTTTTTTTATAGTGTACTTATGAAACGCCAGCATTGAAGGTTGAGACCAAATTTTGTTTTCCATACATTAAAATTCGCTCATCACAAGTTAATAATAAGAGTGATTCAATGCGCGCTGTCGCGATAATGATTCGATCGGCAGGATCGCCCGCAGCATACTGCGGCAAGTGGCAACTTTCGACTGCGATTTCGGGTGATAATGGAGACAACTGAATACCATAGTGTAGTGCTGACTTAATCCATTCAAGACACGGTTTATTCAGAACGATTCGTTGCTTTTCTTCCAGCATACTGACTTCCCAAATTGAAATGGCGGAAATAAATAGATTGCCATTTTTGTGAGCCTTTTCAATTAGTTGCTGCGCTTTTTTCGAAAGATTTGAATCGCCATTCATTAACCAAATGAAGATATGGGTGTCTAATAAGAGATTATTTGTTGGCATCCCAATCCCCTTCAATTGGAGAAATAATGTCGCCTTTAATGACAATCGCATTTTTTTGTAAACCAAATAAGTTGACCGGATCGTCATCTATGGGCACTAGTTTTGCGATAGCCACGCCATGTTTTGTGATCACAATGGGGATATGTGTTTCATTCACTTGATCCATGAGTTGCAAACATTTTGCTTTAAATTCGCCAGCAGCAATCCGCGATAAATGACATTTCATTGGTATCTCCATGGTCATATGACTATGGTCATTATAGGTTATTGATGTCCGTTTTGTCAATATCCCCTCATCTCCCCGCGGAGGTGTGGGATGGGAATTTTGCAAGATTGCACAGGATACGTCCTTTAGTTATAGTTAAAACCAGTGCTTTAAATAAGAGGTGACTATGGATGGTAAGGATAAGCGTGGCATTGGACAATGTCCTGTCATGCATGGTGGTATGACAACGATGGAAGAGTCTGTTACCGATTGGTGGCCTCATGCTTTAAACCTCGATATATTGCATCAGCACGATACTAAAACAAACCCGATGGGGGAAAATTTTAACTATCGTGAAGAGGTCAAAAAATTCGATTTTCAATCGCTTAAGAGAGATTTGCAGTCATTAATGACCGACAGTCAGTCTTGGTGGCCTGCCGATTGGGGGCACTATGGTGGTTTGATGATTCGTTTGTCTTGGCATGCTGCGGGAACATATCGTATTGCTGATGGTCGTGGTGGTGCAGGTCGAGGTAACCAACGTTTTGCACCATTAAATTCTTGGCCAGATAACGTTAATTTAGACAAAGCGCGCCGTTTATTATGGCCTATTAAGAAAAAATATGGCAATAAACTGAGTTGGGCTGATTTGATAGCCCTAGCTGGGACCATGGCTTATGAATCAATGGGTCTTAAAACCTTTGGTTTTGGTTTTGGCCGTGAAGATATATGGCATCCTGAGAAAGACACTTATTGGGGCTCCGAAAAAACATGGTTGGGTGCGGAGCGTTATGATGATAAAAAAAGTCGTGAATCACTTGAAAATCCATTAGCGGCGGTACAAATGGGGCTAATCTATGTGAACCCTGAGGGGGTCAATGGTCAACCTGATCCACTGCGAACGGCCCAAGATGTCCGTTTGACGTTTGCGCGCATGGCGATGAATGACGAGGAAACCGTTGCACTGATTGCGGGTGGCCATACGGTCGGTAAATGTCATGGTCATGGTGATCCAAAACTTTTGGGACCAGCTCCAGAGGGTGCTGATATTGAAGATCAGGGATTAGGTTGGATTAATCATACTTGTCAGGGTACCGGTCGTCATACGGTTTCAAGTGGTCTTGAAGGTGCGTGGACGACGCATCCAACTCAGTGGGATGATGGTTATTTTCGTTTACTTCTTAGTTATGATTGGGAGCAGAAAAAAAGCCCGGCAGGCGCTCATCAATGGGAGCCCATTCACATTAAGGAAGAGGATAAACCGGTTGATGTTGAAGATTCCTCCATTCGACATAATCCGATGATGACCGATGCAGATATGGCTATTAAGATGGATCCGAGTTATCGACAAATTGCGGAGCGATTTTATAAAGATCCAGATTATTTTGCGGAAGTTTTCAGACGTGCTTGGTTTAAATTAACTCATCGTGATATGGGGCCTAAATCCAGGTACATTGGTCCTGATGTCCCTAAGGAAGATTTGATTTGGCAAGATCCAGTGCCTGCGGGTAAAAAAGATTATGATGTCGCGGCGGTTAAAGCGAAGATCATAGCGAGTCATCTGAGTATCGCGGAAATGGTTTCTACCGCTTGGGACAGTGCGAGGACTTTTCGCTCTTCAGATAAACGGGGTGGTGCAAATGGCGCGCGGATCCGATTGCAGCCGCAAAGGGACTGGGAAGGTAATGAGCCTAAACGATTAGCCAAGGTTTTGCATGTTCTTCAGGGGATAGCTGCCGAAACAGGTGCCAGTGTCGCCGATCTTATCGTTTTGGCGGGTAATGTTGGGGTTGAGCAAGCCGCAAAGAAGGCGGGGTTTGATATCACGGTTCCCTTTACGCCGGGGCGGGGTGATGCAACCGATGATATGACCGATGTGGCTTCATTTGCTGTGCTTGAGCCACTGCATGATGCTTATCGTAATTGGCTTAAGAAAGATTATGCGGTGCCTGCTGAAGAGCTCATGCTTGATAGGACTCAATTGATGGGTTTGACCGCTCCAGAGATGACCGTTCTGGTCGGAGGTATGCGTGTGCTCGGTACGAATTATGGTGCTAGTCAACATGGTGTGCTCACGGCGAGACAGGGTGTTTTGACGACTGATTTTTTTGTGAATTTGACTGATATGGCGAATACTTGGAAACCAATTGGTCCTAATTTGTATGAAATTCGTGATCGTCAAACAGACGCTCTTAAGTGGACGGCTACGCGAGTTGATCTTGTTTTTGGCTCTAATTCGATACTTCGTGCTTATGCGGAAGTGTATGCTCAAGATGATAATCAAGAAAAATTCGTGAAAGACTTTGTTGCTGCTTGGACCAAGGTAATGACTGCGGATCTTTTCGGTTCAGTTTAGTTTATCAATGTAAACACACCCTGGTACAACGTTTCATGATGTTTTGAGGAAAATATGTCTGTTTCTTATCGATTAATCGCTTTGGATCATTTGCAGCCAGGGCGTTATCAACCACGAGTTGATTTTGATCTTGTGGCTTTACAAGAATTGGCTGAATCCATTGCGACGCAAGGGTTAATTGAACCGTTAATTGTGCGTGATATTGCGGGCGAACATTATGAAATTATCGCCGGTGAAAGGCGATGGCGTGCGGCTCAATTAGCGGGTTTGACTGAGGTCCCGTGTTTGGTTGGGGATTATACCGATCAACAAGCAGCAACCGTCACTTTGGTTGAAAATATTCAACGTGAATCGTTAAATGTGATGGAGGAGGCGGGGGCGTATAAACGTTTGATAGATGAGTTTGCTTTAACACAAGAGGATATTGCAGCCTTGGTGGGTAAGTCGAGAAGTCATATTGCTAATTTATTACGGTTGTTGACGTTGTGTGAGTCAGTTCAAGAAAAAGTTCGTGCTGGTTTATTGTCTTTGGGGCATGCGCGTGTCTTAGTGGGTTTATCGCCCGCAGAACAGCAGAGTTTTGCTCATGATGTAGAAATCAAGCAATGGTCAGTTCGACACCTGGAAGATAAAATTCGCAATATGAAATTAGCACCCAAATCAGTCCGGTCGTTTGTTGCTGATCGGGATATTGATCACCTGCAAATGGTTTTATCTGAACAAGTAGGTGCACCTGTAAGTATAGTGAGTGATAATGAGTCAGGCGGTAGCTTACAGTTTAAATTTTTTGATAATGAAACGCTCGCGGGGCTTTTGGAGCGCATGGGCTTGCGTTATGATGATTAATTTTGAGGGACGCTCTACATCATGAAAATGAATGCCCGAATCCATTTATTATTAAAAAGTATTACTTTGATGCTGGCCGCGATGCTAGCAACGCAAGCATCTTTTGCAAGTATCGCAAGCGGTGCGGATCATCTGATTAATCAAGTTAGTCCGACCATGAATATCGGTATTGATGTCGTTGATTTAACCAATGGCGTGACCTTATATCAGCGCAACCAAAATAAATTATTCGTGCCCGCGAGCAATATGAAGTTATTTTCTGATGCAGCCGCGCTGATGATTTTAGGGCCGGATTATCACTTCCGCAATCAGCTGAGTATGGGAGTTTCGGAGTTAAGTCATGGACAGCTAAATGGTAATTTATACCTCAAGTTACCGGGTGACCCGTCATTTAGTCGTACTCGTTTAGCGACCTTATTAGCCACATTAAAAGATTGGCAGATTAATCGTATTCACGGCAACGTCGTTATTGATAGCGATCATGCGATGGTTAATCCCTATGCCCCAGGTTGGGTCAGTCGCGATTTATTTTATAGTTATGGCGCGCCATTGGCGCCAGTGATGATTGATGCAAATCGCATGTTAGTCACGGTGAATCCTGCGGATAGGCCTAGTGAGCCTGCGATTGTCGAAGTGGATGGGGATAATGGCAGTATCGTGATTAATAATCAGGTCACGACAAAGGCGAGAGGCTCTCGTTGTGGCGTTTCGTTCGTGATGAAAGATGATAATGAATTGACTGTCCGAGGTTGTGTGACCGTTGGGCAATGGGCGATTCAACAAAAAATGGCCATTCGCAATCCGAAGATTTATGCCTCGCGCTTAATTAAGCAATTACTCATTGACGAAGGTATTAGTTTTGATGGCCAAGTTGTTTTGGGTAAAACACCTTCTGGTTCATTATTATTAGCAAGTGATACATCTAAGCCTATTGCGCAGTTAATGGCAGATACGTTGAAGCCATCCGATAATTTGTATGCAGATAGTTTGTACTTGCATGCCGCGGCAAAGTTAAAAGGTGCGCCAGCTAATTGGGATGAATCACAACAATTGTTGAAGCGTTTTCTGGAGCAACAAACGGGGATTTCTCTGGGTAATGCGGTGTTAATGGATGGTTCGGGCCTCTCGCGCAATGATTTATTGACCCCCGCGCAGACGGTCGGCTTGCTGCGATTTTTATATGATCGGTTTCCTTTAACGTATGAATATATTTCTGCATTGCCGATTTCCGGACGAGATGGTACGTTGCAAAGACGTTTTAAACGGCCGGAACAGCAAGATCTTGTACGTGCTAAAACCGGGACAATGACAGGGATAGTCAGCTTGTCGGGTTATTTGTTTACCTCCAATGCGCATACGATCGCGTTTGCGATATTTATTAATAATGTGCCGGGAACAAAGCCTTCGGTTTCGGGGCGTTCGCGTTATTTGATCGATGCCTTATGTTCTTATTTTTTACAGCAACAACCGGGTAATGGTGCATGGGCTAAAATATTTGGGCCGCGTCATCGTATTCAGTATCAACAAAAACCAGCACAATCTGAAATTCAACGTAGTCATTTAGCACGTTGGCGTCAATTAGAAACCGTAGTGAAGCGTTCATTACAAGGACAAGCTGTCTCAGTCATTTTTAGAGGTAATGAGTTAGTGTTGCGTGATAATCAACCGGACGCTCATTCTGTATTGAATGCGTTGCGTTCTTTACGCGGGAAGTATTCATTCGCGGTTGCGTTAGAGGGTAAAGAAAAACCCACAGCTGATGGTAAACCGCTGGTGATGTTAAGTGATCTGCCTGCGAATCATGAGAGGGCTAAGCGGCTTTGGGTTATTCGCGAGGCGAGCAGCTAGGCTTATGCTCCACGGATTTGAAGTTCTGGCTTTGTTGTGAGCTTATTCGTCATCGGTCATGTACTATTTGTACACTCCCTCGACTCATTTGCCCACGCCTCACATTCTCCCAACGTCCCGCGGCTTGTCCGCGGGATCCAGCGATGCAAATAGAATTATGGATCCCGCGGACAAGCCGCGGGACGTAGAGAATACAGGTTGGGGTGAGCAGTTACATTTATTTTTAATAATAAGTGATGGCCGTTGTCGTCATATTGATCGGTTCTTCATTAACGACAGTCATCTTACAGCAGTCAGGTGTCACGGTGACTTGCCGATATTGGGTTCCAGTTGGTGGGCATGGTGGATAACATCCAACTAACATGACGGCCAAAAAGCAAGCGATAAGTAGTTTCATTATTCACTCCATTTTGCATATACCCTTTATTTAAGTGTAGTTTAGATTTGTAATAATGCTTTAAACAGGCGGCTATTTGGCATGCACCCGGAATCATGATGTAATGAGTAAATCGATTGAATTCACACGGAGACGTGCAGTGGACGACTTATTATGTTTGGATGAACAATTAAATGAGCAAGAGCTCATGATACGGGACGTTGTTGCGCGTTTTGTTGCCGAAGACGTTATTCCTCTCATGGGTAATGCTTTTGAAGACGCTGTTTTTCCTCGTACACTCATTCAACAAACCGCGAAATTAGGCCTGCTTGGACTAACCCTGCCGGTTGAATATGGTGGTTCAGGTGCATCTTATGTCGCTTATGGATTAGTTTGTCAGGAGTTGGAGCGCGGTGATAGTGGCTTGCGCAGTTTCGCATCTGTTCAGAGTTCGTTATGTATTTATCCTATATTTCGATATGGAACAGAAGCTCAGAAGACAAAATTCTTACCATCGATGTGTCAGGGGCGTTTGATTGGATGTTTTGGTTTGACTGAAGCGGACTCGGGCTCCGATCCTGGCAGCATGCGCACTTATGCTAAAAAAGTGAAGGGAGGTTGGCGCCTCAGCGGTTCTAAAATGTGGATCACTAATGGACCGATTGCTGATTTGGCGATTGTATGGGCGAATACCGATGAGGGGATTCGTGGTTTTATTGTAGAGACCCATGAAAAAGGTTTTAGTCGTCAAGAAATAAAACACAAAATGTCTTTGCGTGCGTCTCTCACGGGTGAATTGGCTTTTGATAATGTTTGGGTACCAGACGAGCATTATTTACCAGGTACAGAAAAAGGGTTATCTGCAGCATTGGCCTGTTTGAATCAAGCACGTTATGGTATTGCTTGGGGGGTGATGGGGGCGGCCATGGCTTGTTTTGATAGCGCTCGAGATTATTTATTATCCCGAAAGCAATTTGAAAAACCGTTAGCTAGTTTTCAACTGATTCAAAAAGATTTAGCGATGATGTACACCGAAATCATTAAAGCTCAATGCATTAATTTGCAGATTGGGCGTTTAAAGGAAGCGGGGCGAGAAACACCGGCGATGATTTCGTTGGCAAAAGGGAATGCTTGTCGAGAGGCCTTAAAGATTGCAAGACTTTGTCGAAATTTGTTGGGAGCTAATGGCATTAGCTTGGAATATCCGGTGATTCGTCATATGTTAAATTTGGAGTCAGTTTTTACTTATGAAGGGACGGACAACGTGCATACTTTAGTGTTGGGACGACATATTACGGGCATTAATGCTTTTGCTTGATGGTTATGAAAGCGGTATTTCATATTTTAATTATTTAATATTAACTTGATCACAATCTTGTTATTTTTGCCAATAACCGTTAATATCCTCTCCTTGTCGGGGCGTAGCGCAGCCTGGTAGCGCACTAGCATGGGGTGCTAGTGGTCGAAGGTTCAAATCCTTCCGTCCCGACCAAGCCCAGTAAGGGTTTCAAGAATTTTCCTTCCGTAATAATAATTAAATCGATCCAAATAACGATCCAAAATTCTTTTGATACCCACCATTTTGGTAGGTTGAGATTTACTCAAACGTCAGCTGCAATACCCTATATAAATTACGATATTGGATTAGGAGAGCATCAACATGAGTCAACATAAGCGCATTTTCATCATTGGTCACTCGGGTGCTGGCAAAGGGGTGTTTGCACAAGCGCTTGCTGAAAAACTTGGTTGGAAATACATCGATGCTGATTTTGCATTGGCTCCGTCTATTGGTCGCACCATGTCTGAAGTGATTGGTAATAAAGGTGAAGAAGCTTTTCATCATTGTTTAACAGAGATTCTGATATATCAACGACAACAAGAAAACATTGTGGTGACAACAGATGACAGCATCGTTTGTCACGAAAAAAATCGTGAATTACTTACATCTGAATTCACTGTTTATTTGAAAGTAAGCCTTCCAGTTCAGTTAGAACGAATTTCTCACAATCGTCCGCTTTTACCACTGCCTGACTATAAAGGATTTTTGGATAAACTACGTCATGAACGTGATGATTTGTATGAGCAGGTGTCCAGCTTTTCGATTAGTTCTGATAACGGCGCTATTGAAGAACATGTATCAAGTACTATTAAAGCTATGAAAGTGACTTGATATTAATATGAATCAAAACTCTGAGATAAAAAACCTGCCAGACAAGCTAGCTCCTTTTGTCTGGCGTTACTTAAGACATAAAAAATGGCATTTAGCTGGATGTTTTCTGGTTGCTTTTATATGGGCGATAGAGATGTCTCTTAGTCCCTATCTGTTAAAAGTGATTATTGATACGGTGATACGTTACTCGAATGATCAAACTAAAATGATAGCTGCCGTTCTTCTTCCTGCGACTATTTACGCATCAATGTCCATTATTATCAATTTGAATTTTCGTTTATACGATTATATTAATTTACGTTTATATCCTGATATTAAAGCTGCTATGGATAGAGATGTTATTAGTTATTTATTACGACATTCTCATGCTTTTTTCCAAAATACGTTTGCAGGTACTTTGACTAAAAAAATATCTGATCTCATGGAAAATATTGAGCCACTAATTAGCATTCCCAATGAATGGTTTTATCCAAGAATTTTGGCTGCAATGATTGCCTGTGGCACCTTGTTTAAGGTGGTACATCCCTTGTTTGGAATCATATTATTTTCATGGGCCATTTTGTTTGTTTTTCTTTCTTATATGGCATCAAAAGGTTCAGAGCGTTATTCAAGAAAATTCTCCGAAAGTGTCTCTAAACTATCAGGCTCTGTTTCTGATAGTGTTTCCAATGTTATGAGTACAAAATTATTTGATAATATCAATCATGAAGTGTCGCATATTGATAATGACATTAGCAGCGTAGTGAAGAATGACAGAAAACTACAATGGTATAATCTAAAGATAAATTTTATCCAAGGCCTTGGTGGTTCTTTATTAATTATTTCCATGCTGGTCGCCTTAATTTACGGCCTTAAGCAAGGATGGGTGAGCCCCGGAGATTTTGCATTAGTGTTAACCTTATCGATTACCTTCATGTGGGGTATTCATGATATGGGTAAGCAAATGCAGCGTTTTTCTAAAGTAGTTGGTACTTGTAATCAGGCCTTAAGTATTATTAAACAACCTCATGAAATTACGGATCTTCCAGATGCATTACCTCTTCAAGTCAACAAAGGTGAGATTAGATTTAATGATGTTTCGTTCCATTATGAAAACAACAAATCTTTATTTAAACATTTTGAAATAAAAATTAACCCAGGAGAAAAAGTAGGGTTGGTTGGTTATTCTGGTGGAGGTAAATCGACCTTTATTAAATTAATTTTACGTCTCATTGATATAAAGTCAGGTCAAATTTTAATTGATAATCAAGATATCAAAACAATCACGAAAGGATCACTTCGACGCCAAATAGGGACTATCCCTCAAGAACCCGAATTATTCCATCGCACCATCATGGAAAACATTAAATTCGCCCGAATAGATGCAAGTGACGAAGAAGTCATCGATGCCGCTAAAAAAGCCAGATGTCATGACTTTATTATGGATTTACCTGATCAATATAAATCATTAGTAGGTGAACGTGGTGTTAAATTATCCGGTGGTCAAAAACAACGCATCGCAATAGCACGCGCATTTCTTAAAAATGCCCCAATCCTACTCTTGGACGAAGCCACTTCATCGCTTGATTCATTTACTGAAAGTGAAATCCATGAAGCGTTACATCAAGTAATGACTAATAAAACCACCATTGTTATCGCACATCGATTATCTACTTTAAAAGATATGGATAGAATACTTGTTTTTGTGAATGGTGAAATCGTTGAGGATGGCGATTTAAATTCTTTGTTAGAAAATAAAACAAGCCATTTTTATAAGCTTTGGAGAATGCAGTCAGAAGGATTTATACCTAGTATTTTAGATGAAAAAAGAGAAATGAAATGAGTGATATAAATCAAACTTCCGTGAAAAGTTTAGGTCTGTTTTCGGTGCTTGATACAGCCATGGAGGTTAGATTCTTTTTTTTGGCTGCAACATTTATTCTTTGGATCGATAATGTTTTTTTATGTCTTCATCAACCTGGGATTATTGAATTAGTTAATGCTTCAGATTTACAAAATGTAAATCTGTCACTAAACCTGGTCCTTATTTTTGTGGCATTTTCATTTGCGAGTTCAATAGTACTTCCTTTCCTGTCTTATTTTATAAATGAAATATATTTGGGTTTTCTATGGCGAAGGATAGAGAAAGTCTTTAAGTTTGGCTCCAGATTTTCTGAAACACCTTCTGATTATGTTTCTGCATATAAGCTTAGAGAGATTGCATATATGACTAAGGATAAATTTTTACTCGATGTCTATAATTCGTATGAAAAAACAAAATCAGAAAGAGAGCGTTTTATTGGAAAATTGACTTCACTTGCACTTTATTGTTTGATTCTCTTGTCTATTAATTATTTTAAATATGGCCAAAAAAACTCTATTTCATTCTTTATATTAAGTTATTTAGGTTCTTCCGAATTAATATGGTTTTGTATCATGGGATTGCTGTTGCTGGTATTTTTTAGGTTTCACATAGACGATAGAGATTGTGTTTATTGTCCGAGCCTATATAGGGAGCTTGTGGAGACAAAAAGGCAAAGTATGCCGCCGTCAGCACCTACTTCTTGGAGTAATACAAGATTTTAATCTGTAATTGTAAGAAATAGGTTAAGTAATGATAAATCAAAGCTCTTCAACATCAGAAAAAATAACCTTGTTTCTCTCACTATTTCGGGGTCGAGCAGATGTTTACCCACGACGTTTTCAGAACAAAAAAACTCAAAAATCAGGTTATGCTCCAGCATGCAAAAATGAATGGGTTAGGAATATTTGTCAGAAACCAAGGATAAAATGTTTGGATTGTGGGAATCGACAATTCATACCAGTTAGTGAAGAGGTGATTTTCTGGCATTTGCAGGGTACTGATAATAAAGGCGATGAGTTTGTCATGGGTGTTTATCCCATGCTGTTGGATGAAACCTGCTATTTTCTTGCTGCTGATTTTGATAAATCAGGTTGGGAAAATGATGCCGTTGCTTTTCTAAAGACTTGTCATCGCATGAATTTACCAGCGGTGTTGGAGCGATCTCGCTCGGGGAAGGGTGCTCACGTATGGTTGTTTTTTGAGGAAGCCATTGCTGCAGGCTTGGCAAGAAGGCTTGGTGCTCTTATTTTGACAGATACGATGGAATCAAATCCTCAGCTTGGCTTAGACTCCTATGACCGATTTTTTCCGAATCAAGATACATTGCCTCGTGGTGGCTTTGGTAATTTAATTGCGCTACCCTTACAGAAAATGTCTCGAAATCAAGGAAACAGTGTTTTTATTGATGAACAATTACAAGTCATTGACGATCAATGGACATACTTGGCTAGTATTAAAAAAATTTCTCGGAGTGATGTTGAGCGCCTTGTTGAAGAGGCTGAGGCTAAGGGTCGCGTGATTGGGGTTCGGCTTGATATTGCTGAAGAAGAAAATCGTACACCATGGCGGCCACCCCTACCATTGCCAATCTTGGGTGAGTTACCTAAAAAATTAAATCTAGTTGTTAGTAATGAAATTTTTATTGAAAAAGAAGCCTTGCCCCCAGCATTATTAAATCGATTAATTCGCTTGGCTGCCTTTCAAAATCCTGATTTTTATAAGGCGCAAGCGATGCGATTGCCAGTGTATGACAAGCCTCGTATTATCGGTTGCGCACGCGATTATTCTCACCACATAGGCCTACCACGTGGTTGTTTAGATGAAACTATCAAATTGCTTCGAGGGTTGAAAATTAAATGCACATTAAAAGATGAGTTATTTGACGGCCAACCTTTTTCTGTTGAGTTCTGTGGTGAATTGAGACCTGAACAAAAACTAGCTGTTGAAGCCCTAATAAAAACAGACATAGGCGTTTTATCTGCAACTACGGCCTTTGGAAAAACGGTGGTTGCTGCCTGGTTAATTGCAAAACGGCAAGTCAATACATTGATTATTGTTCATACAAAACAATTACAAGATCAATGGGTGGAGCGCTTACAAACTTTTCTTGGAATGTCCGCTAAAAAGATAGGACGCTTCGGAGGAGGTCGAAAGAAAATAACGGGTGTATTGGACATAGCGCTAATTCAAAGTTTAGTTAAGCACAGTGATATCACATCATTGATCAGCCAGTATGGGCATATCATTGTGGATGAATGTCACCATATTCCATCAACTAGTTTTGATGATGTGATTCGCCAAGTAAAAGCAAGATTTATTACAGGATTATCTGCTACATTGGTCAGAAAGGACGGTCGTCATCCAATCATCATGATGCGATGTGGTGCTGTACAACATCGTGTCAACGCTAAAGAACAAGCGGTTATTCGTCCCTTTGAACATCATGTCATCGTACGCCCGACAAGCTTTAGACCGTTCAAACAAGTTAATGAAAACTTGCGCATTCAATTTCAAGATTTATATAGTGAATTAATTAGCGATATTCATCGTAATCACATGATATGTAACGACGTGATTCAAGCTGTAAAAAAAGGCCGATCGCCTATTATTTTGACGGAACGTAATGAACATCTTGATCTGTTATATCAACTACTTGTATCTGAAGTTCAACATTTGATTGTACTCCGTGGAGGAATGGGTGCAAAGGATATGAGGGATGCTATGGCACAACTTACGTCCATTCCCATTGAAGAAGATCGTGTGGTTCTTGCCACAGGACGATTTGTGGGCGAAGGATTTGATGATGCTCGTTTAGATACTTTGTTCATGACATTACCTATCTCTTGGAAAGGCACGATAGCCCAGTATGTTGGGCGGTTACATCGCTTATATGATTTGAAAAAAGAAGTTCAGGTATATGATTATGCTGATTTGGCTGTACCAATGTTGGAAAGAATGTTTCAGCGTCGATGTAAGGCATATGAGGCTGTTGGCTATAAAATAATACAGCCAGCCAGTGCTTATCCTGGCTGGCCATCAGATGTGGTATTGCCAGCTGAGCCTCTATGGAAAGGTGATTATAGTAATACGATTCGACGATTAGTGGGTGATGGAGTAGATAGTTCTTTAGCGCAGTTATTTTCTAATATTACAACACTAGATCCTATGGTTGATAAAGAAGAGC
>Ga0364866_10877_pt1 | contig 13959 bp, 5 predicted proteins | sample ExccelAu500001D3_3_FD_206913 | JGI IMG/M metagenome (GOLD analysis project Ga0364866, IMG submission 206913) | Enriched cells from Trout Bog Lake Hypolimnion, Wisconsin, USA - BchlTB.Aug13.5000.01.D3 | ecosystem: Environmental > Aquatic > Freshwater > Lake > Hypolimnion/Profundal zone | place: USA... | reverse complement strand
ATCCCAGATGTGTATTTAAATCTGCCGAACAATCTGGGCGCGGGGACTTACACGCTAGCCACCTACGCCGCGAACGGGAGCTCCGGGGTGTTTGATTCGACAACCAATATTCTTGTCGGCTCTTTGGCCAGCGGGGTTACAGCCACCATCTCGACCGGCGGTGGGATTGTCAGCTTGGTGGTGGTTGGCACCGCGCCGCCCCAGCCAACGATCGCGCCGGTCACCGTTTCCGGCACCAACCTGGCGGTTTCGGTCGCGTCTGCTTCCGGGTATAATTATGTGCTGCAATCCACCACGAATCTCCTGTCGCCCATTATCTGGTTCAATGAGTCCACCAATGCCGGCACGGGCAGCAACTTGAAGCTTAATGTGCCCATCGATCCCAGCGCGCTGCAGAAATTCCTGCGTTTCTTGGTCTATTAGAGGGTGTTACGAGTTTCGGCGGAAATGTCTGCAAATGTTGAACATACAGCCAAAAATGCGATGAATGTCAGCACAGCCAAGGAAGTTAAGTCTCCTGAGGTAGCTGAGAATTCGGGAAGGCCTGTGTTCATTGGCGTTATTTCAACCGCCAAGCTCAAACGGCCAGAATCAGCTTTTGCACGCAGCGGAGAAAAACTTGCGCTTTTGCCAATGATTCGCTGTTTGAGTCAATCGAAACTCGTAACACCCTCTATTAAGGCCAGCAGGGACCGACCGTGTTCAGCGGTTGAGCGGGGCGGCCGGGGGGGCATCCCCGCCTTTTGTTGGATGCGTGAATAGTATGAGTGTGCATCATGAGTCAACTCGCGGCCGCCGGGTGGGAATACTCCTGCCGTTGTTCGCTGGGTTGGTGCTGGTCGCCGGGGTGGTGCGGGCGGATGACTTTGACACACTGATCAACGGCTGGGCGGGGTATTTCACCGGCGGCACGAACCTCAACCTGTCCGACCCGAACATCTCCAGCCGGGTGGCCAGCGCCGTCAGCACCGCCAACGGCTACTGGAGTTCGCTGAACACGAATGCCGGGCGCACTTACCTGTGGAGCGATGCCGCCAGCACGACCTCCATTTCCCAAATTGGCGATTGTTACGGACGCCTCGCCGACATGGCATTGGGCTGGGCCATGACCGGATCGTCGCTCCAAGGCAACACCAATCTCGCCGCCGCCATCCTTTCCGGGCTGGATTGGATGTACACCAATTGCTACAACGAGCATGTAACGCAGTCAGGAGACTGGTGGTATTGGGAGGTCGGCGTGCCCCTGGCGCTGAATGAAGCGATGGTGCTCATGTATCCCAAGCTTTCCGGCTCGCAAATCACCAATTATTGCAACGCCATTAATCACTTCGTTCCCTCCGTGAACATGGATGGCGCCAACCGCGTCTGGCAGGCCGAAGCCGTGGGCGTGTGTGGGGCGGTGGAGCGCAACGCCGCCAATGTTGCCGCCGCCAGCGCCAGCTTGAGCGCTGTCTTTCCCTACGTGACCAGCGGGGACGACTTCTATAGTGATGGCAGCTACATTTTTCACACCGCCCACCCCTATACCGGCGGTTATGGGGCTAGTTTGATCAGCGGCATGGCCTGGCTTCTGAATTGGCTGGCACCCACCCAGTGGGCGGTCACCGATCCGCAGAGCACCAACGTCGTCTGCTGGTGTTATAATGCCTATCAGCCCCTGATTTATTACGGCGCGATGGCGGAGGATGTCCGCGGGCGGGAGATTTCACGCAGCTACACCACCGGCTATGATGCCGGGCATGAGATCATCAACGCCATTTTTCGCATGGCGCAAATCGCGCCAACCAACGCCGCCGCGGGCTTGAAGAGCATGGTGAAATACTGGGGCCAGGTGGATGCCTCGGCGAGCTTGGCCAGCTATGTGGATCCGGACCTGATTCCGGCGGTCGAACAGTTGTTGACCAACAATGCGATCGCGTCGCGCGGCGAACTTGTCGGCCACTTCGAATTTCCCAGCATGGATCGCACCATGCACCTGCGGCCCGGTTTCGGCTTTTCTTTGAGTCTGTTCTCCTCTCGCGCTTACAACTACGAATCCATCAACGGCGAAAACCTGCACGGTTGGTTCACCTCCCAGGGCCTGGGCTATCTGCTGACGACCAACGATCTCACCCAGTTCAGTGACAACTACTGGCCGACGGTGGATCCCTATCATCTGCCGGGTACGACGGTGGTTTTGACGCCGCTGGCCAACTCCGCAAACCAGAGCAAGAACAGCACGCAGCCGTGGGTCGGCGGGGCGGTGCTTTCCAATTCTGTGGGCGCGGCGGGCATGTCGCTCGCCGACGTGAACAGCACGCTGGTGGCCAAGAAATCCTGGTTCATGTTCGACCCGGAGGTGGTGTGCCTCGGCGCGGGGATTTCCTGCTCCAGTGCCACCAATGTGCATACCACGGTCGAGAACCGCAGCCAGCACACCAGCAGCACCAGCAGCCTGACCGTCAATGGCACGGCGATGCCAACGACGGTGGGCTGGAGTTCAAACCTGAACCACGTCGCTTGGTGCGCGCTGGGCGGAAGCGGCGGCTATTATTTCCCCGGCGGGGCGGGTCTTTTGGCCGCGAGCACGGCCCGCACCGGGGCATGGTCGGACATCAATACCGGTGGTTCGAGCAGTTCCATCACGCGAAACTACGTTTCACTCATCCTCGACCACGGCGTCGCGCCGGCCAACGCGACTTACGCTTACGTGCTATTGCCCAATTATTCCACCAGCGCCGTCAGCAACTACGCCGCCAATCCGCAGATCACAGTGCTGACCAATACTTCGGCGATTCAGGCGGTGCGGCAATCCGCCTTGGGCGTGACCGCCGCCAATTTCTGGGCCGGCGGCGGCGGCACCGTGGACTTCATCACCTGCAACCAACCGGCCGCTGTCATCACGCAGGAAACCAACGGCGGGTTGGCCTTGGCAGTGTCCGATCCGACGTGGACCAACACCTCCGCCGTCAAGCTCACGCTCAACCGCAGCGCCACGGCGCTGCTTTCCGCCGCTGCGGGCATCACGGTGTTGCAACTGTCGCCACAGGTGCGGGTTTCCGTCGCCGTCAGCGGCGCGCGCGGTCAGACCTTCGCGGCAAGTTTCTCGCTTACTGCAACCAACAGCGGCAATGCTCCCGCTTCCGGCGCGTGGGCCTTGGATGCGAGCGGCAATTGGAGCAATCCGGCCAATTGGAGCGGCGGCATCATCGCCACCGGCGCGAACATGACGGCGACCTTCGCCATTGATATCACCACCAACCGCTATGTGAACAACGATGCACCGCTCGCGCTCGGCAGCCTGATCTTCTGCGACACCAACACCAACACCAACACTCCGGGCGCCTGGTTTATCACCAACAATCCCATCACGCTTCAGGTTTCCAGCGGAATCCCGGCGATTTCCGTGTCCAGCGTCTCCGCCACGATCGCCTCCGTGATCGAGGGCACGCAGGGGTTGGCCGTGCAGGGCGACGGCACCCTGGTTCTTTCCGGCGCGAATACCTACTCCGGCGGTACGACCGTTTCAGCCGGCGAGTTGGCCTTGAGCGGCAGCGGCACCCTTGGCGTAACCTCCGGCGTGCTCACCCTGAGCGGCGGCACGCTGGACTTGGGTGGGATGACCACGCCAACCGTCGGTACGGTCAGCATCACCGCCGCAGCCGGCAGTGGCAATACCATCCAGAACGGCAGTCTGACAGGCACTTCCTACGCGGCCAGCCTGACGACCGGCAACGCCACCGTTACGGCCAACCTGCTCGGCAATGGGTTGCTGGCCAAAACCGGCGCCGGTACGCTGATCCTTTCCGGCGCGAACAGTTTTGGGTCCGGCACCCTGACGTTTGGCAGCGGCACCACCGTCGACGGCTATATTCAGTTGGCCAACAACACCGCCTTGGGCAACTACACTACCATCAATGAGGCTGGCACCGGCGCAGGTACCTGCGGCCTGAATGTGATTGGCGGAGTGACCTACGCCTACAACATTACCACAGGCGGGCGGAGCAGCGACACCACGACCGGTTATGTGTTGCACAGCATTTTGGGCAGCAACACTTGGAACGGCGACATCACCGTTACCGGCACTGGCGGCGCCTACGGCATCCTCTGCGACGCAGGAACGCTGGTGCTCAACGGCAACATCAGCAACAACGTGACGGGTACGAGCACCCGCTATTTTGACTTCGCCGCCACGGGGAGCATTCTTGTGAATGGGGTGATCGCCGACTACCCGGGCGGCAATAAGACGGGGATCACCATCTGGGACGCCGGCGCAACGATTCTGGCGGGAGCCAACACCTACACCGGCCCGACGTTGGTGACCAACGGCACGTTGCTGGTCAATGGCAGCCTGGCTGCCGGCACCACAGTCACCGTGAACGGCGGGATGCTCGGCGGCACGGGCACCATTAATGGTCCGGTCGCCATCAACGCTTTCGGCACGCTTGCGCCCGGCGCACCTACCGGCACGCTGACCATCAGCAATAATCTCACCCTGTCCGCCGGCAGCACCGCGGCGATCGAAATCAACGCGCAAACGCTGACCAACACTATCGTGCGCGGGTTGATTAACTTGGTTTATGCCGGCACCTTGACGATTACCAACTTGGCGGGCGCGCTGGCGGGCGGACAAAACTACAAATTGTTCAGCGCGGCGAGTTCGTCCGGTAACTTTAGCAGTCTGACCCCATTATCGCCGGGCGCGAACCTGGCCTGGAAATTCAATCCTACAAACGGAACGTTGTCGGTGCTGGCGCTTGCGCTGCCGCAATTCACCAACGTCAGTTTTCGTGCGGCGGGCGGTTTCACCTTCTCCGGCACAGGGCCGGTGGGACAGGGGTATCACCTTCTGGCGGCAACGAATATTGCGCTGCCGTCGAGCAACTGGCCGGCGTTTGCCACAGGAGTTTTCACCAACGGCATTTTCAATTTCACCGACGCGCAGGCATCCAATTATTTGCAGCGATATTATCGCCTGACGACACCATGATTTCTGAAGTACATACGCTGCTGAGGGCGTGCGCATGCGTGCGCTCATCGTTTGGATCTTGTGCGGATACTGGACTCGTGTTTATATGCCCTACAGCTTATGTTGCGATGCGTACCATATTACGGTGTGCTCATGGTCTGGATGTGCATGGCCATCGCGGCGCCCGCCCAGCAGCAATATGTGATTCGCACCTGGAACGCAGAACAGGGACTGCCACAAGATGCCGTGAGGGCTATTGCGCAAACTCCAGATGGGTACCTGTGGGTGGCTACTTTTGGCGGGTTGGCCCAGTTTGATGGCAGCAAGTTTGAGATATTCAGCACCGGTAACACGCCTGCTTTGCCGGACAATCTCATTAATGCCTTGTTTTGCGATCGACAGGGGCGGCTCTGGATCGGGCACGATACCGGTCACGTCACGGTCATGGAGGGTCGGCAATTTCGCCGCGTAACCATGCCGACGGATTGGCGGAGCATTCCGATCCGAAGCTTCGGGGAGAATGCTGGCGGTGAAGTCTGGGCCTTGAATGCGCTTTGGAACCTGGCCGTCATCACGCCAAAAGGGGTCCAACCGCCGCTAGCGGGATTGGTGGTCTCAGATCCGCCGCTACACTTCGAGGTTTCCGCGCCGGACGGCAGGTTGCGCATCATTACCCAGAACGGACGATGTTACGTGGCCCGAACGAACGGGATAATGCCGGACCCGGATGCGCCGACACTACCCTCAGATGGACGGCGGGTGATTCGCAGCAGGATGGGGGGATATTGGGCAGTGCATGAGAACCGTCTAGCCCGGTGGCAAGGAGGGAAAGTAGTGGAGACAATGGGGCAGGTGGATTGGGGGGAAGCGATATTTGCGACGACGTGCGAATGGCATGGCGTGCTGGCAGCGGGAAGCTTTCGCGAAGGATTGACTCTGACCGGAGGGGGCGAGGGTCACGCGCGCTTGGACACCGGCAACGGTCTGCCCAGCAATTGGATTGCCGCCTTGTTTGTGGATAAGGACGGGCTCTTGTGGTTGGGTACCGGGGATGCCGGGTTGGTGGCAATCTGGCCCAAGCGAGTGCAGATTTTCCGGCCTCCGGGTGAAGCTGCGAGCAAGCACGTGCAGAGCGTCTCTGCCGGAGTGGACGGAGGGATTTGGGTCGCAACGGAGGGGGCCGGACTGTTTCGGTTTGATGGCAACGCATGGTGGCAAGCGCCGGACATTCCGGGTTTACGTCTGCATGTCTATTCGTGCTTGTGCATGGCAGAGGATGGTCGGCTGTGCGTCAACAGCTCCAGCGGAGGGTTGTATTATCTGCAGGACGAGAAGTGGCATCGGATTTCCGGAGTCAGCCGCTTGGTCGGGGCGCGGGGCGCGTTGCTAGTACAGGACAACATTCTCTGGGCTGCGGTCTCCAAGAACCTGCTGCGGTTTTCGGGTAAAGATTTTGCGCAAGTGCATCAGATCCCGGGCGGCGAAGGCGTGTGCTGCCTGGCAGGGGACGGCACGGGAGGCATATGGTTCGGAGCCTATGGCGCCGGTCTTGGCCACTGGCGCAATAACCAGACGACGGTCTTACACACCACGAATGGATTGCCCAGCGAGAATGTTCTTTCGCTGTATCTTACTGGGGATGGGAGCTTGTGGATCGGCACCGATGGCGCTGGCTTGGTGCGGATGAAAGACGGGCAGTTTACGGTGATTTCCAAGGCGCAGGGACTGCCGTCAGACACGGTATGCCAGATTATCGGCGACGATGAGGGTCGTTTATGGCTGGGAACCTACGGTGGAATTTGCGCGGTGACCGTGCATGACGTGAACCTGTTCGCCGAGGGGCAAGTGGACCACGTGCGGTGTCTGGTGCTGGACACGGCTGACGGTATGGAGACCCAGGAATGCTCCGCGGGAAACCAGCCTTCAGTTTGCCGCACTGCCGATCGGCGGTTGTGGTTTGCCACGTGTCGGGGAGTGGCGGTGGTGTCGCCCTCAAGCATCGAGGTAAACACGAATCCGCCGTTGGTGTGGATTGAACAGGTCTGGATGGATACCCGGTCGGTGGTCGTGGCGCAATCCGCAGGCAGCGTCACGCTGCCACGTGGACAACGGCGTCTGCAATTGACCTTCAATGCGCCTTGCCTCCGTGCCGCCTACCGGGTCCGTTTCAAGCATCGTCTCGATCCGGTGGAACGAGACTGGATTGATTCGGGTAACAACCGCGAAGTCACTTATGCTGGCATCCCGCCAGGTCACTATACCTTTCGGGTGATTGCCTGCAACGAGGATGGCGTTTGGAACACGAACGGCGCTTCCCTGGCCTTCAGCGTGCCGCCTTTTCTGTGGGAGCGGGTCTGGTTTACGCCGGTGATTTGCGCGCTGGCCTTGGGGATGGCGGCTGCGATTGTGATCGGATTTCTACGACAGCGATGGAAGCGGCGTCTGGATTTGCTCAAACAACAGCGAGTTGTGGAGCGGGAGCGCTCTCGTATTGCCAAGGATTTGCACGACGATCTGGGCGGCAGTCTAACTGAGATAGGCATGTTGGCAGAGCTGGCAGATATTCCCGCTCCGTTAGATGACAAGGCGTCCGATGCGGTAGCCAGGATTGGGCGAAAATCAACCCAACTGGTGCGGGCGCTGGATGAAATTGTCTGGGCGGTAAATCCAACACATGACTCGATTCTTTCCCTGGCGGATTATCTTTCCGGATACTCTCAGGAGTTTCTGAGGGCTGCCGGCATCCGGCTGCGACTGGATATCCAAAGAAATTTGCCCGCCATTTCGCTGTCTCCAGAGTGCCGTCATGAAGTGTTCCTCGCGGCAAAGGAGGCCCTGAACAACGTGGTTCGCCATTCCAAGTGCAGCGAAGTTTGCATTCGGCTCCATGTGAAGTCGGGGAAGCTAAACATTGTGGTTGAGGACAACGGCTGTGGTTTTGACGTTGCAGCACTGTCGGGCGGCGGAGACGGTTTGGTGAACATGCGTGAGCGCCTGGCAGCCATGGATGGCTGCTGCCAGATTTCGAGCCAGATCCGGGTCGGGACGACGGTTCACTTGGAGTTAACTCTGCCATGAACGCGCTATCCCTCATTCCAATTGCAGAAACCGGGAACGATCTCGCGGTGTTCCGGCCCATTGACCATGGAATCGCCAGGCATTGGCTGCTTGCCGCGCGGAACCCCATGACAGAGGGACATTGCCGATTCACCCGATCGGGGGATGGAAGGGTGGAAGTTTCGGTGCCATCTTTGGGCAATGCAGATATTAACGTTGGCGTCAGCCCGGCACGAGATGATATCTCCCAAGAGCGGAGCTAAAGTTGTGAAATCGTCCTTGATGACTACCGTCGCACTGGTTGAAGACAACCCAACCGTCCGGCAGACCTTGGCTCGGTGGGTGGACGAGGCGCCGGGCTACCACTGCATCTGCGCTTGCGGCACCGCTGAGGAGGCCCTCGAAAAGCTTCCCAAGCTCGAGCCGCAAGTGGTGCTGATGGATATTCAATTGCCCAATCTTTCCGGCATTGCCTGCACCGTGCGCTTGCGCGAACGGCTGCCCAAGGTGCAGGTGATTATGGTGACAGTCTATCGCGACTACGATAAAATCTTCGCTGCCTTGAAGGCGGGCGCGTGCGGCTATTTGCTCAAGCGGTCCTCGAAAGAGGAACTCATTCAAGCTATTGCCGAAGTTCGTTCCGGCGGTGCGCCCATGAGCAGCGAGATTGCCAGACGTGTGGTAGAATCATTTTGTCAGCCGCTACCGGGGACCGGGGACCATGAAACCCGCGCTCTCTCACGCCGCGAGGAGGAGATCCTGGATTTGCTTTGCCACGGCCTTTCTAACAAAGAAATCGGAGACCGTCTCTGCGTTGGCGTCGAAACCGTTCGCACTCACCTGAAGCGAACTTACGAACTGCTGCACGTCCGTTCGCGGACCGAAGCGGCTATGAAATACCGCGATTTGCACGATCCGCCGTCGCGAGAGCATTAAACCTGATGCCGGATCAAAATCAGGCAGTCTTGGGCCGCAAATTCACCCAATCGGGGGAATGACGGCGCGTCCGAAAAATGCAAAATGTCAATGATGAACATCACCGCAAATGTGTTACGCAATTTAAATGCATACATATTCTTTTGCCTGGCAACGGCTCTCGCGCAAAGCCAGACTATCGGCGCGCCCGGCACCAGGGTAGCGGAGCCTTTTCCCCTCTCCGATGTGCATCTGCTCGACAGCGTGTTTAAGCAAAACATGGAGCGCAACGCGCGTTATCTGCTCTCCCTTGAGCCGGACCGGCTGCTCCACAACACGCGCCAGTACTGCGGCCTCCAGCCAAAGGGCGACATCTACGGCGGCTGGGAGAAACGCGTCTTCGCGGGACAAACCTTGGGGCATTATCTGACGGCAATTTCACAGCAGTATGCCGCGACGGGCGACGCGCGATTTCGGCAGCGGATCGACTACATCGTCCAGGAAATGGCCGTATGTCAGGAGCGGTATGGCGATGGCTACATCGGCGCGATGCCCCCCCTGGCACTGGCTGCACTGCGCGGGCTGAAAGCAGGCAAGGTGGGACTGAACGGCGCGGGGGTGCCGTGGTACACCGAGCACAAAGTGCTGGCCGGGCTGAAAGATGCATGGGTTCTGGGCGGGAACGCACAAGCTAAAACCGTGGCGCTGAAACTGGCCGACTGGGTGGATGCCCTCACGGCAGGTTTGACCCCCAACCAGCAGCAAGAAATGCTGGTCAAAGAATTTGGCGGGATGAATGAAGTCCTGGTCGAGCTGTATCAACTGACGGGAAATACAAAATATCTCGATGTGTCTCGCCGCTTTTATCACCAGGCGGTGATGGATCCGCTGGCGGCGGGCAAGGACGAACTGCCCGGCAAACATGCGAACAGCCAGATTCCCAAAGTGATTGGTGAAGCGGTTCGGTACGAAGCCACTGGCGATGAGAACGGTCGAAAGATCGCCGAGAACTTTTGGAATCTCGTCACCGCCCATTACCTCTTTGCCATGGGAGGGCTCAGTGATAAAGAGCGCTTTTTCCCGGAGGACCAGGCATCCGAGCATCTCAGCTTTCAAACGGCTGAGACCTGCGTTTCCTACAACATGCTGAAGCTGACCGAGCATCTTTTTGAGTGGAAACCGATGGTTGCGTATGGGGATTATTACGAGAAGGCGCTCTACAATCACATTCTCGCTTCCCAGGAACCGCAACATGGAATGTTCACCTATTTTATTCCTCTCAAGCCCGGGTCTTTCCGCACCTATAGCACGCCGGAGGATTCTTTCTGGTGTTGCGTTGACACGGGCATGGAAAACCACACGAAATATGGCGAAGCGATCTACTTTCACGACGATAGCAATCTCTATGTCAACCTGTTCATCCCCTCAGTGCTGACGTGGAAAGAAAGGAAATTCACGCTTCGACAAGAGACCGGCTACCCGGACGGCGACCGGACGGAACTGATCATCCAATCCGCTTCGTTGAAGCCGCTAACGCTACAGGTGCGCTGCTCGAGTTGGGCGAACGGTCCCTTAACCTTCGAACTGAACAACGAATCGCTCGCCGTGGATGCAAAACCGGGACAATTCGCCAAGATCAAACGGGTCTGGCACCCGGGTGACCGGGTGAAAATTGTGATACCGATGGGTTTGCGAACGGAGGCCTTGCAAGGCGCCTCAAACAAAGTGGCGATTTTCTACGGTCCGCTCCTCCTTGCCGGCGACCTTGGAGCGGTGCCGCACTCGACAAATTATCCGTGGAGCAGAGAGCATAACGCTAACATCGGAGCTACCACCGCTGACGTGCCTGTGTTCGTGAAGGAAAGCCCAACCTCGCTGCTTGGGAACCTCCGAAGAATACCCGGGCCCAGACTCGTCTTCCAAACCACGAACCTGGCGAAGCCGAAGGAAGTGGTCCTGCGGCCATTCAAGGATCTGGCGTACGAATACTACAACGTATATTGGGATGTGATTCCCGAAGCTGAATGGGCTAAGCAACTGGAGGCACGCGCGCGCCTGGTGGACGAATTTAACCCCGGCGAGCATCAGTCTGAAATGGAACACGGACTTGTGGCCGACCATTCCAGAGTCGGGGACTTCAAGAATTCGAAGTGGCGTGATGCGATGGATGGCGGGTTCTTTCAGTTTCGGATGAAGGTGCTGCCCGGCACGCCCCAGGATCTGTGCTGCACCTATTGGGGTGGCGACACCAACCGCGACTTCGACATCTTGATCAATGGCAAGCTTCTGGCCATTCAGAGGCTGAGCGGCGAGAAGCCGGGCAAATTCCTCGACATCGACTATCCAATCGCGACCGGGTTGATTGCCGGCATGGATCACATTACCATTCGCTTTAAGCCTCACGACGGGAGTATCGCCGGCGGCATTTTCCATGCCACCGTTCTGCGCGGCGCACCGTAAAGAGATTGACATAAAAAGTGGCCGCTTCACCGCATGGTGCGGCTGCATGAGTGCTGAATTGAGGTTATTACAAATAACAATGAAAGCGTCCACGTGGATTTTACTGGGTTGTTTGCCAGTATCTTTGGCAATGGCCGCGCCAAAGCCCAATATTATTTTCATCCTGGCCGATGATATGGGATATTCAGACATGGGCTGGCAGGGCTCGCAAATTCATACCCCAAATCTGGACAGGCTGCGGGCAGGCGGCATTTTTCTGGGACGCTGCTATGCCCAACCGCAGTGTTCGCCTTCGCGAGTGGCCTTTTTATGCGGCCGCTACCCGTATCACTACGGGTTGCAGGAACACATCGTGCTTCCCTGGTCGCTCACCGGCCTGCCAGGAAGGGCGTCCACAGTCGCTGTGGATGGCCACCAAGAAGACGGGCCAGTGATCAGCCTGCCCGATGGGAGGGAAACGATCGCGGAAAAACTGAAGGAAGGCGGCTACGATACAGCCATTGTCGGCAAGTGGCATGTGGGCTGCCATCTGCAATCCTATCTGCCGCAGAACCAGGGATTCGATGATTCATTCATTTGCATGGACGGGGAAATCTCTTACTGGAACTACACGCATTACGGCCGCAGCGATATCATCCACAACGGCAAGAAGTTCTACGCCAAGTCCATGCAAGACAATGAGGCTTCCGGGAACACGTACGCGACCGATCTGTGGGCGCAGCAAGCCAGCGAAGTCATCCGCCAACATGACCCGAAACATCCGTTGTTCCTGTATCTGGCTTTTAACGCACCCCACTGGCCTTTGCAGGCGCCCAAGCATCTGCTGGATAAATATCCGCTAAACCAGATTCCGGCCTATTGGGCCGGGCCGCACACCGACCTGAACCGGACCGCCGAACACCGCCGGGCTTACATGGCCATGGTGGACGCCCTTGATTCCGCCATTGGCGAGGTCATTCAATCACTTAAAGAAAAGGGCATGCTGGACAATACGCTGATCGTTTTCACCAGTGACAACGGGGGAATTGCCGAGGCGGACAACCGGCCCTTGCGGAGTATCAAGGGGGATTCATTTGAGGGCGGTGTCCGCGTGCCGTGTATTGCCTGGTGGCCCGGCAGGGTCCAGCCCGGCTCGTCGAATTCACAACTGGTGTATATTGCGGATTGGTATCCGACGTTTGCTGAAATCGCCGGTTTAAGTGTGGGCGGAGAGGGGTTGGACGGGGTTAGCGCCCTGCGCGTTCTGGAGGGCGCGAAAGGCGGACGTCAGGAAGTGCCCATTATTTCGGAAGGGCGCCATGCCCTGATCGCGCCGAGGTATTCGCTGGTGGGTGGTGGTAATTATTACTATAAGTTGGTGAGTCAGAAATTATCGAACTTTGCATTATATGATCTCGAAGCCGATATTTCGCAGAAAGAGCCGACGAGTCAAAATCCGGAAACGGCAGAGGACATGCGTCAAACGCTGGCGGCAAGTTTCAGGAAAGCCAACCGTGGCTACTTCAACTGGGATATTCAATATACGAGGTACCGGCAAGAAGAGAGAAAGGGCGACCACAACTACGATAACGTAGTCAACGACGTGCCGAAGGTGACAACGGTCGAGCATCGGGGGCGCACCTCTATCACGGTTGCCCCAGTGAGCCAGGATCTGGTATATCGGCTCCAAAACACTGTGGATGGGACGAACTGGAGTGATTGCGGAGAATATTTTTGCTTGGCGGACGCCGCATCGTACACCTTCCCGGCCTTTGACGCCCCGAAAGCGAGCAAAAAGTATCGCGTCCAAACCGCACTTCGCTTCGGTCTGCCGACCCGCGACGCTTTTTCATTGGCGCCTGACAAATACCGCGTTGGCCCGCTGGATACCGGCGGAAAATCGGTGGAGGCCAAAAAACTTCTGCCGGCCATCGCGGGCTTCCTGCCGATTTGCGATGTGGCGGGTGGCAACAACGTCCGTATCGTTGACGAAAGCCTCACCTATCCGGGCTGGCCGTGCGAAGGCGGCGCGCTTCAAATCGAATCAGAGGGTTTGCTGACGCGCTATTTCCTGGAGCCGCACATTCGAGGCAAGATCTATGCCTCCATGCTGGTGCAATGCACGGGATCCGGCACTTCCGAGATCAACTGGCTGCGGCAGATTGATCTTGACCAGCGCGTGCAGCCAGTCTCGCTGTCGTTCACGCCCGACGGCATCTACCTCGCGCAGACCGATGGCGTAGCAAAGACGCCCAAAGCCAGACTGGCCGGTTATGATGGCCACGTCGTCTGCGTCGTCTTCGCTTTCGATCTCGGCCCGACCGGTTGCGACACTTTGCGCGTTTACCTTGATCCGAAGGGAATTGACGATCGCACTCTCCCAGCGGCTACCCTCGGAGGTGAGTTCACCTTCGACCGCTTGCAGTTCAGGCTTACCGGTGGCCACGGCTCGTGGATGAAAGCCGATGAAATCCGGGTCGGGACCAGGCTGGAGGATGTGGTTCCATTGGAGGGAACATGGTAGGAGGAGCAGTAATCCAAGCCCCGGATGGCGCTGGACCGCAGGCCGCGTCGGTCCCCCGGTTCAGCTTTTTCATCGC
>Ga0364866_10870_pt1 | contig 14054 bp, 18 predicted proteins | sample ExccelAu500001D3_3_FD_206913 | JGI IMG/M metagenome (GOLD analysis project Ga0364866, IMG submission 206913) | Enriched cells from Trout Bog Lake Hypolimnion, Wisconsin, USA - BchlTB.Aug13.5000.01.D3 | ecosystem: Environmental > Aquatic > Freshwater > Lake > Hypolimnion/Profundal zone | place... | reverse complement strand
AAAAAGATAGTGGTGTATAAAAGAAGTGTAACACGTGAGCTTGCCCTCTGTCCATTAGGCGCCAAGCAAACGCATGACGATCCAGTCGATCACAGGCGCGATCAATTGGAAAAGAAAGAACACAAAAAATAAAACCAGCCAAATACCATAACGGTCTAAAAACCGTTTCACGCCGCTGAGCGAATTTGGCAACACCGCGTACAAGATCTTTGATCCATCCAGCGGCGGGATCGGTACCAAATTGAACACCATCAAAAGCACGTTAGCGTAGACAATGATTTGCAAAAAAGGAGCCAGCGCGGAATTGCCGAACAGTCGCGCCACCACTGCAAAACTAACGGCCAATAATAAATTGGCCGCCGGTCCAGCTAGCCCAACGGCGACGGGACCCCAGCGTTGATTTTTTAAATTATACGGGTTATAGGGTACTGGTTTGGCATAAGCAAAAATAAAACGACCGCTCGTGACAAAGAAAAGTATGAGCGGCAAAAGAATCGTACCTTGCAAATCAATATGGGCTCGCGGATCAAGCGTCAACCGGCCAGCATAGCGAGCAGTTGGGTCCCCCAGCCAATCGGCGACGGCCCCATGAGCATACTCATGGATGATGGACGAAGGGATGATGATAATGAAATAAAAGACCAAACTAATGATATCCATACGACTTCTTGACAAAAAATAGCCCTTCCAGTATACTATGCCTACCTAAATAGTGCAACGCTTTCCCCTTATTTATCATACTTTTATATGAGCATGTCTTGCGCCCTGTGTGGAAAAATCGCCACCCGCGCCAATTACGTTAGTCATTCTAACGTTAAAGTGCCACGTCGCCAAAAGCCAAATTTGCAGCTGTTATCCGTTGATGGAAAAAGACTGCGTGTTTGCTCTACTTGCCGCCGGACCTTGGCTAAAAAAATAGCTTAAGCCTACCTAAAAAACATTTCTACCCGCCTTAGCAAGAGGCGGGATTTTTTTATAAAAAATTGATCCCACTAGCAAAGCTAATGAGATCAAGCAACCAAGCCAAGGCGGTAGGTCTATCCCTAATTGGTAAATTGGTAAACCTCACGGAGCACCCACGGGCGCCCCAAATGTTGGTAAACCTAAGGAAGACAACATAGAATAGTTTTGCCGCCTGTGACTGGGTTAAAGGAAGTATACACTGCTGACTCCTCTGAAGTCAAACCCGCATGATCACAATAAAAAAACGCCCCGTTCGGGCGTCTTTGCTGATGTTTGAACAAATTATTTCAAGATCCGGTCCAAGCTCACATCGTAGATCACTCCAGCTCCTAACAATGAATAATCAACAATTTCACTTTCCTGAAACCAGATCTTCATCTCGCGTTCTGCCTCTGCTGGTTGATCACTGCAATGGAGCAAATTGCGTACCGCGCGTTCGTCGGTATTGGCCAAGAGGTATGAATCAATGGCGTAATCCCCGCGGATCGTGCCAACGGCCGATGTTGATGGCTCAGTATCGCCTGTCAATTTTTTAACAATATTCACCGCTTGGTTGCCTTCCCACACCATCATAATAACTGGTCCGGATGACATGAATGTCACCAAAGCGCGAACGATATCTTTACCGTACTCAATGGCTGGTTTATCGATGACCAAACCGGATTGTTCACGGCTTTTGATCGTTTTGGCGCCTTTTGATTCGTACCACGCGTCATCTTTGTTGTAATGGGTCCACAATTTTTCTTCTGCCGGTACAGCCAATTTCATCGCGACTAATTTAAGACCAGTACGTTCAAATCGATGGATGATCTCTCCAATGAGCGTGCGCTGTACGCCATCAGGCTTGATCATGACAAATGTTCGTTCGTTTTTTAAATTCATAAGTACATTGATAAATAGTATGGTAAACCTTGTTCGGCATATTTCTTAACAACCGTACTATAGCAAAATAAAGCGAAAACGTCAATGTGGCGGGTTCCCAAGAGGTTTTTCAATATAAAACCGCCAAACGAAAACGCACCGCTCGCTGCTCGCGTTCAACGATAACCATAAGACTGGCGAGCACAATACCCCGATCAACAAGAGCGTGGCGATAACAATACGCCCGCACGGTTTTCAACAATTTATGGCGTTTTGAGGTAGTGACAGCTAGATCAAACGACATGTCACCGCTCTGCCGCGTCTTCACTTCAATAAAATAATGGTCAGCTCCTTTGGTTGCCACGATATCGATCTCTCCGGCGGGCGTATAGTAATTCTGATCAACAACGACAAAACCTTGTCGTCGCAAAAAACCGGCGGCTTGGTTTTCACCCCAGGCACCGAATAACGTGTTCCTCCTTTTTTCCATACACGCTATTATCGTTTAGCTTTTGGCAAGTATTGTTCACGCATCGCCCGTTCCCGTTTGTCATCCGCGATCTTGGGTACGCGCTGAAAAAGATAGAGTGTAATTGGAATGATCCACGCGATCAGAACAATGAGCCAGAGCAGAAGCCAAATGCGCCAAGCAAAAAAGAATACCTGTTCTTGGCGAAAGAAAAAGAATAACGCGCCCACAATGCCCATAGTTAAACCGGCATCGCCATAACGTTTAAGCACCAGAGCACTAGCCGAGCTCTTTCGTTGCCAGGCGATGACCAAACAAAGAACGCCGACAATGGTCACTACCAAAAAAAATACCCACCAATACAGAGCTACCAAACCTCTTGCTGTCATCGGCTGAGTCAGCCAGTAACTACCAAATAAGAAATGCTTCCAAGTCATACTATTGTGAAGAATTAAGATTTTTTTAGAATTAAACAATAATGATACTCACTGAGTGGGAACTGCTCCACTTCGCTCAAACCCGCCTCTCTCACAAGAGTAGTGGCGCGCTCGACCGGAACGAGCAGATCCTCAGGCGGACCAAGGGGCCCTAATTTTTTCTGCCAGTCAACCACAACGATCGTGCCATTGGGCTGTACCAAACGCGCCGCTTCGCGTAAAAGCGAGAGTTTGTCACGGACCAAAAACAGCACATTGACCATAAAACAAGCTTGCAAACTAGCGGCTGGGATCGGTGTTTTGCCGTAAGCCTCAATATCTGACCACACCGCCTGCACGTTGGCGTAGCCTTCGCTGCGACAACGGCTTTTGATGCTTTCTAAAACATTTTTAACGATCTCTACGGCATAGACAATGCCACGCTCACCCACCACTTTGGAAGCGGGGAAAACAAAATGCCCCGTGCGGCCGCAGCCTAAATCTGCCACCCGCATGCCGGGCGAAAGAGCGATCCGCTCAAACACCACGCGCGGGTCAACCAGAGCTGTGCCGGAATGAGCCATACGAGGCTAGGTTAGTGAACAAATAGTTTGCCGATCGTTCCCATCAGGAATCCTTGGAACAAATTGGTCACCAATAAAAAACCAATGAAGATAATAATGAGACCGATGCCTTTGTACATCAAGCGCGTGCCGCCATTATACCCCAAATGCTGTTCCGCCCAGGCGCTGGTCCCAAAATTTTGAATGATCCATTCCGTCTTAACGACCATACCGATCCCGGCCAAAACTGCTACAATGCCAACGAAATAATTCATAGGATTGTCCTTAAACAAGGAGGCTGACTATTCTATGTGCGCGGGAGAAGATTCGAACTTCCATTCCCTTGCGGGAGCTACCACCTCAAGGTAGTGCGTCTGCCAGTTTCGCCACCCGCGCATTGTTTGTTCTAAAATTGCCGATTGCGGCCCACGATCATATCGATCTTGCTGTGGGCTAATTTGATCTTGAGTTTGATCTCTTTGGTAATTTTACCATCCGCTTCCACAGCAAATGGTTCCTCGCCGCGAATTTCCATTTCTTCAAATGGAAAGATGCTCGGGTCCTCATAGGTATACCCCCAAAAACGCTTACCTGTCAAGGGTCGAAGGAATGCTTCGAGCTTGCCATCTTGCGGGTGGACGACCCGTGTTTCCGGGTCACGCTTATCTTTTTTCCAAAAATAAGGCTGTAAATTACAGATCACCACCTCCATTTTACCACTTGAGGTTACCTTGAAGCGCTCATCATACACTACTTCAACCTTAGCTGGCAAGACATGGAGCTGCCCGATGAAATAGCGATTATTGACCCAGCCTACATCGAGGCGCTCTTTACGTCGTTTGGAAAGCACATCACACGCCGCCGCTCCGATCGGTATACCGAGCACCTGCGCTACGGTATTGTTATCCCCGACCGGCAAAAAACCAAACGTACAATCGGCGGTCGCCGTTCGCGATAAAACATGGCCTAAAGTGGCATCATTGCCAACCACAACAATGGTTTTGGCTCCGCGCTTTATCTCATCATCAACGATCGGTTTGGCATCAGTGAAATTGGTCAACCGCAAGATTTTACCAGCGATACCATAATCAGTCAAACTGATCTCCATGGCTTTGACTACGGAAGCATACTTCTTCTCGCGCAAAAAGTTATCATAAATGTACACATACATAGGAGAGCATTTCAATTCCTAAATCACTGACGCTTTCGATCTCTCTATGCTCTACACCAGCGCAGAAGGAGTTTCGTCGATCTTCTTCAAGAGCGGGTTTTTAACACGCTTTGGCTCGGCTACTTCCAGCCCCGGCATGATCACGCGGCCGTAAATAAGCGCACCGGCCTCTACGACGAGCGTGACAACCTCAATGTCACCAACTACTCGGGCAGTTGAAGTAAGCTCCAAAGTCTCTTTTACTTTCATGTTGCCCTTCACCTCACCTGCGATCTTGGCGCTGCCAGCCCGTACGTTGGCTGTGATCTTGGCGCCCTGCTCCACCGACAAATGTCGACTCGTGTGTACGCTGCCGGCCACCGTACCTTTGACGATAATATTTCCTTCTGAAGCAAAATCACCCTCAACATTCACCGAAGGACCAACTACGGTTTCAACATCATCAGCCGCTCGACGAACGGAAGGTTCCGGACGGACGGGCTCAAGTGCCGGATTTTCAAAAGGTTTAGGAGGAGGTGATTTTTGAAACATCATAGGAAAAAATTATTTTCAAAATAGTATTACTAGTATACACAGAAAAAAATAAAAAGACAACTACTCCCGAGACAGAATAATATTCGATTTTTCCGGTTTTGGTTCTTCTTTCTTAGGATCTTTTTTGTGGATTCGCGGTACCCACAAGCCAAATTCCGAGCCCTTACCAAGTCCCTCGCTATGAGCCCAGACATGACCGCCGTGCCCTTCAATGAACATGCGGCAAACATATAAACCAATACCCGTACCGGTGACATTAGTACCTTTGACGTTCTCACCACGATAGAATTTTTGGAAGAAATTTGCTTCATCAAGTTTCCCAAAGCCAAAACCGTGATCACGCACCATGATGGACCAACCGTTGTCCTCAGCTTTAACTTCCACCGTTACGTGGCCTTTATCAGTGTACTTGATAGCGTTGTCGATGAAATTAAATACCACATGACGGATCTTGTCATCATCAACTTCGGCCATGGTCGGCTCGGTCGGACGATGCCACACGATCTTGAGCCCTTTCTGGTTCGCTCGGTCATTGAGCTCTTGTACGGCGCTATCGATAATATCGTTCATGTCCAGATTCTTGCAGTCAAATTTCGTTCTCCCCTGCTCAATACGCGTAATATCTAAAAATTCATCGACCAATTTGACGAGGCGGCCATTACTCTCATCCATATTGGCCAAAATTTCTTTAGCTTGCTTAGGAATTTTCCCATACGCGCCATCGTGGAGCAGTTCAATATAACCATTAGCAATGGAGAGCGGCGTGCGCAATTGGTGCGAAGCAATCGAAAGAAAATCCGTTTTTTGACGATCAACCTCTTGCAAACGCAAGTTGGCCTGCTCCAGCGATTGAGCGAGTTTTGTTACCTCTTCGCGGCGCTTGATCTCATTATTGACCGAATGTATTAAAATGACGGAGAAAACCAAAACCACTACCGAGATCAGCACCCGCAAAATAACTTCCGTTGTGCTCCGTGAAAAGAATATCTGGCCAAGTACGAGCGCATTCAACGAAAAGATCATTACCTCCGCGGTGATGGTTTTAACGTTCAGGGCGTTGTAGCGGATAATAGCGTATCCAAGCAGGACGGCAAATGGGATCGCTGACAAAAAAACAACTGGATAAATTGGAATACCATACGCCGGCAAGAAGCCCAAAGGTCCGATCAGATCAAGAATGCCGAACCCGATCAGCAAATAACGCACTTCAGTTCGATGCCCGCCGGTAGCATGGCGATAATGAATGCCAAGATTGATGAAAAAAAGAATGAAGTACAAGAAAAAATAAACGAGGAACAGATCATGATAGCGATGCGCGATCGAATGCACACCCCACGAATAGGTGTAGAGCCCGGAAACAAAATTATTCGAAAACTGCGAAAGCGGCAAAAAGATAAAGGCCATCATATAGCCGATAGCCAATGGCCATTGCTGTTTTTTTTCAATACCGCAATAGATCAAGCCAAAATGATAGAGAAAGATCGGGATAAATACCACGCCCACATAAATGAACCGATCCCAGAACAATTGATCGATTGAATTGGCCGCATTGAACAACATGAAGGTGCCAAAAAGCCAGAGCGCAATGGTAAAATCGTACGCGAAAAAGAGAATGTGCAGCCATTCTTTTGGTTTCTTCAGCCACACAAAAAGACCCAAAGCGAAAACAAGAACGCTACTGACGAGTGGTAAAAGTGAGTAAGTGGAAATAATCGAGATCATACGCTTACCGTATAGTATAGCACTTTTTGCCACGGAGAAAAAGTGTCCAAAAATACAGCAGCGCCCCGGGAGGAGCGCTGTGTACTGGAACTAAGCGGTGCGAGACTGGCGTCTCGGCGGACCGCTACTTCGGAGTGCCCACCAGGTCAGCGCGAAGGCGCATGACGTGGATGGGATTGATCTATGTGAATCACGCGGCGATGGACGTTCCATCGGCGCGACGAGTGCGCACGGGCGGCTCTGGCGTCTTGTGCGCGACAGGCATGCCGCCGGGGGTCGGAAGAACCGCTGGGTGGAGAAAGTCTGTCGCCTCGGGAAGCTTAAACCCGAGAGACTGAGCAATCGCCCAGAATTCTTCCATCTGATCGAGATCGACCGCACCGAGTTCGTCCTCACCAGTCCGACCCGTGATGGCGCAAATGAGCGTCCACGCGTGGCAGGAGTAGGTGATCTTACCAGCGATGAGCCGCATGGCAAAGGTGAGGTTGTTCGGCACGTCCGAATAGTCGAGCGACCCGCCGTCGACGTGATAGAACGGGAGACCGTCCAGGTTGGAGGGGGTGAACGGATCGGGAACAGCAAAGTTGAGGAGCGTCGTGCCAGGCTTCATCGCCTGCTTCAGCTCTTCGGCGTACTTGCTCTTCCCGGTGATCACCAGGTTGCACTCAGCGAGGTCGGACGTGTTGACCTTCTCGCTGAAGAAAATCCTCTCCCCGGCTCCGGGAGCGTAGGCTTCGGCCTTCTTCTTGATCTCTTCAACGCGCTGGGCGCTTTCGGAGTTGCAGAAGACGCGATAGCCGTGTGCGGCCAGCATGATACCGACGGGAACGCCGATCTTGCTGGAAGCACCGGTGATGTACACCGACGTCGGAACCTTGATGTGGTGCTGAAGCAGGTTCATCGCCTGCAGATACACCACCTGAGCGGTGAGCGTGTCGCCGTGAGCGAAGAACGGACGCGTGCGGTAGCCCTTCTTGGCAAGGTACTTGGGGTAATCCTCGCCATCATGGGTCAGCTCGCGGTCCTTGCAGAGGGCGCCTTCACCGATAAAGGTGATCCCACGCTTGTGGGCTTCTTCGGCCGTGCGCATCATCTTGCCGACGATGTGCCCGAACAGGAACTTGGCGCACAGACCGTAGAACACGACGAAGCACTTGTCGAGCATCGTCTTGCCCTTCTTGCCACGGTAGAGCTTGTACAGCTTCGTGACTTTGTCGAGCAGCTTGAAGTGCGTCTCCGTAGCATTGACGAGCCACGTCTGCACCCGAGCCTGCTCGCCCTTGGGACCGATCATGAAGTCATCGACAACATCGAAAGCCTTGCGCGAGATCAGCCGGGACCAGTCTTCAAACCAGTACCAAACCGACTCCCACAAAGTCATTTCGCTGATGCGGTGAGGCTCCTTGTGAAGGAAACCGTTCTTCTGCAAACGAAGTCGAAGCGTACCACGCTCGACCCAGTGTGCTTGAAAAATGGCGTCCGGGGTCGGACAGTTCTTGAACGCCGAACCTCCGAGGAAGTAGGGCAGCAAGAACATGGTAAGCAGAGTGCCGAACGGGAGAAACAGAACGAATGCGAGGATGGCCATGAGAGGCTCCTGTGAGGGTGGACCGTTTCAAACGGCCAACCGGAAAGAGAAAGTTGAACCGTAAAACGGAAAATGGGGGGAATCCTTTCTTTTCTAACTGTGAAATTGCCTCCGGGCGAATACATAAAAAAATACTCGCCTGGAGGCAATTTCTGTGATTCACATAGGTTGTAAAGAGCAAAAAAGTATCTCTCTCGGTACTTTTTTACTCTCTAATTTTTAATCTCTAAATCGTCCCAAATTAATATCTAATGCGCCATATAAGTCTTGCAATTTTTCTGGGGCCACTTCACCTTTTTTAGCCACCATCTGTTGGCGACTTACAGGCTGAATCTTATGCAGCATGCAGATGCCGGCCTCGCCAAATCCGGTTTCTTTTGCTTTAAGCAATACTTCATTTTTAAAAATAGTTTGACCGTGCTTATACGGTTCGATCGGAACAACCACTACTGTACTTAAACGCTCATTTAAAATACTATCTTGGAGCACGACAACGGCTTGTTCCTTGCCGCTAAATACAACTAAAAAAATATCCCCCCTTTTAATGGCCCCGCAATACATGTTATCGAGATCAAATGGCATATACTTTTATTGCACTAATTTTTTTATTTCAGCGCGTTTGATGTCGCCTGATAATAAACCAATGACCAAACAATCAATACATGCTTGCAGCCGCATATCATCCGCCACAGCTTTTAAATCCACTACATGCCCTCCGGTCAGACGAACGGTAAGAAACGTTCGTACCTTTTCGAGCGCCGCCGCATCAGACTGCATCATACTGACAAGCTGTGCTACGAGAAATTGATCCGGCGGAGCGAGATGTTGCACAAGTGATTCAGTGGCAGGGTCGGTCATACGGGAAAATTATTGTCGTTCGTGACCAATCCCCCGCAACTCTTCTTCGATTGTGGCCACTTCCTGATCTTGCTTATAACGCAAAATACACTCTGCAACAAAATCGCTGCGCTTGCCATGCGGAAAAGCTTTACGAAAATACTCCGCAACTTTCTTAGGTAATTTGAGAGTTACCCGTTCAATTTGTTCATTTTTAGCGGTTTTTGGCATAATTTGATACTTAACAAATTAACTATACACCTTTAGAGGTGTACTGTAAAGGTGTACTGTGGATAAATCATTCCCCCACCAAAAAACAAAAAACACCTAAGGTTAGATGTTTTTCCAAGGATCTTTAGGATGTACAGTTGCTATTTTTGTCCCCGCTCCTGCGCCCGCAGCGCTTCAGTCTCATCGGGACGTTTATAATCATCCTCAAGACGATAGGTTGTTCCGCTCTCCGGCGTTGAGGCCTCAAACACATCACAGTCCGTGACCGCCCATAAGCGATGTTTCTGTCCGATCGCCACGGTATAGCCTTTCCCGTGCTCAAGCGCCACCGTTTCCAACTCACCGCGATTATTTTCTAAAACAACATTGCACTCCCCGCTCGCCAAATAATAACTCTCTTGTTTTTTATCGTGCACTTGGAGCGACAAACGTTTCCCCGCTTCAACGTGAATGATCTTGCCCGTGTAGGGAAGATTCGGCGGCGTAAAAATAATTTCGTACCCCCACGGCTTGGGCGCCCGGAGTACAAACGATTCTTTTGAGAAGAGTTCTTTGTTGAATTCAGGGACCGGGGCCATACAAACCAATTTACATTTCTTCAACCGTTTTTATTCCGAGCAAATACAGTCCTTTTTCCGCTACCTGAAGTACGGCGCGAACAAGTGCCACGCGAAATGATTGCAACTCGGGTTCAACCGAAAGCACCGGGCACGCTTCATAAAACTCACTAAAACGATGGGCCAACTCCAGAAGATAATGAGCGATCAGTGAAGGGTTAGTTGATTCTGCGGCAAAGGCAGCCACTTCTGGAAAATTGCCGAGAGCAAGCGCCAACGCCTTCTCTGCCGGTGCGAGTTCAACCGGGACACCAACGTTGTCAGTGTTTACTTGCGCCTTAGCCAAAATGCTTTTAATTCGTGTGCACATATACAGAAGATACGGGCCAGAATCACCGGTCAAATTTGCCGCGGCTTTTACATCAAAGGCAATGTCATTAGCCACGCTCGTATGCAGCATGGCATATTTTACCGCAGCGAGGGCGACTCTTTGGATGGTTTCGGATCTCCCGCTTACCCCATTTTCCGCCATGATCTCCGCAATCTTTTGTTCTGTTTCATCAAGCAGCCATTCACCCAGGATCACCTGACCGGTACGCGAACTCATCTTGCCTTCTTTTAAACGTACCCAACCATAGACCAAATGATGCTCTCGCCCCTTACTTTCCGGCAATGTAAACTCGAGCGCTTTAAAAGAAACTTTAAAATATTCCGATTGCTCTTTGGCAACCACGTGATAGATCGCATCTGGCGCAAACTCGGAGAACTGTTTTTCTGCCAACGCCAATTCTTTGGCTTCGTACGTTGGCAGGCCAAGCTTATTTAAAAATACCCGATCATGCAATTCGTATTCCGAGCCAGGAAAAATAACCGCCCCTTCACTTTCTTTAAAAACTCCTTTGGCTAAAAATTCGCGCACGATCACCCGCCCGCGTTCAAATACTTCAGACTCAAAATATAACCGATCAAAACGGCTATCAACCCGTTTATAAATATGGTCAAAATACTCCAAACTCCATTGCCGAGTTGTTGTATACAATTCTTTGATCGAGTCATCGCCTCGATAAATTTGTTCATTGATCGCCCCGATCTCTTTTTGTGCCGTTTCATTGGCCTCATACGCCTGGCCGCCAGTAGCATAGGCTCGTCCTAAAAATGCCACACGTTCGGCCAGATCTTCGCTCTGTACTGTTTTATACTCGGAAAAAAGTTGTGTAATCCCCCACAAACATTTGGCAATGTGCATCCCGACATCGCCTTGATAGTTTACGCGTGTTACGACAAACCCGGCATTCTCAAAAATGCGCACCATGCTTTCGCCGGTAATAATATTGCGCAAGTGCCCAATATGAAACGCTTTGTGCGTATTAGGGTGGGCAAATTCCACCATTATTTTTTTGCCTTTTCCCATCTGTGAGCCGCCATACTGCGCGCCTTGATCGGCAATCGCCTGAATGACTAATTTTGCCACTTCCGCTCCGTTCAAAAAAAAGTTCACATACGGACCAAAAGCCTGCACCTTTTCAACTAAAGCACTCGTACTATTTTGTAGTTGAGCGGCCAGCATCTTTGCCACTTCAGCCGGGTTCTTGGCCTGCTCTTTAGCGATCGCAAAACAGGGAAAAGCTAAATCGCCCATAGCGGACTTTGGCGGCGTGCTTAACTCAAAAGAACCGACCACGCCGGCCTCTTTGAGCATTCCTTCAATTGTTGTCTGAATAACGCTTAGCATGGCTACATAGTACCAAGCCTGCGGACAATTGACAAGAACGTGTTTTTATGATAGTCTGTCATGTTATACTTGAATATATATATTCCTTATATGGAACGCCGACCAAGCTTCGATGAGTTACCCTCGGGAACGATCCCCAAACCGGAAAGCGGCCCTGGGAAGATCGATTACGAATTAGAAGAAACTTTGCTGCCCGATGAATTACACCCTCTCGACAGCTCTATTGCGCTATCTAAAGAAGAGGCCGAGACGATCAAAAGTCTTGGATTTAATTCGACCGACGAACTATTAGCGGAATTTGCCATTGATGCGCATACCAAAGAAAATGAGGTATGGAAACGAGCGGTCGAAAATGCCACCAAAGAATACGACGCTAGTCTCAATAGTGCTGAACAGGCAGATAATCCATACCACAAACGCACGGTCGGTTTACTACAGAAAGATGGTGAGAGTGCCGCTGCCTATCAAGCGAGAAAAGAACGCATTGAAAAGCAAATTGCCGATGCGCGCGAACAAGCTATCGTCGAACGAGTAGAAAAAATAATGGGAATTGTGGACGCTGTGCTCTCCCGTGCTGAGCATGGCAATACGCTAGCCGCTCACGAAGGAGTAACGCAAAGCACTGACGATGAGCTTGATAAGCTCCTTAGCAACTATAAACCGATTGACGGCAAACCACTGCCCGGTTACACAGCTGGTGAAAAACCAGAAATCAAACAATAGACCTAAGCAGACAGCCGCCTCAGGCGGCTGTTTTTTTTATCAGGAAGAAATTACAGCACTTTTACAAAAAACCGTTTGCCTTTTTGGACTACACTCCCCCGCTTTACAACCAGATCAATCGCTTCAACTTTAACATCATCGACTTTCACACCACCTTGTTCGATCGCCCGGCGTGCTTCGGCTTTACTAGTCACCAATTTTCCTTCCACCAGTACTGTAACGATATCATACGCCGATGGTTTAAGCTCAGAAATATCCGCTGGCTTTTCTTTATCTTGGATAACTGCCGCAAAATGATTTTTTCCTTGTTCAGCCGCTTTTTCGCCGAGGAATGTCTTCGTGATCTCATAGGCTAAAAGCAACTTGTGATCGCGCGGATTGGTTTTGGTGTCTTTTTTAATTTTTTCGACTTCACTCATGGCCATGGTCGTGCAGAGTTCAAATCCGCTCGCGATCATACCGTCGCTCCAGCGCATCACTTTGCCAAACATATCTTCGGGCGTATCGGACAAAGCGATCATATTGCCTTCGCTCTTGCCCATTTTCTTGCCGCTATCATCGGCCAAGAGCCGACCAGTCAAAACGAATTTTTCTTTACCCTTAATATCTTTAATAAGATCACGGCCCATCAGCATGTTGAAGGTTTGGTCATTACCGCCAATTTCTCCATCTACATTCATGGCTACGCTATCGTACCCCTGCATAAGCGGGTACATGAATTCATGCAAATAGATCGGCTTGGCTTCCTGCAATCGCTTTTGGAACATATCACGCTCGATCATGCGCTGCACCGTGACGTGCGAAGCCAATTCGATCACATCGGCAAACTGAAGCGGTGCCAACCATTCGCTATTATATTTAATTTCTACCGGGTTGCTCCCGCCAAAATCCAAAATCGCTGCAGCCTGGGATTGGTACAATTTACAATTTTCCAAAATTTCCGGCCTGGTTAATTGCTTACGCGCTGCGCCTTTATCGGTCGGGTCACCGATCATGCCGGTAAAGTCGCCAATGAGCATTATCACTTTATGCCCCAAATCTTGGAATTGGCGCAATTTCAAAAGTGTGATCCCATGCCCGATGTGCAAAGTCGGAGCCGTTGGATCATAGCCAGTATAGAGCGTCAGTTGGCGCCCAGAAGCTAATTCTTTTTCTAAAAAGGCTTTGGTCGGGTAGATATTCTCAACACCACGCGTTAAAAGTTCTTGAATTTTTTTTGGGTCAGCAGAGATCATAAATAGAAATTATGGCTTTTTAAAAACATGAGCAGTCTCGGGCAACATATCCATAAATTGCGCGAGCAACGGTAGCTGTCTCATCTTTTCGCGAGCCTGCATTTTTTCATTGGGCGAACTCGTTTCACTTAAAATAGTTTCTAGGGCTTTCAATACAATGGTTTGATGCAAAATAAAAGTATCGATGGCCATTTTGGTGGTATCGTCATAATTAATAGGACGAAAACCCAATTGTTTGATTAACACGTACAGCGCCTGCAAAACGTCTATATCGTCTTCAGTTAGTTCGGGATTTTGTTTGCCTTTAGCCACATCTCGTTCGCTCAGTTTAGCAAACTTCTGTTCCACCTGTAAATAAAGTCGCTCGAGTCGATCGCTAAAATCCGCTCGGTCGAGAGGCCCTGGCACGGACTCAGCTGGTTGACGTGTAAGTGTCTCCATAGCAAACTATT